>JAABUK010005706.1_pt1 | contig 19157 bp, 10 predicted proteins | sample 5559141 | NCBI WGS metagenome assembly JAABUK01 (sample SAMN10711869, study PRJNA513367) | rock metagenome | isolation source: Antarctica rocks | place: Antarctica: Victoria Land, Pudding Butte nord | collected 2016-01-03 | reverse complement strand
GTCTCTAGTAAAGTAGCCCGGTTTATTATAATTATAATAGGTTATTACTTTCTTACCCCTTTTAAGCTACTTCTTACCCCTGAATTTTCCCTTATCTTATTTCTAAGTGAAGTCTAGTTCTATTAATATATATTTATATAGGTCGCGTTATTAATACTATTATCTTCTTAGTCTATTACTAGCGAAGATCCCTAATTATCCTATTCTAGAGGTTCTATTATTATATTACTTTTCTATTATTAATTTATAGAGCTTATTATTAACCTCTATAACCTTTACTATTAAAGTATTAAGATTATTAATCTATATTCTAGTTTATATAAATTCTTCTTTAATATTAAACTTTAATCTGTGATAGTATATTATTATTAATATATTATTATCCTAGTCTATCTTTATTATATATTACTAGAACTAAGTAGAATACTTAATAGTAGACTTCTTTTAAGATAAGTACTAAATAACTCGTATAGCTACTTTATTTTTATTTAAGGGACTAAAGACTTATTATATCTTAATATAGAATTATATAAAGCTTTCTATCTACTACTTAATACTTTAGTTATTTAGATCGTCTTTATCCTTAAGGTACTTCTTAAGAGAAGGATAAACCTACTTCTAAGCTCGTCCTCTTATATAAGTAATAGCGAAGGCTGGCTACTATACTATTAATAAGGTTAATCCGTTAAAGGTAAAGTAGAGTTAAAGTTATATAAGCTAGTCTTTAAGCTTTTCTCTTTCGCCGTAATATAAGTCGGGTTTTATAACCTTAGGCCCGTCTTTATTATCTATAATTAGGCGTCGTGTACTTTATATACTTAGGAGGGGGTCTCTACTTCTTAAGGTACTTATTTTAAGGGTATTTAAAGTATTACAATTTACTCCGTCTATAAATAGGATAAACCTATAATTAGTTCTTATAAAGAGGAGTATTAAGGAAGAGAAGTAAGTAGGCTTATATTAAATAGGTCTAATATAAAGTATTATATTTAATACTTAGGAGATTATTAGAATTATAATATAAGTTAAATACGGAGCTCCTATCTACTTAGAAATATCGCTATCTATATAGATATAGGAAATCCGTATACTTACTAGGTCGCCTAGATCGCCCGTTATACGCTCCTGTCGCCCTAGCGACCTACTTACTAGGTCGATACCTCTTAGCTAATACTTGACCCGTTGACCTGTATTACTAAGCTATGCCTAGCCTCTTAATAGTTTCGATAGAATCCACGATCGTAATATCAAGCTTCTAGTAGAAAGGGAGGCTGCGATTAGGTAATCCCTAAAGTTAGTAGAGCTTTAAGACTAAGTCGTCCGGCTCTAGTACGAGGAGGCCGATCCCTCTAATATTAAAGTTATTAAACGTAAAGCTAAGGATCTCTTAAAGAAACTTAGGAGGGAGTACTTAAAGTAATACGAGATTAAATAGGTTAACTAACGTAGAAGATAGAAAGTTATAACCTAGGGCGAGGAGCGACTAGATGATAATATTAAGAAGGATCTTCGGGATATTTTATACGTGATTATACTAGAACGTAGGCGCCTTACACGGATATTAATCTCGGACTAAGTAGTCTTCGCTAATGAAAGGAGATAAACTATTTATAATTTATACTCCTTAGCTTCTTAAGACTACACGATAATATACTAGCCGGGAGAGAAGCCTGTTAATAGCGTCTACCTAGTTAATAGCTACGGGATATAAGTCTTGAAGTAAGGCCTTTAATTCCTTTCATATATACCTACCTGATAATTATAGAATAAGAAATAAACTATAACGGAGTGTATATATTTACGCCTACCGCTATTAAGAGCTAACGTATATACTTAAGCGACCGAAGTACGAATTAAAGTACTACTTATTCTATTTCTATTAGCTTATCCTAGAGGAATAGGAGAAGTACTATTAGGTATACCTCGACTTAATTAATTCTAAGTGTTACGGAACTATTACTTATTATTATATATTACTCCGTCCCGCTTTCTACCCTTTCTACCTTAGTGATAATCGACCTAAGGTATTCATAACGAAGAGATAGAGCTCCTAGACCTAAGAAGACTAATTATAAGAGCATCTTTAGTAGTATCTACTTAAAGCCTAATAGCTATTAAAATGCCCTTATCCTTTATATAACCTATAACTTAGTAATTAATTATCGTTCGTCTACTACCTGATTAATATATACAGCTTAAGGGTAAATGAAAAGTAATAAAGTAAGCTTATTTCGGGATCTAATAATAGAACCCCCGAGGTAAAAAGCTAGAAAAGAAGGGCGTAGGAGGTAGCCGAATAAGAGATCCGCCTGTTAAAATAAGTTAAACGGAGTTAAAAGATCTACGAGTAATCTATATCTTAACTCCTTAAAGGAAACCTCCTAACTACGACCCTTGCTATCTCTCCTTATATATTATTAGATATCTTCCTTCCTTTAATTACTAATGTTACCGATCCCCCTAAATTAATCTATAGTAGAGCGACGTTACCCCCGGACTCTTATAAGCTAACTTTAATAGATAATAATATCCTATTCTCCTAGTATTTACGCTCCTGATCTCCTTCATACTTCTCCTTTGTAGATAAGGATGATAGGCGTAGTAACGTTAACTATAAAGGAAGTATTTATCTATATACGGTGGCTCCCTACGAAACCGAGCTTCCCGTGGAGATAAACCTACTTCCGGCCCGTTTAGTTAATGACTAGGTTATTCACTTGAATAAATATCCTTTTAAGGTTCTAAAACCTAGCGTTAGACTTCGGTTACGCTAACCTAAGCCTTAGCCTAAGATTATATTACGTCTTAATCAACTAAAGAAGAGTGTAGCTTAAAACTCAGCTCGACGTAGGTATAAATACTAACTAATATATTAATATCTATCATTTAACCGATGACTTCATATCAATACTATATGTGGTTTAAGGCTTATATAACTACTCTTAATAGATAAACGTGAAAACTCCTTGTTAATAATCGTCCCTTTAGTCTAGCGCCTTACCAAATATAATCGGTAATGGCTTAGCGGCCTGTCGCAAGACCTATAGATCTATCAATGATCAAATATACTTGATTGGTATCAATAATATAGAAGCTCATCGTTATTTACTCGCCATCTCTTCTATTCCTTAAGCAAAAGCGCCTTGGCGCCTATAGCTTAGATAATGCCCGTACTATTAATTTTAGGAAGGATCAATCGTAGTAGGAAACTACTAGAACACCTTGACATTATTATTATATAATCATCTTCCTTGGACCTCGGCTATATAAGCTCGGGTCGCCGCCGTCAATTAAGCTTCGTACTAGTTCGAGCTTCTTAGACCGTTTAACCACAGGTTAGCGCGCAGCTCCCAGTCCCAATAGGTATATCTAATGACTCCCGAAACATCCTATCATGATCGGCAAGCACACCTTCAAAGCTCCCACGTAAGGGATCCGCCTAAGATATACGGTTGCTTGAGTCCTCCTACCGCCGAACCTAACACTTTGTCCCTTGATAGTCCCATCTCATACAAGTGGATAAAGAGGGGTAAGAGATTACAAGGATCGCAGGCAAGGGAGGGATAAGAAAAGACTATGAATACAAAATGCGCTGGAACAATAAATGGCTACGCAGGAGTAAATTCAGAAACATAGAGAAGTTGGCTCCGGAATTTTGAGGCAAAAACCGAGTACAGCATGGGCTAACCCTCGCTCCATTATAATGCAAATATTATTGTCATCCATTATCTTATGCGCACTGTTCCCAGCAATATCACCTTATTAACTTCGCTATCTGTTATTCATTCATTCCAGTGGTCGATTCTCTTCTCCTCTCTATCTTAAAAGCCGTAATCTCCCCGTCTAGAGCTGTAACACCCGGCAGTCTTAGCTTTGTGTCTACATTCCTTACTCTCGGTATATCCTCCTCGTTATTATCGTTATCGCCATCATCCTCGTCATACCCCGAGAAGCTGCGCTCGTTTTTGATTGGGGCAATTCTGTCAGGCAAGTCGCCAGAGGAAATGGAATGACGGTGGCTGTAGCCATTGCTGTTGATACGATTAAAATAGGAGCCGAGAGTTTGAAGATCCTGGCCTTGAGATGTAGACTCAACCATCCGGTCTTACTGGGCCACCTGCCTTACGCTCTATTCACCCAGTTCGGCTTCAGGGGCGGTAAAAGGTACTGTGTTGGCTCGACGAGCCATCTCATGTTCACCCATTGCCCATATTCCTGGAGAAGCTGCGACGCTGGATACTGAGTATAGGTTCTCTGTCCTTGGAGGGATCCTCTTACTGTGTCAGGTGTGGTATGGAATCCATCCATCGCAGCAGGAGCAGAGAGTGCATCTTTGACGAGCTCGTGGGGAGTCTACCCGCCATTAACATGGCAGTTGACGTCGGAGGGGATCCGTTAATCAAAGCGTCTCCTCAAGCTGGCGCAGCCTTATTTCTGGGGTTTCCCCAGTGATGACTTTGTGGCGATCTGGATCACTCTTTAACCGTTCAAAAAAGTATATGATTCCATCCATTATGGGTGAATAAACATATCGATCCAGCACCTCAGGAGGCACTAATACTAGATGGTGCTTATACCGAGACCATGCAGCGACATGACATGTATTGAGTATAGACAAGAAGTACCCGGGCATCGGCTCTCCCTTGTGTACGGTATGATATGTCAGAGTTTTTCCCTCCACGAAGAATTTATCTCCATCGCTATATTGGCTCTTCCATGCAGCGTGCAGCGTAGGCTTCGCCTCTGTAGCTCCTTGCGGTACCACCTAGGCATTCGTGCCTGGTGCTGCAGCTTCAATCTGGCGAACAGACTCGTCTCCTTGTGCTCGATACTGTTCCACTCCTCGCCCTTGTGTCGTCGCGGCTGGTACAAGTGCAACAGGACTAGTGTCGGCTGGTCTAATTGGAGGAAACGGTATCGACGCTTCGCTATAGGTAATGAGTAGGTTATTATGTTAAAAAACTGTGGTCTCAGTACCTATCCTATCATTTGGAATTATAATGGGTCCAAAAGCAGGTGCAAGGGTGTTAGTGTTTAGTGTTCTGCTTTCTGAAAGCGATGTAGACGTAACGCTATAACCGGCGGAAGAGTTATTAGTTTGAAGATTTATAGTCTTAGTGTTAATACGATCAGCTGGATTTACTTAAGCATTCAATTGAATTCTCGAATCGTTTTCCATCTCGTCAGCGTTTAGAGGCTTCCACGAAGGCGTAGCGCCCAAAAAAGCCAGGAAAATGTCCCGATTTACTGTGTAGTAGGACAAATTTTGTGTCCTTTCTGCGTAGACATCTTCGAGAAAGAAGTATGATTTGGAGTAGCTATAGGACTACTCGTGAGGCCTACCGTAGTGATAGTCCGTTGGAATGAAGACCTCTCTCGTAGTCTCTGATCACTGGCGGGTAATGGCATTCTTCGCCCTAACGGATAGTAGGATCTGGTAGATTTAACCGGCTAAAGCTGAGCGAACACTTTCTAGCAGCCTAAAAAAGTCTTCTAGTCGAGCGTCTTATAGAACTTTAAGTACTATAACTATATCAGGTTCTCACTCTTAGAAAGTGGTAATATTAGAAGACTGGAAGCCTAACGAACTTATTAATTAAGCGAACTGGTAACGGTACTACTCGTTTAAAGCCTTAGGTTAGGGTTTTAATTCGCCCTTATCCTTTCAAGGCATTACCCCGGATAACTCTGGAAAATACCGCTATATAAAAAGCTAGAGCTAACGGTAACTATATTCTATATTTATAACTTCGGAACCCTCGTATTTAGTAATAGTCATGCTACTACCCTGAACTCAAAGAATATCGGAGCTATTATATAGCTTAAAGATAGACTCCCGAGTTAGATCTTTATAGCTAGATAGTAGAAGACTTCGTATAATCTTAACGTATAGCTTAAGCCATTTAGTATCTTTTAAGAAAGTATAGAGGGATAGGATTATGCGATTAAATTACCTAAGACGATCGAGGATACGTGCTCTAACGTCTACGTTAACTATCCTAGGAAACAACTTCCCTTGAATCATCTAAAACTCGATGTCATTCTCATCTTATATTAAAGCACGGGGATTCAGCGTCTCTAAAAGGCGAACCGTTCCAATATCAACTAGCGGCCGTAGGGACTCGTCCTGATTTAATATATAGTCCTAATAATTATGCACGTGAATGAGATAACGTTATAGTTCCTATATTCCATAAGATTCTGGCTGACTAGTAGGTATAGAGTGTCGAGCAGGCTTACCTCAGGATATTTCAGGTTTAATATTCTGTGAAAAGTTCTAATCTGCAGGCTTTGCTAGAAGCCTATAAATGGAAGAAGATTATCTAACCCCTCTACTAGCGGTCTGAGTTTAATTCTTCGTTGTAGTTGTTTCAGATCTTTACGTTTGGCTTTAGAGAGCCTTGCTAGCCAGCGTCTTTCTCCTTGATAGTCTAGACTTTGCTGGCAGTATCTGATTTGTTAGAAGATATCGCCGTCGCAGAAATTCCTAGAGTTAGTATACTCTTCTCTAATATCGCGACGTACGTGCTCGCTAAGTCCTAGTAATAATATAATTAGTAGAGCTCGTACTCCTCTAGTAGGGGCCTACTAACTATCTAGGTATAAATCCACGGTCTATTAAGTATTACTAGGTAAGAGTAGGATCTTAGTAGCTATAATTCTATGTTTTCTATGAAGGCAGTATAAGTATGTGTTTTCAGGGAATAAGAGTATTAGTAGGCTTTGTCATCGATATAATTCTGTACTGTCGACTCTGGAATAGGCGAAACTTTCTTGCAGAGTCTAGTTACTAATAACGGCGGGGATATAATACTTGAAGTCTAATCTTAGGTAGCCCTCGAGCTTGAATACTTAGACTAAACGGTCAATGTTTTTAGTATCAAGACTAGTCGACTTAACGCCGAAGTTAAAATGTTTCAGATGAATCTTCGTACTACCTATGAAATGATGTTATTTCTCTGTAAACTTTACTTCTTCGTTATAAGCTATCTTTAGGCTGATATTAAGAAGTTTAATTATTAGGACTAGGTTATATTAGTAAATAAAGCACCCCGTCCTAATATATTTAGCGCTGGACTAATATATTTTTAGTTGTATATTACTTTTAGGGGGGGGAGAATTTCTATTCTAGGAAAAGCCTAATATAGAACGATATATAAGATAAGTAAAGAAATCGAAAACCTCTTTATCCTCTAATTATAATTCCTTTAATCATGAATCCTTATAACTACATAGGCTTATTCTATCTCTCTGATAGAGATAATTTTCGTATATATTATAGTAATCGAACATAGTATATTATATAGGAAATGATAGATACTAATAACTAACGTCCTTCTATAATCTTTTTTATTAGCGCTAAGTCTAAAGATACGGCTTTACGAGAGCTATTCCCGAATAATAATATTCGTTAAGGAAATCGTAATAGGATCGTTAATCTTCGACTTAATTTATCTATAATTAGCTCTAACCTACTACTACTATTTATAGATAGAGATCCCCGAAGTCTAATACCCTATATTATGATCGTAGGTTTTACCGAGTAGAGGCTTGGCGACGGGTTGCCATTAGTTAAGGAGTGACGACCCGGTAAGCAGGTCGCTGGAACGATAGGAACGCACGGAGGGCGATCCAGTCGATCTAGTAAGAGGGTCGCTAGAACGACAGGGACGTATAGCTAGCGATCCAGGCGACCTAGTAAGTATACGGATCTTCTATATCTATATAAATGGCGATATTTCCTAGTAGATAGGAGCTCTATGTTTAACTTATATTATAATTCTAGTAATCTCTTAAGTACTAAATATAATACCTTATACTAGACCTATTTAGTATAAGCCTACTTATCCTACTTCCTTAATACTCCTCTTTACGAGTACTAATCATAGGTCTATCCTATCTATAAATGAAGTAAACCGTAACACTTTAAGCACCCTTAAAATAAGTACCTTAGAAAGTAGAGACCCCCCCCTAAGCGTCTAGAGTTCACGACGCCTAACTATAGATAGTAAGGATAGATCCAAGGTTACTAGACCCGATTTATTCTATAGTGAAAGAGAAAAGCTTGAAGACTAGCTTATATAGCTTCAGCTTTACTTTACCTTTAATAGATAGGCCTTACTAACGGTATAATAGCCGGCCTTCGCTATTATATATATAAGAGGACGAGCTTAGAAGTAGGTTCATCCTTCTCTTAAGAAGTACCTTAAGGATAAAGATAATCCAGATAATTAATATATCCGGAACTAGATAGAAAGCTTTATATAATTTCGTGTTAAGATATAACGAGTCTTTAGTCCTTTAAATGAAAATAAGGTAGCTATACGAGTTATTTAATATTTATCTTAGAAGAAGTCTACTACTAAGTATTCCACTCAGTTTCAGTAGTATATAATAAAGATAGACTAGGACGATAACGTACTAATAATAATATACTACCGCGGATTAAAGTTCAATATTAAAGAAGAACTTATATGAACTAGAGTATAGATCGATAATCTTGATACTCTAATAGTAGAGGTTATAGAGGTTAATAATAAGCTCTACGAGTTAGTAATAGAGAAACGACATGATAGTAGAACCTCTAGAATAGGATGATCAGGAATCTTCGCTAGTAATAGGCTAGGGAAATGATAGTATTAATAACGCGACCTATATAAATATATACTAATAGAACTAGACTTCACGTAGAAATAAGATAAGGGAAAATTCAGGGGTAAGAAGTAGCTTAAAAGGGGTAAGAAAGTAGTAACCTATTATAGCTATAATAAACCGGGCCACTTTACTAGAGACTATCGGTTAAAGAATATAGTACCGCGACCGTAGTTAAATATACTAAGAAGAGTTCTATATAATAAACCTTCTAAGGATCTAGAGAACTACGACTTAACTTACGAGTAGATCGAGGTAGAGAAGCTACTAAAGGAAGTTATAAAGAGAGAACGCTATTTTAAATTCATACGAAAAGTATACTAATTCATTAAGAATCTAAAAGACTATAGAATATTACCCTAGGATATTAATATAAGAACTACGAGGTATCTTATCCTAGTAGGACGAGAGGACTTAAAACTTAAGGAATTTCTAAAGGACCTAGTTATTAATATCTAAATAGAGGTAGACTAATTATAATAATAACTCTAAGATATCTAAGAAAAGAAGATAGAATAAGAATCTTTAGATAATGGCGAGGTTCTAGAGTATAGCTTAGAATATAGATAAGAAAGTTAAGAGAGCTTAGAAGAGGAAGCGCTACGCTATAGACTTAGCGGGGATACTCCAGATAACTCTCTATCTTATACTACTACATCACAAGGATTAAATAAAGGAAAATACTTAGAGAAAACGCATTATAAAGAAAGGTTATACGTTAAAGATTACTGATTTAACTTAGTATACCTAGAATACGGTGTTATATACTAGATAGCCTACGCTGACGACTACTATAAGTACTACTCCTAGGTCCGTATAGAGCTAGGAAGGTAGGTAGTAGGTACGTCTTATAAACGAATAATCTAGAGGGATTGCACGAGCGATAGTTATAACTAGTACCTAGCTAGTAAACGACTTAACGTGTAGTTTCCCAGATCTACTATAGACTGGTACGATAGTATAAAGAAATAACTAATATATAGCCTAGATAAAGAATATTACCACTTATTAGAGTAGTATACTTACATGCATAACAGATACTAAAAACACCTGGAAATCAAGAAGATATACAGTTTTCTCCCTAAATAGGGAAAAGAGTAATCTCTTATATCACGGGGAGATATAAGTAGATTAACATACTAACCCTAAAGTAATTCCGGTATACTACTTAGTATAATACATATGTAAATATACTAGTACTAATCAATAGTTAATAGACTATTATGATAATAGATTCTAGAGTAACTAGTAACTTCGCTTCTCGAGACTTAATACGGTTACTAGGCTTACTAACTCGAAGAAAGAAAGAATAGTATAACTTATAAATAGCCGACGGGTTAACGCTATTAATAGGAAGGATAGACGAGGAAATACACTCGTTACCTATGATAATTCAACGCTATTATAAGGAATTAACCTTTGATATAGTTAGGATAGCTATTTATTATATCATTTTAGGAATACCTTAGTTAAAGAAATATAATCTAGTAATTAATTAGAAGAAAGGAGTACTTACATTTATAAATACTAGCGATATTACTAGTATATAACCTATACGCTAATAGAGGATAGCGATAGATAAGAAATAGAACCGAAGACTAGTTAAAGCTTATTACGCTTTAGTTTTAAAGAAGGACGACCTTAAACAAGGATCTAACTTAATATATACTAATAGAGGTTAGCTAGATAATTAGGCTAGAGTTATTAAGGGAAAAGACGAACCTCCTAACATCCTATAAGAGTATAAGAAATAGATATATCTCTTTATAAAAGAGATAATAGTAAAAGCCTTATCTATATATTAATCTTAGGATTATAAGATTAAACTTAAACTAGGAAAGGAACTAATATTTAGACTAATTTATATATTATTAGAAAAGGAACTTATTATATTACGCGGGTATATTAATAAGAACCTTAAAAAGGGATTTATTTAAGAATCTAAATTATTAATAGGTTATCTAATCCTCTTTATACTAAAAAAGGATAGAAAGCTTAGGCTATATATTAACTATTAGAAGTTAAATGATATTACTATTAAGAATCAATATCCTTTACTAAATATTAGCGAGCTATAGGATAGACTCTCTTAAGCAAAGATATTTATTAAGCTTAACTTATAAGGAGCTTATAACTTAATCTAAATAAAAGAGGGAGAAGAATAGAAGATTATATTCAGGACTTAATATAGATATTATAAGTACCTAGTTATATTATTTAAACTTGTTAATATACTAGTAGCCTATTAAGTACTAGTTAATAATATTATTTAAACTTATTAAAATTATATTATAATCGCTTACCTTAATAATATCTTAATCTACTCTAAGATCAAGGATGAATATATCTAGTATATATAGGATATCTTAACCTACCTATTATAGGCTAGATTACTCCTTAAGCTAGAGAAGTACGAATTTCATAAGGAATTAGTAGAATTCCTAGGATTTATAGTAAGTACTATAGGTATTTGTATAAGCCCTAAGAAAATCAAGGCTATAGCGGAATAGCCTATACTATATAATATGAAATTAGTCTAGAGCTTCTTAGGATTTATAAACTTTAATAGAAGGTTTATTAAAGGATATTCGAAAATAGTATTACTACTTATAAATATTATTAAGAAGGATAATAAATTTTAATAGGGATCTAGTTAATAAAAAGTATTCACGATATTAAAGGAAGCCTATTAAAATCTACTAGTACTTTATACCTTTTAAGTAAACGAACTTATTCATATTAAAATAGATACCTCGGATCTTATAATTAGCGCCTGTCTATATTAGGAGAAGGATAGTAAATAGTACCTAATTACCTACTACTTACGAAAGATATCGGTAGTAGAATAGAACTACGACATCTATAATAAGGAACTATTAGTAGTAGTATATACGCTTTAGAATTAAAGAGTATATACTAAGAGTTATTTAGAACTTACTATCTTTATAGATTATAAGAACCTCTTAAACTTCATTATAATTAAGGAGTTAAATCGAAGACAGGTCCGTTAATTAGAATTATTAAGATAGTATAAGTTCAAGATACTATATATCCTAGGTAAAGATAATAGTCGAGTAGACGCCTTAAGTAGGCGTACTAATTATATAGAATCTAAGGATATCACGGAGAAGCTAATTCTTAAATAAGAAAAGGATGAATCGCTAGTATTAATATAGAGTTTAGTAGTAATTATACGAATTATAATCTAGGATATTATATTAATCTTAAGAGAAGGCTATATTAACGATAAACTAGTATTATAGCTAAGGAATTAATAGCTAGGACAAGAGCTACTCTAATATAGAGGGAAGACGTACTTGCCTAAGAGATACGCTGAAGAAGTAATCCGGGATCACTATAATAATCCTTTATTAGGATATCTAGGAATCTCCAAGACGGTAGAGCTCCTTTAACAGGAATATGCGACGCTATAACTGCGAACGCACGTTAAGAAATACATCAAGGAATGTATTTAATACTAGTAGAACAAGTCTGCGCGCTACGCCAGATATAGGCAAATACAATTTGCACCAGTTCTAGATATACTATAGAAGGATGTAATAATAGACTTCGTCGTTAAACTACTAAAATCGAAAGATCTAGTTATAGGAGATATCTTCAACTTAATAATAGTAATTATAGATAAGTTAATAAAGTATACAATCCTGATCCCTTATAAAGAGATATATAAAGTATATTAGCTAGGATTCATCCTATTAGATAAGTTGATAAGGGATTATAATATACCTGAATCTATTACTTCAGACAGGGATAGACTTTTTATATCTCATTATTAGAAGACTCTAATCGCCGCGATTAGAATAAAGCTGCGAATATTAACCGCCTATTATCCTAAAATAGATAGTTAAACAGAACGTATAAATTAAATAATGGAAGTGTACCTAAGATACTACGTTAGTTATAAGTAAAGTAACTAGGTCTTACTACTTCCTATAGTATAATTAGTACTTAATAATAAAAGATTAGATATAATTAGACTATCTCCATTCTTTATGAATTATAGAAGACACGCCAACTTATTTCTAGAACTAAGGGAGGGTTCTAGGGCAGAGAAAGCAACGGTGTTAGCATCTAATATAAAAAGACTATATAGCGATATATAATAAACGATTAGTAAGATTAATACTAGGACTTAGTAACAAGTTAATAAGAAAAGAAAAATATATCCTTAGCTAAAGAAGGGGGATAAGGTTTACCTCTATACTAAGAACCTGAAGAGTAGGAGACTAAGTAAGAAACTAGACTATATAAAGATTAGACCATTTTTAATTAGGTAACTAAAGGGGACTATTAACTACGAGTTATAATTACTATCTAACGCTAAGGTACTCCTAGTATTCTATATCTCCTTATTAGAACCAGCCGACTCTAAAACACCGCTTTAAGAAAGTTAGAAGTTTAAGGCTAAGACCGAAGAGTACGAAGTTAAAAGGATCCTAGACTAATAGGGTTAGGAATACCTAATTAAATAGAAAGGATGTAAGGACTTAGAGAATACCTAGGAACTAGTTAGACATCTTAGGAACTGTAAGAACCTTCTACGACAGTTCTATTAGAGAACGAACCTGGAGGTAACCAGTTAAGTATCTCTAGAGACATGTCGGCGCTCAGGAAGTCCTCTATCGATGACGCTCCTATAGCGTGGTTCTAGACCTCCTGTACCTTCTCTAGATCCTCAAGTCTCTCTAGTTCTTTAACATCATCTAAACCCTTATTAAACATTCGTTATTCCTTCTCTTTAAGGAAACGTTTCTGCGCCCTCAGGCGCTTAAGCTTCGACTGCTTAACACGAGCAACTTCATTAATAACACGAGCGGTCTCGTTAGCAGCCTCCTAGGCAGCCTCCGTCTTAACCTCCTCCCGTTTAAGCTTTTCTATAGCCCTGTCAATGCTATTAAAATTGACTACCGGCTCGGCCGGCTCGTACTTCTTTCTAGTACGAATACACTCGCTATACTTCTAAGACAGGGAAGAAAGTCGACACTCCTTCTGCTATCGAGCATAGCGAATATAGGTAACTATAGCTAAGACGCCCGTAAATAGAACTCGCTCTACTAAGGTTAGACGCTAAGAAGTCTTATACGAAGGCATAGGTACATCTTTAAGGATAAAGAAAGAAAGGAAGGAGGGATAGTATTACGATCATAGGTTTTACTAAGTAGAGGCTTAGCACGGCTTAGTAATACAGGTCGACGGGTCGACATCAGTCAAGGAGTGACGACCCGGTAAGCAGGTCGCTGGAATAACAGGAACGCACGGAGGGCGATCTAGTCGATCTAGTAAGAGGGTCGCTAGAACGACAGGGACGCGTAGCTAGCGATCCAGGCGACCTAGTAAATATACGGATCTCCTATATCTATATAGATGGCGATGTTTCCTAGTAGATAGGAGCTCCGTACTTAACTTATATTATAATTCTAGTAATCTCCTAAGCACTGAATATAATACCTTGTACTAGACCTGTTTAATATAAGCCTACTTGCCCTGCTTCCTTAACACTCCTCTTCACGAGAACTAATCATAGGTCTATCCTATCCACGGACGGAGTGAACCGTAACACCCTATTACATTAGGATGATATCATGTCATAAGGATTCCACCGTGCTATTTAGGTAGTAACTATAAGGTCACGGCTTATTACATTCCTTATACGCTCGGCTAATAGTACCCTTCACCGATGTTATATATATCTTTGCCGCTGACTTCAGCGGTCTCCGCGATATCGCATCCTTCTTAGTACGTTAGGTTAGACTAGGGAGCCTGAGTAGCTTATTAATCGCCGTTCGCCCCCGTGTAATTATCGTCGTTAGCGAAGAAGACTTAGCGACTTATAATATCCTTGAACTGGAAACCCTTCGACACGAACTCGAATAGGAGAGTCCCGCTATCCGAGCTGAAGTATTCTCCTCCATCTTAATCATGCATCTGGTAGGAAACTACGTATCTCCACTAGCCCGACATCGGCGCTTAAAAGAGGTTCTAATGGCTAAGGTAGCTAAGGCACGTAACGATTATATAAAGTATTAGGTCTATTTCTCTATAATCTACTTCGTAGCATTCTTTAACTATAGAATTAGCTATGTAGTATACTTGAACTAGGGGCCCTTTAACTTCATAGGTTATACACGCGTGGATAATAATATTAATGAAGACTATACTAACTACGTTAATAACTTTCTTTCTCTAGGGAACGACTACTTCGTATCATGGAGTAACATAACCTCTTTCCTTACCTCGAGTATACTAATAGACGCTTATCTAGTAAGAATGCATAGTAAGCCACTTTATCCTAGGTATATAATCGCGTCTTATAACTTTATAGAGTTCAAGCCTAAAGCCGTTTTCCGACGACTATATAAACCCTACTATATAGCTGTAATAATAGAGGTTATAAACTCGCCTGAATTCGCTAAGGACTTATACGTTTATTTAGAGGAGTAGATTAACCTCCTTTTCCTATCTTTTAAGCTTAGATTCGTGTCCTCGGCAGAATTACACGCTAACAACCTCAAGTCCTATTAATCACAGTGGATATAGCTAAGATACCACGGAACTTATATTTTCTATATTCGGCGCAAGCCCGAATATATACTAACACGTAACCATGCTATATACGATAACTACGTTATGATATTCGGAAGTTCTGTCGTCGGGCGAGAGAGTTATTTTAAGATCGATTCTTGCATGCTCTGTTTAACTAAGGGTAGACTAATGGCCAGGCTAAAACTAAAAACTGCTGGGGCCAGGATCTTGAGCATTAATAGGGGAGGCGTTCGTGGAGTAGTGCCGTTGGAGTTTCTGGGGCTCTTGCAAGGGCTTCTCGACCACGATCTTAAGTTACAAGATCTTTTCGAGCAAGCCTTCGGGACAAGCTCTGGTGAGTAGCCAACGGCATGGGCATGAACAGAAGAGATGCGGACATTGGCAGACAACGCAACACAACAGTACTCGATGCAATGCAGCCAACTTTAACCAAACCGAGAACTACATAGTAGCTCGAGATCTGTAACTGATCCGCATATTCAAGATGAAGGGTTCTATCTTATCGTATGGATCTGCTGATAGATCTTATCAAGCTTTAAGCTAATCTTATCAATCTTTAAGCCAATGAAGATTACAAGTGTTTCATTTGGAGATGTTAGCGATCTCCCTCCATTAACTTTATCGTTCTTGTGTCGATCATGAAAGCTTAATACTATAAACTATATCTTTTGTGCATTAACGTCTTGTGACGCGTCTTCCGGGCGGCTTTAATTCCGCCCGAAAGTTTGTATTATATCACATGAACATGTTAACGAGCCTACTAATTAGAGTGCAATGAGAATTTGAGTTTCGCTATCACCACCTCAAGACGGTCTTAAGACAAGTGTATTCTATTTTGAAATCTCGGGCGGTTGATAAGAGTCTCACAATGTCTGGTTAGAAGGTTAATCGATTGATTCCAGCTCGATTCTCTTCTCGGACCGAATCTTTACTAGCCTATCCAGCAATGTACACACTCAAGATCAAGTGATGAGGCTACTGAATGCATTATTGCCAATATCATCTGAGCTTTTTGTTAACATGAAGGCTTTGCTCTATCTTGGATCTCGTATCAAGGCTGCTCTAGGCGCACTGGTTGTCAACTAGGAACTCGCAGGACATCATGCCCACGTTGAAGTGCTGTCTAAGTTTTGGCTCAGACTTTGGTCTACAGTCATCGGGCAGGGTTTAAGTGAGAAACATGGGGGACCACAAGGGGGATTCAAAGACCGACCACTAGGCCCACTCAAAAGCTGTAGGAACAGTTTCTACTGTTAACCCCTTCAAACTTTCGACGGATCAAGATAGGCGGCTTAGATAACAAAGATTGGGATACACGATTTAGAATCTTGATGTTCTGATAAGATTTCCATCGTCAACTTGATAGGAGACTCTTGCTGTTTCGAACGCTAAACAACGTCATGTTATCTGATCGAAGTAAGCCAAACAGAAGGCTTCGCTCGGATATAAGTTAATGCTTGATCCTCATAGTAGGGTCGAATATCGAAGTTCTGTGGAGTTGCAGTGATCATGACTACAGCGGAAGATCTATCGGGGCTGCAGTCCGTCAGGTCGACCTTACGTCTGGAGCAAATAGCCGGGTTAAGAGTACGAGGCATTGGTGATCATGTCGACCTTCCGCAGCTTGTTGTATGTGGTGATCAATCTACAGGGAAGGGCTCAATTCTTGAAAGCATCACAAGTCTCCCTTTTCCCCGCCAGGATGGGGTATGCACTTAGTTTCCCACTGAGATTATCCTTCGACATTCTGAGGGCGAGCGGATCATCCAAGCGACCATACTGCCTATGGTCTCTCGTACAAATCAGGCTATCCAAACTTTACAGTCCTATAAGCGTCATTTGGGAAGCTTTCATGAGCTTCCTGACTTGATTGCAGCGGCCGGCTCGATCATGGGTCTCCGAGGATTTGCAGACGCAAAGGAAGGCCCTGCTTTTACACAGGACGTACTCCGCATCGAGGTGGCCGGTCCCGTTGGATTGTATTTGACGGTCGTGGACCTGCCTGGATTGATATCGGTCGCCAACGAAGAGCAAACAGAAGCCGACGTTCAGATCATTCAGGACATGGTTGATTCTTATTTAACAAACTCACGAACGATCATACTTGATATGGTACAGGCCAAAAACGACATTGCCAATCAAGGTATCATTCAAAAGTCTCGGCGACTCGATCCAGCGGGTGAAAGAACAGTAGGCATTATCACCAAGCGGGATCTTATCAATAAAGGAACAGAGAAACGAATCGCTCGGTTGGCAAAGAATAAGGATACCACCAAGCTCAAACTCGGGTTCTTCCTTGTACGGAATCCAATACCTTCAGAGCTTGCATCTGCTATTACATCAGAACAGCGGTTGGCAATCGAAGACCAATATTCCCAATCCTCACCTTGGAAAGAAGAGGCTCTACGTGCAGATCGTGTAGGGGTAGCGTCTCTTCAGCGGTTCTTACAGGAATTGCTGGAACAGCACATTGAACGGGAATTACCCAAGGTACGCGAAGAGATAAAAAACATGATGAAACGATTAGAGTGGGATATCGCTGCCCTAGGCGATGAGAGACCCACGACTAGTCATCTTCGCGTATTCCTTTCTCGCCTGGCAATGCGCTTCCACAACCTCACCCTCTCGGCCTTGGATGGTAGCTATTTTGACATCCACACGATATTTCTTAACGATGGCGGCGTAGAGCATCATTCAAGGAGGTTACTTGCTCTAGCTCATCGCCATAATACGGAGTTTTCCAATCGTATGAGAAGAAATGGTCAGAAGAGAAAGGTGGTCAAATCTCGATCTAATGCTGGGGACGAGCTGGAAGAGTCGGCCGATGGGGACCAAGTTCTTGTGTCGGAGTAGGAGGTGGAAGACTGGGTCAAAGAGGTACAGTGCTTGTTCTTATACCTCGACCACTACTAACACTCAATCAGGTTTATATCAGCAGCAGAGGGAAAGAGCTGCCTGGCAATTACAACCATGTTCTTATGTCTGATCTATTCCATATCCAAGCAAGCAGATGGAAGACCATTGCGGCCGAACACCTAGAGACGTTTTCTGATTCGATCGACGAATTTGTGCAGGCTGCAATAAGCCATATCATACAAGAGGGCCAAATTAGGAGCAAACTTTAGGATCGATTAAAGCTTTCACTTCAGGAAAGTAAAGAAGCAGCAGAAGAAGAACTATCGAGGCTCTGTGAGGATGAGAAGCAGCAGCCTATTACTTATAACCACTATTACTCAGATAATGTGCAAAAAGCTCGCCAAGATTCTACTCGCAAGCTCATCAAGGAGACTATGCACGAGGCTTCGACGGAGGATTGGAATGGAAAGCTGCATATTAGCAACAATTCCGTCGATGCCGAGAAGCTTATTGCCTCGCTGCATAATCGTGTAATCATGGATAGGGACGCACAAGCATGTACAGAGGCGCTCGCAGGGCTCTCAGCTTACTATAAGGTGATCATGTCTGAGTCGAGAAAATCATGCCGTACTAACGCTTCCAGGTGGCTTTAGCTCCTTCAGCCGCACTAAACCCTATAGCTCGCTCTCCCTCCCTTCCCTCTTTCTTTTTTCCTTTTTTGGTTTCCCTCCACAACGATGTTGTTGTAAAAAAAAATTATTTAAATTAAGTTGAAGGGAAAATTTCTTTGGAAAATGAACATCCTGACTCAAACCTTACGTAATTGTAATCTCTTCAGGTTACGTTCGATCTTTTTCGTATATAGATGTTCTGGGCCCAATGCTTTCTCGTATCCATCTAGTGCTCGCTGGTACATCTTCTCCGCCTCGGCCAGCCTGCCCTGATCAGCGTAGAGAAGGCCTAAGTTATTGACGGTGGCGAGTGTTAACGTGTGCTCTGGACCCCATGCTTTCTCCTTTCCATCCAGTGCTCGCTGGTACATCTTCTCCGCCTGGACCAGCTTGCCCTGATTCCTATAGAGGATG
>JAABUK010005705.1_pt1 | contig 19157 bp, 28 predicted proteins | sample 5559141 | NCBI WGS metagenome assembly JAABUK01 (sample SAMN10711869, study PRJNA513367) | rock metagenome | isolation source: Antarctica rocks | place: Antarctica: Victoria Land, Pudding Butte nord | collected 2016-01-03 | reverse complement strand
TTAGGGAGCAACATCTACATCATCATGAGCGAAATGGGAAAGGAGTTGGATGATTTGGCCAAGCGTGACAAGTCTTGTGGTTTCAACTGTGGCATGAAATTTCTGCATCGTGGCATGATGAACGGTGCAACCATTGCACAACCGTGACCAAAAGGTCTACCAAAATCGCTTCGGTCAAGCACTCACAGATACACTTCACACTTTGCCCGCTTCATAAAATGCTATCTGTCACTCGGGTGGTGCGCACTGGTGAACTCAATAATTTGTGGACTCTCCAAAGTTCCAGTCCAGTCCACGGCGATCAGCGTTGACACAGCGTTGACACCCGAAGGCATATTTCGTTTGTGCAGCCACATCAAGCTCGAGGTACCCTTTTTCGCCATACACAATTTGTCGTGCAGAAGTTAAGCAACAGACTGAAGACAATGTGCCATCACAAACGTTGAGTGGCGCTGCAAATCACAGTGTATCTAGCATTGGTGCACTTGGCAAGCTTAGCATGTGCCATTTTTAGGGAGCAACATCTACATCATCATGAGCGAAATGGGAAAGGAGTTGGATGATTTGGCCAAGCGTGACAAGTCTTGTGGTTTCAACTGTGGCATGAAATTTCTGCATCGTGGCATGATGAACGGTGTGCACTTTCCACCGCGACTGGTACAGATTGAGAAAGCTGACAAGTCACCTCTGAGAAAGGTAATCAGCAATTGTCCTGGCTTGAACATGTTGGGCATGTACTTTGTGATGCACTTGTGATTGGCGTCAGCGGCTCAAAACTCTTTGTGTTGCCGTCATGCGTTTCAGTGATTGCACACCATCACAGTCTACTAGCCAGCTCAAGGGCTGGACAAGGCATATAAGTGTCGTCTTGAAGTGCTGCAAGGCAGCCTTGTTGTATGCTTGCCGACATGCTGTCCATGTGATGCATCATCACTGTGTTTGTGCAGAAGCAAAAGGCTCATGCAAGTGCATTGGATGCTGACAGCAAGGCGAATGTATCAGGTGCAGCTACAGCTGTGGCGCCATCTGGTGTTTGGTCTGAAGCCACATTTGTAGTGCAAACGCCGCCCGCCTACAAAAATCAGCAGTGGCAGGTTAGCAAGCAGCATGTTTTGTGAAGTTTATGGCCAAGATTGGGAGCCAGTTGTTTCATAGGCTTCAGCTGATGCTATGTCTCATAATAACAAACAAATTCTGATCGGCAATGACATCTGGCAGCTTAGATATTGTTTCCATTGCAGTGCATGCGCTGTGTGACAGTGCCCAGTTCCCACTACATGTGCATGTGTGTGTGTCTGTGCGAGTAGCCATGGATGGCTGAGGAAAGGCATTGTATTCATGCCAAACATGTACCAAGATTGGCTGCCCCATCTTGCATCCTACAGGTGCAGAGTGATGCATGTGAGTGTCTAGGTACATTCATTTGCTGAGCCCTACTTTCTTTGTTACTACCTCTGCGCTTTCCAAATCAGGACAGCATGCCGGCTTGTCTCCAGCCCAAGCTGTTCCAAAATCTCCTATTGCTGTTTGTGTTAGCTTCTAGAGAGCTCCTGAGAGTGTGCAGCTGTCATAGGCGCCTTGCACTCAACCCTTGCCAGAGGCAACGCCGACTTCAAAGACTTATGACGTGGGATGCTCTTCAGGCTTTCAAACAAGGGTAAGTTCTTATGAAACATTGCTTCACTCTGCAAGTATCGCCCACTGATGCCCATGTACACTTATCCACCTTGTTTCAGGCATGATGTTGGGATTTTAAGGCACATATAACGTGTGTAAAACAAAGACTGGCTGTATTGATACCATGCTTCCTGGTTGCAACATGCACTCACGCACAACGCAGCTCTTGTTGCTGAGGCACAGTCATATGTCTCTTGCATGCATTTGCGACTCTGCAACATAACACAAGTGGCTCCTCTGGAGATATTCTATTAATCCTTGCATATCATTTTATTGTTTGTGATTGTGTCCACGTCTATCAGCAGACACCAGTGCATGCTGTCATTGGTGCTATGGTCATTGCTGCTGGCGCAAACTTATGCACTGCTTTTCCCAGCAGCTGCTTGTAGAGACTCTTGTGTGTCTGTGGGTGTTGGAGCATTGTTGTAAGCAAAAGCAAAGCACAGCAAATTTGTCAAGCATACCACATTGTGTCGTAGTTTGTTTCGTCATGCAATGCATTGTATTGTCTATTGCCTAATTGTATCAACTGGGAGGCACAAAGCAATGATGTGAGACTGCAGTTGTGCTGGACTTGATCCACACACTTACATATGCAGGCGACAGAGCCAACAACAGCATCCACCAGTGAGCCATTTGACACCAAGATGAAAGAGGCAGATGCATGTGCAGATGCAGCATGGTCAGCAGCTCAGGCCCGGGCAGAGGATGATGCTCAAGTCAGTCATCAGCTCAGAAGGCTGAGTCTCCAGGGCCAGGGCAGCCTAGGTCCCCTGGAAGAAGAAGATGCCTTGCTCACTCCTGGTGAGCATCTGACCATGCACTGACACAGTTTGCGTTCATGATACACCCAACAACCTGGCAGGACATTTTGCACATGCCACATACGTTGTGTGGCATCATTAGCTGGCGATTTAGCTGACACACAACGTATAGAGCAAGAAGTGAGCATCATATCATGCCAATCATCATATGTCTTTTGAGAGTACATCAACTCATTTTGCCGTCAGCTTTGTTGTGTTGCCTGTCAGTGGTTGAAAGTAGATTGGTCATTACACATATATACAGTCATGCTTATGGCAATTTAAATGGCAGCCTTCCAACATTGCAAGACAACACATAAAAAAGGGACTGTACCCATAATTGCAGCTTTCTCATATACAAACAGTACAGCAAGCAAAGTCTCGGTTCATATGAGCTGCTTGTTGTTCTGCATGCAGAAGGTGATACCTATGGGAATGACTCAACCTTACATGAGCTGCAGAAGAAGCTGAAGGGCACCCCTGCCAACTCAAAGATCGAGGTACTACACCCAGTCACGAAGCATGCCACATGCTGCTCCAGCAGAAAGTATCTAGTGTTGCATTGTCTTGCGGTTGCTAAGCAACATTGTGTTCACTGTAGCAGCTGCATCAAAAGTCATGCATGCTCATCACAACAGCCTACTGAAGCTCTGCATGTTCCAAAGCATTTTGACTACAGCTTGACATAGGCTGCATTCCTGATCGGCATTCTTGAACAATCGTTCATTTTCTTTAGCCTGCACAAGGCGTTCTGGATCAAGCTGACATGACTCTTGTCAATCCATGCCTGACCACATTTGTGGCTCGCTGCAGCCGTCTTTTGTAACTGCTGCATCCAGTAGCAGCTAGCATTTCTACACTGCAAGTGCACAATTGTCAAACCATCTAAGCACACTGTGATGTGCAGAATGGTCCGCATGCTGCACAGCAGCAATCAGCTCCTCAAGCTCAAGCATTCTCTGGGATCCCAGGAGTTGCAGATGCACCAGTGGGCTTAGCATGCACTGCTGACCTACAGGTTGGCCACCACACTGTGCACTTGGCTGTAACTGCATCTTCTGTCCTTCCTCTTCTATACTGCCTAGTGAGCAACTGCAATGCTGAGTATCCTTGACTCACGGTCCGCCATAGCTGAGTGGTATGTAAGGCAACAGATGCACATGCTGTGCAGGCAACATGGATGACGCAGTTTACACTCATGCGTTAGTTTTCTTGGTGTCTGCCTACAGCACCGTCTGCTAGACTTCTCTCATAGGGACTGAAACTGGAACCATCCGATCCCATCCGAATGACAATGGCAGGTAATTTTGATGGCTTGCTGTAGGAGCAAGCTGACTGTGGACAGGCCAATGATTCCCAGCTGCATGCGTGTGGGGCCACTCAGCTTGCAAGCAACCCAGCCCCTACACCACTCACATTGCTACATGGTACATCTGGACTGGGAGAAGCTTCAGCTGATGTGGTGGACCGGACAGAGTCTCCAGCCAAATCACTGAGGCCTGGTGCCACTCTGGGGCAGTCACTCAGAGCTAATGCTGCTGTGTCTACGCCTTCAACAGCACGTTTCCAGACACAGGTGAGTAATCCTATTATGAATATACCTGGCATTATAAGTATATTCTGTTCTTGTAGAGAGCTTCTATCAAGTTTTAATGGACAGTTTAGAGGCGTGTAACTCAGTGGTTTAGAGTATACACCTGATAACTATACAAGTTTTTCTCCATGTAACTTGCATAATGAGCGAGTCTCTGGTCTTGTGGGCGAGCGCACCTCTGCAAATTCCAGCAATGCACTGAATCGCATTGGTGGATGAGCTGCGGTTGCTAGACTTGTCCTTGACATGTCTTGACAAGCAGTTTGGAGAGCCTAGTGCTTGCGCCTTTCGTTACTGTATGTTGCAGTGATAGTGTGACCCATGGCTTTGCTGCACATTGGACAACTCATAGCCTCTACAGTTGTGTGTACAAAGGGTTGTATGTACTGATGAATGGCATGTAGTCAATTTTGTCGGCCTGCACATTGCCAGGTTGCATTACCCAGACATGATAGGCATCTCAGGTGGCTAGGTCATGTTTTCTGGATAACTCATGATATACTGCTTAAAGAGTCTTTGTTTGACGAAGTCAAGGGGCTTCGCCCACTTGGCCGCTCTAGGTCTAGTTTCGGTGATATTTGCATTGCGCGATTGACAAAAACGTTGATTTAGTAGACTTTAAAGGGATGCACAAGACAGACTGCTCTGAAGAGACAAGACTTGTTCTGCACGTACCTAGCTCATCATGAGCTGGAAAGCGTAATAGTTTCATTATTATTAATATTGTCGTTATAATTAATATCATTATTATTATTATTGTTGTGAATTTGGTTTAGTACCGTTTTTGTCATCAATATTATCACGTTATCATTACTTTTAATTGACATCATTCTGGGCACATTGCATGCTAAGACCCAGCAATGCATTCAGCATCTCAAGCTTGTCTTGCGCAGGCCAGCAATATCAGCAATCGCCCTGGTCCAGCAAAGGCAGACCGCCCAAAGCGACAAGGACGTCGATCCCGTAAGAAAGGCTGGGAGGAGATTGGCATGATTGAGGTCAACAGAGGGGACGATACCATCATCACCTACATGGTGGGAGACAATGTGTACATCTGCGGCGACGAGTCTGACATCCAGAAGAAGCCGTTTTCTGCCAACTTTGCACGGCCTTCTTGCCTGGTTTGCTGCATGGAAGCAACCGAGGAGGACACAGCGAATCTGGTGGAGTGCTCCCGGTGCACATACTCAGTGCACTTGGCTTGCAACTCACCCCCCTTGCTTGAAGTCCCAGAGGTATATGCCTTCTCAACATGTCAACTTGGTCATCTGACTTGTACAAATGTGGGATGCAATTGACGTTTTAACATGACAATTCTACCAGAGTACCACCTTCCTTTTGTTATGCTCTTGATGACCAGATGCATGCTTTGTGCATACCTTCATACTGTCGCTTGTGGGCCTGCCATGCACATATTTGATGCAAAGTGCATTGCGTCACGATACAATCCCAATGCATATACAAGTCTGTCAAGTGCTCCGGGCTGTCGCCTTAGGAGGCTTCCATTATGATCGCTGAAAAGCATAAAACTCTCTTTTCCTCTCTTTTCTTTTTGTGTCAAATGGGCCAAATGAGAGTGTGTGTGCAGGGTGAGTACCTCTGCCCAGAATGCACAGCAGGCACACGCAGCATTGGTGCCGACCTCTTTGCACATGTCAAACCTGGGTGCAAGCATACAGCACGGGAGTGCTTTCTGAGTGGATCTGGACATCTACATATGGGGGAGATTCTGCGGCTTCAGAGGAGCAAGAGTAAGAGTGACACATACCAGATGCGTGTCAGGCGGTATGAGGCACCAAGAGATCCAGCCTTGCCTTTGTGCGACCGTGGCAAGGTGCTTTGTTCTGCACTTCTGTGCAGCTCATCAACCACAAGCCGCTTTGGGTGTTACTTGTATTGCCTGTAACCACATAAATGTTTGAGTCATGCTGGAACGCTTGTTGGCAAATGTTTGTTAGGTTGTTACACAACATGATGCATGCTACATTCCAAAGGTGTCGATGTTACCTTTGCACATCTGTGTTCAAAGCTTCCACATGTTGTTTCAGCAAGTATGGTTTGCTGATGCATGTTCTTCGGGCAGCTGCAACACAGAAGATGACATAAATTGTCTTGTTCTGTTTGCAGTACAAGCCAAGTGAGGTCTTACAGTTGAAAGGGAAGCCTGAGTGGTACCCTTGCAGCACACTATACTTCAAGACATTTGTGCACAGAGAAGGGGACAAGTCAACCTCCCAAGACTACATACCAGATGTGGACAATGACGATCACTTCCAATGCAAATTAGGCTATAGCCATGCGAACAAGGTAAAGTTTCTGCTGACGTATCGGGACTATGCACTGGCATTTGCTGAGCCATTACATGTCTGTGATTGCCCTTGTGACTGCGTGAGGCTACAGTTACAGACAAAGCTGATGTGTTTCAGGCAGCAGACTGAAAGGCTTTGCTTTGCTGCAGTGTGCAGTTAGTCTGACCCCCAACATGAGCCGTGATGTGGCACTGCGGTCTGGTGAGGAGGACATGACAAATGCTGATGATGACATGGCAAGTGCTGATGATGAGTTGGCTGACTCTGACTATGACAGCGGATGCGATCATAGCTGTGCTTCTGGTTCTACTGACAGCACTGACAGAGGCAGTGGCAGTGATGATGATGAAGGGGGCACTCCCAGTGATGGTGACAGTGGCGGTGACTTTGGCCATGACCATGTTCCTGATCCACACAGCAGCCATAGCCCTCACCACGGCCACCATCACAGCCATGAAGCTCATACTGCCAGCGGCAATGGCCATGCAATGAATCATAGCAATGACCATGGCAGTGACAGCGGTAGTGAATGCGATATGTATAGAGATCCGAATTTGGCTACATGGTTTGGGAAACCTCAAGGTGAAAGGTCGCATGGTCCATCAGACACTTCGCCACAGTCTGAGTATGCTTTTGGGTCAGACTTTGCCAGTGCCAGCGAGCCTCTTGAAGCCTGCCAGGAAAGGGATGAAAAGGTAAGGAATCTGAAGGCAAGCATGTGCAATATGACATAAGAGTAATTTGTGTGTGAAGAGCATGCAAGTTGGTTTGATGCGTGTGATGCCACCATGGGCAGCATTGTGCAGCAAATGCAAGCCACTCAAACCATGTTTGGTTTATGCCCAGCTTTGAAGAGATCCCCTGAGCATTGGATGTATGGTTGTTGACGGTGCAACCTTCTTTTATAACACATCCAACAAAGACCCAGCAGCACATTGTGAAAGTTGTTCTGATATCCAGCCTGGTTTTGTTTGTGCATGTGTAGACATGTGAGTGCAAGCATGCTGCTTACAGGGCAGGCTTCTGGAGAATCCAGAGGCTGAGATGCCAGTCAGTTTGGGCAAGTCCCAGGAGTCACCTGTGCAGAAGGCTGACTGCCAAGCCCAGGTAAAGGGCTGCCATCTGATTCCCTTGGCAGCAACATAACACTTGGCTGACAGTATCTTGACACAGTCCTGATGAAGAAGAAAGGTTTTCTGCACAGCCGAGATGTGCGCAGGTAGCCGCAGACCTACTTCTGCGGACACAACAGCCAACCTAGATATCTCAAGCACCTGCACCAGTGGGCAGGAAATGGCATTTGCCTCAAATTTTGCCCACCATGAGATTGCGTACCATTTTGATTTTTGAACCGCCTTGGGAACTGTGTACATATTTGTCATAGCACTCCGAAACCTGCTGTACACTGCGACCAACTGTTTTTGTAGATTCAAGCAGATTTTTTTATGAACACAGGTCCAGCAAGGCTACCAAACAGTGCTTGACCCTGAACTCGAGATTTTCATGGCAGCTCTGATCCTGAAAAAGAAGCAAGGTGCTGACCCCTATGCCAAAGCCTTGACCGCGCTGCATCCAAACAGAGAGTGGACTGACATTGATTTGCGACATGATGAGGCACAGCAGCTGATGGAGTGGATTGTACAAAACCCAGGTCAGCATGGCATCTGCACTGAGCACGTGTTGAAGGTGATGTGCAGATGACATGTTGACATGACAGGAAACATGCAGGGTTGCGTGCAACTCATCGAGTATGTGCACTGAGCAAGGCTGAGACTGTAATGACTGCCTTCTTGGTTTTGTTACAATGACATGCATGAGCTATTTTTAATCAATGTGGGTCAGGCAAGTCTAATCACTGTTATACCCATGTATAGTCCTTTGTGCCGCCTTTGTTTTCACGGGCAATAAGTGCAAGTCAGGAAGCAGACAAGGCATTTGCATTCTATCTGGTATCACAAATCTGCCACACATCTTCACAGGTCAGTCTTGACTGCTGTTGCTGAATGATTGCAGACAAGGAAGCCAGGTACCTACACGTGTCCGGCTGCTCTGGCTCTGGCAAAACTCTAGTCATCAACACGGCGTTTCGCCACTTGCAACCATATGGCGACCAGGAGGGCTGGAAGTTTGTGACGGTGGATGCATACCAGGCTCAGACCGTGCAGCTCTTCTGCAGGACTGTGTATGAGGTAAGTTCTTAGGATTGAGACATGTGTTGAGCTGAGTCTGTAGATGTCTGTTGCAGCATGATGCTACCTTGCCTGTTCCCCAGCCAGTTGCGTACTTATGCATGACCTGGGCGGCCTGGTATAATACATGGCCTCTCAATTGACGCCGAAAGGCATAGTCTGTTTTTTCTCTTTTTCTCTTTCTTTTCTTGTCTACTTATGAATGGATACAGTAGCTCCTGCCTGTTTCTGAGACCACTATGTATGTCTTGTATAGTCTTAGCTTCTGCAAGCTCTGTGACAATGTGCCGCCCCTGATATTTTAAACTTTCCATTGCAGGCTGTCACTGGGGACAGGCAGAACAGGCAGTACGCTGGGGCTCTAGATGAGATGCTGAGTGGCAAAGGGGTGGGCCCCAAGAAGTTGGTGCTGGTGGTGGACCGCATTGATGTGCTAGGCAAACACGCTGACGGCAAAAAGGTGATGAAGATGGCCCTCTGCATCTAGTTTCAGAGCATCCTGGCAACCGTGTTGTGTTAGGATTACGGCTGTAAGAGTGTGTGATATTATCCTGTGTGCTGCTGTGGTTGTCATGCAGCATGTGATGCCCTTGATGTTTGGTTTCATCCTGCCCTTGCCTCCTTGTAAGTGAGCTAGTCAAGCAAGTTGCATGAGCAAGGAAACAAATATGATGTGTTTGGTGCATGCAGTGACAGACCAGTGTTTGACCAACCAAAGTCTTTGCTAGTTTTCACAACAGCTGGGAGGGTCAGAGACACTTGTCATTGCAGGACTCAACACTTGACTAGGCTGCATCTGGCCCAAATAGGCTTGGTTACTTACAGGTGCTTGTGAAGCTTGGGACATGGAAGCAGCATGGCAAGGTGGTCATCATTGGAGTGTCATGTGTCCAAACAAGTGCTCCACAAGAGCTTGACATGTCAAGTGAGACAAAGTGAGCCCACACCCCACATTAGTCACCGTCACCGTCTTCTCAACAACGCATGAGGAAAGATTTTGATGTGTTGTCACCTTACTTCCCACCTCTGGTGGCTTTACAGAGTGTGACCATGCGTGTCAACTGGTTTTGCTTGAGCTGTGAGGCAAAGAACAAACTCAACTGTACATTTGGTGTGTTCAACGCAAACAAGGAGAACTACTGTTTCACATCTCAACACAGCGCAATGCGCTATCTATAGCATGATGCTGATGCCATCTCCTGTTTTATCTTGCTACCTCATCTCAAGGCTTGTGTGGTTCCCTTGACTGCTACAGGTCACTGTGGTTCAAGCACTACGAGTTTGGGGAGCTGAAGCAAATCATCAGATCAAGGCTGGGGGACAACGACATCTTAGAGCCTAGTGCACTTTCACTCGCTGCTCAGGAGGTGAGCCTGCCCCATGTCAGCTTGAGCACCTATGGATTGCTAATCTCAGTCATGTCTGCAGGTGCTGTAAAACTCTGTTGCATGGTCAGAATTCAAGTCAGAATCACAATTTGAAGTCAGAATTACAACAGTAAGACAGGCATTCAGCAGCCACCCCATTGTCTGCAGCAGGGCTGGCAGTACCGTAGTCACCTTAAGGAGCTTCTCTCACTGTTCAAAGCACATGACACTCTGGCAGAGTGCCGCAGTTTTGGCCTGTCGTGACTTATCGTGTGTGCCTTTGTCAGCATCACGTATGACTGTGCTGTTACATGGGCAGGTGAAGAACATTGCATCATCAGACGTCAGAGAGTTGCTGGTGGTGTGTTCCAAGGCTGTCAACTATGCTAAGAGCAAGTCTTGCCAAGCCCTGGCTGATTTGGAGCCTGGCACAAGCACTGCTGTAAACAATACAGGCGAGATGCTTCCTTGGACACCATCAACAACACAACAGATCAAGAAGTCTGTTTCACTCAACCAGACAGTAGCTTGATATAGGAGATTTGAAAGATGGCAGCAGCAGCTGTGCTCATAAGGGTAACCTCTGTCAAAGAATAATGGCAGCCTCTTGCCTTGCACCTATTAGTAGTTGACTGAGTTGCATTGGCAAATTGGCTATCAGTATGATAGGCTTGTGCACCATCATGAAAGCCAGAGCCTGTTGTCAAACTGACTGCTGCAAATGCACCCAGCAAGATAAAATGCACCAGCCTTTGGCTAGAACGCTGACTTTGACACACACTGTGCATGCAGGTGCCGTTACGCTAGAGCATGTGCGTGGCATGCTGCATGATGAGCGCATGACTGCAGCCGTGAAGAGGATGAGAGGGCTGTCACCCGTTGAACTGCGACTGTTGCAGCTAGTGGCACACCAAGATGACAAAGGCAGGCGCAAAGGTGAGGATCAATGTGTTACTCATGGCTCTGCTGGGCCAAGATCACAGGCAGAGTTTATGGCAGTGCAAAGTGCTGCAGGCCTCACAATCGGGAGTCTGTATTTCCCTTTAAAATTGCATGTTGTGTGCTTGCCCCACATGTCCTCAAATGACCAATGAGTCAACACATTCTGCAAGGTTTTTCTGTGTGCAGTACGGACAATCAAATACCTCTGCGATGCTGTGCAAAACTCTGAGCAATGGAAGAAGGTGCAGCCAGAGAGGGTTCATGTGTTGGTGACTGGGCTGATTCAATGCGGCATACTTGAAGCTGCCAACAAGTCTCCAGGAAGCTTTATGGAGGTTGTTTCGAGAGCATCTGCACAGGATGTGGAGCAGGCACTGAAGTTGGCCAAGCAAGACACAAAAAGTACCTTGTTTTGAAATCTTAAGTGCAGTCTTGGTGCAGCTAAGTATGCATGCATTGTTGACAGTCGCAGCAGGCAGTGAATGTGCCCTGCCAGAAGCCAAATTGAGTATGTGCATGCCAACTTGGCACAGTAGCCTATCTCTTCACCACAGCTGCTGGCTTCCTCTCTAGTTTCACAGTTTCTGAAAACAGCTATGTACCATCATCAGTTGCAGCCATGCATGTACACGTAGCTGGATCTTTGATCCTTGACTGTTTCGTAGGCTCCAGTCACTCAAGTCATGTACAAATAACCAGCAATTCATTTAATCATCAATTTGCACAGCGGTGGTCATCTCAATCAGCAACTGGCAGGCAACACTGAATTTGCACTGCAAATTCTGCTGCAACTTGTTGTGCCACACTTCTGCCTAGGAGGCGCGTGTACTTGCATGCCATAGGCAACTACACTGCTGCACGTCAGCTGCTCACTTGCCATTGCTCTTGGTTTTGGTTAGCTATGTCCTTGCAGGCAATGTCATGCAATGTCTCCAACCAACACCTGTGCTGTCTAGCTTTCCCCAGCGTCTCAAGTGGGTCCAGCATCATTGATGCTTGCCACTCTAGCTGCATTGCCAGCAGCCAGTGAGCCCTGCAAGCAAATCACATCTTTAGCCTAGGGCATCATGCAACCGCAGTGAGCACGTCACATGACACTGCATGCAATACTAGCCAAAGGTATGTACTGTGTTGCAAGGTGAAACAGATAGATAGCTGCATGCACATGCGCCGTGACAACGAATGATGGTTTGGAGCGTGCAGGTTGATGTGCTGTTGTGCCAATGCATGGCTTGTGGGAACCAGACTACTATGTCTGCTGGTCCAGGAGACACAGCAGCAACCACACAGCAAGATGCTGCAGCGTTCACACAATGTGTTGCCTTTCCAGTTTTGTGTATGCAGTACTACGGTATGATAAATTGCCAGCAAACATGCTGTGTATAGTACACACACACACACACACACACACACACACACACACACACACACACACACACCCACACACAGAGACAAACACGCACAGACAGACAGACAGACAGACACAGAGACCCGCACACATACAGATACACAGACAGACATACACAAAATCACACACAGATACACAGACAGACATACACAAAATCACAGACAGACAGACAGACACAGATACACAGACAAAAAAAGGGACACAGACAGACAGACAGACAGACAGACAGACAGACAAAGACAGATACACAGACAGACAAAGACAAATACTCAGACAGACAGACAGACAAAGACAGATACACAGACAGACAGACAGACAGACAGACATACAGACACACAGACACAGGTACACAGGTACACACACAACACACACACACACACACACACACACACACACACACACAGGCAGACAGACACAGACAGGTAGAGACACACACACACAGACTGACAGAGTGTGGCCACACAAAATGGGGAGCTAACCTGAGTGCAGGCAGACCCATTTGCATCAGCTCATCTTCTTTCAAGGCTCCCAGAAGTAAATGGAAACAATCCAGCAAGGCAGCAGCATCTTTAGCATCTGCTGTCTTGGCGCCTCTGCCCTGGCCAGCAATAGGCTCATACTCTGCAGCATGCTTCAGCAGCATGTACACTGCAAACACCTGCAGGCACAGCAGGATTAGAGTTGCAGGCAAGCACCCATGCAGGACTCAGTGAGTTTGAGCTGGCTTGCATTGTGTGAACTCATTGCCACAAGCAAGCCAACATGCTTTCAGGCTTCCTAAGCTGGATCTATTTGAAGGTGCTGCGATGACTATGTGACACATGGCAACAAGAATGACCGTGTGTCATCTGCAGTCTGTGACAATGTGCATAACGCTGATGTGACTGTGCTCACCTGGTCACTGTGGATAATCTCATGAAGCTTCTGGGAGACAGCTGCATCAGCCTGCAGATCCAGCTCCATATCATCTTCACTCTCATCATCAGCATACTGGCTGCAGAAAACGTCTGAGCCCAACAGAGTCTGTGTCAGCTTAGCGGCAGTGTTCATGCCTGTCATAAGCAGGGTGTGCTGCACGTCTCCAGCCACATGCTGCATGTAGGGCTGTGTGAATGGGAAGTCTCGCCCTTGTTTGGTGCTGCCAGCCATAGCACGCAGTGACAGATCTAGCAGGACTGGCAACACGTCCTGCACAACCATTGTACTGTCAGGTGTACTGGTTTCACAAATGACACACAAATGATGCACAAATGATGTACTGTCAGGAACACATCAGCTTGGTGAATACAGTCACTGATATTGCTTCTGGGATTAGGCTTGACCTCAGTGTATGTGAGACAGCAGGAAAGCCACCAAAGGTGATATATTTACCCATGCAGACCAGAGCACGTTAAAATTAATCCGCGTAGTTGCAAACACGGTTTCCTGAAATGCCTGGGCAGCCCGGTATAATACTGGGCTTCTCATTAAGTTGACGCCAAAAGACATTGTCTTTTCTTTTCTTTTCTTCCTGAGATGCACTGGGCAGATAGCAGACACCAAAAATGGGGTATTTATTTCACCTGCAACACCTTGATGGCCTCGGGTGCTGTGAGAAGGGCATTCCAGCCTGTAGCCACCAGCTGGGACTTGTGGGCATCTAGCACCTTCTCGGCAAGGCGCACCACCAGCACGCTCACATTACTGCCTCTCTTGGATTTCTGGGCTTGCTTCGCAATATCCTTGGAGGAGCTCTTTTGATCCTGCATCATGTTGACGTGCTTAGGTCATACTGCTGTTGCAAAAAAGGAAACAGAAAAGAAAAGACTACGCCTTTCAGCATCAATTTGATGATAAGGCAAGTATTATACCGGGCTGCCCAGGCAAGGGGACCAAGGCTACAGCACAGATGCTCTAGTCTTTTTCACTGGATGCTCTCGGTCTCTAATAGAGCTCTTCACTGCAAAGCACCTACCAGCAAAGTTTCAAAAGGGCGTTGTGCAGGATGCTCTCAGTGTCTAGGAGAGTTTTTCACTGCAGAACACACTAGCAAAGCTGCATCAAGGTCTCAAACGGGTGCCTTGCAGAAAGCTATGGCCGGAGTGGTGGTCTTGCAACAACCAACCTGATTGGCAATTTTTACACAGAGATTACAAATGGGCAGAGCTAAATGGGAAGAATTCGGAATGACCTTCATCTCATCAGCCCAGGGGCGCTGCCAGAGGCCATTGACGCGGACATGCTCCCTGCCATTGGCAGTGTGCGGGATGTGGTTTGGCTGCAGCATGGCATATGTGCTTTCCACCCAGCTGTCCGGGTCATCCCCTTCATCATCATCAGGCCCCAGGCTTGCCTCCACTTCAGCATGTCTGCAGCTGTCCAGCAGCTTCTCCAGCAGGTATGCGCTGCTCATCTCTGACTCTATGTGCCAGTCGTTGCAAGACGCCTGCATGCATGATCATACTGCTGTAAGCTCCTTATGAACTCATGATAATGTATTATTTGCAGAGCTCTATGCACCAGAGGCTGCATGTGTAGACGCTGACTTGACCTTGCAAGTGTTTGCATCATCTCGGTGAGCAACTACAGCTGCTGCACATGCATTCTACGGATCTGTGGGTGATCTAATCATGGCAGGGCAGCGGTGAGGCATGGTGGGAGTGAGGTACAGACATGGACTGACTGACAGGTATTGGAAGCATGCAGACTGTTCTATAGTCTTTGCAGCAATGTTGTCTCAGCAGGGTCGCACACACTTGCGCACGGACAACAAAGCGTTGTGTGACACACGTACAGCTGCTGCAACTGCTTTGAGTGACAAAGAGCAACTACAATCAATGCTGGAAGAATAACAGCATCAAGAGGCGGCAAGGCCAGACAAAGCCAAGCAGCCTCCAATTGTCCAGATGCTCATAGTCACATTGTAAACAGTTCCCAGTGCTTAGAGCCAACCTTCAGGGAGGGCTCAGGGCTCTGGGCATTAGCAAAGCTGATGAAGGCATGGCAGGACTGCTCGGGCAGCTCCACCATTTGGGCGTGGCCCTGGTGGCGGATGTGGCAGACGAGGGGGATGGCCTCCTCCAGGTACATCTCCAGGGGTAGCAAGCATGTGTGCCGCTCATGAGCCCCCAACACTGCCGCGTGCACCCTCTCCACCTGCCTGCACATGTACACACAACTCTGAGGCATGGCGTCCATGTAATACCCAAAAAAAATGATAAAACTAAAAACAAAAACAAAAATACGAATAAATATTAATAATAATAATGATAGTAATATTAATGTCAGTAATAATGACAATAAAGATAACAACAATCATAACAATAATAACAACAACAATAGTAATAATAATAATAACAGTAGATAGTAAATAACAACGCTTTCCAGCTCATGATGACCTAGGTATAGGCAGGACAAGTCTCGTCTCTCCAAAGCAGTCTGATTTGTGTGCATATATACGTTCATGCAATATCAGCGCAGACCTATAAGCCAACCACCAATACTTTCAGTCATGTTTTGCCTGCCTCTCAGCCATTACATACCAATGATGCACATGCAGCTGTATGTCATGATGTGGCTGGCTCTGCAAGCAGTTGAGAGGTAGGGCAGTTGACAGGTAGGGCAGTTGAGAGGTAGGGTAGTTGAGAGGTAGGGCAGTTGACCTGACACTGGCGGCTGTAGAAAGGGGCTGCACAATGAAATCCCCACAGCCACAGTTCCAGGAGCGCCGCTTCTTGGTCTCCTGGTGGAAGGCCGTCAGGTTGGAGGCCTGCCCGCAGGGCGCAAAGAAGGTGAAGGATGCGGTGCCCGTGCTCTCCACGCACATCTGCTTGAAGAGGCTGCCTGCCCGGTCCGACCGCATGGCTGCCGGGAGCATGGCGTTCACAGCTTGGTCCACCCCACAACACAACCCTGCACCTCACATAAGACATGGAGTCACAATTTTAAGTCAATCAGGAAAGGTCCAAGTCACAGAAGGGGTGGTGAAGGCCCAAAAGCCTTGCTTGTTCAGCAATTGAGGTGTGTCTTGGCTTTCAAGGTGAGCACGGTGAATTGAATGTGCGCCAGAAGCCACACCCAAGGGCGGCTGGATTTGGCAGAGCATACTAAATGACCAAACACAGCCTTGCAGCAGAGTCGGCATGGCAGACAAAAGACAAAGGTAAAGTCAGTACAAAGTGGCAAGCTTAGGCAAGAATGCAAGGCCTCCACACAGAAGTCAACAGCATAGAGTCAACAGCATATAGAACAAGCACATTGGTTGGTGTCTGCAGAATGGCACAAGAGGCCCATTGTCATATCTCATCGGTTCTCAAACCCTCAAGATGAAAAATGCAAAAGCCGCTAAAACCTGAACCCCTACAAACTATCAAACGACCCAAACAAAATTGGAAGTTTCAAAGAGTTTAGGGTTTTGCAAAACCATAATGGTGAGAACCGATGCGATATAACGCTGGGGGCACGAGGGGTGAAGAGGGGGCTGACCAGGGATGTCCTCATGGCTTTTGCAGCCAGGTGGCAGCTCTCCTGGGAAGGTTCCATCCAGGAAGTAGAGGCGCTGCAGGCTGTCTGGAGCCTGCTGCACACTTGCCGTGATGACGTCCCAGATCTTGACATCGTCTGGCAGCACCTCACCGGTGCGCAGGCCCTGCTGCCAACTGCCATTCTGCAGTATGCACACTGGCTGCTGTCAGTTGAATGCACCAACTTTCCTGACTGCAGTATGCATACTGGGTGCCGTCAGTTGAATGCACCACCTATTCCTGACTGGTTGTATCTGATACCACATGCAGCAGCATCTGGTGGGCACATTCCTGTGCAAGTAGACAATGACTAATCAGACAGTGAGGGTGACTAAGTGGATGATGACTAACATGATGTTAACTAATGACACGTAAGATGTTCCTGTCATTCCACAGCAAGTCAAGGTGCTGTGAGAGGCTGGGCGCTCTGTGCATCTTGCATGTGGTATGTACAGTATGATTTCCTGCGCTTATGCTGAATATAAACCAGAGAAGGGAGGTACCACAGGACGCGCATGCAGGTGTAATGTACCTATTGTACAAACGTAAAGTGACTGCAGCAAGCAGGCAACTGACTAAGCAAGACGCTGATTGACTGGAGCAGGTGGGCAGTGCGTGATTGGTTGTGACCTGGAGATTGCAGGAGGCTGCAGTGGCATCATCAGCTTGGTCCTGTAGCTGGCCCACAGTCAGGTCCTGGGTCTTGTTCTGTAGGGCCTCCCACAAGCCTGCTAGAGTGGCGTCCCAGTCTGAAGCACAGACAGTGGCCATGACTCAGCCCGGCACAGCAGCTGCCAGAGCAGTGCTTCAATATAGTGCTGGACAGCAATGTAAACATTGCTTACGCATTTGGGGGATCAGCAAGAATGGCAGCATGTCAACAAGCCAAAAGATGAAGAGAGACAAGTTGACTAAAGATATGAGCAGCGGAAAATTCGCTGAAAAGGAGATGACAGCCAAATAGACAGAAGGGAGACTGCAGCAGCAGCTGCAGAAGAAGAGCAGCAGAACAAGGCAGAGGAGGAAGAAGAAGAGAAGTCGTGGAGGACAGAGGAAGAAAAGTTGACAGGACAAAAGGGAGGGAGAGGAAGGAAAGGAAGATAGGTTATTGGGGAGATGAAGAAGAAGGGGGGAGAGGAAGATGAACAGCAAGAAACGACCCAGAGGGCATGAGGAAGAAGAAGCTATGGACACAAAATCAGGGGAAAAGCAAGGAGGTGGGTGTAGAAAGGAAGAACAGCCAGAGAAAAAAGCATGATGGCAAGCAAGGCTGAGAGCATCTGGATGCTGATTGAGTCAGCACAGGTTGATGCCTACCAGGATGGCTTGACTGTGTGGCAGCAGGAGAGGCGGGGCCTGCTGGATGCCCATTGGGAGCTTGCAGCTGCCCTTCATCACCTGAAGAGTGCCCTTCATCAGCTGAAGAGTGCCCTCCATCCGCCGATGAATGCCCTTCATCACCTAAACAGTGCCCTTCATCACCTGAACAGTGCCCTTCATCAGCTGAAGAGTGTTCTTCATCAGCTGAAGAGTGCCCTTCATCAGCTGAAGAGTGCCCTTGAGAAGCCAGAGCCAACAGGCCTTCAGCTGCGCTGTCAATGTGTGCTGCTTTGCTGGGGTTGTACACAATGAAGCGCCTGTGCAGCAGGCGGAAGTTGCGCAACTCCTCGCTTTCTGCATTCATGTCACTCAGCGTTAACGCCTTGTTGCAATGCATTTACTGTGCAAATTTTGGTAATATGCCCTGCTGCACCAGACTCAACAAAGTACAAAGGGCAAACATACACTGCGATGCAAATTGGGTAGTGAGCTTGTATGCAGAAAAGAGCTGATGTCTTGCATATCCAGCAATCTTACTGTGAACACCTTCACGCACATATAACGAGCATGCTTGCCATTCTTATTAGCCAGATGGTATGTGTAATGGCTCAAGAGCCTACAAAGCAAGCTGGTTACATGTGCATAAGGAGTGCAGATAGTGAAGAGCGCAAGGGGCCTGACCTGGTGTGTCCTGCTCATTCAGGGCATCCACGCTCATGACGTAGGGCTCCAGCACCAGCTCGGGGCCATACACCTTGACCAGCATTGCATGGTAGTGTGTGCATGCCTGCACATCATCAAGTGCGCAAAAACTGACAGCAGCACCAACATTGTAAGCGGATGACTCATGCACTGAGGTTGCGCTGTCTGCAATGGAGTGGTCAGGCTGTGAGAGCCAGATTTACCAACAAGCCAGGTCTGCCTCTGGGGTGCAGAACAAAGCAGCATGGTATGTGCTCTACCAAGAGCAGAGGAGAAGAAGAAGATTTAGCAGAGGTGGAGGAGGAAGAGGAAGAGGAAGCCAACAGGGAAGGGGAAGGGGAAGG
>JAABUK010005704.1_pt1 | contig 19162 bp, 21 predicted proteins | sample 5559141 | NCBI WGS metagenome assembly JAABUK01 (sample SAMN10711869, study PRJNA513367) | rock metagenome | isolation source: Antarctica rocks | place: Antarctica: Victoria Land, Pudding Butte nord | collected 2016-01-03 | reverse complement strand
GGGGGGGGGGTCTTTACATCTGCACGTCTGACATCTGCACGTCTGCATCAAGACTTACACGATGCTGGATCCTTTTCGGGTCAGGATGGTACATGATACGAGCACTTCTGGAGGATAGAGGGGTGTAGAAGGGTGACGGGTCAGCGGCATGAGCTGCGAAGAAGCCTGGGGATAGTGATCGAAGGTCTAACGCGTCCTTGAGCCGAGCGTATCTTCTGTAAAAGCAGATCTTCATCTTCCGTTACCGCGTGCAATACAGCCGGAACACATCTGCTCGATTCCAGTGGAGGCTCGGTATTTGCTGGCCCACAGCACGGAGCAAGCGTCTTTTGCATCTCTGGTCCTGACACCGAGGACTGATCCGGGTCCTGGGGGAAGTGGTGGAGCAGATCTTGCTCGGATCGCTGGCTTGCCGGGCGGAAAAGCGTGTCGACCTCTTGACATGCGCCTAAGCAGCCTCCGTGTGCCCCTGGCAGCTCTTCATGCATGGATGATTGGCGCAGGAAGCGCAGGCCCAGGTGAAGACGTCCTGCGAGGTCACCCTGGACACGATCATGACCCATTGACCGCAGCCAACTGTCACATCGACCAACCCCCCCAGTCCCCCTGAATGCAGGCACAGTGTCTATGTCATTATCTGAACGCAGGGGAGCCCGACGACGACTCTTGCTCAATTCTCTTCCTGTGCCTACCCCCGAGTCCTCCGCGATCAGATTGATCTAAAGCGCACACCCACTTGCAATCGATCCGACCGGCGCACATCCTCCAACAATTGACAGTCGAGCGAAATGCCGTCCGCGCTGATCTTGCTTCTTCCTTTGGGGCTATTAAGCGCCGTTGCAATCAATTGGTATTTGTGCTTTCGCCGCAACATTCAGACGGCGAAAGAGTCTGGCATACCTTACGTTGTCGTGCCAGTCTTCTCCTTCCATCGATTCTGGCTAGTAACCCACCCAATATGGCTCAAGCTTGCCCGCAAATCCCTTCCAAATGAATGGATCGACTCATGGTATGACTACACTCTACCACACTTTGTTTGGGAGCTTCGTTACGAGCCATTCAAGAGATTGGGCACTGATACTTTTCTGGCTGTGTCCGGTGGCGATTTCTGCTTGTGGACTGCAGATGCCGATGTGGTGTCGCAGATCACGACGAGACGGAATGACTTTCCCAAGCCTACACATATATACACCTCGATAGATATTTATGGCAAGAATGTGGCTACTACCGAAGGTTCTGCATGGCGGCGCCATCGAAAATTGACTAGCCCTCCGTTTACCGAGAAGAACAACCAGCTGGTATGGACCGAGACGCTGGATCAGACTCAGGCGATGTTGGATGTATGGGTTGGAAAAGACAGAAAGGGCGACAGGACGGTCGAGCGTATCATGGATGATACCATGAGATTATCTCTGCACGTCATTAGCAGAGCAGGGTTTGGCCGAAAGTTGGAGTGGCCACAAACGGAAGATGCGACCAAGAACGGTACACAGATCTATGAAGATTCAAGCAAGATTCAGAACGAGAAGGCAGAAATTGATGATGGTCATAGTATGAGCTTCACCTTTGCGCTGCACTGCTTGCTGGACAACATTTTATTGACGTTCTTGGTCAAGCATTGGATTTTGAAACAATCTCCACTGAAAGTCATGCGTCGGACCTACGCAGCCTACGTTGAATGGGGCAACCATATGCGTGAGATGGTCGTGTCAAAAAAGGCAGCCATACAATCTGGGAAAGGCATGGATGAAATGGACATCATGGGTCAATTGGTCAAAGGTCAAGTCTCAGCTCCAGATGAGAAGTCATCTAGCAAAGACGCATCGCTATCAGATCCGGAGATCCTTGGAAATGCATTTGTCCTCATGCTTGCCGGCCACGAAACTGTCGCCAACAGCATTCATTTCGCAATCCTCTTCCTCGCACTCAATCTCGGCTCGCAGCGACGTCTGCAGAAAGACCTGGCAGGTCACTTCCAAGGCCGCCCAATTTCCGAATGGGACTACGATCGCGACCTTCCCGCCCTTTTCGGCGGCATGACCGGCGCGGTCATGAATGAAGAACTCCGCCATGTCCCCCCGGTCGTCAATATCCCGAAATCCACCTACGGCGTCGGCGATCAACCCCTCAACGTGAACGGAAAGAAATGCACCGTCCCAGCCAACTCATACGTCAACCTCTGCACAGCCAGCACCCACAGAAATCCAAACTGGTGGCCCCATGGCCCACCGACAAACCCCCAGAAACCCCCCCACCCGATCAGCAATCTCGACAACGACCTCGAAGAATTCAAACCAGAAAGATGGCTCCTGAACAGCGACAGCGATAGCAATAGCAACTGCAAACCCAACGGAAAGACGCCAGACTTTCACAACGAAGAAGCCAAAACCGCCGACTCGGAAGACCTGGGCCTCAACACCGCATCCGACACCTCGGCCTCCCTCTACCGCCCCCCAAGAGGCGCATTCATCCCCTTCTCCGAAGGCTTTCGCGCCTGTCTCGGCCGCCGCTTCGCCCAGGTAGAAATCATGACCGCTTTAGCCGTCATCTTCACCCAATACAGCGTCGAGCTGGCGGTGGATAAACACGCGACGGATGAGGAGGTAGACAAGATGAGTGGGGCGGAGAGGGAGAGGGTATGGGAGTTGGCGGCGGAGGAGACGAGGCGGTTGATTAGGGAGTCCAGTACTATCATTACGTTGCAGATGAGGAGTGGGCACGTGCCAGTGAGGTTTGTGAAGAGGGGAACTGAGAGATTTGATGTTGCGACTTGATGGGTGGAAATGAGATGGAAGGGATTGTCTGACATTACTTGACGATCTGCGCACTGTAGTACTGTGAACGGACAGGATTGATTCTGAAACTGGAGCCGTGTTGTAGAATAATCCACGTCTTTCCCTCTCCCTCTCCCTCTCCCTCTCCAAGATCCGAGCTGCTGTCCCCCCCCAAGCCGTCCCTACCAACACTTTCAAAACCCCTATTCTCACTTTCGATTCGATTCGATTCCTCCGCAGCATATTCTTTCTCCTCGCACGCACGTGAACTTTGCGCGATCCCTCTCCTTCCTCTTGTCTGCGGGGTCTGTTTTCCTACACACAAAAAAAGGACGACGAAACTGCTCGTCACTTCTGTTGGGCAGATGAACCGCGCTTCCGATGTGGGCCTAAGTAGTAAATGTATTCAATACGGCGATGTGGATTTCTGTTAATTTATATGGCGTCTCATCTCATATATGGCTCGGTGTCTAGATCGGTGATGCGTCAGCCTCCGCCGTCTCTGGTATCATCCTCTTCTCTACCTCTATCGCCACCACCCCCAGCACCAGGACCAGGACCCTCTTCACCTCCTCCTCCCCCTCCATCATCTCCTTCGCGCCCATCACCATCACCGGCCCCTCCTGGAGTCTGACCCTGACTCTGACCCTGCCACCACCTCGCCACACTCCCACCCATATCCCACCGACTCGGCACCACTCTCGGCGCCTCTGTCGCACTCCTCGGCCTCCCACGTACTCTGTCTCTATAGCCATGTCGCTGACTGGGACTGGAGGTTCTGGGCCCGGCTAGAATGTTGTTCTCGCTCGAGATCTCTGCTGAAGCTAATGAGCTCTTCCTCCCAGGTGACCTCGACTTCGATTTCGATGTCGCAGATGTAGATCGGGATTTTGTCCCGGATATGTCCCCGTTTGAAGGGCCGCTACTCCTTCTTCGCTCCCCGTGCGTCCGCTCTTTTAGGGTCTGAGATCTCCGTGGTGGCTTGTAGTAGAGGTTTGGACTTTCGGGGCCACAGCCGCCCCTTTTGTCGGGCTCGCTTCCTTTGGTCAAAGGTCTACCCCACAAGCCGTTGGCGGCTGCGATACTGTTCAGACCATCAATGGATGACAGGCTAGTTCCCCGACTTCTTCGCCGTGATTTCAAGGCTGACGCAGACAGAAACGGCGACATTGACCTGGGCAAAGAAGCCAGGATGTCTCGGTCTGACTCGTTGGAGTCGTCGAGCTCCGCCCAGATGTGCTGCGCATCACCGGTCTCAGGTGGAGGTGGGTAGATCATAAACGTTGGCCTTCTGCCGCTTGGTTGACGACTATGGAGGAGAGGCGTTGATTCATTGGTCTGATAGGAGCTCGAGCGTTTAGAGGTTGGACTGCGAGGTCGTGCTGGAGGGAGTAGAGGAGATCTTGGGGAATCACTGGGGTCTTCGGATATTGACGAAACGAGGCCTAGACCTGGGCCAAGTGGCGTAGGCTGTCGCTCGGTTGGTGCTGCGTCATCAAGACGCCATGAAAGTGCTAGGACGCCTAAGAGGAGGACCACGGTACCTAGAGCAATGAGGCATGCGTGAAGGATCGGCAAACGAGACGTCTGATGGAAGTAGATTAGACCATCAAGGATGGCGATAATGTTGTAGATGCAGAATACGAAAGGATATAAGACGCTCGTGCTGCAAAGGCGAAGGCCCTGGTGGAGATAGTAAAGTTGAGTAAGAGCGAAGAAGATGAGTGCTAGCAGGATTAGCCACGATTGGTATGAATTGAATTGATTGACATGGTCGACGATGGTCCTGACTAGGAGTTCGACTGCAGACTTGGCAATAAGAAGCGAGTGTGCGGATAGGATGCCACTGATTAGAGCATAGGCAAGGCCACGCAGGATTCTGAGGCGCGAAGTGCGGAGCTGTACTGCTTGTGGAAGTGCGGTGGAGAGGGAGCGCCGCCGAGTTTGGGATCGAGAGGCGGAAGACGATCGCTCGTGCTTCGGGCGTGAGTGCGCTTCATGAACGCGATTTGACCAGTATTTGAGAAAGCGCACGAGGATCAATGTGCCAATGACAACGATGAATGTTCCGACCACCCAAATCACAAACTGCTTTCGTACGAGAAGATCTAGGAGCTGGGACAAGCTATGCGCAGGCTCGCCGATGGCTCCAAATATCGCGATCAATGCAGCGCCGGTGCACGTCAGGATTGTGCCGACGAGGGAGAAGCGAGTGAAAGGCTCCTTGAGAAGAAGGGTCGCAAAAGCGGTGTTGAAGACGAGGCCGGACTGGGGGTCTTAGTGAAAGTGTACAGCTTTGATTGAGGATCGTTCATACCGCTTGCAATGTCGACAGAACTGGTAGAGGCAGCGTTGTAATCTGGATAGTGCTACCAACAAGGTTCGAGAGGACAAACATGCCCATTCCGAGCTGGAAATCATGAGCGCCCAACAAGGGTCAACCTTGCCTGTTCTGTATGTGCTCACCTGCCATCTTCTCCTCTTGTATGGTGGTCTCCTGATCTCGCAGTTGTCCTTCTCGTCCTCAAGTAAATGCGACTTCCGTTGCAATGTTAAACCCAGGCTTTGTATCGATGTCGAGAGCAGCCCGACGAGTATTCCGACCTATATGAACGTGAGACTGTGCGTACAGCGACCTAGAAGTGCGCAGCTTACAGCAATGCTCGCTTGAGGAGAAAGGTCACCGAGTTGGCCCATGCCTGGGTATGAAGGGCATTCGAACGGGAGCAGTGGCGGAGACGCTGATGAATCGCATTGGCATGCTTGTCGTTATTGGACATGTCTAGACATTGCGATAGATGGTCGATGTGGGTTCTGTGGAAAGGTCAAGGGCCTGGATGGCTTGTTGAAACCGTTTGGGACGTGTGTGAGAGTCTGGGGTATTCTGTAGCGTCTGACTTCATAGATCCTCGGCCGCAGGGAGATTTACTATAGGTACCTGGAGTGCCTGATTTGGGTTTGGTGCCAATTGTTGCAGACAAGGTTTCGCAGATGATAGCTCCATCTCCAGGCTTGGTTTCCAAAGCCATCTCCATGCCTTGACCCTCTCACCCTCTATCAATTGGTCTTTGGACGCTGCCCCTCTGCTCCCTACTCTCTGCTCTGCTCTACCGGATCACCAAAACCTGCTCTGCTCCCCATCCACCAGCTGAGTGGCCATTTCCATCGAATACGTAAAGCTCAAGGCCATCTCCAACAACGTCTTCTCCTACATCAGCTTCGTCTGCCTTCACCTAAAAGCACCGCCAAGATGTCGAGTCAAGCCCTCTCAGACGATCAGGTCAGTGTTTCCTCCCTATCGCTTTCCCAACATCTTTGCAGCCATGGCTGATTCTGCCACGGGGGCGCCCAAACAGGTAGCCTCCGAGCTCAAAAAAATGACTGCTTTCATCAAGCAGGAAGCCCTAGAAAAAGCTCGTGAGATCCAGATCAAAGCCGACGAAGAGTTCGCCATCGAGAAATCTAAGCTCGTCCGCTCCGAGACCTCCTCCATCGACACCCAGTACGAGAAGAAGTTCAAACAGGCATCTATGTCTCAGCAGATCACTCGATCTACGATGGCCAACAAGACGAGGTTGAAGGTGCTGAGTGCCAGACAAGCGGTGCTGGATGATCTATTTGAGCAGACAAGGGGGAAGGTGGGAGATGCGAGCAAGAGAGGAGACTACGACGCTATTCTGAAAGGGCTGTTGCTAGAAGGCTTGTATGCCCTGAATGAGCCCAAGGTGCAGATCAGGGTGCGAAAAGCAGATAATGACGTGGTTGGGAAAGCAATTGAGGCGGCCAAGAAGGAGTGCAAGGAGAGTCTGGGGAGGGACGTCGAGGTTGAGATTATCGGGAAAGATCCCCTTCCTGATGGATCGTAAGCTCTGTCCTATCCTTGAAATCGATGTAGGGTCGCTGTAATGCTAACATTGACTCAGAGCTGGCGGCATGTACATCATAGGAGGACATGGGAAGATCGAGATCAACAACACCTTCGAGGAAAGACTGAGGATCTGCGAGACAGACGCACTGCCCAGCGTACGCGTTACTCTATTTGGCAAAAACGAGAACAGGAAGTTCACTGATTAGAACACTTTGAAAGACTCAAAGTTTGGAAGAGGTTCTACCTTGAGGAATGTGAGGACGAAGTCGGAAGCAAGCATGACAGAGTCTGCCTGCATATTGCTGTTCCGATAGACCTGGCCAGCGAGCTGGGCAGCCAACACCTTATTAAAGCGTACTGCCAATGTCAATATGTACTATATATGATACGACTAGGGGGTATTTGCAAGCAAGTAAGCCAAAAACGCCGTCGTAATGCCATTGACTAGTCCTCAAAATCAAAAGATGAAAGAGAAAAACCTTGAAAATCCCCCATCAAAAACGCAAATCTAGCTCCCAAGACCGAGCTGCTTCCTAATCAGCTCCTCAGACTCCGATCTTTGCGACAGAGTCCCCAGATCCCGTGCAGCCGTCGGTTTCGCTTCTCTCCCCATCAACGCCTTCTCTTCCTTCTTCTTCTTCTTCCTCCTCCCCAGAAACTGTCGCATCGCACCCGCACTCCTCTCCTCCGCTCTAAATTCAACCCCATCTCTCCCGCCAAACACTGATCTCTTCGGTCGCGGCTTTGTCCTCACTCCATACAACAGACGGATGTGAAGCCCATTGAGTGCTTCCTTCGCTTCTGTTCTGCGCATATGCGAGGCGCCTGTGTCGGCTATAGATGTGATTATGGACTTGACGCGCTCGGTGAGAAGGTCGACTTGGTGGTTGAAGTCATGCTCGCTGGATGTACCCGGAAAGGTTGATGGGCGGCCGCCGTTGGCGAGGGCAGCGTCGAAGATGTATACCAAGGATGAAAGGGTACTGTAGTCGAAGACTGTGCCTTGTCGGTTAGAGCGGGAGATGTCGTAGCGAGGGTCCTGGAGATGAGTAGTGAGACGCTGGAGATTGATATCGGGATTTGATAAGCTATAGGCAACGGTACTTTCTTTTGAGGGCCCAAGTAAGAATATATTTGCTAATCGGATCCGTAGACATGCACCAGCAGACGAGGCGGGAAGAATGTGCTTTAGCGCTAGGGTTTGAAGAAAAGGGTCTTTGACACGTAGACCAATATCTTGGAGGATACATTGAGCAGCTGCTTTGGAGACCAGCTCTTCGTCGTGACCGAGGAGACTCGAGATAGCGTCTTCCACCACGACGCACGTGCGGCTGTTGCTCATCAAATGAGTGTCAATGGCTAATCTGGTCAACAATTTGACAAATTTGGAAAGAGTTTCTGGGATCATATCCACCGACAGGCCCACTAACGTCTGGACCGAAGACAGGAGCTGAGTATGTAGTGGAGCGTTCTCATAAGGAGGCCCCTTGGCGACTGGCTTGATTTCGCTGGCACATTTTACAAGCGCTGGGTCAGCCCCTAGTTGACAGAAAGTGTGCTCGACTAGGCTTGGTGTCAGACGTTTACGAGTCCACTTATTGCTCGCCGCCTTCGTTGCTTGTACCAAACAGGCTCTGAGATCGTCTCGCAGTTCCGTGGCGATGCTCTTGAAGGCCCAGGTTATAAGCTTCTCAGGAAGAATACCTTCTCCAGCCTTCTCTGCGATGTAGCCCGATAGATACGCCCGACTCCTCGAAGTCGGGTCTTCAAGGGATTCAAGCCGGAGGTCGGACTCTACAACCTTTCGAGGAAATGGCTGCGTAGCAGATGAGTCAGTTCGTTGCTGCTTCGAATCGAACATAGACCAGGTGTATTCCGTAGCCAGAGCATCTGTGCGTTCCACTGCGTTGAGCAGCTTCTGAAAGTTTTTACTGCCTTCATCTTGGCCAACAGCCGAGGCGATCAGATTCTTGTCGATCACGGATTGTTGGTCGAACTGTTCTTGATCGTTCGACGCCTTATATCCTTCCTTAGCTTTCGTAACGTTGGCTTCCGTCTCTTCGTCGTCAAAGTGATCACCAACCAGTGAGCTGATATCGAAGTTGAGTCCTTTTGATTTCGAAGTTAGCTCTCGCAGCTTGTCTCGTCCGACCAGAGCATTCGATCTTCCATTGGTGAAAATGCGTAAACTCCTTGCTCGTTGTGCTTCTAGGTCCTCCTCGTCGACGTCTAGTAGTGAGGATGATCCCGTAGCGACCTCATGTCGATTCCCTCCAAGTAGAGCGTCAAGCGAGCATAGTGAATCCGAGTCCTCATCGTCTGAGCTCTTTACAGCAACGAGCTTTCCATCCTTCACTACACTTTGGCCGGAGGTTGATATGTCTGCAAATGAAAGTGGCTTCTTCTCTCCGCCATTCTCTTTGCTCGATGACGTAAAAAGCACACCCTTTCGAATGGCGGAAGCATTGGGTGCAAGAGGTTCCAGAGAGTTTTGAGGTAGACTAAACTTCGGGCTCCGGATGGGAATGGTCACCGAAGTTCCAGAACGTGGTCCCAATGGTGATTTCCATGGCGACAACGTTGCTTTCCTGACACGCGAAGCTGTATGGGGCGTGCGTGGCTCAGTCCACTTCGACTGCTTATCCGTAAAACGCGTGCTCTCCTCAAGATCATCACCCGGTATAGGCGAAGGACGCTTCGCAGGGATGGTTTTCGACGGGTCCGGTTTTGCATAGGGACGAAAGAAATGTGCAATGTCGCGCTTAGGCTTCTCAGAAGCCATCTGAAATACTGCCGAGAAAGTCAGCTACATGTCGTTTCCATCACTCATCGGCAGCCTGCTTGAGGCTGCGCGGTCAGTTTGGGAACGCGAGCCTCCTAATCACGAAGACTGACGCGAGGTCACACATAGAAGACGCGGATAGTTTCTCGACGCCGTTTTACGACGCCTTCCCACTGTTTATTCTTAGCGTCTGAAATGCGAAATAAATAAATCCAACGATATTGATCGGCACAACAGTGCTATTACCCAATCTCTATCTACATTAAGCGGAATAAGCCATTGCGAAGGATTGAAATCTTGATGGGGGGATTTTTATGGATTTGCGTCTCGTTGTTATTATCTACGCATCAACACTTAGATGTTTTTAAACATGCGAAGTTCGACACCTTTGCTCTGCTGTCAGATTCTCAAGTCTCCAGATCTTGTGCACCCAGAGATGCCGACTGACCCAAACGCTTAATCCGATAGCGACGTCTCATGGGGCCTCGACCACAGTATGTTTGATTGCAACCTGGATATCCGCATTCAATTCGAGCCACGGGATCGGAGTGTTGAGATCGATAGTGTTTCTCAGATTGCCGGCAGTACTTGATATCCTACCACATCCTGGAAACGTGCATTGCGTCGGCCGATTACTGGGCTTGTGATAAACCAAACGCGCCTTTCTCTAGTGATGCTGTGCGCCTTTCCTGTTGCCGTATGTTTCCCCACAATTTGGGTACTCGCACTGAGTGAGTCGAGCGCGCTGGCCAGAGTGTATGCGTTTGAAGTGTTCTCTAGCTTCGTAAGTAGAACTTAGTACCTTTCCGCATGTTGGATACTCGCATGGCGTAGGCTGTTGACACGAGTCTCGGTGGATCTGTCGATAATGTTTTGGTTCGTCGAGGACCCTCTTGCAGTTGGCAATGCAGCAATGTGCGTCGGGCTAGTCCACCTTGAGGCTAGAGTCAACCCTTCCGCGCCCTCGCTTCGTGATGAATGAGTGTATGAAGGAAGAAGCTATCTACGCAAACTAGCAAGGAAGAAGGAAATAGGCCTGTGCTGAGTAAGCCGCCAAGGAGGACCTACAACACTTCGCCGTGCTCATCTACATGTATAGCAGCACCTACTTTGTCCAGCGTTCTAAGGAAAAGCAGTACATTAGTTTCATAAGTTAGACCTGATTTCAGACTTAGGCTTCTGTATTCTAGCTGCAAAGTTTCTTCAATCCGCGATGGCCTCTTTTTCTGCGTCGCAGAGGTATCTCAGCACGCGTGGAGGCTCTTATGGCGTAGGTTCGCCATCCTTGTGTGTTGCAAATGCTAACGGTGGCTAGCTGTCCTTTGAGGAAGTCGTACTGAAAGGCCTTGCCTCCGATAACGGGCTGTTCATTCCGGAAGAAATACCTTTGTTACCATCAGACTGGCAGCGTGACTGGCTGAAGCTATCATTCGAGGACCTTGCATTCCAAATGTTCAGCTTGTATATCTCGCCAGCTGAGATCCCGCCAGCTGCGCTTAAAGATATCGTACAGAGGTCGTACTCAACCTTCCGTGTCCCGGAGATAGCTCCCACGGTAACACTTGACAACGAGCGTAAGCTCTATCTGCTAGAGCTCTTTCACGGTCCGACGTTAGCGTTCAAAGATGTCGCGTTGCAGTTTCTAGGTAATCTGCTCGAGTTCTTCCTAATTAAGAAGAATGAAGGCAAGGTGGGCAAGGCGAGGGATCATTTGACTGTCATTGCTGCTACAAGTGGTGATACTGGCTCAGCCGCCATATATGGCTTAAGAGGAAAGAAGGATGTCTCGATATTCATCATGTTTCCAGACGCCAAGGTCAGCCCCGTACAGGAGGCCCAGATGACAACGGTACCTGATGAGAATGGTGAGCCCTCCCCTACCAAACGTCCAGCTCCTGTTGCTCAATTCGTGCCGGAGCTGCCCGTCAGCTGAGCTGATCAATTTGTTATCAGTCCATTGTTTGAACATCGACGGGACCTTTGATGATTGTCAGGTACATTTTCCATAACCCTCTACCGAAAAAAATTGTTTATCAGAGCCTCAATAGGATTACGTTAAACGTTTATTTGCTGATGACCAGATGAATACAAACTATCATCTGACCACGCCAAATTCAGTGAATTTCGCCAGGCACGTCGTCTGATCATCTGGCAAAGCCTGCTATGACATCATCCTAAATCTTTCTCAGGATCCTCGCACAAATAACGTACTACTTTGCGTCATATTTCTCGCTCATCCGCTCAGGCTCCTTCGATCCTTCCACAGACATCATTCGCTTCGTCACGCCCACCGGAAATTTTGGTGACATATTAGCCGGCTACTTCGCCAAACGCATGGGCTTGCCCATACAGAAGCTTGTCATTGCAACAAATGAAAACGACATTCTGCACCGTTTCTGGCAGACAGGGACTTACGAGAAATATTCCAGCCACGATAGAGAAGTACAGGCCGGGATCGAGGAAAAGAGTGCGAAAGCGCACTCGGAGGGGGTCAAGGAGACATTGAGTCCAGCAATGGACATCTTGTGTAGCAGTAATTTTGAGCGACTGCTATGGTTTTTGGCATTCGAAATGCAGAGCAAAAACGTATTGAGCGTGGATAAAAGGAGGAAAGCAGCAGGAGAGAAAGTTAAAAGGTGGCAGAACGACCTCAAGATAAAAGGGGGCTTCAGCGTCGACCAAGAAATCCTGGAGGCAGCAAAAAAGGATTTCGCATCACAAAGGGTCTCAGACCAGGAGATAATATCCACAATCCGCGACGTATACAGATGGCCCGGCACGCCAGGAGACAAAGGCTATATCCTTGATCCCCACTCCGCAGTCGGTGTCACCGCTGCCTTGCGATCAGCAAGGGAGGCACAAGGCGTGTATCATGTAACCCTTGCGACGGCGCATCCTGCTAAATTCAGTCGTGCTGTGGGGATGGCGCTAGGCGAAGAGGAGGGGTTCCATTTCAAGGATATGCTACCGCCGCAATTCGTCGGATTAGAGGATCTACCAAGGAGGGTTACGCTTGTGAAAAAGAGTGACGGGTTGGATGGGGTAAAGAGGGTTATTGTTGAGGAGGTGAGGAAGGAGTTGGAGGCCAATGGGTTGGGCTGATAGAACTTGAATTGATGCGTTGTGTCCCAAATCTTCTATAACTGGTAGTACCTGGAACGAGCGTGTGCGGAAAGCACTTTCGTGTCTAGAATCTTGAGTCTCAATGCTGGGAAACATTCTCATCGATTCCTTCTTTCAGTAACAAGGTAGATGTTCTGACAGCTGATACATGACTAGAGCTCCGAAATCTGTGGTCTGGTTTTCTCCTACTTCAGCTATCGCCCGCTGTACAATTATGCGCCAAAAAAAATCGAACATTGTCTATTTTATGTCAGAGCACGACCTGATAAGGAAATAAATGTATTGTGTGACTAAAAGATATAATAAAGTAAAATATAGGGACAGTATGCTAGAATCAAGAGGTGCACACCAAAACCATGGCCCTAGCCCTGACACGCTGTTAGTGGAGTACTCGTGAACCTTATGCAGGATACTTCTGCACATCTCTTAGATATGTTAGCGCGAGGTGACTCAGCATAGGACTAGCTCTATAACAATTAGTACGCATTGAATTATCTTGCAAGTATTGCTATATATTTTCTCATTTTATATAAAAAGATGATATAAGCTATCTCTTATCCCTTGTGTCACTGAATTGGCTGCATTGCCTTATATAGAATAGCGTTGCCGTGTTTTAGCGTTAGAACTTGCTGCAGCCTTGGCACGAGGAACATCAAAATAATCAAATTCCGCTGCAGCCTTGGCACGATTTTTGATGTTCCTTCTGCCAAGACTGCAGCAGAACTATGACGCTAATATGCGGGAACACTAATTCCAGAGTAGAAAGAAACCAATTTAGTGATATAAGAGATGTTAGAGATCAAATCTATTTTAAGGCTGAAATTGCAGTATCCCTTGTGTCACTAGATGGTTTCTATTTGAGAGTATTGGCTTGGCCAAAATTCTGCTGCAGCCTTGGCAGGAGGAACACCAAAAAATTTGATCCAAAATTGAACTTTTGATGTTCCTTCTGCCAAGGCTGCAGCAAAATTATGACGCTAAAGCGCGGCAACGCTATTCTCAATGAGGGAAGTAACCCATTCAGTGACACAGTCGTAGAAGATCTCAATATTATGATTCTCTATATTATTGTCTATTTAAGTCTATACTCATACCGCCTTTTTCACGATCCTACCAAAATGTTAGAAAACAACAATAAACTGTACCTCCATCAAGATATGCCGACTGCGTCGTCTACTCTATGTAAGGACTAATGAACCTTAGAACTCGTGCCTTTCTTTCCTTAACATCCATTCAGCTCTTCCTCAGCTACTCCTTTACAATTCCTACAAACCCTTCGTCCCTATTCTCACCTCTATCGCACAAACTCTACAAAGCTTTAGATTTCACATCTCACACACCTCCACCCTTCTTTCCACATTGCACCAACATCATGGGCCTATTCGTGAACCCCCCTTTCGTGCTCTTCAGTCTTGTCGATCTCCCTGTCGAGGTATACACCTTACCTGGAGACATCTCACTACAACCTAAAGCAAATTTAACTTACTTCCAGACCCTCAACTCCATCCTCCAACAAGCCCACGACGGCAGCACCGTAGATCAATGGTGGTTCTATCTTCCCTCCTCTACTGACTACTCCGTAATCTGACCCTTCTACTTTTCCCCTCTCCCCCCCATCCGAGACTTATCGCCCGTCATTGGGTGGGTGGGTGGAGGCAGTGTTCTAAATTACCAGCGCCTTCAAGCCTCTCCCCCTTTTGTCGACTCAGCAGGGCGAAAGAACAACCCCTGTCCTCTTCAAATTATCTCCACTTCCCTCACCGTGTCTCTATCCTTCAGCGCCCAAAGCTAACCCTCCCTCCATAAGGTAGCCCCCCCAAATAACCCAAAGGCGGCGGCCAAGAAGGCACCAAGGCTCCTCTCCCCTCGTCCTTTAAACCTGCCTTCGTTGGCAAAACCGCCGCGGACGTCGCAGCGTGGTTGAAGAACAAGCCCGACGGGGTAGACCTCGAAGGCAAATATTTCGGTGTGTTGGATAAAGAAGCTGCTGGCGGAAAGGATGGGGCCGGGAACGGGGAAGGGAATAAGGTGGTGCTGTGTGGGATCGGAGATAGGGAAGGCCAAGGCAATAAAGTGCAAAGCGTGCTCGTGTTGGCGGAAGAAAGCACGCTCACGTTGGGCGGGATGGAGGATGGGACTTTTGACCAGTTAATTGAGGGTAAGGGGGAGTATGTGCCTGAGATTTGAATTTTGGGAAAGGGGCAAGGGGGTAAGAAGGGGTTTGAAAGGTAGAGTGCAAGATGAAAAATAGCGGGTGGAGGCGAGAGGAGTCACCATATTTTAGGATGTCGTTTGGAGGTGGTTGCGACATGTAGTTGCAACCAAATCATTGAGAATTTCAGAGGTTAAGAGACAGGCTCAAGGGCGAAAGGCGTACTATGACGGTATCATATTACCGAAGACTGCATGAAATGCTGACGAAAAGAACGACCCGATCAAAGAGCGATGTCTCCATTATTTCTCCACCCCTAAACGCCTTCGCCGGTGATGACTGGAAATGCAGCATTGCGACCCGTGGCATCACATCATCCCTACCTTTCCTTCGCTCAATCCTTCCCACCTTCACTGCGGAGTGCCCCCATTAAGCACCACACAACCAATCAAAACCATTATCTCCACCCCGACCTACCACTCCCCTTCCTCTCCACCTTCCCATGTTCTGCCCCTCCACTCCTTCTCCCTTTACCCCTTCCCTTCCCATACCCTCCCATCACCCCTTTCCCCTTCCCCCCCCCCCACCCATCTCCTAAGCATTACAAATCCCACTAACCTGCACCTGCGGGGGACCCAGATCGACCGTCTGGCTGATGTGGACCGCCGTCCTGCTCCCGGCCACACCGTCGATGGCGCACGGGCCCCCGCCGTAGAGCGTTATGTGCGAGACGGAGATCCCGGGGTGGTCTTAAGATGCGTTAGTAAGGGTGTGTGAAGGGGGTTTGTGGGCGGGAGGGCGGAAGAGCGAGGTCCGCTAAGGATGGAACCATTGAAAAGATTACAGGTAGAGCGGGATACGGAGGTGTATTCGCACTAACGGGGAGGGGGCATTTGAATGTTGTAAGAACAGCCAAATCCAAAGGGGAGGGCAGCAGAAAGCGGAGGGCGGCAAGGAGTAGGCTGGCTGGATGCGGCACACTTTAATTACCGGATAAGGTAATTCACCTGCGCACAAAATACGCGGCAAATCTCACCATCTCGCTCCTACTGCCTCTTCAGCTTCGCCGGCGAACAATATGGAGAAGACGACGTGGTGTTGTCCTCAGAATCTTCGTAGCAATACAGTCTGCATGCAGATACCTGCCCAAGGGGGGGGGGGGTTCCCATGAGTGGTGTCTAGGAGTTTCTTCGTAATAGTAAGACTATCTATGTCAGGAAAAACCTGGATAGTATCGACATAATATCTACTCAACTATTCTAACAATGCCCCTGACTTCGGATCCACTCCCAACCAAATGATCTCGATTACGCTGTTTTCTGTTGCGCTCTCGTACCAATAGAATTGGTGGACGTTGGCCCCTACTTTGACTGCATCTCGAAGCAGCCATCTTTTCTTGGTAGCTCCCTCTTGATTTACAGGGCGAAGTGGTCCAACAGATTCCTCATATCCCTCGGCAGCGTCAGCCCATGTATGTTCTGTATGTTCGAAATTTATGTCCGGTGTGCCAGCGGTAATATGATAGTGGACAATAGAATATCCATTTGTAAGCACCCAAAAGTCTCTTTCCTGTGACTTCCCCGATCCTTTGCTATCAAAAACCCACCTCCTCAATATTGACCTGTCACCCGCGACTGTTGCCACGGTGCTCATTCCGACCATGTCTGCGTTGCCCCACTTCCCGCCATGGAAGTGGTGAAAACTCCAAATGGGCCTACCAGATTCGAAGAGCCCGTGAGGTTCCGGCCGCATATCCCATTGGTGTAGTTCATTCCAGAGAGTAAGCTTGAGCATGGGCAAAACTTTGTTGATACACTTCGCAAGGCGTTGATCTCCAGGCATATCCAGAACACCAAGCTCCTCACCGGTACAATCGTCGTAGCTTTGATCCAAAGTCTCAACAAGATTACGGGACAGTATGATCCCAGCTCCCCCAAAACCAATTCGGCCAAAATTCTTTACCTGCCAAGACGCCTCTGAGGTTGCACCAATCCAATGGGGTTTCGAAGAGGACAAGGTCGAAAGTCGTTCTGAGACCAGAGACAAAGATGAAAAGAAAGTGTCGTCGTCAATCATAATCATCCATTCCGAATCTGGCCTATTATTGGACATATGAGCATTGAAGGCTCGGACCAGGGAGAAGTAGCGTAGAGTAAAATCGAGTTCTGATGGCACAAGTACAATGTCAAGACCCCGGCTACGAAAGTATGTTTGCTTCTCTTCCAGATTGTCTGCTGGGGGGACCAATGCAATCATAGAAGCCTTCGTGCCGCCAATGGAATATGCAAGTCTTGCAAGAGCCTCGTCCAGTCTCTCAACCGTGGTCGCCGCGCCAAATAGTAATTTGCCGGTGTCATCGCGTTCAGGGTCAGAATCAACGTCGACATACGCAATTGTGGCTTTCGAACAATCGGCTCGCGTTGTCGCATATTTCAAAGTCAGAGTATTCGGTTGTGCTAGAAAGGCAGGCAGAAGGGGCTCGTCAATATGCCCAACAGCAGGCCTTCGGTCATGGTTGAACCGTGGTCGAAGCACACCCCGCGTATATTCCCGCTGCTTAAGACTGTCGCTGAAGCGAAGTGGTGATGCAGCAAAAGGGCATTGTTGGCGTTGAGGCCATGGCTCTCCCAAATGCTTGACTGGGGCACAGGGAAAAGTGCTCGAAGCTATGTCGTTGCGATATAGGAAAATATTTACAAGAAGAGATGAGAATGCAAGGACAAACAAAGTCCGAATAACAAGAGGCCGCATGAAGACCAGGAATCAAATCTAACAGTACATTACATAACATGCCTTTCCGGACATTCGTTCAACAACTTGAATGCTGTGTTAAACTTAGTAACTTAGTCCTGTCGAGGTTCGAGCAAGGGTCACATGACTTGATTAAGCCCTGATCGCGTTTGGGGTTTCACACTCAAATTTCTGTACCGCAGCAGACCCACATCGACAACTCCAAAAGTGTCAATCGACTGCGTCCTTGCGACAAGACTATCTATCTGTTGCTCGTCAAAAGATAGAATTGGTCGCAATCATGGCCGTTGGAAAGTCAGTACAATCTCACCTGGGCTCTCTGATCACCTTGTGAGCCTGGACCAGTTCCACTGAACTGACTTCGTCTATCAGGAATAAGCGCCTTTCAAAAGGCAAGAAAGGTCTCAAGAAGAGAACTCAAGATCCATTCACCCGAAAAGACTGGTTCTCAGTCAAAGTATGATCAGATGTGATCCGCAGACTGGACAACCACTGACAGATTACAGGCCCCTTCCACATTCAACGTCCGAGAGTATGATACTTATGCCAGACTTCCTCGTTGTAGTACTGATATTCTTCCAGAGTTGGCAAAACCCTCGTCAATCGCACGACCGGTCTCAAAAACGCCAACGACGCACTCAAAGGCCGCATCTTCGAAGTCTCCCTTGCCGACCTCCAGAACGATGAAGACCATGCGTTCCGAAAAATCAAGCTCCGAGTCGACGAAGTCCAAGGCAAGAACTGTCTTACCAATTTTCATGGTCTTGACTTCACCTCCGACAAACTCCGCTCTCTCGTCCGAAAATGGCAAACCCTGATTGAAGCCAATGTTACGGTTAAGACTACAGACGACTACCTACTCCGCCTATTCGCCATCGCTTTCACCAAGAGACGGGCAAACCAAATCAAGAAGACTACATACGCACGCTCATCACAGATACGGTCGATCAGGAAGAAGATGATCGAGATCATCCAGAGGGAGGCTACGAGCTGTACCTTGGCGCAATTGACCGGGAAGCTGATTCCAGAGGTGATGGGAAGAGAAATCGAGAAGGCTACCCAAGGCATCTACCCACTGCAGAACTGCTACGTCCGAAAGGTTAAGCTGCTAAAAGCACCAAAGTTTGATCTGGGTGCGCTGTTGAATTTGCATGGAGAATCGACCACGGATGACCAGGGACAGAAGGTTGAGAGAGAGTTCAAGGAGCAGGTATTGGAGAGCGTGTAGATGTAGAAGCACGAGGCAGGAGCGACATCGTGTTCAGCGTGTCTTGATATCCCAGACAGCTGATCGAAGACTTAGCAAAGCTGAGACAGCATGCCCTGCGACAGCAGCAAGACAGGACAGGTTCCAGCATGACAAGATGGATCGTCCACGCTATGGATACCTGATCTTCACCATAATGGCGATGCTTTTCAAGACCATGTCCGGGCCCATAACTCTACTACGAGATTTCCTCACCATTGACGCCTCTTGCCACCCTATTCCAGAACCGTGACCTCAAGCCCAATCTATCAGGCCTCCCTGTTTATCCCTACAGTGCGCTCCTATCCACTCTCAATCCTTGTACCGTTCGTCGTCTCAACAACAGCACTCCCATGCCAGGAGAACCAAGGATACCGTGCAATTCCATATTCGCGTCTACTGATTCCCCACTCCTCCCTCCTACTTTCTGCAAGACCATAATATCAAACCAGGCAGGTCAGGTTCC
>JAABUK010005703.1_pt1 | contig 19162 bp, 17 predicted proteins | sample 5559141 | NCBI WGS metagenome assembly JAABUK01 (sample SAMN10711869, study PRJNA513367) | rock metagenome | isolation source: Antarctica rocks | place: Antarctica: Victoria Land, Pudding Butte nord | collected 2016-01-03 | reverse complement strand
TGTTCATGATGTTCTGCAGAATCACTGAGATATTGACTTAGTCAATTGAGAGCAAAGATGATGTCGAGTCAAGTGTGAATTGCAGCATACATGAGACTTTCAATGACTTGTTGATACTCATGCTGATTAATTCTCACATCTTCAAGTTCAGCTGAGCAAAGAACATCATATTCATTCATTGAAAAATCTGTTGTCTTGTGCTTGTCTTGCTTCATGTTGAGTCTTTCAAGAACATCATGAAGATAGTGAGTTTAATTTATTCGTAAGATTCATGTTTTTCTGTTGTGAGTAATTTGAATATCAAGAATCTTCTTCATTTTTCTCAGATTCTTGACTTTGAAAACACATTGAAACTCATGCTTAAATCATTTAATGTTGCTCAATGATTTGCAGATGATGACTATGTCATCAATGTATAGTAGCAACATAATTTCTTTTGATCTATAAATCAGAAGACATGAATCTGCAATGCATTGTACAAAGTTGAGTTCAGACAATGCTGTTACACAGCAATCATGTCAGTCTTATGCAGCTTGCTTAAGATCATAAAAACTTTGAAGAACTTTTAAAACACAGTCAGATTTGACTTTCATCTCAGATGAAGAGAATATGTAAATGATTTCTTTGAAAAACGACTCAATAAATGCATTGTTTACATTGACTTGATGAAGTTTGAGATCTTTCATTGTCACAATAACTAGAAAGACTTGCAAAGTGTTAAACTTAATGATTGACGTGAAAGTATTCTTGTAGTCAACTTCATGAATTTGAAAGAAATCTCTGATCACTAATCTTGTCTTCAGTTTGTCAAGAGAATCATTGATGTGCATCTTTGACTTGAAGATTCATTTGCTTGTTATGATGTTGATCTTTTTGAGCGACACTTCTTCTTATCAGATTTCATTGACAACTAATGTCACAAGTTCTGCGTTGATCACTTCTTTTCAAAGTTTTTTTCAAACTGAGTTCTGCATTGCATCTTTGTAAATGTTCAATGTGAAAATTCTTATTGCTTTAGAAAAGTCAAATTCATTGATGTTGAATAATGCTTATGACATGCTTGTGTCAGAATCACTCTCATCATCATTAACTTTCTTTGTGATGAATCAGATTGTCATAGCTTGCAAGATCTTAAATGTGTAATCTTTCAGTTGTTGATCTTCGCTGTCTCTTTTTCTCTTTGAAATGACTACATGCAGAAATGTTTGAACTGCTGACTTCGATGTGCTTAATGCAAAGACTTTCTGAGTGATCTGAATATTCAAGTAAATTTCATGATCATTTGACGTTTGTGACGTGATCTTGAATAGTGCATTCAAGTTGATTGCAATAGTCTTCAATGCATTAGTTGATTCAGATGAAACGTCAATCATGAAAGCATCAAATTTTGAAACATCAGTTGACATGTTATTTTTTGATGATCTTTTTACAGATTTTTGCTCTGAAAGAATGTTGAATGTTTGTTTGCAAAGTTGCAAGTTCATGTCTTCATTCTTTTCATCTTCAGCGAACTTGATAGCATGACTCTTGATGACTTGATTGAGATCTGAGACTCAAAGATGATATTGCTTATTGATGTCTTTCACATATTTCATGAATGCATCAAGTTTGTCTTTGTTCATGAATTTGTCTCATCTGTCTTTGATTGACAACGACTTGAGATTAACGTGCGAGTAGCATTTGCATTCTCATACTCGTACATGATCAATTGAGAGCTTGATCTTGATGAATATCTTCTTTGAAATCATGAAAACTTCGTTGATCAAGAATTTCATGATGATTCAATTTTGCAGATAGACATCTGTTTTCACAGCTTTTGCTCAAAACTCAATGAGAAGTTCAACATTCTTGATCATGACTTGCATCAAGTTTTCTGTGATGTGTATGACTTTTTTGACTACTTCATTTTGAATTGACATGTATGAGACAATGTATTGAGAAGTAATGTCAACTGATGAGCATCAGCTATTCAAAATGACTTTAAGTTTCATGACGTTGTTGCTGCGTACTGAGAGAAGTTTGACATCGCTGTGAAGCTTTACACTGAGTTTTCATTTTCGCAAAGCATCTGATGCATTGAATCATTACTTCAAAGAAATGCATCAAGTCTTTCTGAAGTGATTGTTCACTATCTTTAGAAAGTACGACTCATTATTGAGAGACAATGATAGTGATTCACAGATATCTATGAAAATGAAAGTCAAGATACTTGTTTTTCGATCACTGACGTTGTATTCTCGTTTGTTGATGAATTTGATGAGCGCACATATTTCACACACATTCTCATGACTGTTGTTGATAAAAATAGATTTTTTCAAAGTGATGATCTTATGAAGCTGACGAAGCTTTGCTGATTCAAGATGAGTGAAACAACGATGTCACAGTTTGTACAACTTGAAGCTTTTGTCATTTGCGAAGCTAAGTTAATCATGATCAACTTTGATCTTGTTCTCATGATGAATCATGTTAGTGTAAGACGCAGAATGATTTAGATTCATTGAATCATTGAGATTCATTGAACTGTGCATCGCTGAAAATGCTGATGAGATGTCACACTGCATAGTTGATAGTAATGCAAATTCATCAAGATCATTTGCAATTCTTTTTACTATGTAAACATCTTTGCATTCTAGAATCTCAATCATTTGCTTTTCTCGCTTGTCGTGCATGTACAGATCTTTATCATCAAAGCTTTCTTGCAGATCTTTCTCACACATTCTTCTTTCAAAAAGAAGATTCATCTTGAGCTTAAAAACATGAAAAACAAAAAACAGCTTGACTGAGTTTTTGTAATGATTTCACATAACTGTTGTGTCACAGTGATTGACATACAATTTTTCCTCTTCAACTTTGATGATACATCTCTTAATGCAAATTAAAAACTTATTAAAAAGTCAAAGTTAATCAGTCATGTGCAAGAAAACATCAAAGTTTGCAATTCAGTCAAATTCAGAAATCTTATTAACAATGTTCTTTAACAAAGCTGCAATATTCTTGCTCTCTTTGTTCTCATCATTCTCATCATCATCAAAGATTTCAGAGTCGCTTTTCACGTTGTAAACTCTGTGCTTCTTGTATTTGCTTTTCAAAAGCTCAGTGAGAGTTTGAAAATCATCAACACTTTTGTGTCTTGTTTTGTCTTTATCTTTATATTTCTTCACAAGCTCTTGAGCTGCAAACAGATGAAAGCAATTGACTAGATGATGTTTATCTTCACAGAGAAAACATTTTAGAAATCAACAACGTGATTGATTGCTGTTGAAGTCTGAAAAGTGTTTGCAACAATGATTGATTTTGCGTTTGTTCTGCTCTCGATCAGTACGCTCACGTTTGTTTTTTCGCTTAACTTATAGCGCAGTCTTTATTGTCTTCAATTGTACTTTCTTCTCTTGTAGCTTTTGAAGTTCTCTTTCAACATCTGACTTATTCTGCACATCAATGATGTTTTGAATGATCATGTATTCATCTGACAATGATTGAAGTAAGACTTGAAAGCGACGTTCTGACTTGAATAAATCACTTATGTCATTCTGTGTTGCAACGATCTTTCAAGTCAGCTTAACAAGATGTATTCATGTCTTTTCAATAAAGATATTCATCAACATTCTGTAATCAATAAAGTTCATCAGATATTGTCTTTCAGTGATTTGTAACTTCTCTTTGTATTTGTAACTCAAAGTATTTCAAACCTCTTTTGCTGACATCTTGTCTGCAGTGTATTCTTGATCATCAATGATGATGCAGATGATCAGTCAGTAGTGAGCTTTCACGTTAATCTTTTGACTTTCGAAATCGAGAGATTAAATTTCGCTGATGATGTCGATGATGCTGTCAAGTGTGTTCAAGTCAGACTTGTCTTCAATGATGAATCACAAGTCTTTTTCAATGAGTCATCTTTTCATGAGAGAAAATCATTGATTGCAGTTCTTGCAAGTGAGAATGAAAACAGATCATCGTTTGACGAAAAAGTCATTGAAGTTCATGACATTGATGTAGACTCAACTTGTTGTTAAAATCAAAGAATAAAATAAGAATATTAAATAAATTGATGAGTGAAGTGAAGAGAATGTAATCTCGTCAATGATGATGAAAATTTTATGCGTTCTTCAATGCATTCAAGTATGTCTATTTATTCACTTTCTTAAGAACTCGTAGTAGACTGTTGATTTGATGTGAGTGCTTATTTATCTTCTTGTGAGATGCGTAGTAAGCTGTTGAATTTCACTGAACTTCTCTAAGTCAATGTACTTATTTGTCTTCTCATAAGATGCATAGTAAGTGATCATTGATTGCTCATTTGAATAAGTCTTGTATCGAGTTGTTGAGCATCAAATGCTTAGAATGTTTTAATCTAATTATGTTGAAAGCTTCTTGCTAATCAAAACTCATAATCTATTGAAAGAGTAGAGTGAACAGTATTACATATGATGAAATCTATGCAGATTGTAGAGAGAAGTTGTAGACTGCTCTATTTATATACTGCTAACGTGACTGAGTCGTGACACATGATCTTTTTCCTGACGCTAGTTTACGAAGAGCTGCTAGAAATGAGTCTGTCATTGCACTTCTCAACATTTATCAAATTTATCACAATCTATCTTTATCTTCAATTTCTCATCATGACATGCGACTTCAAATCAGTTGAATCTCAAATGACTCATCTGCTTAGAAGCATTGTTAGTAAACAAGTTTCTCTTATTTCTTTTGATGCTTCAGCAAGATTTCAGAATGTTGCTATCTTATAAGACATCAACATGAGTCAATAACTTCGTCAATGAACTATCAATCAGTCAGATGAGATCATCAAGATGCTGATTGAGCTAAGAGATCAATGAGACATGACTTTGAAACTCAATGAGCAATGAATCAATCTACAAGTCAATCACATCAAGAAACTTAATGAGTTAAAGATAAATCAAACGACAATAAACACTCAAGAAGAGACTATCATTGAATTACAAGAGAAAGTATTGAGTCTCAAAAAGAGATAGCGTTTAGCTGATCAGTCTCAATCTCAACAGTCTACTGAGTCTCGATCTACTACAAATCATTTATCTCAACAAGATATTGAGTTGCATGCTTCTATTGAGAATCATACTTGACGAGAAATGTTTACTAAGTTCATCTCATTCAAAAATGAATGTCATCAATTTTACAAATTTTTAAACTCATTTATATTCATTGATGAAGATGAATTGACTTGAAAAGATTGAAGAAACAAGATGAATAACAAGTTGATTGTTAATGTTGATTAATTCAATGATGAGACTATCTGTATTGTTTACATGATGTCTAGACTAGAAGATGATGTTGCAAAACACATCTTTGCTCAACATTGTTTTAATTCTTTGAATTCATTCACTTCAATCTATGAGTTATTTAATTATTTAAAAGAAATATATAATGAACTGAATAAGAATTGAAAGTCTCGATGTGAATACAACGCTCTGAAACAAGCAGACAAGTTTTTCAATGTCTTCTACTTTGACTTTATGAAGTTATTCAACTATCTCAAATATGATGATTGCACTTTGATGAATGATCTTCAGAATAAAATTAATAATCGCTTGCAGAACGCTTTATCAGTTTGTTCAAAGAACTTTACTTCACTCTCTCGCTTAAGAAATTTTCGTCAAGATGTGAATAGTAAACAATGAGTCAATTATCAGCTTTGCAGCGAACGTTGCACTGTCATCATCAAAGTCACTGTTGTATCTGATAAACGCGTTACTTCTCTGTCAGTAACAACTTCGATAATTGATTATATTAAGTCAACTATCTTTTTTATCTTTGAGTCAGTGAAATCATCAATTATCTGCTACATCTGCTACATCTTCAATTATTTGTTCAAGAATTGCTTTCAGCTGAACAAGATTGACACTTCTGCATCTTGTGCATTCATTCTTCGCTTACATGAAATTATTATTTCGAAGAATAAAGAGAATGAGAAAATGTCTTTCAAGAATAGCGAGACAAAAAACTAGAGACTTTCATCAAAGACGCAATGAAAGATGTGTTAATTTCTTCAACAACAAGCATGTTAAATGACTCTTTTACTTCTGAATCTTTGACTATTGAATGTGTACTTTCTAGCAATGAAATTAATTACTCATTGAAGTCATTGATTGACATTGAAGCTGCTGACTATTCATTCATTGATGAAGTGATTGCGCAGATTGTTTATAATCAGTTGCAAATTGAGTCTTTGACTTTGATCAAAGCGAAGTCAATTCAAGAATTCGACAATCATTATGCTAAGAAACTCATTACTCATGTCATTTATTCAAATCTGACTGTTCAAGATCATACAATTGACACAGCTTTTATGTTAATTACTTGATTAAATCAACATTAAATGATTCTTGAAAAAACATGAATGAACAAAATCAATCTAGTAATTGATATGCAAATTGATTCTCTTCGATTTTCGAATTTCAACTCTACTAGTCAGAAATTAATTGCTCTATTCTCAAGCAATAAATCAATCACGAAACGAAAAAGCTTAACTTTTACTCATATACTGAAGAGATTTTTCACTTTCATTACATCTCAATTCAGTTAAAACAAGAAGTTCATTGAACAGTTAAAACAGCATGACGTGACTTTGACTAACGTTAATTCTAAATTGACGTTCAGTCTGAAATCATTCTCTTTCAATTTAATGAACATAGCAATGATAGAAGCAGCAACATATAAAATGTTAGTCAAATGATCAGACATCAAGATCTTTGCTGTTATTGTCTTGAAAATCGATCAACTCATAACTACAGTTGAAAACAAGTCTGAAGAAGTAAATCTGCATGAACTTTCTTACGCTAAAGTTCTTAAGCAAGTCAAGATCAAGCTTCTCTCTGAATATCATGACTATTTAAATGTTTTCGATCGAGCAATGATTAATCAGCTATCATTGCATCGTTTCTATGATCACAAAATTGAGTTGATCGATGAAGAAATGCTCTCTCAAAGCAGATTATATCAGATGTTCAATCATAAGCTTCAGAAGATAAAGAAGTATTTGATCAATCATTTAAACAAAGAGTTTATTTTCTTCAGCTTTGCATCATACGTCTCGCTCATTTTGTTTGTTGAAAAGAAAGATGATAGTTTGCGTTTCTGCATTGATTACAGAAAGCTCAATGCTTTGATTAAATGAAATCACTACTCTTTGTCATTGATAGACGAGATTCTCACTTATATACAAGAAAGCAAGTATCTGACTTGATTGAACATTATTATCACGTTCAACAAACTACGCATGCACTCATATAACGAAGATTTGACTATCTTTATTATCTTCTTCAACTCATACAAATATCATGTAATGCTCTTTGAATTAATCAATGAATTTGCGTTCTATCAACATTATATGAACGACGTGTTGTTTGAGTATCTACATCAGTTTTGTCAAATTTATCTAAATGACATTATCATTTACAGCAAGATCTTGAAGAAACACAAATGACATGTATAATTGATCTTGAATAAACTACAAGAAGCTGATCTACAGATAGACATCAACAAGTACGAGTTTCATGTTTAGAAAACTATTTTTCTAGAATTCTTGATATCAATCGAAGAATTGAAGATGAACTTGCGAAAGATGCAAGCAGTCGTTGATTGATTTACATTCAATAATCTCACTCAGATGCAGTTCTTCATTGACTTCTGCAATTTCTATTGATGCTTCATCAAGAACTTTTCGAAGATTGTTTGTTCAATGATTCAACTCACTCAAAAGAAGATTATATTTGAATGAAATAAAGTTTGTCAGATTATCTTTGATCATATGAAGAAACGTATGATCGAGACTTTTATACTACGTCACTTTGATCAAACTTATGAGACTATTCTTGAAATTAACTCATTCAACTACGTCAATGATGAAGTTCTTTCTTAATATGATGACGAAGAAGTACTACATTCAATTATTTTCTATAGCAAAAACATGTTTTTTGCTGAATGCAACTACGAAATATATGATAAAGAACTTCTGATCATCATTTAAGCATTTGAACATTGATGACTTAAACTGAAGCTAACTGACATTTCTATCAAGATGTTCATTAATCATCAAGCGCTCACTTCATTGATGAAAGATAAAGAGCTGAGCAGATATCAGATGCGCTGAATTCAGAAGCTCGCTGATTTTAACTTCAGAATAATATATTGATTTGACAAATAGAACATCAAGATCAATGCATTAACTCATTGAGCTGACATCATGCTTAAAGATTCAGAAGATGAGTGCATTTGCTATTAATGAATCACTATTCTGACTTCAAATTGAATGAAAATTGCTGATCTAAAGAAGAACATCAGTGAATCAATTTATAAACAAATTCTTAAGACTAATCAAATTGACGAGAATTGTACGCTACTTCGCAAAGCAATAGCAAGAGACGAGACATAATATGAAAATATCAAATTGAAAGATTGTTGAACTCAGAATGAAATCTTGTATCATGATAGTCAACTATGAGTCTCGTTCAACTAAATATCTTGTTGAGTTGAATCGAGTTTTCAAGTCGAGTTGTTGAGTCAAGCTTCTCAACTCGACTCGAGTGCTTGAGTTCAACTTCTCAACTTGACTTGACACTTTTTCAAAAAAATTTCAACTCAACTCAACACTTTTCAAGTCGAGTACTCAACTTGAACTCAAGTACTCAACTCAATGCAATCAGTCTATTCAACAAGTCTCTACAAATGAATCTGATTCGTGAGATGCACAATTAATTATCAGTTGATCATTCTGATATTCTTAGAACTGTGAAAGTCATAAAGCGAAACTACTATTAATTATTCATGCGAAAAACGATAAATCAATATATTCGAAACTGCTATATCTGTCAATGTTCAAAAACATCTAAAAATAAATCAAATGACTTGCTTTAATCTTTATTGATATCTGAACAGTGATGACAAGACATAGCAATGAACTTCATTATCAATCTATCTGATTTATATGATTACAACGTTATTCTGACTGTCATCTGCAAATTGTTAAAAGAAAGGCATTATATTTCTTGCATCATTGATGATGAAGATATCACAGTTGAAAAGACAGCTGAAATGCTGATTCAATGAGTATATTGAACTTATGATTTATCAAGCTTCATAGTATCTGATCGAAATTCGCAATTTATCTCTATACTATGAAAGTTTCTTTGCAAACGACTGAGCATTTTTCTTTGATTGTTCATCATTTATCATTCTCAGATTGATGATCAAAGCAAACAAGTTAATCAGAATGTCAAGTAATATCTTTGATTCTTCTGTTCATATATGCAGAATGATTGATTTAAGTGACTACTTATGATTGAGTTTGTCAACAATAACATCTTGTTCTCAGTTATCTTCTTGACTCTTTTCTTGATGAACAAGAACTTTCATTCTCATATAAGCTTCAACTCTGACATCATTGAGTATGAAAGTACTCACGAACGCTTGCAGATCAATTGAGTCAAGAATATATCTGAACAAATGAACAAGACATTGATCTTCGCTCATGAAGCTCTGATCAAAACACGAAAACAAATGATGAATCAAGCTAATAAGCATAGAAAGAAAATCAATTATAAGATTGAATCAAAGATGTTTCTGAATGAACGAAACATCATTACAGCGAAATTCTTTAAAAAATTAAATGACAAGATGCTTAACTTTTTTCAGATCATTGATTTCATTGACTCATTTTATAAATTGAAACTATTCAAGACTATGTATATACACAATGTATTTTATTCAGAGCTTCTTTGTCTCGTTGTCAATGACTCTCTGTCTGATCAGAAGAATGAATTCTCAGAGTCAATAATGATAAACAATGAAGACAAATGAGAAATTGACGATATATTAAACTTTCAATGATATCAAAGATGACTTCAATATCAAGTCAAATGAAAAAACTATGACAATGATCTCAACTGATATAACGCTGATGACAACGAATTTATAAACACTCAAGAGATGATTGATGACTTTCATATCAAATATTCAAGAAAAGCGCACTAAGAAACAACATTCATGTAAACATGAATATTTGAGAGAGAAAATAATGTTACAATTCTAGTCTTCGTCTATTCTTTCTAGCTTTGACCTGAATTTCATTCTAATTGAGTCTAATGAGCATTCAAGCTAGTAGTAATATTATTGAAACTCTGCATTATATGTGTAAGATGTCAACTCTTTTGAGTTTAGCACAGAACTGAGAAACACACATATAAAGAATTGAGTTCTTTTCTGTAAATACTTTTCTTTCTTAGCATTTATTTATTAGTTAAATGACACTCATATGACTCGCTCTATGCTGACTTCTAACAGTCTACTTCATAAATAACATCTCATTTATATTTATTGATCTAAGCTTCAATGATCTGCTTCGTCTTTTTCAATTGCTGATGATTGAAGATAAGAAGCTTTTTCATTCAAATGATAATATCATCTGCTTTTCTAGCTTCAAGACGTTCACAAGTTGTTTCATAGTCAGTTGTATTTGAATTGAAACTCATTCGAAGATGAAAATTCTTATTGAAGTAGAATGAAGTTATTGAGATGATCAAGAAGATATTGAAATTCTCGCTGAATTTTATCATGAAAAGTCATTTCACTCAGTCATTCTGCATGTAATTACAGTAAATTCTTAATTTGCATTCAACATCTTAATTGACTTGTTTTGATTAATCATTGATCTCAGAATGATAAACTGTTGATAAACTAACTGTGATTCTTAGTCACTTACAAAGACTTTGTCACATTGTTGATATGAATTGAAAGTCTCTGTTCAAAACAATAGAACTAGATAGATCATAAAGTTGATAAATGTTTCATAACATGATTCAAACCGTTTCTTCGACTGAAATGCTTTCATTTTTCCAATGACAGAGAACATAGTGACGTTTCTTGATGAGATGACATATGATTGTGCAAATGACGTTATAATCTTTTGATAGAGATAGCTTAATGATAAAGTTTATAGTTATATCTTTTCAGCGTTTCTGTGAAATCAAAAGAGAATGAAGAAGTTCATTAATACTATCTCTAGATATTTTGCTTTGTTGACAGACATGACAGTTTCAAATGTAACATTTAATCATTGCTCAATGATTTGATCAATAGTAAAAATGTTGAACTAGATTAATAGTTCTTTGATTGTCAGAGTGAAAGATGAAAGACTGATCATGAATTTTCTTTAACAATTTCATATGCATATTCTTAGAAATTCACAGTAGATCTTTTTTGAACAGAACGTCATCAATGATCTTGCAGTGCTTCAATTCAATGCTATGTAGCTTGAGCTTGTTTTCGCTTATAGCTTGTTTATACTTATTGTAAAGCTCATTCATCTTGTTGACATCTTTTACTCACTGATAGAAATCAACTTCAGATTTGATAATTAAAACATTTACTCTATCAAGTATCAGAATAATCTGATAGTGATTTTCAGTACGCTGAGTTGATTCAAAAACGTCGTTCAAAGACATTCTGATTAAAGCATTGACTTTAATGTTCATTTTTGTTACGATTCTAGCCTTCGTCTATTTTTCGTCTAGTTTTCGTCTGATTTCATTCTAATCAAGCCTAGCAAGAATCTGATTTAAAAGTGATGTCATTGAAACTCTGCATCATATGTGTAAAACGTCAACTCAATCAAGTCTAGCACAGAGCTGAGAAACACACATATAAGAATCAAGTTCTTTTCTGTAGATACTTTTCTTTCTTAGCATTTATCTATTAGTTAAATGACATTTCTATGACTCACTCTAGATCAATCTCTAACAGTAAATAAATGCTAATCAACTACTCTGCTATCAACGTGTAGATGATACGAAATAACCTACTTCGTTTATTCAGAAAATTCGCAAGAAATTCTTCGAATTACTTTCATCAAAACATACATTCAAATTTACTCAAATTTATCAAATCAATCAGCTATCATCTCATTGTACCTACGATCACAAGATTGAGTTGATTGATGAGAAAATACTTTCGTGAAGCAGACTATATCAGATGTTTGATCACAAGCTTCAGAAGATAAAGAAGTATCTGATCAAACATCTGAACAAAGAATTCATTTTCTTCAGCTTCGCATCATACGTCTCGCTTATCTTGTTTGCTGAAAAGAAAGACGAAAGTCTGCGTTTCTGCGTTGACTACAGAAAGCTCAATGCTTTGATTAAATGAAATCGCTATTCTTTGTTCTTGATAGACGAGACTTTCGCTTGTATACAAGAAAGCAAATATCTGACTCGATTGAACATCATTGTCACGTTCAATAAACTGCGAATGCATTCAGATAGTGAAAATCTGACTATCTTTATCATCTTCTTCGACTCATACAAATATTATGTAATGCTCTTTGAATTAATCAACGAATTGACGTTCTATCAACACTATATGAACGACGTGCTGTTTGAATATCTTCATCAGTTTTGTCAGATCTATTTAAATGACATTATCATCTACAGCAAAATCTTGAAGAAACACAAATGACATGTATGATTAATCTTGAATAGACTACAAGAAGCTGATCTACAAGTAGACATCAATAAATGCAAGTTTCATGTTCAGAAAATTATCTTTTTAGAACTTTTGATGTCAATCAAGAGACTTAAGATGAATTCACGAAAGATACAAGCAGTAGTGAATTGATTTATTCTCAATAATCTCACTCAGATTCAGTCATTCATTAACTTCTGCAACTTCTATCAACGCTTTATCAAGAACTTTTCGAAGATTGTTCGTTTAATAATTTAACTCACTCAAAAGAAAATCATATTTGAATGAAACAAAGTCTGTCAAACTGCATTCAATTACATGAAGAGATGTATGACTGAGACTTTTATACTTCGTCACTTTGATTAAACTTGCGATTTCATTCTTGAAATTGACTCATTCAACTACGTCAACGATGAAGTTCTGTCTCAATATGATGACGAAGATGTTCTACATTCAATTGTCTTCTATAGCAAGAACATGTCTTCTGCTGAATGCAACTACAAGATATATGATAAGAAACTGCTGATCATAATTCAAGCTTTTGAACATTAATGACTTGAACTGAAGCTGATTGATATTTCTATCAAGATGTTCATCGATCATCAAGCGCTCACCTCATTGATGAAAGACAAGAAGCTGAGTCAATGATAAATGCGTTGAGTTCAAAAGCTAGCTGACTTCAACTTCAAGATAATGTATCAATCTGACAAACAGAACATTAAGATCAATGCATTAACTCGTTGAGCTGACTTCGTGTCTAGAGATCTCGACGATGAACGTGTTTAATATCAAAGAACTACTATTCTGACATTGAATCAAATGAAGATCGCTGATTTAAAGAAGAATAACAATCAATCAATTTATAAACAGATTCTTGAAGCTAATAAAATCGACGAGAATTGTACGTTACTTCGCGAAGCAATAGCAAGAAATGAGACACAATATAAAGATATCAAATTGAAGAATTGTTGAACTCAGAATGAAATCTTGTATCATGATAGTCAGCTATGAGTTTCGTTCAACGAGCTTCTACAAATGAATCTGATTCGTGAGATACATGATCAATTATCGATTGATCATTCTGAAATTCTTAGAACAGTGAAGATCATAAAGTGAAATTACTATTAATCTTCTATGTAAAAAACGATAGATCGATATATTTGAAACTGCTACGTATGTCAACGTTCAAAAACATCAAGAAATAAATCAAATGACTTGCTTTAATCTTTATTTATATCTGAACAGCAATGACAGAACATAGTCATGAACTTCATTATCAATTTATCTGATTTGTACGACTACAATGCTATTCTGACTGTCATCTGCAGATTGTTAAAAGAAAGACATTATATTTCTTGCATCATTAATGATGAAGATATCACAGTCGAAAAGACAGCTGAAATGTTGCTTCAATGAGTATATTGAACTTACGATCTATCAAGCTTCATTGTATTCGATCGAGATTCTCAGTTCATCTTCATTCTTTGAAAGTTTCTTTGCAAACGACTGAGCATTTCTCTTCAATTGTTCATCGTCTATCACTTTCAGATCGACGATCAAAGCGAACGAGTCAATCAGAATGTTGAGCAATATCTTTGTTTCTTCTGTTTATATATGCAAAACGACTGATTCAAGTGATTACTCATGATTGAGTTTGTCAACAATAATGTCTTGTCTTCAGTCATCTTCTTGATTTTCTTCTTCATGAACAAGAACTTTTACTCTCGTATGAGCTTCAACTTTGACATCATCGAGTATGAAAGCATTCGCGAACGTCTGCAGATTGCTTGAATCGAAGATATATTCAATCATATGAATAAGACACTGATCTTCGCTCGCGAAGCTTTGATCAAAACATGAGAGCAAATGATGAATCAGACTAACAAGCATAGAAAGAAAATCAATTACAAAATCAAATCAAAGATGTTTCTGAATGAACGAAACATCATTACAGTGAGATCTTTCAAAAAATTGAATGACAAGATGCTCGACTCATTTCAAATCATTGAGTCTGTTGACTCATTCTATAAGTTGAAACTATCAGAGACTATGCATATACATGACGTATTTCATTCAAAGCTTCTTCATTCTGCCGTCAATGACTCTCTGTCTGATCAAAAGAATGAATTCTCGAGATCAATAGTGATAAACAATGAAGATGAATGAAAAATCGACAATATATTGAACTTTCGATGATATTGAAGACGACTTCAATATTGAGTCAAATGAAAGAACTATGACAATGATCTCAACTGATATAACGCTGACAACGACAAGTTTATAAACGCTCAAGAGATGATTGATGAATTTCATATCAGATATTCAAGAAAAGCGCACTAAGAAACAACATTCATGCAAACATGAATAGTCAAGAAAAGAAAGTAATGTTACGATTTTAATCTTCGTCTATTCTTCGTTTAGTCTTTGTCTAATTTCATTCTAATTGAGTCTAGCAAGAATCTGACTTAGAAATGATGTCATTGAAACTCTGCATCATATGTGTAAGACGTCAACTCAATCGAGTCTAGCACAAAGCTGAGAAACATACATATAAGAATCAAGTTCTTTTCTGTAGATACTTTTCTTTCTTAGCATTTATCTATTAGTTAAATGACATCTTTATGACTCACTTTAGATCAATCTCTAACAATTTTATCTGATTAAAAAATGATCTGAAAGTTAAACTTGAATAAAATGTCTAGATAATTGACTTGATGTCAAGTTAACTGTTTATTTTTCATGAAGATTTTTAAAGTCTGATGATTGATGAACATTTGAATGAGCAGCTCTGTGCATTCTAGCTTAAGTCTTCAGTGTTCAAAACATCAAATAATGATTAGTAATTTCTTGTCATAGATGTGATAATTGCATTCAGCGAAAATCATGCTCTTGCTGTAGAATGCTACTGAGTGAAGAACATTCTCATCATCATACTGTGATAGTATTTCATCTTTGACGTAGTTAAATGCATTGATTTTCAGAATAGTCTATCATTTTGAATTAAAATGTCGTAAAACTGAGATCAAGCTGACTTGTTTCTTTAAATCATCAAAAGCTTGAACATAAACTTCATTTTAAACAAAAGACATGTCTTTTCTAGTCAGTTGAGTGAATGATTTGACTAACTTCAAGAAGTTTTTAATGAAATGATGATAGAAGTTAACAAATTTCACGAAGCTCTGAACTTCTTTTAGATTGATTGACGTAGTTTAGTTGACTATGACTTTCACTTTGATAAAGTTCATATGAAGATCTTGTTCTGAAACTATGACTTTTAAGAAGACAGTTTCTTCTACGTTGAATTCACACTTTCGAATATTCATCTGTAAGTCAGCTTCTCATAGACAAATTAATATCATTTTAACATGTTGTTTATGTTTTCATTGAGTTTTGCTGTAAATCAGAATGTTGTTTAGATAAACTTGACAAAAGTCATTTAGAAAGTCTCATAAAACATCATTTATATACTGCTGAAATGAGACAGAATCATTGATAAGTTTGAAGAAAAGCACTTTTGATTTATATGCTTTTAAAGTGATAATAAAGATAGTGTAGTTCTTACTATCAAAATGCATTCGCAGTTTGTTGAAAGTCAAAATGATATTTAATTGAATCAGATGCTTGCAATTAACTATTTTGTTAATCATCTCATTTATCAAAGATAGAGAATAACAATTTCTCTTGATAATAGCATTGAGCTTTCAATAGTCAACGCAGAATCATAGATCTTCATTTGCTTTTAGAATGAACAAAATGAGTGAGAAATACGAAGCTTTGCTGAAAGTTATAAATTCTTTGAAAAGATTCTTATTCAGATATTTCTTTACTTTCTGAAGCTTGTAGAAAGACATTTAATATGCTTGACATCAAGATGACATAACGTCACTAGTAAGCTTTATCTTATGATCATATGAATGATGAAATGATAGCTTGTCTGCTTGAGCTAGATCAAAGACATCTAGAAAATTCTGATATTTCAGTGATAGCTTAGCTTTAATATCTTCTAGATTCTGAGTTATTTCATCAGTAAAGAAGATGTTTATGACATCTAGTTTGCATTAAGTATTGTAGATGATTTTTCTATCGATGTTTTTAATGAACATAGCAAAAATCTCTGTTGAATTCTTCTTTTTTCGTTTTATTAATGCTTGAAAAAAAATGATGTCTATGTTTTGAATCGAGAAAGACTCTTTCTGAATGAATGAAACTGAATGCTTAAGCATTTTAAAAATCTTGCTGTAAGTTGCTGAAAAGATCAAAGTTGATTGCAATCAACTTGAGTGCTTCATATTTAATGAAATCAAAAAAATCGAAATAGAAATATCTAATTGATCAAAGAATACAATAGTATCATGTCTCATGTTTAATAATATTTCATTTTTGTTCATTCAGAGTTTGCTTAATATAGCTTCATGATGCTCAATATCAGCTATCAACATTGACATAGTCAATTTCTTATGACTTTTGATCATGAGATTGAGTAGAATCTTATGAATAATAGTCTTTCTAGCTAGCTTTTCATCATATTCTCATATTAACTTCTCTTTTGCTAGTAATATAAATTGTATTTCATGTTTCTGACATTCTTTATTAACTAGCTTATCATGTATCAGCGTGTAGACAACAAAATCACTGTCTATCAAAGAACAAAGGCTGAAAAAATTGCTTTGAGAAATAAAAGAAGCATTGATCAGAAATGACTTCTCAAAATAGTTTTCTTTCAATAGAACTTCAATTTAACTGCACAAAGATATGATTTTTATCTCTTCAATGATTCTGAAAGAAATAGTTAGTTTTTTGAATCAGAATTGAACTCAGAGTTCAATGTAAATTGATTAAACTCATCATCTTCTAATGCATTAACTCTCAATCGATCAGAACATTTTCTAGAAGTATGATTTGATTTGTGATAGATGAAACAGATTTCAGCTTGTAGATCAATGTTTTTGACGCTAGTTAAAATCATGTTGCATGACTTTGAAATTTAAATGATTAACAAGTGTAGTGACTTCAATCTTTCTATAAAGATTCAATGAATCTTGTTTCTCAGCAAAGATGACTTGCTTTCTGACTTTGATCAAGAATTTCTTTTCTTTGATATCATTCATGACTCAATGCTCATTGTTCAAACAAATCAAATAATCACGAATTTCATTAAAAGATTCTGACTGAATTAACTGATTACTTCAAGCTGCATGAAAATGATAGACTATCTTGTCTCATAAATCAACGATTAACTGTTTATCATGATATTTTACATAAGAAAACAGACGCTGAAACATTGAATAAAATTTATTGAATTTGCTTTTTTCTTGAGTGAGATTCACGTATTCTCTTTGAAAGTTTGTCTCTTTGTCGAAATCATCATAAAGCTGAGCAAGTTCATTTAACAAATTATTGACTGTGATATAAAGATTCAATGAATCTTGTTAACGTTGAGCTAAAATAATCTTGACTACATCTTCTTTGATTCTGAAGTGAATGTAAATCAGAATAACTTTATTGATATCAAAATGATCAATGTTGATTTCTAACTTATCATGAATCTTTTCTTGTCAATCATCTCAAATAAATTCTTTTTCATCAGTAAACAAAGATGAATTTGAAAGCTTTTGAAATCACTTGAAGAAATTGAACAGAATAAAAGAGAAAGAAGTGATTTTTTTAAATGATTGCAGTTGATGTTGCAATTCAGTCACTTAATTTTGAAACATCTGATTTAATTGATTCAAGCGTTCTTTGACTTTATTCATTTTCTCGAAATGAGTCTTTCATATTTGTTTACTTGATATTTTGTCAAATAACTCACAAGCTTTCATGCTTAGATCTTATTGAGTTCGAAGACTGTTCAAATCTTCTAGAAAAACTTCTGAGTCTTGTTTGACTCAATGTTGTAACTGCTTTACATTTTTTATATTTCATGAAGTAGAAACTTCATGAGATTCATTGAGAATTTGAGAATGAGGCAAAGAGTATTGATGTTTTTGTACAACATTGATTCTAAGATATTTCAATATGCAAGATAATAGCTCAGAATAAATGACTGAATCTGAAGTGACAGAAGAATAAAGACTTTGATAATTCTTGAAGAAATTTTTCATAAATGATCAAGTCATAGTGAAGAATTGATGATTGAGCGAAGAATGATGCTTGACAGTATGTGATGAGATTGTTGTTTTAGTATTTAGTCTTTAAAGAAAAATGTTGCTGATTTAAGAAGATTTTTTAATGATTTTCAAGCAATTAAAATCTTAATTTCTTGATTTTATTAATTAATTTGAACGAGTGCGTACTGAATGAGCTGTAGATTTTCTAGCAATGCAAGATCTTAATTTCTTGATTTTATTAATTTCTTGATGTTGTTTTGTCTTTTGATGTCATCAATCATCAGATACACAAATTTCTTTATACTCATCTTATTGTCAGTCAAGTGAATTTAAATGAGTAATGAGATCAGTATTGTGTGATTAACGAATTTATAAAGTAATGTTGAGATCATGTCTAGAAATTAATCAAATGTTGAAATCATGCCTAGAATCTAATCACACTGCAGCGAGATAGTGCGTAGCTGAATAGAATGTTTGATCAATAGAGATAGCTATAACTAGAATATTAAGAATACAGAAGAAATCAAAGAGAGTTTCGAGCTGTATCTATAGTAGAGCAAAAC
>JAABUK010005702.1_pt1 | contig 19164 bp, 21 predicted proteins | sample 5559141 | NCBI WGS metagenome assembly JAABUK01 (sample SAMN10711869, study PRJNA513367) | rock metagenome | isolation source: Antarctica rocks | place: Antarctica: Victoria Land, Pudding Butte nord | collected 2016-01-03 | reverse complement strand
CCGTCGGTCGGCTCGGACCAGCAAGTAAGGCAACCGACGTGGAACCGGCGGCTTCACCGTGACGGGGCGATACTGTCTCATCGGTGTACTTCCTTTCTGGCAGGGGCCATTCTCCCGTGGCTTGGCAGCATTACCAGACTGTGGACCGACATTCGGCCGTGGCGACAAGCACGTTCGTAAGTTCGCGTAGGTCCGAGATCAGAGTCGTTCCATAGAGCGCTGGCAGGTTGGCCTTGCCCAGCCGGTGTATGCATGGGCACGCCATGACAACGACGTGGCAGAAGACCGCGGCCACTGGCAGGTACACGAGGTCGTTCAGGTCGTTGCGTTCCCAGGACTGACCCGCGGCGTACTTGTCCCGGCGCAGGGCCGCAGTGACGCTCGGCGTGGGCAGAGCCGCCGGCAGCGAAAGTGAGGTCGTCGAAGCTCCTTGTTGGCGGCTTGCGTGTGGTTGACACCGACGCCGAAGACCCTCGGGGGGCCTGCGATACGCCCAAGTCGCAGCGCCAGGGCTTCGTCAACCTCATGGGCAACAACTACCGCCGGCGAGCCAGTGTGTGCATCTTAAACAGCTGCACCATGACCGCCGCGAGCTTCTCCCTTGACTGGTAGACGCCTGCGGGGCCATCAGGTCAACATATGCAAGGACTCGGAAGCGGCCGCGTTCGTGCGTTCAGTGGCCGATGGCAATGAGACGGTACCCACCGTGGTGATCGACGGCCGGGCGGTTGTCAATCCAGCGCCAGGCGACGTCGTGGCAGCGATCCGCGGGCGGTGAGTGGTTTCAGTTTCAGCGCTGCGCTGTCTGGCGTGGATGGAGCGTCAGGAATCGGTCTCGGGGTTCGCACGCCGGGTCTCGGCCGCATGGGTGCATTTTGCTGCGTACTACATGCCTGAGTCGCCAGGTCCAAGCGCCGCGCAGCAGCGAGTTCGGGCTGTTCGGTGTGGAACTGGCGTTGGTACAGAGCGGGGGGCAGGTCGATGTATTCGAAGAGCCTGCTGAATAGCGCCAGTGAGCCGATGACGTTGACGTGCATGGTGGCCAGCTCGGTGCCCGAGCCGGCCAGGCGTGCGCCTAGCACGGTGGCGAAGACGAACACGGTGCCCACCGTGGTGCGCCCGGTCAGCACCAGGTAGCCGCCCGCGAGCAGGATTAACGCTGGCCCGGCGTTCTGCACGGTGTTCATCAACCTGCCGAACCAGCGCGAGACCATCTCTTGACGGATCTCCAGATGGCGGACCTCGTCGTTGATCCCGGCGAACCGCGCCCGCTCGGCGCGGCTCTTGTTGAACGCCTTGACCAGCAGGATCCCGGAGATACCCAGAAGCTCCTGCAGGTAGGCGGTCATCTCGGCGAGCTTGGTCTGCGTGCAGGTACGGGCACGGTAGGTGGCGGTGCCGGCGCGGCGCGCGGGCAGGCTGACTAGCGGGATGAGGACAAGCACGACGAGGGTGAGCTGCCAGCTGAAGCTGAGCATGAGCGCCAGCGTGCTGATCGTGACCAGCAGGTTGCGGGCCAACCCGAATAGGGTTTCGGTGACCACGTCCTGCACGCCGTTGACGTCGTTACCCATCCGCGACAGCACATCTCCGGAACGGCTCTTGGTGCAGAACCCGAGCGACTGATCCAGCAGGCGATCAAAGAGCTGGTGGCGCAGCTCGAACAAGATGCCCTGGCTGATCTGGGCACTCAGATAGGACTCAGCCGCCCCAAGCAACCCGCCCGCGACCGCCGCCGCCAGTCCCAACCCGACGAACAGCAGCACATGGGTGAAGTGATGCCCGGCCGGGCGGGCCAGATAATCGATGAGCGCCTTGAACACCAGCGCTGGGGCGAGGCCCAGCAGTGCGTCCCCGACGATGCACACCAAGACGAGCGCTCCGCGAGCGCGGTACGGGCGGAAGTAGCCGAACACACGGCGCATCTAAGGAACGCGTGAGGCGTGGGCGGTCGTGCTCGCCCCAGTCCACGGCCATGCCCGGGCCTACGCAATAATGCGCTACCACCGAAGCCTACGACCGACAGGCTCCAGGGGTGGAACGAAATGATGTTCCACGGTGCGGGCGCCAGTCCGCGCGACCCTTCATCATCGGCAGTTGCTTCGGGCCACCCGTGGTATGCCTGCAGTTGAGGAGTGTGAAGACGACTGTGGTGCTATCCCTTGGACCGGCGCGATCCGCGCCGCCCTGCTCGACGGCTACGACCCGGACCGGCTCGCCGCCGTCCTGACCGCCGGCGATAGCCCAGTGGGGCGTGCTGTTCTGACCAGGCGGTTGCCGACCCTGGCCGCACCGATTCGCGGCCAAACACTCCGGTCCCGCTCCGCGCTTCACCGAGATGTGCAGCGCGCGGACTGCCGTGCGCGCGGATCGGCGTCACCGACGGCGACGCCCTGGACGTGCAGGACGTCCTGTCGGTGCCGCTGGTCACGTTGCTAGCGGCGTACGAGGCGACGCTGCCCGCGCTGTTCGGTCCGCTCGCCGGCGCGACCGCCGACGCGCCGGCCGAGGTCGTCCTCACCTGACCGCTGCCGATCCTGGGGTCAACCGGCAGGGGGCGTGCACCGGGGCCGGCCCGACACCGGTCAGCGGAAGGTGATGACCACCCGTCGGTTCAGCGCGCGACCGGCCGGATTGTCCTTGCCGCCGAGCATGTCTGGCGCCACCGGCTGGGTCTCCCCGACGCCGCTGGCGGCGATCTGCAACGGCTTGCCGGCGAGCCCCTGCAACAGCGCCGCGCGTACCGCGCTCGCCCTGGCCGAGGACAGCGCCTGGTTGTCCTGCAGGCTCCCGATCGCGTCGGTGTGCCCGACGACCGTCACCGTGCCGCGCGCCGCCGCCAGCCTCGTCGCGATCTGGGCGATCTTGCTCTGGGCGGTGGGGGTCAGCGTGGCCTTGCCGAACTCGAACAGCACGTCGGAGGACAGGGTCACCGTCGTGACCCCGACGGACGTGGTTTCGGACTCCAGCGGCTCCACGACCAACTTCAGGCCGGTCACGGACGAGTCGACCTTCAGGGTCGTCACCGACGCGTCGAGGTGGCTCTGCGGCACGTTCTGCGGGTCGCCCTCTGCCCAGGCCGGGACACCGCCGACTGCCAGGAGCAGGACGGCGGCGAGCAGGGTCCGGCGCCTCAGCGCAACACCGGCACGTCGCGAAACGGCGGGAAGTTGGCGAAGTAGACGTCGATCGCCGTCACTCCGCTCGGCGGCGCTGCGAAGGTGTAGGTGCCCGTGGCCGAACCGCCCGGCAGCGTCGACAGGCCCACCTCCTGCGGCTGCAGATCCCTGCCGTTGGCATCCTGCACGACGGCGTACCGCTTGAGGTTCATGGTGTCGACAAGCGTCATCGTGACCGGTTGCCCGCCGTTCACGTCGTACAGCGAGACGGTCTTGTCGGCAGGCTCCTCCGGCACGGTCGGCGATAAGGTCAGTTCGACGGTAGCCAGCTTGCCGCGGACCTGCACGGCGCTGACGCCAAGGACGACGGTGCCCTTGAGCTTGCCCAGGACCCTGGCGGTCTGCTGCTTGACCGCTGCGAGCCCCCGGCTGATCCGCACTCGCAGCAACAGAGCCGACGCGTGGCCGGCGAAACCCCATCTGGGCTAGCTGTACGGACCAGGCGGGTCAGTGGGTGTGGGATCCGCCAGGGCGCAGGCGCCGGCCGACCGGCACCCCGGTCACGACCGGTTCGCCGCTGCGGGCCCGGTCGAGGCGGGCCCGGTCCCCGGCGCTCGCGCCGGCGTTGGCTCCGGCGCGGGAGCGCCCGCCCAGCGGCGTGTAGACCCTCCTGGCGGCCGCGGCGCAGGTCGGGCACGGCAGCGGTCGGCTGGCATCCACGGCCTCACGCCGCTGGTCGAAGGACCCGCACTGGTCGCATCGGTACTCGTAGACGGGCATAGGCTCGCTCTGGCTGGTGACCGGCCGAGTCGGGTCAGTCGGCGATCAGGTCGCGGCCGCCTGCCTCGCCGGGCAGGATATTCCGGTCGAAGATCGACAGTGGGATACTGAGCGAGACGGCGCTGTTGGGGATGTCGACGACGCCGCCGAGGCGGCCGTCGATCGGGGCCGCGCCCAGGAACAGGTAAGCCTGCTCGAAGGTCCACCCCATGGCGGGCATCAGGAAGTTGATCGCGTTGAGGCACGCCTGGCGGTAGGCGACCGTCGCATTCATGTAGTAGTTGCGCCCGTTCTCCACGCTGATGCCTTCGAACGTCAGGAACTCGCTGTAGTTCGGACCCACCCGGCCGGGCTTGAAGAAGGGCATGGTCGACGGGTAGGTGTTCATGCCGCCCTTGATGACGTCGAAGTGCAGGTCGATGAAACCGGGCATCTCTATGGCGCCGCAAAAGGTGATCTCACCGTCGCCCTGCGCGAAGTGCAGGTCGCCGATCGAGAAGAGTCCCCCGGGCACGTACACGGGCATGTAGACCCGGCTGCCGACGCCGAGGTCCTTGATGTCGACGTTGCCGCCGTGCTCTCGGGGGGGGATGGTGCGGCAGGCCTCGGCCGCGGCCCGGTCGAACGCCGAGCCGCTGAGCGTGCCGAGCAACGCGTCCTTGGGCAGCGGCGGCAGAGCCAGCGCGGGTACCTGCGGCGCCGACGGCACCTCCCCCTGGTGGGCCGGCACGTCACCAGTGACGCGGTCGGGGTTCTGGTCGATCAGCGCCTGCTCGCGGCGGTTCCACTCCGTGAGCAGGCTCGGCGAGGGGGCGCACCCGAACAGACCCGGGTGGGAGTTGCCGATGAAGCGGACGCCGGGGACGTGGCGGGAGCTTGCCCAGACGCCGTCGAAGTCCCAGATCGCCTTGGACGCGCCGGGCGAGTGGTCGGTGAGGAAGCCGCCGCCGTTCTCCTTGGCGAAGACGCCGGTGTAACCCCACGACTGCTCCTGGAACGGCCCGATGCTCACGATGTCGACGACCAGGAGGTCGCCGGGTTCGACTCCCTCGAAGGAGAACGGCCCGCTAAGCATGTGGCACGGGTCAATGTTCATGTCACGAATGTCGTCCGAGCTGTCGTCGTTCCGGACCTGGTTGTCGGTCCAGTCCTTGCACTCGATCCGGTACGTCGACCCGGTCCGCAGCGTCGCCGCCGGCGGGATGTCCGGGTGCCACCGGTTGTGGCCCGGGATCGCCTGGTCGCGCATGGACACGTTCAGGTCGCGGTTGATCTCGAAGATGACCTCGGGCACGGCTGACTCCTGGTGTGAGGGCGGAGCGTGGCGCTGGCCCAGGCCCCTGGATGCACCGGACGCAGACGGACGAGGGGAGGTGGGCAGTTCCGCGACGCCGTGGTCGCGGGAGCAAGTCGCCGAATTCCCTTCCGTCGAAAAATATTGACGGACGAAGGGACTGTCAAGGGGCTGAGGGCCTCGCCTCAGAGCGCCGCGATGACGTCGAGGTCCAGGCCCCTCGCCTGCGCCAGGTAGACCTGCTGCTGGAGGTGCTGCCCCCGGACCCGGACCTCACCGCGCGGGCTCGCCCAGGACGTCCCCGAGGCCGTCGCGCAGAGCCGGCCCACCTCGAGCGAGCGCGCGCCCCGCGCAATCCGGGCGAGCAGCAGCAGGCCCTCGTAGCACGACTCGCCCATGCTGCTGAGGACCGGGGCGTGCGGCCCGTAGGCCCCGGAGTACCGGGCTCCGAAGTCCAGGCTCTCCGCCGTCGCCAGGGCCTCGAAGTAGCCCGCCGTGGAGAACAGGTTGCGGGTGGACGCCGCACCGCTGCCCAGCAGCATGTTCTCGTCCATCAGGGGACTGAGCCTCACGCACTTCTCGTCGAGCTGGGATCGCGCGAACTGTCGGTTGAACTGCACGCCGTTCTCCCCGAGCATCAGCATCAGGACGCCGTCCGCGTCGCCGCCCCCCAACCGGCGCAGGGCCGCGCCGTGGTCCTGCGTCCCGGACCTGAGGAAGACCTGCTCCTGGACCTCGATTCCGCACGTCGAGGCCGCCGCGACGACGGCGGCCGCCGTGCGCCTCGGCCAGACGTAGTCGTCGCCGACCACGTCCCAGCGCCGGACGCCTGCCTCCCGGGCCATCCACTGCAGCGCCGCGAGCACCTGGAGGTGGGGCGTCTCGCCGGTCATGAACACCCCGGGCGTCACCTCACCGCCCTCGTACAGCGCCGTGTACACGTAGGGGACCCGCCCGGCGACGCGGGGAGCGACGGCACGGCGGACGGCAGACGTGTGCCACCCCACGAACGCCTCGACCTGGCCGTCCCGGAGCAGCCGGTCCACCTCGTCGCCCACGCGCTCAGGGAGGGCACCGGCATCGACGACCCGCAGCCCGACCTCGCGGCCGAGCAGCCCTCCTTCGTCGTTGATCTGCTGCACCGCGAGCTCCGCGCACAGCTCGCAGGACGGCCCGAACATGCCGGCCGGTCCCTGCAGCGGGATCAGCAGGCCGACCTGCAGGAGCGCACGGGTCCGGGGCGGGGCAGCGGGCCGCGGACTGGACGACATCGAGCGGGCCTCCGTCCGTGCCAACGCGTGCCCTCGCGCGATCGGGGACGGACCGGGACCCGGCTACCCCTCGACCGACGGCCACCGAAGGTTACGCTGACCCTTCCAGGGTGCCGTACTTCCGGCGTGCCGTCACTCCTGCGACAGGAGGAGCGAACGATGTCCGGGCCGGACGGGTTCGAGCTGCCGCGCTTGCTGGGTCACCTCGAGCGGCGGCTGTGCGAGCGCCTGGTGCGGCGGCTGTCTGCCGCCGGCAGCTCGCTGAACGAGTGGCGCGTCCTCGCCCAGCTGGCTGAGGGGCCGGGCAGGGCCATGAGCGACGTCGCGGGCTCGCTCGACATCCCCGCGTCGAGCGCCACGAAGCTGGTCGACGCGATGGTCGCGGCGAACCTGGTCTACCGGCGCGGGGACGAGACCGACCGGCGCAAGGTCGTGATCCACCTCGCGCCGCGCGGGCGAGCCGCGTACGACCAGATCGCCCCTCTCGTCCACGCCGAGCAGGCCGAGCTCGCCACCCTCGCCGACGAGGCCGACCTGCGTCAGCTCACGCGGCTCCTGGCGCAGCTGAGCGAGCAGGTCGGCTGACGCAACGGGGTGCAGCAGCAGTTGCCGAAAGGCGACTGCTGCTGCGCCCCGAGCGCCCGTGCGGTGTGTCGGCGCTACCCCCGTCGGTACCGGTGCGGCCAGAGCGGCAGCCTCTCGCCGACCATGGGGATCACCGCGAGGGCCCAGCTGAGGTACAGCGCGACTGCGCCGTCCGCGATGAGGACCTAGCCGCCCATCTTGCTGAGCGTGGCTGCCGTGTCCGCCGAGGCCAAGTTGGCGACGCCGAGCACGAGGTGGGCGACGGCCAGGAGGGCGAAGGCGACGACGCCGGCATGTTGATGTGCCAGGCGCCCCAGGAGAGCATCACAGTGAACACGAACCAGAGCAGCAACCAGGTCCCGAAGGCGTCGGCGAAGTCACTCGGCTTCATCGAGGGGGCGTAGAAGCGGTCAGCAGGAAGGCGGAGTAGAAGACGGCGAAGCTGCCGCCGAAGACGTTGTTGGCTCGGAACTCCAGCAGGCCGCCGACGAGCAGTCCGACGAACCCCGTACCGAAGGCGACAGCCGCGAAGACGGTGACCGCGCCGGGGGCGATGAGCCCCGCGTTGGGGATCCCGAGCATGAGGACGGAGAAGGCGAAGGCGCCGACGGGGAGAGGTGTGCCCACGCCTGCCTCGGGCCGGAAGTCGGTCTGCGGGGCCGCGAGGGCGTCCGGGATGGTCGACATGGCTTCTCCTACGACCCGAGCAGCTCGGTGAGGGCTGCGTTGATGAAGGCCGTGTCGACGGGGTTGACGCCGCCGCCGGCGAAGTGGCCCCACACTCCCGGGATCACGCGCAGCTCGGCACCCGGGATGTGACCCACGGCGTACTCCTCGTCCTCCGGCGGGAAGTAGAGGTCCTTCTCGCCGGGCATCACGATCATCTTGGCCTTGATCGAGGCCAGGGCGCGCTCGTGGTCCCCGTCGAAGCCGGGAGTGTTGCCGATGTTGCCGTTCTGCCACGTCCAGGCCATGGCGAGCAGGTTGTTGGCGTCCTTGGCGAGGAAGAAGCCCTCCCAGAAGCCGACGAGGAAGTCTTCGAGCGACGCGTAGTCGAACGGGTCCTGCGCGTACAGCTTCTGCCAGTAGAAGGCCTGCGACAGGCCCCACCCGGCGTAGACCCGCCCCACCGCGCGCAGGCCCTTGACAGGTTCGCTCGCGTACATCCCGTCCTGCCAGGCTGCATCCGTGTAGATGGCGTACTTGACTGCTTCGAGGAACACGATGTTGTGCTCCGACGTCTTCGACGAGCCGCAGAAGGGGAGGGCGCGCTCGACCATGGCCGGGTAGCTGACGGCCCACTGGTAGGTCTGCCCGGCGCCCATGGACCAGCCGGTGACGAGTGCCAGCTTCTCGATGCCGAACCGCTCGGTGACCAGCCGGTGCTGCTGCTCGACCTGATCGTAGAACGTGACCTTGGGGAACCGGGCGCCGTCGTGCGGGGCGGGTGTGTTGCTCGGGGAGGACGACAGCCCGTTGCCCAGCATGTTCGGGACGATGATGAAGTACTTGCTGGGGTCGAGGCCCATGCCCTCGCCGATGAGCCACTCGTTGTCCTGGTGCTGCCCGGAGTACCAGGTCGGGTAGACGATCGCGTTGGACTTGTCCTCGTTCAAGGTCCCGTAGGTCTTGTACGCGAGCTTCGCGGCCCGGAGCGTCTGTCCGGTGCTCAACCGGACGTCGCCCAACTCGAAAACGTCGTACTCCGTCATGGTGCGGCTCCTGGTGCTCGCGGGAGGTGGAGCACAGCGTCCGCCGCCGCGCGGGTCCTTGGACGCGCAGGTGCCAATTGCTGTGCAGGCAGGTCCAGCTTCCCGCCCGCAGGTACTTCCTGCGGGAAGGATCTTCTAGGCTGCGGGTAGCAGACCATCGGCGGTCACCTGCGTCAAGGCCCGGCCGGGGAACTACCACCGCATGCACCGCCGGAGGCGGTCGTCGCGGTCGTTCGAACGGTCTTGCTCGGCCTGGGGCCGCCGGCACCGCTGGCCTTCAGCGCCCCCGCGTCCTTCGGGTCCCCGACCGGGACTTCTGGCGGGCGCCTGCTAACCGGGTGTGGCTACCGGAAAGTGCGAATGTGACGCCTCGGCGGGGCCGTCGAGGCATTCCGTGACGTGCACGATGCTGGTGGTGATGTCGGCGATGAAGCGCTGATACATGCACAGGACTCCGGCCAGTCCGGCCAGTTCTGCCGGCGTCCAATGCGACGCCGATTCCGTGCGTTCCACGCCGACCGGCTGCGGCAGCTGCTGCGCGAGCTCACGGGCGCGGGTGACAAGCTCCCGGGCCTTCGCGTCGTGCCGTTCGGTCGGCACGGGCGTCCGTAGCTCGGCTGAGACCTCGTCGCTGCCGGCCGTGCGCATCTGGAAGCGCTCGCTCCATGCGGTGAGCAGCAGCAGGTACTTCGGGTTACCGTAGTTCAACTGGTTGAGGACCCGCCGGACGCTGTCGATCGGGTCCTGGCCCCAGCCCTCGCTACGCAGCCGTTCCTTCAGGTCCAGCGCTGGCTCGATCCCGAGAAGGGACCGCTCGCGCAGCTCATCGGCCGCGCGTTCGGCGTAGAGGGTGCCGAACGCGTCGGCACTGCGGCGCCAGGCCAGAGGTAGACACGTCGGAAAGGTGGCGAGGACGCGGCAGGCGAACGCGACCCATGGGTCGCGCAACGTCGACCGGATGTCGTCATAGTGGTCTCCAAGTCCCCTGCCGCGTCCCAGTGGTCGACCTGTGGGAATTGCGCGAAGTCCGTCACCCCGACTCCTCCTGGTCGACGCCGCCTGCCGGGCCGTTCGATCGCGTCGTGGTAGGGCGAAGGCCCCGGCCGTCCTTGTCCAAGGCGTCGGCGAGCTCGGTCAGGGACTGTACGACCATCCGTGGCGGCGGCCGCAGATTGTCGAAGAGTCCACCGGACCGGTCCACCCACGTGGCCTGCATGCCGGCGGATTCCGCCCCGATGTCGTCAAACGGATTGGAGGAGATGAGACGGACCTCCCCGATCGGGCGGCCGAGCCGCTCTGCGGCGCGTCGGTAGGTCTTCGGGGACGGCTTGAACGCCTGGACCTCGTCGACGCTCACGAACCCGTCGAAGTACTGGCGAAGTCCGGCGGCGTCCATCAAGGCGTCGAGCATCCGTGGTGACCCGTTGGAGAACACGATCATCGAGTGACCCAGCAGCTGTAGTCGCGCCAGGCCCGGCTCGACGTCAGGAAAGCGCTCCAGGTCATTGTACTGCGTCATGAGCGCGTCCTTCTGCCCGACCGTGAGCTCTCGGCCAGCTGCCGCAAGCGCGTGGTCGAGGGACTTGCGGGTCAGTTGCTCGAAGTCTTCGTATCGTTCCATCGCGGTCAACCGGAAGCTGTACTCCAGTTGCTTCTGCCGCCACACCTCCGCGATACGCAGCGCCTCGTCCGGCACGTACTGCTCCAGGCGGGTCCAGATCCGGATCGGATCCACCAGCGTGCCGTACATGTCGAAGGCGAGGGCCTCGGGGGCAGCCATATGCGTTCCCTCCTGGTCGTCCTGCTAGGAAAGTGCGTCCGATAAGGCTCGACGATCGTTGCGATGCGCGTTTCGAGCAGCTGCTGTGGCGTTCGCGACCTACTGCCGCCCTACTGCCGGCCTAGGACACCAGGCCACGGTCACCGGCGGGCATGTCGCCGGCGAAGAAGTTTAGGCCGGTGAGGGACACGCCCGCGTCCTTCGACCGCCCGCACGAACGCCTCGACGTCACGGTCGCCAGGCACCGCGGTCGCGAACGGCCACCAGAACTCGGCGCCACCGAAGCCCGCCTCCACGGCGGCCGCCGGGCGCTCAGGAGCGGCAACTCGGTGAACAGGATGGACAGGTTCACCGCGTAGCGTGCGATCGACATCGCCAAGCTCTTTCGTATAGTGACCAGATCGTCTCGCCTTGCGAAAGCTAGTCCGGCCTGCCAGTGACGTCAACCACATGGGCGCCGCAAATGGGTCTTGGGCAGGTCGGGGAGGGACAGCCTGCGGGTCCATGCCGTCCTACGGCGGCCTGAGGCACCTGAACGCTTCCACCGAGGTCGGAGTAGGGCCGGCGCTGCGCGCGCCGCCACCGGCCGCCTTGCCTCGTCCCACCAGGTTCCGCCCGACGGCAGACCGGCTGGACCCGGTAGGGCCGTACGTCCTCAGCTCTGGCAGACCGGCTCAGTCGGCCACGGGCTCCCCCTGCGCCACCTCGCGCACCGCGGCCGCGACGGCGGGGGGCCCGGTGGCGTCGAAGACGATCGGCACGATGAAGCTGGCGTCTGGCGTTGAGCTCCTCCGGGCTGTCCGCGTCGGCGATCGCCGTCGCGGCGGCGATCAGCATTCGTCGGTGATGTCCCGAGCGCCGGCGTCGAGCAGGCCTCGGAAGACGCCGGGGAACGCCAGCACGTTGCTGATCTGGTTCGGGAAGTCGCTGCGCCCCGTCGCCACGATCACCGCATGCCGGGCCACGTCCTCCGGGTCGACCTCCGCCACGGGGTTGTCCAGGGCGAAGACAACGGCGTCCGGCGCCATCCTCCCGATGTCGTCCCCAGTGACGATGTCCGGCGCGGAGACGCCGATGAAGACGTCGGCCCCCCGCAGGGCCTCCTTCAGCGAGCCCGTGATGCCCTCAGGGTTGGTGTGCTCGAGGATCCACTGCCGCATGGGGTCGAGGCCGGGGGCCTCGTGCACCACGCCGCGCCGGTCACAGTCGACACTCATCCGGGCGCTTTGACGCTGCAGCAGCCGGATGATCGGCGTTCCGTGCTGGTCGTCGTGAACACAGGGATGTCGAGGATCTCCCGCAGCCGCCGCTCGACCTCGAAGCACCGCGGTGCCGCGATGTCCTCGAGGTTGACCCCGACGTAGACCGGCGCCAGGCAGCGCACGACCCTCCACGATCTGGTCGGTGACCTCTGTGTCGAGGCAGACGGGCCACGCGTCGACATCGGCGAAGCGCTTGAACAGCGCGGCCTTGCCCTCCATGACCGGCCGCGCGGCCGCCGGCCCGACGTTGATGAGGCCGAGGACCGCCGAGCCGTCGGTCGCGATCGCCACCGTGTTCCGCTTGATCGTCAGCCGCCGGGCGTCGGCCGGGGTTCTCGGCGATCGCGGTGCACACCCGGGCGACCCCGGGGGTATAGGCCCGGGACAGGTCCTCGCGGTGGCGCCGCGACACCTTCGGGGTGACCTCGATCTTGCCGCCGAGGTGCAGGAGGAACGTACGGTCGGAGACCTTGAGCACCGAGAAGCCGTCGAGTGCCCGGATCGCGGTGATCTGAGCGGCGTGCGCCACGTCGACCGCGTCGCAGGACAGGTCGACCACCAGCCGGCCGTGCGAGGACTCCGCTACGTCCAGCGCGGTCAAGGCTCCGCCCGCCGAGGCGACGACGCGCGACAGGTGCGCCGTGGCGTCGCTGGCCGGCCTTGTCTCGACCCTCACGGCGATCGAATAGCCGGGACTGGGGACAGCAGCCATGGTCGCCTCCTGTAGCCGGGTCTCTCTCGTTGTACGAACTCCAGCTTTTGGCGGCGGAAGGACGGGCTTCGTATGATGGAAGCCTGCTTTCGCGTGCCGGCCCAGCGATGCGCCTGCGGACAAGAGAGGGTGCTGCGATGACCGAGGTGGCGCGGTCCGGCGGGATCCGCTCAGTCTCCCGCGTCCTCGACCTGCTGGAGGTAGTTGCGCGCGGTGGCGGGCAGATGGCTCTGAGTGACATCGCCTCGACGTCAGGTGTGCCACTACCAACGGTTTATCGGCTGGTGCGCACGCTCGTCGACCGGGGTTACATGCGGCAGCTACCCAACCGCCGATACGCCCTCGGCTCCCGGCTGATCCCCCTCGGAGAGGTCGCGGGCGCGATGCTCGGCACCTGGGCGTGCCCGGTCCTCGAAGACCTGGTCAGCGAGCTGGGCGAGTCGGCGAACCTGGCCGCCCTGGACGGGGAGCGCGCGGTTTACATCGGACAGGTTCCCTCGAACCACTCCATGCGGATGTTCACGGAGGTGGGCTGTCGCGTCTACCTGCACTGCACCGGTGTAGGCAAGGCCATTCTCTCGCTTCTGTCCGACGAGCAGGTTCGCGCCCTGGTGACGCGCACCGGGATGCCTCCCCAGACGCCGCGCACGATGACCGATCCCGAGAAGTTGATCGCCGCCCTGGACCGCATCCGCCGTGACGGCTTCGCGATCGACGAGGGCGAGCAGGAGGTCGGCGTGCACTGCGTGGCCGTCCCCATCACCGGCGCCGGCTCCCGGATGGCCATATCGGTGTCCGGTCCGGCTCCTCGCATGACGTCGGACCTCGTCGAGCGGGCGATTCCGATGCTGACCGAGGCGAGCGGGCTACTGGCAGCCGAACTGGCCCAGCGCCCATCGGCCTAGCATTCAGGACGACCCGCCGGGCCGGGGCGCAGGCCGCGACGCTGGCGACCCGCAAGGCCAAGGACACGGAGAGTTTCGTCGCTCGCCGCGCAGCGAGCACGTCCGGTCAGCGTTGCGCAGCCGTTTGGCCGCGTCCGCACGTGACCGGCGGCTTGGCTGTACTGGGGTTGTACGAGGCGCGCTGGTAGCGCTGCATGGGGGGCGTCGACAAGCATGGCTGCCGGGACGCGACGGGGGTCTCGCCGAGGCGACGCCGACGCCCGGCGACGGCGCCCATCGATCACTCCGGACCATCGGCAGCAGCGAAGTCGATCGCCCAGCCGCTCACGTGGCCGCCGAGCTGGCTGCCCTCGCGCCCGGGCGGACGTGCACAGCGACCGCCGTCACGCGACGTTCCGGGCCGCGACGCTAGCGCGGCCCCGACGGCATCGGCTCCGGCCGGTCGGGCAGCGCGAGGGTCCGCCGCGGCCCGGTGCGGTGACCGAGGAACGCCGGGCGGTCGGCGGAGGCGAGCAGCAGCGGGAGCACGTCCGCCGCGCGCAGCACGCCGAGGTCGCCGTCGCGCGCCGGCGCCTCCCCGAACGCCGCGACCCGGTCCGGGCGCACGGCGCCGCCGGCCATCACGAACGGCGTGGGGTCGCCCGTGTGCAGCACCCCGCCGGTCGACGGCGTCGCGTGGTCGCCGGTCACGGCCACGACCGCCCGGTTGGCGAGGTCGAGCAGCCCCGCCAGGCCGGCGTCGAGGGCCTCCATCACGTCACGCTTGGCGTACGGCGCCTTGGTGTGCCCGGCCTCGTCGGGCGCCTTCGTGTGCACGTGCACGAACGCCGCCCCGGCGTCGAGCAGTTCGGCGCCGGCGGCGACGCGGGCCGCCATGTCCGCCGTGAGATCCGGATCGGACGGCACGTCGCGGCTGTCCATCCCGAGCAGCGCGGCGAGCCCACGATAGAGGCCGCTGCTCGTCACCGCGCCGCCCGGGAGGCCGACCACCTCCTCGAACGACGGCAGCGGCGACCGGACGCCCGCCCACTTGGTGGTGAGCAGGTCGAGCGGCGGCAGCCCGCGCCGGGCCCGCTCGGCGTTGACCGGCGCGCCGCGCAGCGCCACCCGGGCGGCGAGCAGGAACGTCATAAGGTCTGCCGCCAGCACCTCGCCCTCGGGGGACCCGCCGGCCGGGCGCAGCCACGGGTGCAGGTGCTCGAAGAACGGGTCGGAGTCGCTGACGTCGCCGCTGGCGCGCGCCGGAAGCAGGAGCAGCGCCTCGCCGGCCCGATCCAGCGGGCGCACCTCGACCCCGTGATCGGCGGCGACCGGGGCCAGCCCGTCGAGCAGCGCCGCCGCGTCGTCGGCGTCGGACCGCGCCGCCCGCCCGGTCACCCACACCACGTCCCCGTCGCCGGCCGAGGTGCGCAGCGCCCCGTGCAGCGCTGCCACGCCGTACGGCACGTCGAGGCGGGCACCGATCGCCTCGAGCACCGCGCGTCCCGGGAAGGGCAGGTCGTGGTACCCGAGCAGCGCCCAGTGGCTGACCTCCGACGACGGCGCCCGGCCCCAGCCGAACGGCACGTGCCAGCCACTCGCGCCGCGGCGGGCCAGCTCGTCCAGCACCGGGGTGCGGGCCGCCTCGGCAGGCGTGCGGAGGCCGAGCTCGGGCACGGGCCGGTCGCCGAGCCCGTCCAGCACGACCAGCACCACGGGCCGGCGGGTGTCGAGGGGGCGGGGCTGGTTCTCGCCGTACGCGGGAAGTCGGGCGGTCACCACGCCGTACCCGCCCGGGCGGCGAGCAGCGCCCGCAGCGGCGCGACCGTCGCGGGCGGGACGAGCGCCTCCCATCCCTCGCCGCGGCGCAGCGCCGCCCGCACGTCGCTCGCGCTCCGGCGGGTCGCCGGGTCTCCCGGCACCTCGACGACCCGGTAGCCGGCGTCGGCCAGCCGCCGGGCCTTCTCCCGCTCCCAGTCCGCGGACACCCCGACGTACTGCACCGCCGACAGCGGCACGTACGCCGCCCACTGCTCCGGTCGGCCGAGGTCGAAAGGCACGAACCGGACCCCGGGGGCCGCGGCCGGCCCGAGCCCCTCCGGCGACGCGAGCGCCGCCGCGAGCAGCTCCAGCCGCTCGAAGTAGGTGAAGGGGTTGGCCTCGGCGAGGTGCCGGTGGGCACTCGTCGGCTCCGGCCGCCTGACACCCGGGTCCGGGTTGGTGATGCCGACGACGAGCCGGCCACGCTCGTCGAGCGCCCGCCGCAGGAGCCGCAGGTGGTCGGCGTGCACCGGCTGGAACCGGCCGGTCACGCAGGCCAGGCCCGCGGTCACCGCAGCAGGGAGCCAGCGATGGCGTTGCGCTGGATCTCCACCGTCCCCGCGGGGATCCGCAGGTTGCGCGCGATGCGGAACAGCTTCTCCTCCACGCCGTTGCGGGTCAGCCCACTCGCGCCGCGGACCTGCAGCGCCCGGTCGGCGACCCGGTAGAACGCCTCGTCATTGACGAGCGCGATCAGGCTGATCAGCCGGATGGCGTCGGGGTGCAGCGGCACGGCGAACGGGCCGAGTGCGTCGAGCTCGGCCTGCGCCTGCAGGGAGGTGGCGCGGGCGGAGTACACGTCGGCGTCGAGGTCGGCCAGCATGTGCTGCACGACCTGCAGGTCGGCGATCGGCGCCCCGCCGGACTTCCTGGACCGGGCGCGTGACACCGCCCGGTCGCGCAGCCACCCGCCCCAGCCGGCGCACATGCCGCCGCGGCACATCCGCCGCCAGTTGATCCACGTGAGCGCGAGCGCGAGCCCCTGCCCGACCTCGCCGATGCGGTTCTCGTCGGGCACGCGGACGCCGTCGAGCACCAGCTCGCCGGTGAGCCCGTCGTCGAGCATCGTCGGGTAGTCCGAACCCCGCCGGAACCCCTCCCGGTCGGCCTCGACCATGAACATGGTCAGCGACCGGCTCCGGGCGCCCGGGTCGGTCACCGCGACGATCTGCGCGACGTCGCAGAAGTGCGCATTGGTGATCCAGCCCTTGGTGCCGGTGATCACCCACTCGTCGCCGTCGCGCTCGGCGCGGGTGCTCATCGACAGTACGTCGGACCCGACGCCCGGCTCGGTGTTCGCGAACGCGCAGGTGATCTCGGCGCGCATCAGCGGGTCGAGGAAGCGCTGCTTTCCCGACTCGCTCAGGTGCACCAGGTTTGGGCTCGGCCCCTCGGTCCACGCCAGCGCGGCGAGGCCCAGCCCCAGCCCGCCGCGGCGGTAGATGAGCTCCTCGACGTACATCGTCTCGACGCGGGTCAGGCCGAGCCCGCCGACGTCCTCGGGCATGTGCGGGGTGAACAGCCCCTCGGCGGCCGAGCGGCGCTGCACCTCCCGACGGGCCTCCCACACCGCCGGGGACATCCGGCCCTGCTCGTCGAGCGCCGGCGCCCAGGGCGTGCCGACGCGCTGTCCGGCCAGCTCTTCCTCCAGCGGGGCCACCTGCTCGGCCAGGAACCGCTCGTAGCGCGGCAGCAGCTCCGACACGCGGCGACTCGGTCCTGTCTGCAGTTCCATGCGACCTCCTTGCGGCTCGCCCCAGTGTGCTCCCGGTTCCGGGTCCGGGATGATGCGGGGCATGTCGGAGCAGGCGGTCGAGACGCTGGTACGGCGCTTCTGGGATGAGGTCATCGGGCGCTGGGACGAGGCCGCCGCACGAGAGCTCGTGACCGAGGACTTCGCCTGGCGTGGCTCGCTCGGCGCCGAGAGCACCGGGCTCGACGGCCTGCTGCAGTACGTCGTGGCTGCGCGCGCGGCCCTGCCTGACCTGTCCGTCACCCTGGACGAGTCCGCCGTAGCCGGGCACCAGCTGTGGGCCCGGCTCACCTTCCGGGGCACCCACCGGGGGTTGCTCCTCGGCGTCCCTGCCACGGGCCGGCAGGTGGCGTACGTGGGCATGGGCGTGCACGACGTGGGCGACGACCGGCTGTCGCGGGTGTGGGTGGTGGCCGACACCCTCGACGTCCGGTGGCAGGTCACCGGCTGAGGGTGGCTCCGTGCGACGTCGTGCGTGGCCCACTCGGCCACGGCGAGCTTCGAGGCCAGCCCGACCGAGTGGGGTCCGCTGCGGCCAACGCGAGTGCGCCGTCCGCGCTGACGCACATCCCGAGAGGGAAGCACTCGCTGTACTTCTTGAGGAGGTCCTCGGCGACGCGGACCGCGGCCGCAACAGCAGTTTCGAGCACCTCCTGCGGGGTCCTGTCGCGCCATGAGACGTGGCGGAGGATAACGACGGCTGCAGCGATACCGCCCGTGCAGAAGACCGGCTACGCGTCACCTCCTTCCCCCGTGACGCCGCTGCGTCGCCGCGCCCCGCGAACCAGCGATCACGGGTGCAGCCTCGACGTGGCGCCCTTGAGGGCCGCCGGCCACGGGCAAGGACCACCGGCCACGGGCAAGAACCGTCGGGCCACGGGCAAGACCGCAACAACTCGGAGCCAAGGCCATGGCGACCAACGGGCAAGGCCTACACGTGGCGCTCCACCGGAACGCACCGCGATATGCGCACCGGCGCACACCCCACACCGGCGCGTCCGTCGCCCGCCGGTTACACGGCAGGGACCCTGGCCTGCACCGGACGCAGGGCGCGCCGCAGGTAACTCGTCCGTGCGGCGAGGCACGCACGGGAGACCTCGGCCTCGGGGGCGAACAGCTCGAAAGCGTGCGTGCCGCCCATCCAGGGGTGCAGCTCCACCGGTACCCCGGCCTGACCAAGGCTAGAGCCGCGACCGACCGCATGGCAGCGCGCTGGCCGAACTGCGTGCTGGTGCGCACCCCGGTGCACGCCTCCTGGCTCGACAGGTCGAGATCTTCCTCCCCGTCGTGCAGCGCAAGGTCGTCCCGCCCAACGACTGCAGCGGTGCTCACCGCGGCTGAAGGGCTAGCGTCGCCGCGACGGCCTCCAACAGCGCTTCGCCCTTGAGAAACATCTCGGCAACCTCCTCCTGAGAGTCGGACAGCGCGGTGATTGCACCGCCCACACCGATCGTGAGGTCACGCGACGTCACGATCCCGGTACGGATCACCATGCGCAGGTCGATCCTGCGATCCAGGGTGATGGACCCGAGTACGCCCGAATAGATGCCCCGGTAGTCGCCTTCGAGTTCGTCGAGTATCTCCGTCGAACGGCGCTTGGGTGCGCCGGTCATGGACCCGCCCGGGAAGGTCGCCCGTATCACGTCGACAACGGTGCGGTGGCGGCTCAGCGAAGCGCGCACGGCCGAAACCATCTGGTGCACGTGGGGATACGTCTCGACGTCGAACAACTTCTCGACGGAAACGGAGGCCGGCTGGGCGGCGGAACCCAAGTCGTTGCGTACGAGGTCGGTGATCATCAGGTTCTCGGCCCGCTCCTTCGGACTGGCGTGGAGTTCCTCACGAAGGGAGTGGTCCGTGGCGGAGTCGGCCCCGCGAGGCCGCGTGCCTTTCATGGGCTTGGAATGCAAGACACCGTCCTGGACGGTGGGGAAGCGCTCGGGCGACGCGCCGACCACCGCTACACGCGGTGCACGGAAGTAGGCGCTGAAGGGCGCAGGACTGAGGTGTCGCAAGACCCGGAAGAGTGTGAATGGGTCCACTGCCGCCGCTACACGGAGTTGGTTCGTCAGGCAAAGTTCATAGCTCTCGCCAGCCCGGATGTGCTCTTGGCACCGGGCGATCAGATCCAGGTACCCCGCCACTTCGTGCCGATAGCTGACCAAACGGCATTCCGGCCGCGCCGGGGATC
>JAABUK010005701.1_pt1 | contig 19165 bp, 26 predicted proteins | sample 5559141 | NCBI WGS metagenome assembly JAABUK01 (sample SAMN10711869, study PRJNA513367) | rock metagenome | isolation source: Antarctica rocks | place: Antarctica: Victoria Land, Pudding Butte nord | collected 2016-01-03 | reverse complement strand
AAACTCGTTAGGATTGAGCTTTTTCCAAACTGCTAGCAGCTGTGGTTTCGTGTAATATGCAATCTGCTGTGCATCCAGTCTTGTGCCGTTTCTCTTATCGCTATATGCCGCTTGCGGCGTCATCGGGGCTCTGTCAGGCAGCCATTCGATTTGTAGCTCTTTTCACAAGCTTGGAATTCTTCTTCTTCGTCTTCACGACGTCTGTAGTGACTGTGCTGTTGGCAGCTGCGCAACTTCCCAGGCACAGGCCTCCAGCATGGTCAAGTAACGACAAGACGCTGTACACTGCTGCAACACTCAGCAGACGTATTGACCACTGAGTGTTGTAATCAATCTCTAGCCCACAGCTGCGCCTCTCTTCCGAGAGATCAAGATAAGGCCTTGAGTTCTAAGGGCAGCGCGTGGTGCATTGACGGAAGGACCGGTACGTAGGCAAGCCGTATGGAAGATGTGCCAACATCTGTGATCCTGGTAAGCGTAAAAAGCTTCGTTGCATTTGGCTTCCACACCATCATCAGATCAGTAACACTGTTTGCACGGCGTGCTCTCGATTCTAGGAGGAGCTCCGGCGGAGGCGCCGTCGACTAGGTCAGCGGCAGCCCGTTCATTCGACAGTGCGGCACGTTTGTAGGTGATAGATGTTCTCACTGTCACGTCCGTGATGCTTTGACGAAGTGACCTGCCAGCTTGGATGTCAACACCTGCGTCACGTTATCGTGCAGGCATCCAACCTGCAGAGGGTGCAGCCTCTGCGATCGGAACCCACGGAAAGGCTGTGCCGACGACTTACACCCTGTCCAGCTGGATAATCAGCCTGTTTTCACAGCGCAGACAGAAGATCACACTCGTACTGGACAATGAAGGAGATGACGGCAGCGGGACTAGTCCTGCCACCCGGCGACCTGCCCATGCTAAGGTGAGGTTGTAACCCCGCCTATTGACGCCGCTGCAGAAAGTCCTTGCTGCAAATCCACTGCTCTCGGCCAGCTCTTGGCCAGAAGTTGTGCTAGCACTCGTGACATGGACCATGGCAATGACTCCATGTGACCATCTGCATGAACTGATGGTGTGTGGTGCTTACAGATTTCACTGCTGGACGGAAAGGCCCTTGCCTTAAAGCAGGACCTGCATTATCCCAGCCGTCACGACCTACATGCAGACTGTGCAATGCATGGTAATGAGGTTATTGCCAACTCCAGGAAACGTTTCAGAACAACCCCTCTGAAGGGGATGTATGCGCCACTGTGCACAAACTTGTGTCACATGAATCGTGTTTAGGTCAGTGTAGCTTGCAGATTATGAGTATGGGCAGGTGCAGTTTAGACCACCTTAGGTACAGGGTAGCCAGTGCAGCAGCCAGCTTTCAGCCTGAATTTGCCTGTTTCAGACGAGTTTCTGTCAGATCAGACCAGACTTTCAGCCTCAGTCGGATCCCACCTGATGTAAAAGATGAGACACTACAAGACGTGTCTGAAGTGCTATCTGAAGTGGTCCACTGGCTGCTTCAGCATGGGCTGAACTTGGCTGAGTTCTCTGAATCAGCGAGATAGTTCCAGCATGCCTTGTTGACCACCACTTCAGTGGGTTTTCAAAGGCGTCTTGACTTGTCGAAAGCTGGCCGAATCTTGGGATGAAAAAGTCTGAGGAATCCTAAAGAACAATCCCTCTGAAGGGGCTGTTTGCGGTCACTCTGACCGGTTCTGACAGACGGATCCCACACCAGCAAGCTCGTGTGACCCAGACCTTGATGGTACAGCTTGCATTTGGGACTTGAGTGGAATGAGTGGCATGAAGTATTAACAACAATGCTCCAGCTCAGTTGCAAGAGATGCTTGATGTGCTGCACCCTGAAGCTTCCGAACGTCATATCTGATTCTGGCATCTCGTGCTGCAGATGTAGTGTGAGTGAATGTGTCACAAGGCGCTTTGTGAGCAATATTGCTTAATGCCCGGAATAGGGATTGAGATCTGAGCGATAGCAGGCAGCCTCATCCAGCACATGCATGCAAACGAGCTTACAGCTGAAAAGCACTGTGCAGATGCAACAAAAAGTCAATGGTGCCGCAGCAGCCTTCCCTCAGTGGTGTGAATATTCGATTCCAATGCAGCAGCAGCCTCTGGCATTCTGAAAAGCATACTCATCCCCCGGGCTCCTGCCCATACCCATCCCCCGGGGTCCTGCCATTTGATCGATTGATTTTTAGTCACGGTGTGAACTCGTGGACCGCACGTGAAAATGATCTTGCCCTGCGTTCCTTCCTCCTCCTCCCTGCGTTTCTTCTGCTTGCACTGCATGCAGTGCGCAGCTCTTGCCGTAGTACATACGGCTCTCATCATGACGGAAGCGATCCGCAAGTGTCCAAGCTACATAACACCCGCATCTGGACAGTCGACAAGTCACAACCAGCACCCATACGTCCCTCACCTTGCGTTCAGCACCTTGCGCAGTGATTCTTCTCTCGATGACGACTTTCATGATCAAAAAGCGTGCGTGCTTCCTGCTTCTTGCTTGCCTGGCGATGAGTGAGCTCGCCTCACCGGCTGCGGCCTTCTGCATCTACAACTCGGCGTCGGAGGATGTGACAGTCCTGGCTTGGCCGGCTGGTGGAAAGTCTTTCAAGTGAGTGACCCTCCAAGTAGCGCAAAAGATTTCAACACACTTGTTGCGTGCTTCCCTGCCGCTTCTCTTCTCCTGCCTGCAGCTAACCAGTAGTACTGGTGCTTCACGCAGGGCGGTCATATCGCCGGGAGGCAATTCTTGCTGCAATTGGCAGGACAACACTTGCATCGCCAAAGCAGAGGCGGACAGCGAATCCAATTCACTCGGGTGCGACCATGTTTGACATGTGCAGTGTGCTTGAGAAGACACTTGCAGCCAATACAGCCCACTGCAGTGCTTCACTCCTGATCACTGCTGAATCCTGATTTGCGGAGACTCTAAGCACTCAGGCTTGAGCTGTTTGCCCTGATGTGTATATATTCATACAAGCTAACGTGTATATATTCAGACATGTATGTATTCATATATGCTAAGCACTGGCCAAACATGTTGTGGCCAAACGTGTACACCCAGCAACCTCCTGGGTTTTGGCTAATCTGACTCTGTATCATGATCATGTCTTCTGGTGGATGTGCTACAAACCACAGAAGACACATGCTTTGTGGCCTTTGTTGCTTGTGGGATCTGGAGTTGCATGATACAAGCATGCTTGAAATCGCTGTGTTGCTCCAGTTGCGAGTACGCTGCCCACCCTCTGCAAGGCTGCGGGGCAATTGTCTCACAAATCCAACAAAGCCTGCTGTAGACGACTGAGATGTGTCACTCATGCAGGCAGTGTGCCAGTGTGCAGTTTTACATGACGCCGCGCAACTTGGACACCAACCAAATCACTTCCAAGCTCGTTGCAAAGGAGGCACTGGGTATCATCGGCAAAGTTGTTGACATCATAGGAAAAGCGCTGAGTGCGGTGCCAGACGTGGGTGAAGCCATTGATGCAGTCGCCACTCTTACTTCAGCAGGCATAGATGTAACTGAAGAGGCGTTGACGGACATCATTGAGTTCACCAGCGATGACCGTTTTGTAAATGGCCAAAATGGTAAGCCAGTTCATGATGCAGTGTCACTGCACTTTCAGCCGGATGTCTGCCTCTTTACACCACCAGTAGCACTTTGATGCTAGACCTCACATAGGCTCACATAGGCAGGAGCCCTGCAGTGTTGCAAAGCCTTTTCTGCCTGTCTCAATTTGCCTTGCCATGCTAGAGCCGTGCTGTAGTAGCTACTACACAACTTGCTGGAGTTGACATGAAAAGGATCAGTGTTGCATGCAATGCTAACTATCCACATTGCAACCCCACATGTTGAAATCATAGCAATTTCACACCCTCTTCTTGCAGGGGGTGCCATCACTTGGAACGACAAGAATCATATCAGTGGAAACAAAGGAGTTGGATGCTAGTAACTTGCAGAGAGGCTTGTCTTGGCACTAGTAGCGGATGTTAGAACCTAAGGGCCGCAGCACAAATAAAGCAGTAAGGTCAGGCTGCGGGCTTGACCCCTGTACACAGCTTTGTGACCGCCTTGTCAGATGGGACGTACTAATTGCAGCTGTACCAGTTGGGCCTTGTGCTGATTGTTGACACCACTATTTTGCAGCGTTCATGCACCACATGAGACATGCACGCTTTGACAGAAAAGATGTCGTCACCCAGCATTGAGACTATCTTAGACTGCACTCTGGTGCTTTGCTTGCAGCTATTTATACAACAAACATAAACTTGAGGATGTTGATATGAGTTACATTTCATGCCCTTGGCAGCCATGCCTTATATGCAGTATTTTCCCCTCACTTTCTGCTTTTGTGTTTGCTGTTATGCCTAGGTTACGCGCTAGGCATTCTATAGATTTGCTGCTTTCAGTTGCTTGCAATGTATGCGCCACTGTGCACAAACTTGTGTCACATGAATCGTGTTTAGGTCAGTGTAGCTTGCAGATTATGATTATGGGCAGGTGCAGTTTAGACCACCTTAGGTACAGGGTAGCCAGTGCAGCAGCAGCTAGCTTTCAGCCTGAACTTGCCTGTTTCAGACGAGGTCTTGTCAGATCAGACCAGACTTTCAGCCTCAGTCAGATCCTACCTGATGTAAAAGATGAGACACCATAAGACCTGTCTGAAGTGCTTGCTGTAGCAATGATGCTGCTGATCAGCCTTGCTGCAGCTGTCAAGATGCATACCACATGTAGCAGATGCCAGCACAACACAACATTTAATCAATGCACCTCAACACTGTGTTGTAAGATGGGATGTCTCCTAAGACTGCAGGAGCTGTTGTGAAATACTTGGCTGTGTATGTTTACAACATGTGGCAACTAGCGCTACAGCATTGCAGCTGCAGTTTGAACAGAGTCTTCCAAAAGACAACAGCTGTTAGAGTAGCAAGATTGCTGGGCATGTCAGTGATGCTCAACTTGAACAAGCTTCCAGCTACTTCACATACCAGTACTGGTTGTGCAGACAAGCTGTTCCAGCTTGCATGTGGGTCTGTGATTTACCTACAGAATCTCACACATTATCAATCAAAACTCCCGGACGTCTTGCAGGCACAACTTGAGTGATTTTTTCAAAGACTTCTGGATGTAATTGTGAACAGTGTTTGGGACACCAGCGCTGCCAGACAAGGGCAGGACAAATGTCTTGCACAACTGCTGCATCGACATATTCCTGCAGGCGCATTGGATGTCTTGAGAGCCATGCACATACAACATACAGTCTGACAAAGTATGCTACAGCCTGCAATGGTTTGTAGGTGTCCATACTGAATCATCAGATGGTACAGTGGCATGTGCAAGCATCACAGAGCATGAGCTTGCATCCTGCAGATGCAACTGCATGCAGGGGCTCGTACTGGGGCTCAGGATGACTCATGAGTGTCAAGAGGTTCAAGTCATCACTGCACTAGGCACAGCATTCTGAGGCATCGTTCGTTACACGCACAGGAGGAGACCCTTGCCTATGTTTGCCTGGCATTGCTGTCTTCAGCTCAGCTAGCAGCTTCTGGCTCCCCTGCTGCTGCACCATCTCAGATGCCACCATAGCACGGCACAGCAGCTCCAAGCTGTCAGCCATGCCAGCCTTATTGCACTCGGCCACCAAGTCTGCATAGGACCTCTTCTTCCGGCCCAACAGACCCTGGACAGCCATTGCATGCAGTGTGAGCAGCCTGATCAACAACATCAACAAGCCTAGCACACGCTACAGATTGGGGAAGGCTCATTGCCATAGCATGCACCCTAGGGTCATGGCCGTAGCGCTTGTGAGGATGTGCAATGTGCTCTTTGGTATAGTTTGGTGCTGTTTGGCAACATCAGCACAGCTATTTTGTGGTCACAGTGATGGGCAAAGGCCATGGATCAAAACAAATGTGTCCCATGTCATAAAAACCCTTTTTTGAAGTGTAGCAGCAATTGGTTTGCAAAGCAAGTAGGTGCACAGTTTCAAAGCAAAGAAAGTAGTCAGCAGGATCCAGAATTGATCTGACCTGTATAGCATGCCATGTCATGCAAACATGTGTCTCTGCTGTGGGTTGCAACTGCTCACAGCTCCATGCAAGGTACCAAGCAATGGATAAGGAGGGACCTACGTCCAGCATCACGAAGGCAGCGGTGGGCGAAACTGTGGCTGGGTGCTTGCCATACTGGTTCAGCATCCAGTCGGGGATGATGCTGTACAACATTGAGAAGCTGGTCTGGTAGTCCATCCTTTGCCAGCGAGGCAGCAGCAGTGCCTTCTCCAGCGCCGTGAGGAGAATGCGTACCAGAATGTTTCCTACACAGCAGACACAACTATGAGTGTATTCAGTCAGTGGGGTCAATCAGCCACACAGCCAACCAACCAAGAGTCACTTGTTCACTCATGGAATCATACAATCACACGCTTTGCAGGCTGTCAACAAGCTGTGCAGTCAGCATGTCGAAAGAAGTGACATGTATGTGCTGTGTTACTCCTTCAAAGGCTCCATGGTGATTTATATTCAATTGATCCAGAGGGTGCTGATGTTTTGCATCAACTCGAGAGGACTGAATTCCCAACTGATGCAGGGGTGGGTGATACCTGAATTAAGTTCTGGACCATTCTGGACGGTCCTCTTGTTGCTGAGAGGTGCACTGCTGTCAGCCGCAGTCCTCTTCTTGCCCCGGGTGCCTCTGCTCTTGCCGGCAACTATGAACATGTTGTTCTCTTCCACTTCTTCCTCCCTTTCCTTCTCTGCAGGCTGTACTGCTTCATCACCAGCTGCCTTGGTGCTGGCAGACTCAGGCCCCTTCTTCTTGTTCTTCCTGTCGCTCTTCTTCTTGCCGCTCTTGGCAGGGCCCTGCTGGAGGGTGTGTAACCCACCAGTGGCATCTGCTGACACCTTGATGGCAGAAGCAGAGCGTGTTTTGTCGTCAGCAGAAATTGGCACGCCTACTGTGGAATTGCTGGCCTTGAGTGCTGTTGGTGAACCATCAGAGCTGGTGCTGCTGCTGCGGCTGCTGCTGCTGGTGGTGGAATCTTCTGTGACATCCTCCATTAAGAAGTCACGGCGGCCCACCAGCCAGCTCAAAGCAGCCGTGGCAGCCTGCATGACATTGGCAAGGACATGCCGATGAGGTGCAGTCTGTACAAAAAAAGCAGACGCGTCACTGGCTGCAAAAAGAAGAATGGCACAAAAACATCAGCTACACAGCGGCTGCGCAGCCAAGCATGGACAGACAGGTACATGTTACCGATGCACTGCAATGATGCACTACAGGCACAATGATGCATGGACTTGAAAATCCAGACGCAGTAGAGCAAGCATGAAGTCATTGTATGCCAGAAGATCAGCAGCCTCACAAAGAGAGGCTGAATCATCACACATTGCAAATCAGGTCTTACAGCAAGCTCATCACCTTGACAGAGGCCATCAGGGCTGCGCAGATGCAGCAGCAGTAGACACACAGGTGTCTGATGCCCCAGATTCCACCAGTCACATGACAGCTGTCTCTGGAGGGTGCAAAAGGCTTGAGGTGCTCTGCAGCAGTGGCGGACACGATGTTGATGTCCTCAAAGAAGTCATGGATGCCCACCAGCCAGCTGGCAGTCGCCCTGACCACCTGCATAAGTCAGTCACAAGCCTTGAGACCCAAAGGATTGTGCAAATCTGTCTTAGAAAACAAAAAATTGCAAGCCTGTTCAGTGCATTGTATGTCTGGTATGCACTAAACAATGTGTCTGACAAGCATATATTGGCACGAAAGGTTGGCATCAAAGCAGAACCAGGCGCAACTTAACTATAGACTCAACAGCAGCATCAGCAAGGATATAACAATATGCTCCCACTTTGCTTCTGTGGACATTGCGAAGGGTAAAGCTGCTGTGCAGGAACTCAGTTGAATTTGAAGCTTGACAGTCATGCATAGTGCTGAGGGGACGCAGACCCAGACCAGACCCAGATGCAGTCTGGCAACCCCATTTTGGGTGAATGCCCATGCAACGCACTGACATCAATAAGCCAGCAGGCTTTGTATATGCAGGCTGCAGTGCTGCTGCAATCTGAGCCTCACCTGAAGAGTTCTAATGCAGTAGGCAGCAAGAAACCGGCAAAACACCCAGATGTGCCTGAAACCCCACAACCCACTGGGCTTGCTGCAGCCAGGACCCTTGTGCGTTTCCCTGATACCGCTGTCACCTCTGCTGCCCTTCTTGTTCCTTCTCTACATCACAGCATGTCAGATTTGAGCAGTCTATAGCAGAGACCAGTACCCCTCTGCTAGTGACAAGAGGGCAGATTGTGGTAGATGGCAGCCCCATATCAGGCTCTGGGAGATGATTCGATGCACAACCTGCTGACAGGCACTTCAACACCAAAATGCATAGTCACATCTCACCTTGAATGTGAACACGAAAGTCAGCGCTATGTTGCTAATGCACAGAGTTCCTAGGTGGCCTTTAAAATGTAGTACAGGGACGCCTTGACTTGCCCTGGTAGAGCATGTTATAACATGGGCAGCTGTTGAAGCTACATGTCACAGACACGACAGAAGAGCATACCACTGTGTTTTTGTTGGACTTGGTGGTGGTGGTGGTGCTGCTGCTGGGACGTTCTGTGACATTATTCACAAAGAAGTCTTGGCGGCCCGCCAGCCAGCTTGAAGCCGCCATGGTTGCCTGCATGACATTGGCAAGACATGCTGATGAGGTGCAGTCCATGCAAAAATGGCAGTCACCTCACCAGCTATACAAAGAAGAATGGCACAATACCATCAGCTGCAAGCATGGACAGGCAGGTACATACAGGAACACAGTTGAGTCAGAAGCTTGACACTCATATACAGTGCCAAGGGGACAGACAACCAGACCAAGATGCAATCCAGCAATATCATTGTAGGTGACCATTTGTGCACACACTGACATACACAAGCCAGCACGCTTTGTATGTGCAGGCTGCAGTACTGTTGCACTTTGAGCCTCACCTGACAAACTCCGGTGCAGAGGGCAGCAAGAGCAAGGAAAAACGCCCAGATGTGCCTGAGGCCCCACAATCCACTGGAGTTGCTGTCGTCAGGACCCTTGTGCAGTTCCCTGATGCCACCGTGAGCTTTGCCACCGTTCTTGTTTTTTCCCTACAAGACAGCATATCAAAATTTTGAGCATTCGGGAGCAAAGACCAGTACGCCTCTGCTGACGACAAGAGGGCAGACTGTGGTAGGTGGCAGCACCAAATCAGGCTCTGGGAGACAGTTTGATGCTCAAGATATTCACCACCTAACTACAAGCCACTTCACTCAAATAGGAACACGTAAACCAGCACCATGTTGCTCCTGTACGGCTTTTGAGACATAGTAAACGAATGCCTTGACTTGCATGCAATAACATGTGCAGTTTTGACACCGTATGTATGTCACAAACCCATCAGAACAGCATACCAGTGTTCTCTTCTTGGGCTTGGACCTCCGACCAGAAGAGCCGGTTTGCAGCACCTCCCTGTCGATTGCGGCTGTGCTCTTGTCATTGTACAGCGCCCAGCCCAACTGCAAGACACACTTTCATCAGCAAACATATCAACAGCAAGCAGCCTGCTGTGCATACGAGCGCATGCCAACAACAGAGCAACATACTGACTGCCTTTGCCTGCACAGTCTTGACAGGCTGTCACCAGTGATTAACTCACGCCATATTATGAACTGTGCAACGTGTAGAAGCCAGTATGCTTTATACATGCAGGCTGCAGTGCTGTCGCAAACTGAGCTTTCCTTCTTAGTTGTTGTCATGAGGTGATGCGCCATAGTGTGTCCCAAAGGCTGATGTGGGGCTGCCATCTACCAGAAGCTTCATTCTTGTTGTGGAGCAGGGAACTCATGACCTCTGCTCATTGATTTTCAGCAAGAAAGGCCAGAATGACAACAAACAACAGAGTAAGGCTGTGCCTTTACAGAGTGGCATGACCCTTGCGCTGTCGTTTGTTGTCATTCTGGCATTTGTTGCCATAAATCAAGTTGTAAACAAGGTCACAAGTTCCTTGCTCCATATCAGAAACAAAATTTGTCGTAGATGGCAGGGCTTTAGAAGACACTATGACCTGATTACAATAACTCAGAACTCATGGCCAGAATACAATCCAAATCATCTGGTAAGGAAAGCAGAAATCAGCGCTATACAGCTGGAGAAAAAACAAAAGACTTGTATGGCATGTGAAATGCATCTTTGCAACTGCATCTTTGGTTCAACAAGCATATCAACAAGCTTCACAGGCTGTCATGCTGCAGGAGATTTCATGCCATCAGAGAGGCTGCAAAACAGCTCACAAACGCACCTGCCACCGGTCAACTGTCTGCTATATGCAGGAACATACCAAGTGTCGGCTCAATGCAAAGTCAGGATGTTCTGTTGAGCTCACCATTGTGCAGGCCACAAGCACAAGGACCAACCCCGCCACAATAGCACAGGCACCACCGCATGGAAGATGAGCAGTAGATTGATGAAAACATACAAAGACCGAAATAATAGTAGAGGCAGCCATTAACAACAGCGTTGCTAGAAGCATCAAGACTGGCACCACCTGCAAAGACACAGCTTCATCAGCAGGGAAAGCTGGGCTTGCAGACAAGGGCTGTGAATGTAAAGTTGCTCAGGGACTTTTGCCACTTGCTGTTACACGGTGACAGCTATGTTATTGTGTTAAAACACAAGCTGCTCATCAGCCAGGTGGCAAAGCTACATATCCTCTCTGATGCAGGCCATAACAGGGTAGAGAGGATATGTAGCTTCTCCAGCAGGCTGGTAAGCAGCTAAGCAGCAGAGCAGTATTTGCTGCGTTGCACCGACAGTGCTCTGGAAACCAGTACGTGGATGCGCAAGACGGCATTAGATGTACGTGCCACGGGCTACGAATTGAAACGCCTCACATGTCAAGTTTCAGGGTTTGCAGGTTTTGGAAACCGCAGTGTCGCTGAGGAAGCCTCCATCAATGCACAAAGACATGGAAACTCAGTAAGCTTACCTTCATGATACAAATATTGAGACACCGTACGTCGTCACATCAGATACCCTCTGGCCACTTGAACGATTTTGACCCTGTTGCGGCCCAACACCCGAAGCATCAACAAGAATTGCTGAACGCTGAATGCCAGCAAGCTCCTTCAGCCAATGGCGATGATAGCTGTAAAGGGAAGGCAGAGGCAAGGACGACGCAGTTGTAAAGTCCGGACTGCCTGCCACTATGGCGGTGCCATAAAAACTATCAGAGGTGTTATTTTTTCATCGAGGAGCGAGCAGGGTGCAATTAGTCAGGCAACATGTCTACTGTTAGTACCAGTCTGGCACACAAGCACAGTATTCCCTAACGCTGCTCACGCCAAAGCAGACAAGGACAGCATTTATGTCCTAGCCTTGCTTGACTGCAGGAATGCAGTAGTGACTGCCTTGCCAAATATTTCATGCGTCAATGTCTCAGCATGCGGTAACGCAAACAATGTCATGTACATGATGGTCAACTTTGCCAACAGAGGATGCACCCATGCTACATTCAGAAGAGAGGATATGCTTTTGGGAACAGCAGTCTGATGCATGAAAGCTCATGTCGGTGCCAATGTTGCCATCCCAGCTTCTTGAACATTTGCACCTTTAGCTCCAACACTTCCCTAGTTGGTGCCTTGTCTTCTGAAGCTTTGCTCAGTGTCCTGCACACATGCTTGTCTCAGAGTTCAGAAGCAGCTCCCTCATGCAACACATGCATGATCATGCTGGCGCTGACATCTGCATACGGTATGCTGTGCATGTGTCTTCCAGTCATGTTTGATAGACATGATTGATCAGTCACACGCACACACTTGTTGCGGCAGGTCATGTTCACAAGAGGAATAAATGCATCTGGGGCACATTGACATGTATTGCTTCCTTTGCAAGATGTTCAGTGCAGCCTTATCAACAGCCCTTACCTCTGGATCAGGAAGGCAGGTTTTTCTTTCATGTTCTGTCCACAAGATAGCAAGAAGTCAATTAGCTGAAGCAGCACTGGTCAAACTTACTTGATTGCAAGGGCAGGCCGTTCTTGTGCAGCCTCATAGTTGGCATGCAGTATACCATACTGAGCTTCGCTGGTGTCCACCCACTTGCGCAGCTCCTGAAAAGCAGCCATGAAAGCCTGCACAGCAGCTGGGTCCAACCCTTCATCTTCACCATCCCCACCAGACCTATTTTTGACTTCCTCTTCTTCAGACCGAGCTGCAGCAGGCTCCTGTGAATCTTCCTCCTGTGGCTGCTGACCTTCGGCATGTTCCTGTGCTGCTGCTTCTTCAGGCTGTTGCACATCTGAGTTGCCTCCGCTGCTCGGCTGTGGCTGCTGTGCTTCATCTTCATCCTCACAGACCTGAGTCATATTGGGGCCGGTTTGAAACATCTGCTGCAGAGTGCATGCAGTCCATGTGTGCTGCATTTTGAGATTCGTCCCTGCTGTGTATGATGCACACATCATAGACGAGCACTCATCATAGACTGACGCTATTTACACAGAGAAGCATTTGGGCGGTCCAGCACACTTAGACAGTTGCTGACAACCGGTGTGCTGAGAGATGTGAGACGCCAACAAAAGCAAGGTTGGCTACCAACACATACTTGAGCCGCATACCAACCTTGCTGCAGTGCATCACAAGACCAGCAATGGACTTGTGTTTCAATTCCAGGCTGCATCAGCAGTGGACTTTGCTGTCAGCTTCAGGCTGATGTGCATCAGCACTCGCACTTGCATACTACAGCGCATGTCACGCAGCTCGCAGGCAAACTATATGAACATGACTCTGACCATAAGTATGACCGCAAATATAAAATGACCATGCTGTCTGGACTTTATTTTACGTGAATATTAGGCATGATCGGAAGTGTACCTTTGGCAGCATTTCAACAAGAGCTCTGCACTTCTGAGTCAGAGCATCCACCAGTCCTGCCTTGAGCTCATTCATCTCCTTCTTCTTCTTTCCCGCTTCTGTGCCCTCTTCCGGGTTCTTCAGGGCCACAAACTGGGCCAGAGCCACTTGGTCAACTGCCCCAGTAGCTTCATGGGCAGCATCTATCACAGCCTGTACAGCTGGACATTGCATTTAGCAGAGGCAAGATTGTTATTACCATCTAAAATTTGGCAAAGACTTTGCTTTTTGTTTGTTGACAGTCAGGAGACTAATGAACTTCAACTCTGTCAATATCTCAAACCAGTAGTTGAGGCATGATAGTCAAGACCCTGTGCAGAAACAAGAATTCTAAGTGTTTGTTGGCACGCATGCACTTCAGTGATTTCTAGTCCAAGGGGAAGAAATATGTCCAACATTTAAAATGGGTGGGTGGGGGTGAGTGAGTGAGCGGGTGGGTGAGTGAGTGAGTGAGTAATCAAATGACTGGAACCATTCATCACACTCCTGACAAGTTGCATTGGATATTGACTCGCTTGGACTTGCTGAGCTGTGCTGTTGGCTTCAATATGAGGATGATGAGTTTTATTGGAGGTGCAACTATTATAGATCAGCATCAGGGGGTCCAACCTAAGACATGTATAAATGCAAGCAGCACATGGGCTTGGACAGACTCAATTTAATTTCACACAAGAACAGCTCAGCATTGACCTGTGGGTTCTTCTTGATGTTGCCACTCAATCGCTTCAGTCTGGTGCGCAGCACACGCAGCTTGTCTCCACTTCCCTTGGGCGGATTCTGCAGCAGCTCTTCTTCCAGCTCAGCTGCTGGCTGGGATGTGGATGTGGCCTCTGCCTTTAACTCTGTGGCCTCCTTTGCCTCATTTTCTGCCTCTGGAGTTGAGTCTGTGTCTGACTCCTTGACTGCTTTCATATTCTGCAAGGCAAGTGGCAACAAAACAAGCTGGTAAGCCGGCGTCAGATCAGTATCATGTGTCAACACTGCTACAAGAAAAACAACCAGCAATCAACTCATTGCCAATTATAGCAAGAAGTCCAGCAGTGTGCATGCAAGGCGGTGTTTTGCTTTCCATGGCAATGCCCAGAGCTGCCAAAAGCAAAAGCTTCCAGGAAAAACGGCCCTTGTTACCTGCAAGAACTTGAGTTTAGCTTCCCAGATAGCTTCCTCCAGCTTTGGCTCCTCATCTTTCTCATCACCTTCCTTACTGTCGTCCTTGTCTGCCGGCTTGCTCTTTGGCCCACAGCTGCACACATAGCTACCCATTGTCACATGCGAACATCTGTGATACATGCAAACATTGGCCCACAGCTGCACACAACAGTGACTACTGTCAGATGCAAACGTCTGGGGTGCATGCAAACAATGGCGATGTCAGCAGCACTGTAATTTAATGATGAAACTCTCTGAGATGAACAAAAGGTTTGACCTGATCTCAGAGAGTTTCACCACGGAATCACATTGCTGCTGACGTTGCCAGTGTTAGCATGCACCACACTTTGTTCATCTACTATTTGTGACAGCTTGGATAGAATTGCAGCCATGCATGAAAGCACGGATGCAGTCATTTGTATGTTGCCCTGATCCCTTAGACATCCGTCATTATGGCAGGTAGACACGGGAGAGACTGCACGCAAGGTTACTGTGATTCAAATTCAACAGATGGAAAGGCAGACCAAGAGCGGCTTAGTCATCAGGGTTATCATGCAGGCAGGACTGGGAGGAAGAAGTAGAGTGGCATAAAAAGAAGAAGCAATATGGAGAGGCACGGGAAGAGACCAAAAGAGAAAGACAGAGCAGAGGAGCGCAAGCAGGAGGAGGCAAAGTGCAAAAGGAAGCAGCCAGGCACTGTCAAGATCAAAGGGGGCAACCTGTAGAAGATGGGGAAGGCCCCAGGGGCATGCTCCTTGCTGCCCTGCAGGAGCCCTAGCTTTAGACTCCCAGCCAGGCAAGTGCCTGGAGCTGCATCCTTGGGCAGCTTATCCTGTGGCACTGGTCCCAGGAAGTAAGCCACTCTCTCACCTGCAGGCAAGGCCACACACATGGTGTGCATTGTGACTGAGTAGCATGACAGAAAACAGCGCGCACAGCATTTTTGAAATTGTGCAGCAAAGCGCGTTGTGAAGCTGCATGCTTGCTTGCCTTGTGTTGTAGGATGGGCCTCAGCCGATGCAACAGGCCAGCAGAGCCTAGCACAGCAGGGCATAGAACGCTCAGCAGGGCGTAGCACAGCGTGGCAGAGAGCAGTACAGCTGGCACAGTAAGGGCAGGGCAGGGCAGGGCAGGGCAGGGCAGGGCAGGGCAGGGCAGGGCAGGGCAGGGCAGGGCAGGGCAGGGCAGGGCAGGGCAGGGCAGGGCAAGAGCAACTGCACACAGAATGAGAAGGCCCAGAAATGGGACAATGCAGGGCACTACAGGCTGAATTTGCTTGATTAACCCAGCTGAGCTTGCATTTTGAGCAGCTTTGTCAATAGTGTCATATCTACCTGGATGCAAGGCACGCTCTTTGACAGGTTTGCCGCCCTTGACTGCGTCTCTGTTGGTAGCATACACCGGCACACTCACTGCCTCTTTCAGCTTACGCTCCACAACCACTGGTGTCTCCTTCATCTTGTCCAGTAATACGGCGTCGTCATGCCGTAACTGCAGGCGTATGACGTAGTCCCCTTTCTTGAGGTCTGCGTAGTCTGGGTAGATGTCTGAGACCTTGATGAGGCGCTTATTGGTGTCGTGCAGCATGGACATCTGCCCCTCAAACTCCCCATCATACACATACCTGCACACCTTGTATGCTATCAGCTGCTGCATTCCAGCGGCAAAAAAAAGGCTGCAGATTGAAGAAGAAAGGGGAAAACCTCATACACATACCTGCATGCCTTGTTACGCTATCAGCTGCTGCATCCCAGCGGCATACACTATGGCTGCAAATAAGGAAAAGAGGGAAACCCCAAAAAGGGAAAATTCACAAAACAAACACTTGACATGGTGTAGGTAAAGCAAGGACCATCAGCCTTTACGTAGTCAAGCAGACAGAATAGCATAGCCATCCATTTGTTAACTCATTTTGGCTGATTGACTGATAGCCTTTTGTTTTGATGAAATGCTGCGATGCGAAAAAACTGGTACCTGTTGAGCATGGGTACAGTGACTCGGTGTTTGCCCTCAGTCTCAAGGCTCAGCTTGTAAGTGAGTAGGAGGGCATGAATGGTACGGCCCTGGGGCAGTTGGTCCCTGGCAGCGTCCAGTGGCTGCATCTGGGACTCTACAGGCTTCAGGGGAATCTGAAAGGTGTTCAGCTTTGCACTCGGGTTGATCTTCTCGGTGCGGAATGGAGCCCTGCGACAAACTCCCAGATGAACTTTTTTTCTGTGGCTTGTATATTTGTGCATGACCACTGGCCATCTAAAGCAAGCCCGTTGTACAACTGGGCTTGATGACTTTTTGCAACCTGTCTGGTCAAATCTGACAAAACACACAATGAGCACAACATTTCAAGCGTGTTGATGTCAGAATACCTAGCTCAGGTGCATCACGACAGCACATGAAGTTTGTCATGGCAATCTTGCTTCTTTGCTCTCTGGCTGCTGACAGATCAGACAAGCATTCTTGTCATTATGTACCTTGTGCAGAAGATCTTTGACTGCTGAAGAAAGAAAGAAAAGAGGTTGAAAAGAGAAGAAGTGGCAATGCAATGCCTTCAGTGCATTTGATACAGACAATTGAGCTGATCCCCAATTGGTGCTAATGAACACACCTGACAATAACTTTGATAGTTCTGGAAGGGCCAGCAATGACCCCAGTACCCTGCACCCCCACCCCATGGAAGGCCACCTCCACCTCCAGATTCCCCTCACCCAGGCTGCTCCAGAACTGACTGAGAGTGATCTCAAGTGTGGCAGCACCAGTCAGCTTGAAGTTCATTACATGACGTGCATGTGCTCCTAGGCTGGCATATGCACGCGCCTCTGTGTCGCTGTAGCGGGTGTGGGGCAGGATCTGGGTCGCCCGCAGCATGAAGTTCCTGCAGACGTCATGCAACTTGGCTCTGGATTGTGCAGACACCGTGCAAGGTTGGATTTGGTTCCAGCAGAGACCATGCAAGGATAGATCTGGCTTCTGCAGACACCACACAAGGTTGGATATGGTTTATGCAGACACACGCAAGGCTGCGTCTGGTTTCTGCAGAGATTGTGCAAGATTGGTTTCTGCCGACAATGTATAAGGTTGGATACGGTTTCTGCAGACACATGCAAGGCTGCATCTGATTTCAGCAGAGATTGTGCAAGGCTGAGTCTGGTTTCCGCCAGCACCAATGCAAAGTTGAGTCTGATTAGTGCCGACACCATGTCAGGTTGGCTCTGACACAGCACTGTATTATTGCGTCGCAGGACTGCAGCAAAAGCTGTCACGATGGAGTGAGACAAACAGGGCTTTAGTACGGGGAGGCAAGACTGCATACCTAGGGGTTGCATGGTTGCCTGCTTTTAGGGTCATCTCACCCCAAGTCGCCCCCTCGGGTACCTCTAGGAAGCGCCGTACTTCAGTTCCTGGTTGGAATTGTACCGTGCCTAACCTGGCAATGAAGTCCTGGCCAGCTTTTATGCCCTGCTCATGACTGCCTTCTTCCATTGCTGATTCTGCGTTTTGCAGACAAGCCATTGAACAGAGTGATGAACACAGTGTTTGGATAGAGGATGCCTTGTAGACAATGCTTTGTGTTGTTTCATCTGATTCATCTCCTATTCAAACGCTGGTGAGTGGTATTTCAATATTGGACTCCTCAAGACAGATGATCAACTAATGCTGTCACTAACACTGCAGATTTGCAGAAAAGCATCGATTGGGACTGTTGCTGAGAGTACAAGTCTATGCTGACATGCAAATTGCTAACATGCTGTTGCGGTCCAACTACTATGAGACCAGATGTGCACGATACAAGGGTAGGTTGCGTACTGCCTTCGTATTCACATTTAGAGTTCAGGACTCGGGTCTGGGTGGCTACTTGGTGTCTAGTCGTCAGGCATATCCATGCATCAGTCTCAGCGCTGGTGAATTTTTAGGCATTTGGTGTCTGCTCACCTTTGGTATCAGCAATGTCAGCAGAAGGTTGTGTGTCATAGATGCTGGGCTGCATTTCATCCAGCCCTGGTGCCTTGATGACGCTCAAGGATGCAGCAGGGGCTGCTGCCTGCACTGGCCCTGCAGGGTCAGCAATGCCCTGACCTATCGCTGTTGGCTTGATGACTGTCACAGGTATCCTGCAGTAGCAGCAGGGTGGTGTCAACACACACGCACAGACATACTAGAAGGACATTTAGCACCCCTCTGTTTGCGATTAGACATTCAGGCACTTTGGAACAAAGTCCCCGCAAGCTCTGCACCATCCAACGCTTGTGTAGAGGAAAACACATGATCAGACAGAGTGTGCCTTCCAGCATCAATCAACCCAAAGCCTGATGGTGAGCTTCGTTAAGGTTTCCTGTGTGCACATGTGTTGAGTCAAAGCACGTAAGCATGTTCCACCATTTCAGTCACCTGCATGCACACAGTCATGCGTGCAAAGCTCAGACACGCGCATGCAGCATCAGATGCACACAGTCTCCAAACTTGTGCATGGGTGGAACATTGCACCTGAAGAGAGGCCCTCGCCATTTGGCCTTGCTGTCAAAAGCCTGTACCTCTGCGTAATGCAACCCCTCCCCCAGTCCTACAGGATCAACCTGCATGCAGGTAGTAGTTATACGTGCCATGAAACACACGCACCAGTAAGCACACTTTGCAAATGCATGATACAGCCAAGGGCTGCAAGGCTCCTGCCCTCACAAAGGCAGACAGTGGATGTGCAGGAATGAGTGACATCACAGGCTGACTCTCATGAAAAGTAAGAGGCTACAGCAATACAACACAACGTACGAGCAAAGGCGTGTCATTGAGCCGTAAATATGACGCTAGCTATATGCAGCTGCTCAAGACCCAGGTGATGGTGCTGAATTCAGAGAAGGTCACCTGGACTTCAAAGTTTCGCCCATTGTGGGGTAGGATGAGGGCATGGGGGGCTTCCAACCAGGGTGCGGTGCACTCCACCTCAACCTCATCATACACCTGTAGCTTCTCACCCATGGGTGCGTCCTGCAACAGCACCTGCTATTGAAGATCACAGTTGTGGTAGGGATAGGGAGGGGAAGGGGCCAATGCAAGAGGAAAAGGAGGTAAGAAGACAGGGGGAGG
>JAABUK010005700.1_pt1 | contig 19170 bp, 18 predicted proteins | sample 5559141 | NCBI WGS metagenome assembly JAABUK01 (sample SAMN10711869, study PRJNA513367) | rock metagenome | isolation source: Antarctica rocks | place: Antarctica: Victoria Land, Pudding Butte nord | collected 2016-01-03 | reverse complement strand
AATGACATATTTCCATGGCGCTACACCCGTTAACACGGAGATTTCAGTTTGATTTCTTCCATTACAGCTACAGCATAGGCTACGCCATTGGTATTGTCAGTATTCCTTGGTGTCTTGAGCTTGCGATCACAATCCTAATCCCTTACTGCTGTAGGTTGAGCTGATTATCGGCACCGCTCCTGAACAACCCTCTATTCGCCTTTGTGCTCTGCCCGGGCCGTCCTTCATTCTCTTCTTCGGCTTAATCCTCCTTCTTACTTGCTTCCTCTCGGCTCTTGGTGCTAGAGCGCCTTTTCGAATTTCATCCATACCTAAAGGAGCGCCCCTACGTCCAACCGTCTACACCATTGTCGAAGATGTCATCGGTGTTGGCACAGAGACCGGCAGGCGATACCGCGAGGCACTGAATGCTCGATACGAAGCAAGTCCGAGGTTCCGCCGCATGCTGGCTCAATTAAACATTTTCTGGGGGCTGTCGGCCATCCTTGTTGGGGTAGCTACGATAGCTACGATTTACGTATCGGATATACCCCTTACAGTTGGATATGGAATTGGTATGGACACCATCATGCGCTCTGCTTACAGACTGTTGTTGATTGTAATAACAGGTTGGGCAGCCCCTCCTGTATGGGCCATGCTATGGGCTGCTATAACGACCTTGTGGGTGCAGAGGTCCTTGCGCAAGGAGAAGGCGGAGTGGCATAAGGGCGAGCTAGTTTGAAATTCTCATACGCGAACGATACCCATGATTCAACTGCTAGGATAGCATAGCGAGGAGTTACAGGGTTGAAGCAATCGTGCAGCCCCATTTCTAGATTCAACAAATCAGACAACACAAGCATATATTCCTCCTATCTTACTTCTATACCCCTTACTCAGGACGATTTTGATTATCCGTTCGCAACGATCATTCATACTACGTCAGATCTCGCTTAATTTCAAACGGACAACATAACCGCCCTGATATAGGTCTAGGTACGATTATTCTTACTGCATTCAGGATAAGAGCTACTCACAACTCTCACCAAGCTCACAGTTCGATAACCCGCATACTTCTTCCACACAATTCACCATCGTCATACAGTACCCGCATTCTGTCATTTTTCCAACGAAATGTTTCTCTCGTCGAAAGGGGATTAACAGTCGAAAAAGTTCGGAAAATCTAGGAGTGGCAACATTGCAGATCAAGCGGGTAGGTCCCAGATGTAGCCATCGAATGAAGGTCTAAGCTAGAGCAACATCCCGCTCGCTGTATCGTTTCTGGAGAATAGGGGGTAAAAGCCGCATCTATTACCACAAAATCTGCATTCATTAGGCCAACCCTCGCCAGTCGTCACAACGCTCGCCTCGGTGCAGGTTCTTTTGATAGGACGGCAATGCTCTGTGGCATAGTTTTCTGGACTACGTTGGGCACGATTGATCTTGGATCGGGTTGTCTGGGTTGGTATATCTTCGAACGTTTGTTTTTGTTTTGGACTCAAGGGTGTTGTTTCGATTGAGGGTGTTGGGGTTTTTTGGGAGGAAGATGGGGGTTTTGAAAGTGAGGCAATAGAGCGGTCACATTTGTTGCTGGAGCAAAGATTAGAAGGATGGGGTGCTGATCTTTGTAGGAACCGCACCGAAAATCACGATATAAATCTTGTTAGAGCTGGTTGTTTACCAACATCTTCTCTTTTGCCCAAAGCTTGATGTATATCGGTCTGAAACTCGAGTACCTTACTTGGACCAGCTCAAATGTCGAACAAATCTAAACAGCGTCTTCGTATTGCGTCGCAGTTCTGCGTCAAACAGGGATTGCATATAGATCGTTTAGGAATTACGAAATTGGAAGGAACATTACACGTTCATCCTGATCACTTCGGATGGGAAGTGTGTGGATGTTTCTATCATAGCCTCATGGAACCTGCATCATTATCTTAAAAGCATGAGGCTGCAGCAGTCAACAGGGGTTAGGTGTATTCGATGAGGCTGAGCGTTACACTGCATATGCATGATGTAGTTCGGCACCGCACCTCACGACTTACTTTTCATCGCAGAGCGCTCTTTCATCAGCACGCAGTCATCGAGGCTGTTCGATACGGGAAGCTGTTCACTGCTGAGCTTCGGTGACAACATCGCGAAAAAAAATCACCATGGTAGTACCATGCGGCTTTGGCGTCGGTGACTTTATCGCTGTCACGAGGCTTATTGGGACGATTATGTCAGAGTTAAAGAAAGGTCCGTGATATTCTGCAAAGCTCTTCATTTTGATCTAGTCTAACGCGTTCTCAGAAAAGTGAAGCAGCTGTAGAATACCAGAACCTTATCGTGGAGCTTGAACCTCTTAGCCGTGCACTTTCTAAGCTCAGCGACATTCGACCTGCCAAACATGAGCTTCGCCAACTAGATGCAATTCGAGCAGTGGCGTCAGCATGCGAGAGACATATTGAGAGCTTTCTGGGCAAGATTTGGGAATTTGATAGAAATGTCGAAGTGTGCGATGCTCAAGACAATCGGTACAAATGTTTCCGCCGTAGTATGCAGTGTACCTGGCTTTGAAGGATGGTGTCAAAGAGTTGAGGAGTACGTTGGGCAGCCATGTAGTGACCATCAATACACTTCTGGTATCCCAAACTTTGTGAGTACTGTTTCGACGTATTAATCTGAAAATCCCAAGCCGATTTCAAGGATTCTATTGTGAAGGAGCATAAAACGAATGATAAGGCCCTCGCAGAACTGCAGAATGTCTATTACTACAGCCGAGAATGACAATGTGGTATTCGTCACGAGCTTCAAAAGCAAGATTGACAGCCGACTGGAAATAATTGCAGCGATAGCTCGAAGACTATCTAAGACGACGTCAGACCTGAAAGAGAAAAGAGAAAAAAGTGGCCCTCAAACTGCAAGAGAAATCCGATGCTTTACTGGGCCACAGTAGGGTGACTCATGAGAAACTCAACGTGCAAAAGACGACGATGAAGAACATTCAATATGACATGACTCAAGCAAATATGGACGTTACTTAGAGTCTTGCAAAGCTTGACGCCGCGATAGCTGCTCAAGCATGCTGGCAAAGACAGATTTTCTCAAAATTTAGTTTTATCATGAGATATGATCCCCTTCCTCCCAACAATGAATCTCCAGCGGGACTCCTGGCACATCACCTGAGATTTTGGGTACCACCATCTGAGCCAGAAACTTATATACGACCTGCTAGGCCCTTGTATTGATGGGAAGGCGGTAGGATAACTAGAATCCCCGGAAACGCTCTTACTGGACGAACAGAACTTGGTCAACACAGCAGCGCTACAGTATTCACACAGCGGCCAGACACTAATCACCTACTTGCAGTAAATTTTGATGCAGAAACAAGAAGTGTTGCTCATGAGTCAGGAGGCTGGAAGGTCTTACGCTTTGATCATATTGCTCAAGATCGTCGAAGCACATACTCTTCTGTCAATCTTTCTGGCGCTGAACCAAATATGCTGCGCCTGGATCGCGTAAATGGCTACCTCAGTTGCCGGTTATCTACGACTATCAGAATATCACCAATGACGGTAGACCAGCACCTTCAATAGCCATGTCTGCAGGTTTGATCGGTAGTTTACCGCCGTTGTTAGTCTGCTCCGGCAGACTCGCTCGCCTACGCGCTTAATCGGAATGGCTGCAGTATGTCGAAATCCTACCGATCCTAAACATCTGAAGATGTTAGACTGCGAAACATGGTATTTATGATTTACTATGATGGCTTCTAAAGCCTTCATTGCCCCCTCAGCTGAATCAGCGACGATGACGTCTCGAAGTCAAGAATGTTCTAAATTCAAATGAGACATTTACTATTCATCACAAGGAAGAATAGTAGTCAATGATGATGCTGCCATTTGATCAATTAAGTATGCAGCCACCTACTCAGCCAGCTATCTGATAACCTACTCAACTACGACATCATGATAATCTTCATTTTTTGTCACGTGTCCAAATTAACACTGTACTAATCTCCACCTACTGATCCCTTTCACAAAGCTCTTCTCATTCGCACTCTGCATTAACGATAACAATCGACAGTGCTTTCCTAAGCTGAATGACAAAAAGCCGAGTTTATCCCCATCCGTCATCAAACCCCACATCTTCTTCCCTAATCATCCCATCTGCAGACCCATCCTTCCACCCTCCTCCCATCCCCTATCATCCCAGAGCCCATCTTCATTCCAAAGCCCCACTCTTCGCTACTCCTCACGCCATCAATCCTCCCGCATCCGACACCCAACTTACCGTGCTGTCATCCGGGTTCCAAGTCCCTCATTCCTCGTCCTCTGACTCTTCATCACCTCAAATCCTTTCAACCCCCTCGTCATCCCCCAAGTTCAACTATTCGAATGCGCAAAAGTCTGGAATGACGGAGAGCGGTGTCGAGGTGCTTGCGTGGTGGGGTGGATGGGTGAGGGAGACGGAGATATTAGAGAAGGTGGTGGTGGGGATGGCTGTGTAATATGGTGGTGGTGGAGATGATGGTAAGATTGATACATATGTGCTAATGGTTTGGGTTGGTTGTGATAGATCAGACAGCAGGTGAAAGAGTCCTTGGTTTGCATATGATAACACTCTTCCACCACCGCTTCCTTGCCCCCCCTTCCAGCCCCTTCCACCGCTTTTCAATAACCCAGCCCAACATCATCAACCCAGGTCCCTCATCTCATCGCTATCGGCTACGCTAGTCTTGTAAAAGCTATGATAACCCCAGTGAGTAAGGAACAACAAGAAAATTCTGAGAATGATAGGCATAAAGTACTAGGAGGAATGGGGAAGGGTTCATGCTGAAAGAAGAGAAGAGGAGATAGGGAAGGGGTAGTGGTGCAGTGGTGCGGTTTACCGAGTTGTATCAAGCTCGTCCGGTAGTTGGTGGCGGGGTTAATAAGAGGTAGCAGATGCGGGAGGGGGAAAAGAGAAAGGAGGAGGGCTATCTCAGGAAAGATATATGGAAGAGACGAACACTAGTTCATAAATAACACTCTTCTCACCGCCCGCCCCCTCTCAAACCCGCCGAAAACCCCCTCCATCAAACCTTTTCCCCTCAAGTAGTCTCTTCACCTCTCGCATGTGCAGAAATCCTAATAGCATGAAGATCAAGGGAGTCAAGGGAGTAGGAGGTTTTGAGGGATGTGATTTGGGTGGTAAAGATAGGGATCGGGAAAGCTGTTGAGCCGTTGAGCTGTTGAAGGAGATGTGCGAATGATGATTAGAAAAGTCGAGAATACAAAAACGACGTTCAAGAGCTAGAAATAATGAAAGAAGGAAAGTCGATGAAGACGTCACAAACGAACCGAAAAGAAAAGACAGCGAAGAAGTGCTACTTCGTCAAGAAGATGTTCGTACGGGAAAAGATATGCTTCATGACCCCATCCTCCACCATCTTTCCCGCTTGTTCCCTCTCCCCACACCTTCTCTTCCCACACCTCCTCTCCCCACACCTCCCTTCCCCCCAAATCAAATCCTTCCCTCCCCCTCTTAAACCCATCAATAACCCTCTCGCACCTCGCTCTCTCTAGCCATGAATCATTGAGACCCACAAACTCCCACCAAAACGTAAAAACGCGTTGATTCATGCCCTTCGAATCAAGTACCCTCCAACCCAAACACCTTTCGAAACCACCCTCGCATGCCCCACAAGCACATTAACCCCACACTCTCTCACAACCACCCCCTCCTTTGTTGTTCTTGTGCATGTTTTGTTTTGTTTTGTTTTGATTTTGGTTTGAGTTGTTGTTTGAGCTGTTCGAAATCCTTCAAGTCATCTAAGTCATTCCACCCATTTAACCCACCCCCCCCAGTCCAACCCCTCAATCCTCAGCAGTCTCAGCATCGTTCCCATTCCCATTCCCATTCCCCTATCTCCTCTATTTAATCCCCCCAATTCACCACTTATATCATAACATCAAAGCTCTCGATTCCCTTGATCTTTCTTCTGCTGATTATTTCTGTTTTGTGGATTTATTTTAGTTGAGATGAAGGCGTGAATGAAGGAATTTGGTGAATTAATGGTTGTGTGAGGTGAAGGGGGTGAGGGGGAAGAGAGAAATCATAAAAAATGCATGTTCAAAGAAAAGAAGTAGAAGAGTAAGAGAAAAAATATGTGTATATGGAAAAAACGGGTGAGAAAAAGAAAAGAATTTGAAAATAACGATTGAATCGCGAGAAAGATGTGAGAGTGAGAGTGAGAGTGAAAAGAAGAGTCAAGAATGAGGTGTGAGGGTGGACAGAAGAGAGGGTGGGGAGGGAAGAAATGTGAAAAGGCGAGGATGCGGGAGAAGGGAGAAGGGAGGTGCGCGGGTGAGGAGGAAAGGGCGGGTTGGAGGAATGGAAGAGGGAAAGAGAGATGGTTTTTGTTGTGAAAGGTTTTGATTATTAACAGAGTATACGAACGCTAACGACCTCCCATGCATCACTACCACATCAGCCTATCCAACCCCAAGTCCAACCTATTCCCCAATTCAAATTAAAAAACATACAAACTCCCTCTCACATCACAGCAGCACAGCCAACCCCCCCACAACACCACACACCACCGCCCATATCCCCAGACGCAACCTAGCTCCAGCGCCCTGCACCGCCGTACCAGTCGGTTTCCCCCCCGCCGATGTTCCCGCAGCCCCAGTCGGTGTAGACCCACTCGAATCCCCTGTGCCAATGGCACTGGTGAGAAGCGCGCCTAGGCTTGTTTGCGATGCACTGGCTGTCAAGGGGATAGTTGAGGAACCGATTTGGAGGCCTGAGGAGCCGAGGGAGATTACCGTGCCCGAGAGTGTAAGAGCGGAGCCGCCTACGGAGAGGGAGCTTCCGGCTATAGAAAATCCGGTAGGGACTGCGGTGAAGATTTGGCCTGCGACTGTGAAGATGGATTGGGGGGATGTGGGTGTTGGGGGGATGGTTGAGGAGCCGATTTGGAGACCCGAGGAGCCTAGAGAGACGACTGTGCCGGAGATGGTGACTGCTAAGCCACCTATAGAGAGCGAAGAACTTCCAATAGCAAAGCCTGTCGGAGCAGCTGTAAAGATCTGCCCGCCTACGGTATACACCGACTGTATGGGGGTGGGCAGAGCGACGGTAGAGGAGCCGGTTTGGAGACCTGAAGAGCCTAGAGAGACGACGGTTCCTGAAATGGTGATTGCTGAGCCACCTATAGAGAGCGAGGAACTTTCGATGGCAAAGCCTGTCGGAGCAGCTGTAAATGTTTGGCCGCCTACGGTGAAGATAGGTTGGGTTGCTGAAGGCGCTGCAGGTAGAGCGACAGTACTGCTGCCGACGACGAGACCGCCGTTGTTCGGAAGGATGGAGATAGGGGTTCCAGACACTGTCATTGCGGGACCACCGGCTGAAAGCGTGTTCGTACCGAGTGCAAAACCACCACCATTAGGAGCGGCTGTTAGCGTCTGCCCGGCCACGGTAACAGATTGGGGTAAGAGGTTCGAAGGAAGAGCGACCGTGCTGCTGCCGACTTGGATGCCATTGTCATTTGGGAGGACAGAGACGACCTTTCCAGAGACGGTCGCTGCATTGCCACCAGCACTGATGATCGCGCCATTGGGAAGTGTGACAATGCCGTTGAACGGGCCGTTCGAACCTTGGACGCCTTTTTGGAGGAGATCTGGACTTGGGGTCGTGGCTGGAAGGCCGAAAGTGCTAGCATCGACGACAACGTTATTCGGGCCAGCGGAAACCACATGGCCAGAGATTGTTGCTTGGCTTCCTGCAGCGATAGTCGAACCTGCAATCACCACACCGCCACCGGAAGCAATCTGGATTGACTGACCGTTGACGGCAGGAAGATTCGTCGGTAAGCCAGCAGGAACAGAATAGGCGTTAGCGTCGACAATGACATTACTCGAGCCGGCAGAGACCACGTGTCCCGCAATGGTGGCTTGAGATCCTGAAGCAACAGTTGAACTTCCTACGACGACACCACCACCAGCAGCTGTTTGAATGGACTGACCATTCACGGCAGGTAAATCGGAAGATGGCGCGGCAACTGGAGCTGCATATGTGCTACTGTCCACAATGACGTGACTGGAAGAATCGACAGATATCACGTGGCCGGAAACAGTCTGTTGAGAACCTGGATTGATCGTTGCACCAGCAACAACCAAGGCGCCGTTGGAATTGATTTGAGCACCTCCACTAGTACCAGAGCCTGTCCCAACGCCTGGTCCGGTTCCAGCTCCTGCAGTATTAGCACTCGGAGCAAAAGCCACAGTACTACCGCCTGCGACAACATGATCACTGGCAATAGAAATTGGAGTACCACCTATCGTAGCTACTGCACCAGCACTTAGTGTAGAACCACCAACAATGGCACCTCCGCCAGGTGCTTGCTGGACTGCTTGACCTTCAATTGAAGGGAGAGGAGCGTTCGAAGCAGGAGGGGAACTTCCAACCGAACCAGGTTGGTTAGGATTTTGAGTGCCTGAGTTAACAGTGTTGCCTCCAGGGGTGGGTATGTTAGACCCTCCAGGACTCATGATACTGCCGCCCCCGGATCCAGCAGGTACTGCAACTTTTGAATAAGAGGGAAGTGCAGCAGGAGATCCTACAGCCGAAGATCCCTGGGCGGGGGCACCTTGAGCCGGTACACCTTGGGCTGGGGCACTTTGAGCCGGCGGATTCTGAGCGGGGACACCTTGAGCCGGCACACCTTGGGCTGGGGCACTTTGAGCCGGCGGATTCTGAGCGGGGACACCTTGAGCCGGCACATCTTGGGCTGGGGCACTTTGAGCCGGCGGATTCTGAGCGGGGACACCTTGAGCCGGCGGATTCTGAGCGGGGACACCTTGAGCCGGCACACCTTGGGCTGGGGCACCTTGAGCCGGCGGATTCTGAGCGGGAGACCCTTGGACTGGCGGATTCTGGGCGGGAGAACCTTGAGCCGGTGGATTCTGGGCGGGAAGCCCCTGGGCTGGCGGATTCGGGGCAGGGACACCCTGAGCAGGAGGGCCTTGCGTTGGCGGGTTCTGGGCCGGAACGCCTGGGGCAGGAAGACCTTGGGCTGGAGCGGTCTGTCCAGGATTTTGGACAGGCGAATTCTGCCCTGGAGGGTTCGGTGCAGGCCCATTCGATGCAGGGGGATTTGGTGGTGGGTTTTGCGCAACGGGTGGGTTTTGAGCCGTGGGAGGATTCTGGGCCACGGCGGGATTCTGAGCCACGGCGGGATTCTGAGCAGTGGGAGAATTTTGAGGAGCAGCAGCCGGGGGGTTCTGAGCGGGAACCGGATTCTGGGCAGGCGCTGGATTTTGAACTGCTGCAGGACTCTGAGCAGGAGGGGAATTTTGAGCAGGCGCTGGGAACCCCGTAAAGACCGGAAGAAAACTGCTTGGAGTACCCGCCGCTGGACTAACTGCAGCAGGGCTATTAGCCGGCGGATTATTCGCTGCTGGGCTGTCAACTGCTGGATTGCTCGCTGCTGGACTATTCACAGCTGGGTCGTTGGCCGCTGACCTAGTCACAGCTGGAGTATTTGCTGGACTGTTGGCGGTTGGGGCGTTGGCGAAAGTAGTGTGAAACATTGGCCCGGTCAATGCTGGGCCAACGGGAGACGCCTGCGTCGGATCGACTTGCGGAGACGTAATGAATACCCCAGGACTAGGCGAAGCCGTTTGAGGGGCTGGAGACGCCGGATCAGTCGGGGTTACAGATACCACGTCAAGACCGGTGGCCTTGATCATTGGTCGAGGTGGGTCAAAACCGCCGTATAGCATTGGCGTACAAGTACTCCAAGCGGGATCCACCAGGGAGAGATCTGGATGTTGAGACATCCTTGGGTGAGCTAGGATGTCGCTAACCATTGACTCAAGTTGTGTATTGACCAAGGTCAGACCACCTCCGCTTGTCGAGATATCAAAGCAAGCACTGGCGCTACTCAGGAGATCAGTCATTGGAGGAGGTGCATATAACAATGAATAGTTCAGTGGCTTCCAGCTGACGGTATAGTAAGGACAGCCCCAAGTAGAGAGATCACTTGGCATATATGACCTTGTTACAAGATGGTGCACATCTCCTACATTCCGTTCTGACTGAGTTGCAAAGACGCCAGATTCCGTTGGGACGCATGAGGCGATTGCACGAAGAGTACTATAGACCACGTAGACGGAAGGCGATGTGCTTGATTCTAGGTCAGCAGAGGTCATCTCGGCGTCTCTAACAATACTTACTAAGTGAATCCCTCTGAAACCATTGTGTATGGCGCGCTGACTCTGGCAGCCAGTTTTGTGTTGACCGTCGCATTATTGACCGGAGCATGAGCGATTGTACCATTGCCCGCAGTGGCATTGCCCGCAGTGGCATTTCCTATGGTGGCGTCGTGAGGCAAAAGATCGTCCGGTGGCCAGTAGAAAAGCCGCACCGGTTCGGCTAGAATTCTGCATTCATTGCAGCACGCAGCCGGAGGGGTGTAGGAAGCTCCGAGCTTGGTTGTCGTTGCCGGAAGTCCAGTGACCAGACCTGGAATTGTGGTGGTCTGCGTAGCCTCCCGCGCAAAAAAGGACGATGCGTCGGCTTTGCATGAACATGTCTTGGATTCGTACCCATCCTTTGTAAAACAACTGGCAAAAGCACTCGACGAGGCCCAGTCCGCATAGGCGGTGTTTGTGACATTTGATTGTTGAGTCGCGCTTGGCGCACCGGTGATGTAGGCGGCATTTGACCCAGTAGCAGAAACTCCCGTTCCCGAAACTGCGGTACCATTTATGGTGGTGACATTGGCGAACTGCGGAGCGAAGGATTGTTGGTTGAAGGAGAATGTGGATTTGGGAGCCCACGAAACTCCCGACGCTGTATTACGGATCGCAAATCAGCATTGGAAGTAGAAGAGGGATGTAGCGAATGCTTTTCTTAGAGAGGGGCAAACGGGAGAGACACATGTGGCCTTCTCTCGTCTTGTCATGTCAAGACTTGTAAAGACATGATGGCTGAATGCCAGGGAAGCTCGAGGGAATATGATGGATCGTGGGAAGACAAAGAACGTACAGTACGCGGTGGCGTAAACCCCGCCAGATGTATGACTCTGTGTAACACCCATATTATTATTATATTCTATTCAAGCAATAAGCCAGTTGTGCTCGACAGCATTATATCGTAGAGATGGTCATGATGGGTCGGTAGAGAGCGTGAGGTGTAAAATGAGCGTGATGCTGAGAATCAGCTGTAAAGACAGTGTGGATATAGCTATGAGGACAACGACATGATTGAAATGAGAGAGAGAGGAAAGTCGAAGATCACGACGTGGAGAAGATGGTTAGCGCAGACTCCAGAGGCATGGGAAGCTTGGCAACGAAATCGTCCAGGGCCAGAGTCGGACAGTTCCGTAAAGACAGGAAATAAGGCCAGCTGCCGCTGCTGACTAGAGATGAATTAAAGACATCTGATACGGAATCCATAGGGCGTTTACAGAGTGACGACGCCACTCGGCAGCATGGAGAGCCCGTTTGGACTTTGGACTCAAGACCCGGCATTAGCGGCATTATTATCTTGGGGTGACTCGGTGAGAAGAGCTGATCGTCAGGGGAAAGAGGCACAGTTGGCGGCTGAAACAGAAGATGAAAGCCGGCACGCCTCGTGGCTTGTTACACTAACTTTGACACGAGCCTTACCAGGAACGACTACCTTACTTCTGCTACCTGAGTATCTCCAAGCAATAAGACTTCTTGATTGGGTACATCGGATGGGCTTCGTCAGCATTCAGACCCGTATCCGGTCATGGTGGAAATTAGTACATCAGCACTATCAGTTAGTGCACTTTACAACAGTACTGTACTGGCACTTTGAGAGCTGAAATTGGAATTGGGGGCGGGAAGTCGTGGAAAACAAGGTTTTCCAGTATTCCTGCCCCTGACTGCAGGGGTCTGGCTCGGTAATACTCTACTGGTATGTACGCTCGGTGCTCGGGACAAGCGTCCGACAACCACGGAAAATATGGGAAGATTGGACAGGATTCGCAGAATCCTTCGAAGTGCCTGCACCTGCACTTTCCATCATCAAGTACCTATCTACGGAGGTAGGTACGGAGGTAGGTACGAAGGTATGTACTTCAGCTAGACGCATGCAGAATGCTTGAAGGATCAGACTATTTGGCCTTGGAACGATGCTACTGGCGGTTCTGGAATTCGAGGTCCATCACTGGAAAGAAGACAACACTCATGGTAACATCAGTAATGAAAAACACAAATACGACGGAATCTCTACGTGGCTGGGGACACGCGAGATTGAGAGGGCATTGACCAACACGACAAAGTTGTCGCACCAATGTCATATGTTCGATCCCCATCGCAGAGGAGTCATCTCGTAACTTTCAACGTGCATCAAAACATAGCGGATGGTGAAAAAGCGATTCAGCTCCGTGTCCGGGTGTTGAATAAGTTTCTGCCTTGAACGGATGGAACAAACTCGTGATAACGCACATCACATGTTTAAATTGGTACGGGTAGAAAAGGACCAACACGATCAAGTACGGAATAGAGACCAGACGAATATGAGCGGCAACCTTAAGGCTGAGAATACGCTCCGGGGAATGTCGAGGCCACAATCACACCACCATATTCGAATAGAGCCTTACCCGCCTGATTTTTGAGGCTGAAAATTGAGAGGTGAAAGAAAGAGATCAGGCGTGCCGTAATCTGCACTCCAAGCCACAGTCATTTGCTCTGCTGGCAGGCCTCGTAATCAAATCACGAATTGCTCATAGCCGGTTGCGCCTCTTGAATACACGAGAGGTCGTCAACGACTGAAGTTCGTTCTAGGCTATTCCGGGCTCCTGTTGGGAGTCTACGCAGAAGCTATGCCGCTCTGCTACATACCTGTACCTAAACGCCGTGCCATGCCATGCATTACCATTTCTCTTGAACAAATCCCGATCATACCAGTAAAACTCTGCAATTCCATTAGTCTTGATCCACTGGACATCTCGAAAGAGCAACGGAGCTATCATACGCATTTAGGCACCCGTCATTTTCTGGATTATTTGCTTAGGTCCATGTCAGCAACCTAAACGTCAGAAGATGGTACCCTTCCCACTACTTACTAACTTGCGCCCACCTTCCCCAGACCACCTTTCCACCAGCTGTTACCAATCCTAATTCGCTAACGTTGACTTCGATGATGGTTCCTTTCGTCAATACACCCAGTTGTGTGTACATGGGATTTTGAGGGTTCTTCTTGACGGATATGATAGGGAGCTGAACAGTGACGTTAAGCTCAGGATGCGTGACGTTGGCCTTTTTATACCGCAGTCCCATCGGTCGAATGAAACGCTCGTATTTGACAGGTCGTCGGGTAAAATCCGGTCCAACTGACAGAAAGTATCATCAGCAAGTGTGTTTCCAGACCCAACCTCCTTCAAAGCGAAGAGTCGGCATACCGAACGTCGGCTTCGTAATCATCCTCTTCCATCCCTTCTTTGCCGTCTTCTTCCCCGTCTTCACAACCTTGAACATCTCCTCCTCCGCAATCCCCCTAACCTTGGGCAAGGGCACACTAAATTTGGCCGCCTTCTCCGCCCTTTTGTTCTTGATCGCACTCGACAGTGCCTTTGCGTTCGTAGGCTGTGATCTATCAAGCAGATATTGCGGGAGCGGGGTAGACGAGGGTTCGGCGGGCGCAGATGACTTGACATTGCGTTCTTCGTGGGCTTTGATTTGTTTTTTCATTTGGATCTTCTCAGCGTGGCGTTTCTTTTGGTAGAGTTTGGCACGAAGACCAGTGAACTTTTGGGCATTGTCGGATTGTTTGTGGGATTCTCGGGCGATGCGCTTTCGAGTGCGCTCTTCATGATCGAATCTGTAGTCATGGTCAGCGCGGGCACTGTAAAAGTTTGACAGAATGTGCGAACTTCTTCCCATGTAGCTTCTGCCACCGCTCAATATACTCGTTTTGAGGCTGCGAAGAAATTGAATGTTAGCTTTGTAAACGCATCTCGGGAGTTGTAACCATCATCACCATTGTGTCCACTGGTAGGAGCTGCTATTGTTATTGTCAACTTGTCTTCAAAAAGTTGCAGCGAGATTTCGAGTGGGCGCCAGGGATCTTGGCTAGCTTCTTACTGTACTCTGTTACGGAGTACTCCCCACGCTCCCGTAGCAAGGAGAGGTACGTCAGTCACATGATTACGCAGTTTATCGCTAAACATTCTTTATTCAGGCTGGCTCAAGTGAAGTTGCTAAGCCAAACAGCGCTTGGTGCGTTCGAACATCAGATACCGGCCTGAGTACTTTGTGAACAGCAGATAACATTGTTGTTTGTTCAATGTAGTATATCTATCATATATAATCACTGATGGTATCATCTTATAACAACCAAGCAAGGATTTACCTATAGCCCGACATTGGTCTTCGTGAGGCTATGCTCGGAATCAGTCTTTGTCACAAGGCTACTGTATAGCAAGGCTGTCGTTTGAAAACTGGAAGCTGATCTTACAAGATGTCTCTCGCCATGCGCCTTGACGATCATGACTATAGTGTGAACGGCTTGTTGACATCTCTTGGTGTCGAATAAAATCAACTGTTCCCGCGTGATTTCCCCGTGATGGATCCTCTGTCCATCATTGCCGCTGTCACAGGCATACTGGCAGCAGCGGCCAAGATAACAAACTCTCTGACCGCCTTCCTTGATCGAGAACGAAAGGCGCCAAAGACGGCACGCAGCATCGTCGCAGAAGTCACCGAGCTCAGAATCTGTCTCGCGCAATTGTCTCCCTTCCTTCACGACACGGAAGCTGTGCCTCGGTCAAGAAGAGCAGCTATCTCCGTAGAATCTGTTGTCGTCATAAGTACATCTTGTGTCATGAACTTATCCGACTTGGAGAAGATATTGGATTCATTTAAGCTGAATGAACCGTTATCGAAGATCATGAAGCTACGCTGGGCCCGGCAGGAGCAAAAGATTAACACCCTCGTTTCTCGTATTCGAGAGTCACGAAATTCTTTGAACCTCATCCTTACGATATTGACGTGGTAAGTGCAGCCGAAATCGGCCGGGTGATTTCGATGGCCGTCAAATTGATTCTTTACAATTACAGCGAGATCATGGCGGATGTTCGAGGCTCGGTCGAGAAGCTTGCCACGTCGATTGACAGTATCTTGAAGAGTAGCGAAGATGTGTCCCAACGTCTAGCAAATACGGAGCTTAGCATGGCAGGAGCACACGATGATACGACTTCATCAATTCCGCTTGTCCATGGAATCACAGACAACTCTTCGGAAATAACGATCAAACCATCTGCAGATTCGTACGATCAGTCTATAACCCCATCAGTGGAAGACTCGGAAGTCAACCTGGATCCTCGTCTGCAATCTGAGATCCACGCCTCCCGGGTCTACCGACGGACATGGAATGGGCATTCAAACTCTTCTATCTCTTCGAGTTCTCAGTTTGGGACTAGCTGGTCTGTACTTTCTGGACTGAGCCTCTCGCAGATATCTACTATAACCGTCATACAACTACCGATATCGTCAGAGGAACTATGGAACTCCCAGCATTACTCCGGTTCTGCGTCAGTTGTCAAGCAGACGTCAGATGAACCGTTGCGTAGAGAGGGATTTGGCACCAAACCTCAGAGGAAGAGTGAGTGGAGCTTAAGAGATGACCTTTTCAACCTTCGCATTAGATTTCCTTTGCAATCGTCGACGAGTAAAATACCTTTGAACAAGCAATCGCCGGGCCTCCAGGACAAAGAAAAGCTTCAAGCTAAGATCCTACTTTTAGGTAAGTGTGTTACACTGCTGAATAGATCCATCATACATGAGAGCGTTGTTAACGAGCCCGGCCTAGGAGCTGGTGAAGGAGGCAAGACCACACTGCTGAAGCAGATGAGACTCATACATGACTATCCCTTTTCATTAGATGAACGTGAGGAAACGCGAAAGTTCATCTTCAGTAACATACTGGTTGCATTCGTAATCATTTTCATGGAAATGCCGAGCCTGGGGCTCAAGTATCAGAACGTTAAATCCGAAGTAAGCCTTTTAGAGACAAAGAATCCGGGCCTTTCTGATATTTCAGAAGTTGTATGAGCGAATAATCTACGAAGCTAAGGAGCGCTTCGATGACTGTAAGTAATATGTACGCCCACGCATCAAACGTTGTGAGGACTCACATTCATCAAGCAGATGACCTCGATCTGGACGATCCCTTCACCCCGGCATGTCTGACATCAATGAAAGAGCTCTGGCTTGACGAAGCCATTCAGACAGCGATCCTGCGGGGTGGGGAGTTTGCCCTTCATGATAACATCCAATAGTATAGACTTTTCCCGGTCCAAGCTATAGAATGGCTGAAGCTCATTGAGAATTAGTTATCTGGCAAATCTTGATCGCTTGTTCTCGAAAGGATACTTGCCAACGAACCAAGACGTCCTGCACGCTAGAAGAAAGACAGATGGAATCACAAAAACATTACTTTGCCGCAACGAAACAAACTACTATGTTTTTGATGTAGCTGGTACCCGCTCTGATCGGAAAAAGTGGGTTCACGCTTTTGGTGCCGTGGATTGTTTGGTCTTTGTTGTCGCGCTGGGGGCATTTGACTCATGTCTTATCGAAGACCCAACAGCAGTCAGTAAACACTAGATCTAGATGATGAGACCAGTTTCGGTTCTATCAAACCTGAGGCTAACTTTTTCGCTTAAGAATCAGGTATCAGAAGCGGAAATACTCTTTCAAAGCATTGAAAGTCTGCCGTGGTTCAATGAAGTTCCGATCTTTTTGTTTCTAAATAAAACAGATATACTCCGTGAGAAGCTCGAAGGCAACCACGCTCTGAGCGACTTCCCCAATAATGTCGAAGAATTCAAAGTTCTCTACGCTCAACGCTTTCATGATATGAGGAAAGGACGGGGCCAACAGAACAGGATTCACGTTTATCACACAAATGCCACAAATACAGAGTCCCTTCGATGCATTTTGAATGAAGTATTCAAAGTAGCTACGCGACATGCGAAAGAGATTAAGAGTTTGAAATGTCATCACGCTCAAGAAGGCGGTTGGATTTGACGAAGATTTGCACTATGTTTATGTTGGTATCTAAGGTTTTGATGGGAGCATGTATATGTGTTTATTGACTGTACGGTAGACACTATATGGGAAACTACCTATTAAAAAGAAAAAACTCTGCTTTGCGCTGGCTCCGCCTGCCAATAACAGGGCAACGAGCTGCGCAACAGCAGTGTCCACTCTTTCCGAAGCTTTGTTCAATAAAAGTCTAATCTCAGAGCTATGTTTCGAAGGAAATGAGTCTTTGCAAATAACCGTTGAAGATTCTAGTTCGTATCTGTCCGCAGTGACGTGACGCTTCACCCTCCGTATTTCCTAACCCTAGCCCGATTTCCTCCGGACTCTCTTATCCAAACAGCCAGAAAACAAAGCCCTCGAGACCACTTGGCATATCATCAAGGTGCATGAAGCCAGCTGGGTGCGCGGACTGCTTTCATCATTCTTACCTACAATGTATTTGCTATCAATGCTGGGAATGTGAAGAATGCTTCAAAGATGCTGTTTTGTGTATAAAACATGTATAAAGGCATATAAGGAGCTATCTGGAGAGCTATCTAGGGGACTGTCCAGGAATGTATATGGAGAGCTGCGTGGAAAGCTATCTAGGGAGCTCTGTAGCAAGCTATGTAAGCACCTACATAGGGCACTGCCATAAAAAAGTCCTCGGCTCAGCACGCAAGTCAATCCAAGCTCTGGTTTCAGTGTAATTCCTAGTGTACTGAACGTATGTATATATACACAGAAATGGCTGGCTCCACCAGGGGCTTAATAACTTCAACCACACGCCCCATGCCGCATACGCCATACCATACAATCCAGACGCTCGTGGCCAATCTTGCTCTCCCACAGCGTTCTCCCCGGGCCCTTCGGCTAACGTAGCCAGGGTCCGGGTCTCAGGGCAGTCGACAGTCGGCTGGCTATATCTCTCGATCTAAGATCATACGCACCAACACTGCACTGTCAACAGTCGTACGCCGTGAAGGATCCCACATGCTCATATGGTGTGAAAGGAAATCAATTGGAATGAATACATATGACAAAGCACTATTATATGTGAATTAGCCTTGGGTTTTCATGTTCAGGCTGCTTCGAAAATCGCAGTTGTAACAAGTCTGGAACTCGCTCTTTTGAAGAAGATAATCATTTGAAGGATAGTATTCTAGCTCATTTCTATATAGTTTCAAACGTCTCGCAAGCCTTATCAATTGGCCTTCATGTTTCTAAGCACTGTAAGATATTCCGGCAATAAACCAGTTTCTAAGCAACTCTCCTGTCTCTTACTAGCTCTTTTGAGAGGTTCATGTTAGAAGAAGCGATCAGATTTAATTATTGTTGGGAGACCAGTGTACTTACCGCAAACAAGTGTTCTCTCGACTATCAGAAAAGCGGGTCATAGGTCTTCATCAAGAACTCCTTGAGTACTCGCAGCACTTAACCTCACCCATCCTCTCTGACCTAGCCTCCAGAAACTTCGCATAGCTTTGTTGATTTCTCACAGTATCCCTATGCCCCGGCCCAAGAACAAACTCACTATCCCGACAGACCCTCTGCCATGCCGCCTCCGCCTCGTCCCATTTCTCTTGCTGGCCCAGAGCTCTCGCCAGATGATGTAACGAGACCAAAGTACTGAGACCCCTGGATCCATACGTGCTTTCGCGTTCCGCCAGCAATCTTCGGTACAGGACCTCGGCTTTCTCATACCTGCCTTGATGAAACAGTACTAGCGCAAGACCTTCGGTGGCAACTGAGATTCCGTGACGTATTGAGCCTATCATAGCCTGTGAAGCGTCGTCGGTGTCGACTGAGCAGTCCTCAAAGGCTTTTTGGTATAACATCAGTGCTTTCTGATAGTGTTCTTCTGCTGCTTCGTACGTTGATCCGCGGAGGTATCTCCGTCCTAAAGTGACAATAAGGCGATAAGATTTTAGATCGTCATGCGATGGTTTCTGTAGAATACTTGCTGCAAGATTGTCAATACACTGATCCGACAGGACGCTCCGTACCAATTTCTCAGCAGACTTGAGCTCGTTTTGGCTTATCAGCGCTTGAGCAAGCACGTTTGCCGCTTCTCTCATCAGCCCAATTGGAACAGTGCCTTCTTCGATGAGGATGCCTAGCACCGGCTCGATAGTATCTCGAGTCACAGAGTACTGGCGCAACCTAT
>JAABUK010005699.1_pt1 | contig 19172 bp, 18 predicted proteins | sample 5559141 | NCBI WGS metagenome assembly JAABUK01 (sample SAMN10711869, study PRJNA513367) | rock metagenome | isolation source: Antarctica rocks | place: Antarctica: Victoria Land, Pudding Butte nord | collected 2016-01-03 | reverse complement strand
CGATCACGATGGCGCCGCGCAAGTAAGCGAGCATCCAGCCGAATGCCATCGCAGCGCCGATCGTGATGAGCGGCAACGAGTAGATCAGGCCGGCCATACAGAAATCGTGAGGCAGTCGCCGGATGTGGCGTGGATTCCACGCCGGGATCACGACACAGAGAATCCAGACGACGGCGACGACGCCGGCCTCGGTTGGAGTGACCCATCCGGAGAGAATGCCCCCGAGCAGAATTACCGGGATCATGAGCGCTAGCGAGGCGTTTTTCGTGGCTGTTCCGATCTCGGCGAGCGTCGAGCGCCGTCTGCGAATGCCTTCGGGTCCCAGGAAATAGCAGTACACCATCAGGCCGATGCCGATCATGAGCCCTGGCGCGACGCCGGCCATGAATAGACCGGCGATCGAGACGTTACCGGTCGCGCCGTAGACCACGGCCGTGATGCTCGGCGGCACGAGCGCGGCGATAGTCGAGGCGGCCGCGATGATCGCCGCGATGAAAGGAGGATCATAGCCCTCCTTGCGCATCGAGACGCCCAGCGTGCGGCTCATCACGGCGGCGTCGGCGGTGGTGGAGCCCGACATCTCCGAGAAGAACATGCTGAAGACGGCCACAACTTGAGACAGACCGCCACGAAGATGGCCGACGAGCGAGAGCGAAAGGCTAACGATGCGCTCGACGACGTTCGAGGAGCTCATGAGCTCGCCGACCAGAAGAAAGAACGGAATGGCGAGAAGGGCCTCGGAATCGACCCCGTCGAACATCTTCTGGATGAGAGCGGCGAAAGTCACGTCGGTGAAGATCGTCCCGATGAAGACGCCGGCGAGCAGTGAAAACGCGACCGGGACACCGAGATAGCCGAAGAACAAGAACATGAACGTCATCGTCAGGAGAACGCCGAGGTCGCTCATATCTTGGCCCCGACAAACGGCGACGCGTCCTCCACGACCTTGATCTTCTCCGGGGGCTCGGGACCGTCGAAACCGTGGCGCAAGCCGTTGACAAGCTGCTCAAAGGCAAACAGCGCGATCAGCAAGCCGGAGAGCGGAATCGCGGCGTAGAGAGAGGCGATCGGCGTCATCGAAGGCATGCGATAGCTCTCGAAGCCACGCAGGAAATTCACGAAGCCGAAATAGACCATCATCAACGCGACCGCGATCACGACAAGCTGGATGACTGTCTGCACGATGCGTTTGGGCGTCCCGTGCAGGGCATCGGCGATCGCGGTGAGGAATAGGTGATCGTTGCGCCGCGTAGCCACGGCCGCCCCAATGAATATGCCGTAGATGAAGAAGGTCGATGTGGCCTCCTGCAGCCACAGCCAGGGTGAGCCCAGGGTTCGGGTCACGATGTCCAGAACGACCGATGTGGAAAAGCTGAACAGCGTTAGCCCGCAGAGCACCATCAAGACGCGTTCCAGCGGGTCGAGAGCGGGCCATTTCAGATGACGGTCCTTGTTGAGGACGAGCCCGTCGTCGCTGCTCATGCGTCACCTCTGCAAAGAGGGAGAGCGGTTGGTGACCCCTGGCTTACTGGAGCGCTCCGATCAGCTGCTGGATTTTGACCGCATGGGGTCCGAGCTGCGTCGAGAGCTGGACCAGCAGCGGCGCCGCCGCCTTGACGAAGCCCGATTTGTCGACATCCTCGACGACCTTGACGCCCATCGATTTGAGCTTCGTCGCCGATTGATGCTCGAGTTCCAGGGCCTTGGCGGGTTGATTCTTGTGGACCTCGTCGGCAGCGCCCTGGACCCATGACTTCTGGTCCGCGGAAAGGCTGCTCCAGAGCTTGTCGCTGATCCAGATGACGCTGTTGTTCGCCTCGTGCTCTGTGATGGACAGGACAGGGGCGACTTCGTAATGCTTGTTGAGCAAGTAAACGTTGATGCCGTTCTCGGCGACATCCATCACGCCGGTCTGGAGTGAGGTATACACGCTCCCGAAAGGCATATGCACGGTCTGAGCGCCATAGACCGGGAAAGTCGCGTCCTCGGTCGCGGTGGCCTGGACCCGGACCTTGAGGCCCTTCATGTCCTCGACCTTCTTGATCTCCCGCTTGCTGTACATGTTGCGCAGGCCCAGGGTCGCGAGGGCTATCACGTGGGCGCCCTGCACCGTCTCTTCGCACATGTCCTTGAAGGCCTTGACAACCTGCGGATCCGCCAGTGCCTTTTTCAGATGATCCTCAGACTTGAATAGGAAGTGGAGCGACATTACGCCGGCTTGAGGCGTGATAGTCGCAGTATTGGCTGTCGACACAATCGAGAAGTCGATGTCGCCCGATTTGACAAGCTGAAGAACCTGCGGCTCCTGCCCGAGCTGCGCACCCGGATACTGGTCGATGAGCATCGTGCCCTTACTCAGCTCCTTAAGCTTATCGCCAAAAATCGTTCCCGCAACCCCGTAGCCACTTGCTTGCGGTTGATCGTAGGCGAAGCGAAAATGGCGCACGTCCTGAGCTGCGGCCCGGCCGATGAATCCCAGTAAGGCAGCCCCGAGCACAATGCCGCTTGCGATCCTGGATACCGCTGCCATGACGTCCTCCCTCGATTGTCGCTCAATGGGGCCGACCGGTTCGGCATGGAGAGCCGCACGGTTGCCCAGTGCAAGGACATCCAGATGCTTCGCGCCGGGATCGTTGTCCATCGCATCGTTCAACGCCGTCTATTCTTGTGGCTGAAACCCGGCACGTTCTTGTCTGGCATGATCGAGGGTTGCCTCGGAAGTGTCAACCGTAAAGCGGGCGAGCGAGCGACCGCCTGGGGGGCATCGTTTTGGTCGCAAAACAGCAGGCAGGCATCGTCACGGGAACACGGCGTGAGGTACGGGTAGGGGGCGCCTCGCGCACTCGTCAGGCCGCCGTCGCGGCGTTCCAATGCGTCATCGCCTCGGCCCTGAACAGGCGCAGGGTCGGGCGGGAGATGAGGTGGCGCTGGACGTTGAAGGTGTTGAAGACGGCTGCATGAACGCAGAGGAAGCGCTGCGCTGATCCTGGCGACTTGAACCGCTGCATCTTGCGCTCCCGTCTTAGGACAGGGTTTGTCACGTTGTTGGCGCACGGCCGCATGGTGCCCACGTTGTCCAGTTTCACGCAGCCATGCCGGCCGCGCTGCGCCAGGTCTCGAACGCCTCGGCCCGGAAATGCCGGTGGGTGCGAGCTGAAACGAGGTGACGGGGAACGGTGAAGGTGTTGTAGGTGGCCGCGTGCATTGAGAGAAAGCGTTGAGCTGAGCCGGGCGACTTGAAGCCTTGCTGCTTCCGTTCTCGTCGTCTTACGGGGACGTGCGAACTTTCCGCCCGGTTGTTGGCGCGCTTGCGCTGGACGTGAGCCGCCCTGTTCAGCTTCAGCTCGCGAAGCGCAGCACCGTAGGCGGGGCATTTGTCCGTGACCCAGGTATCCGGTGCCATGCCCTGTTTCTTCAGCAGCTTGCGCATGAGCTTCTGGGCCGCTCGCCTGTCCCGCTTGGGTTGCACCAGTACGTCGAGCACCTCTCCTTCGGCATCCACCGCACGCCAAAGGTACATCTGCCGGCCACCGATCCGGACGAACATTTCGTCCAAGTGCCAGGAGCTGTGCGGCTTCGGGCGTCGGGCGCGCAGCTCACGTGCGATCACCGGGCCGAAGGTCAGGACCCACCTCCGAATGGTCTCGTATGTGACGATGATGCCGCGCTCGGCCAGGAGCTCCTCGACATCGCGGAAGCTCAATGTGAAGCGCAGATAAGTCCAGACCGCGCGCTGGATGACGTAGCGCGGGAAGCGGTAGCCGGAATAGGAGAGCACGGTCATGCGACCCGGCTACGCCACGCGGCGGCTCTCGGCAAGCCAGCAGGCCAGCGAACGTGACAAGCCCCAACTCGGCACTGTTGCGCCTCGGACCCGAACCTGCACGCCCGAGCGTCGGAGGCCAGCCGTGAAGCCGGTTGCCCCAAAAACGTTCCGCTGCGCCATCTACACGCGGGTGTCGACCGAGCATGGGCTCGAGCAGGAGTTCAACTCGCTCGACAACCAGCGTGAAGCCGCCGAGGCCTATGTCAAAAGCCAGGCGCATGAAGGCTGGAAGCTCCTCCGCGACCGCTACGACGATGGTGGTTTCTCGGGCGGCTCGATGGACCGCCCGGCCTTGCAGAAATTGCTCGCCGCCATCCGGGAGCATCGGATCGACATCGTGGTGGTCTACAAGGTCGATCGCCTCACCCGCTCGCTGACCGACTTCGCCCGGCTGGTCGAACTCTTCGACCAGCATGGGGTGTCCTTCGTCTCCGTGACCCAGAGCTTTAACACGACCAGCAGCATGGGACGGCTGACGCTGAACGTCCTGTTGTCCTTCGCCCAGTTCGAGCGGGAGGTCACCGGCGAGCGCATTCGGGACAAGATCGCCGCCTCGAAGAAGAAGGGGATCTGGGTCGGCGGCGTGGTGCCGATGGGCTATCGGGTCGAAGATCGCAAACTGCTGGTCGAGGAGGCCGAAGCCACGACCGTGCGGCTCATCTTCGAGCGCTATCTCGTTCTGGGATCACTGCCCGCCCTGCAGCGCGAGCTGCGCCAAATGGGCATCCTGACGCGCCAACGCGCCATGGCGTCGGGCGGAACCCGTGGCGGCGTGCCTTTGACCAACGGCCCGATCAACCACATGCTGCGCAACCGGACGTATCTCGGCGAACTCAATCATCGGGAGAGCAGCTACCCGGGCGAGCACGCCCCGATCGTCGATCCAACCCTCTTCCATGCCGTGCAGGCGAAACTCACCCGCAACCTGCATCAGCGCCGCTCGAGCCGGTCGCATTCGGATGCTCTGCTTATGGGCCGCCTCTATGATGATCGGGACAACCGCATGAGCCCGACCTATGCGGTCAAGACGGGGTTGCGCTACCGCTACTATGTCTCGACCATGCTGGTGCAGGGGCGCAAGAGCGAAGCGGGTTCTGTTCCCCGGGTCCCCGCATCCGAGCTCGAGGGCCTCGTGCTGGAGGCGATCGTAGCCAATGCATCGCCAATACCGACCAGGACGTGACGGATCGCGAGCGTGTCGAGAGGATCGTCGAGCGCGTGATCGTCCAGAAGGGCAGGGTGGAGATCCACCTCATCGAGGAGGCAGCAGCAACCAGCGCGGCCAGCCCAATCGTGGTGCGCTGGTCGCCGCAACCCATGCGGCGCAAGCGCGAGGTGATCGGGCCGAGGGGTAACGACGGTGCTGCGCGTCCCATCCGAGCCGAAGCCCGCTCCAAGCTGCTGCACGGCATAGCCAGGGGACGGTCCTGGCTGGACGAGATCATGACGAGATCCGTTCCTGACATCGAGACCATCGCGCAGCGAGACCGCATCAGCGAGCGCTCGGCCCGCATGGGATTGTCGCTGGCCTTTCTGGCGCCCGACGTTGTCGAGGCCGCGGCGGATGGGACCTTGCCTCGCGGCTTCGGCATCTCGCGCCTGACCGATATGCCCATCAGCTGGGCTGAGCAGCGCGTAAAGCTCGGACTCCCCATCCGATCCTGATCGCCTACGTTGCGTCGCTGCAACATGCCAGACCTCCGGTAGATCGGTAGATCGCCGTTGCCTGGTCGGCTCCAGGTCACGGAGTTTTGCAACACTCCGACGATCGAGACTCGGGCGAAAGGTCCGGCAACTCACTCGCTTGGCCTGTGAAAGATCAGCAGTGAGCTGCGGTCGTGCGTGCCCAGGCCGAGCCGCCGACCTGCCAAGCAACAGACTAAACCCGCGACTCGAAACTGCACTCTGCGAACCTCTCTCCGGTCTTCGCGAACCGGTCTCCCAATGCCCGAATGCATCAGAGCACGGAAAAGAATTTTTCGCGGCAGAGACCGGAGCCTATTCTGGCCGGAGAAGCCCGCGGATGTCGGTCTCTGGGCTCAATACTGCGACGGCGGTCTCGCTAACCTGCGGACATGTCGACGAATGTCACAGAGGGCCTAAATCTAGTGGATTCTATACAGTGGGTGGTGGAGCTGAGCGGAATCGAACCGCTGGCCTCTGCAGTGCGATTGCAGCGCTCTCCCATCTGAGCTACAGCCCCGAACGTGCCGCTAGATAGCTATCTTATTGAAATCACCCAAGATCATTTTAGAATCAGGTTTCACAGGATGTCTGGGATTTAGCTGGTTTTTCTCCCTCTTGCTGACATCGTGCTGACACGGTGGCTGACATGAGGTGGGAAATGCCAAAGTTGACGAAACGCTTGGTCGACGCATCAAAGCCTGGAGACGCCCAGAAGATCGTATGGGATACAGAGGTAAAGGGTTTTGGCCTTCGCGTTATGCCGTCCGGAGTGAAATCCTACGTCCTAAATTATCGAACCGAAGGGGGAAATTCTCGGCGCTACACCATTGGAAAGCACGGATCTCCCTGGACATGCGAGGACGCAAGGCAAAAGGCAGTGGGGGTCCTAAGGGGGCTCGCCAGTGGCATCGACCCACTCGTCGCCAAAACTCAAGCGAAGGTGGCAATCGCCGTCGCTGATTTGGTTGAGATGTACCTTGTTGAAGGGCTTGCCGAGAAGCCGAACAAAAAAGCGTCGAGCTGGGCAACCGACACATCCAATTTACGTCGGCACGTCATCCCGCTACTTGGCGCTAAAGCGATTAAAAGTCTCACGCCACAGGATATTGCTCGCTTTCAGGCTGACGTGACGGCTGGAAGAACCGCTGCCGACGTGAAGACGAAAAAAATGGGGCGAGCAATCATCACCGGTGGAAAAGGCACTGCGGCACGTTCAACAGCAATCTTAGGTGCGATGCTTGCGCTCGCGGTACGTCGAGGGCTGATCACAAAGAATCCGGCTATGGGGGTCGAAATCGTGAAGGGAGAAAAAATGGAGCGCTTCCTCACAGAGAGTGAGGTAGCAGCCTTAGGTGATGCGCTTAAGACAATGGTCGCCACTTTAACTCTGTCTCAGACCATGGCAAACGCCATTCGCCTTCTTCTGCTGACAGGTTGTCGACGGAATGAGATATGCAGCTTGGAGTGGTCTTGGATTGATTTCCAAAGGAGCTGCGTCCGACTACCGGACTCGAAAACGGGTGCTAAGGTGGTGCCGCTCGCCGATTCTGCTTTAGATCTGCTTAAGGGGTTGGACCGAACATCGCGGTATGTCCTCGGTTCCTCGCGCTCAGAGGGTCATATTATTGGTATCCAGAAGGCTTGGCATAAGGTTCGCAGTCGCGCTACAGCGATTGCTAGGCAAAACGCAATCGTTGCTGGATGCTCGCCCGAGCAAGCTCCCGACCTGAGCAATGTTAGGCTTCACGATCTTCGTCACAGTTACGCGAGCTTTGCCGTTGCCGACGGCGCTACGTTGTTCATGGTGGGTAAGGTGCTCGGCCATCGGCAGAGTCGAACGACGGAAATCTATGCCCATATCCACGATGATCCATTGAGGGCATTAGCCGATAGGACCGGTAGGAAAATTGCGTCCGCACTGAACCGATACACAGCCGAACACGCCTGATCACCTCACCTGCTTCCGACCATATCCAATGTTCCTGAAGTCGTCCAGAGTGGCTTGTGCTACCAAATGTGCTACTAGCGTCAAGATCGTGGGGACGGATTCTTTTCACTCATGGTTGCAAGCGACTTTCTGATAGCCAAGGCTAAAGAGGTGGGACCACGAATGGCTGTCCTGAGCTACCTTATTTATCTGAGGATTTCGCCATACTGGAATGCCCTGTGTGTACGATTTGGTGCCTCGCTGACAATTGGTGAGGACCGACAATCGTGTTCCGATGGGCTGTGGTGTTGGTTCAGACGGTCCAGGGTGACACATGCGGGATAGGAAGACGTTCACGTCAGCACTAGGAACGTTTTGGGTCCATGGTGCTCCTGAAAAGCGTATGCCAGGACGCTTGTCGGTTGATGGATTTCCCCGTCTGACTGTCTTCAATGTAGGAACACGTGAAACTGTCTCGACTCAAGCTCGACAAACAATCTTGGGTGTGACGGACAGCGGTGATTATGTATCCTTGTTCGGAACACTCGGTTCAAGATCATCATGGAATAACAGAATTGGAGATGATGACTTTCGGTTTTCTGAGGTCAGCTTCGGTTACAGCATCGATTTCACCGCTAACACAAGGTCATTGGAGACCACTTACATTTAGATAACTCCAACGTTTTCAGAAGTACTTTTACATCGGCAGTAGCGGAACATTACTTTCGCCTAATTGCAAGTAACATGCTAGACAGCCTAAAGTTTCGTAAATCGAAATGGGACAAAGATGTGCCCGTGCCGATTGCGCTTCGGAAATTGAGGAAAGTATTTGATCAAGAACGGAGAATTAAAGTAAGTTTGTTTGTAAGTGCATTGCCGAATGAGTCGACATTGCCAAAAGCTCGCTTTGATATTGACTTTCTTGAGGGCGTGTCACTGGACAACGCCATTCGAAGCATGCAGGACCTCCGTGATTTGTTATCAGTGTTGTGCAACGATTTTGTGGACATTCAAAATCCGGTGGTTATGTATCGAGAGAAGCCAGTTTGTTGAGGGCAGAACTTGTTTTCTACAACTTTAGAAGCAACTATGAAAAGAAGGAACGACTCGCCGTTCCCATGGTTGCGATTGCAAGCAGTCATGAATTGTTCGATGTTGTAATTAGATCCTGGATTGCTGAGGATAGTGAGGGTAGACCTGCCCGTCGTGCCTTTGTCTCGACACTAATTGACGAAGGTGTACTGAAGCTGAGCGACGTTCGGGAAGTTGTCACACTATTAGAAATGAAAGCTAGGGAAAAGTTTAAGCCGATTTCATTGTTAGATTTCAGTGAACTACGGTCGCGGCTGCGTTCTGTAGTTGTTGAGCAGATCCAATTCTTAAACAATGGAGGTTTACAGGCTGATGGACTTCTGGTAATCCGTAATGGACTTGATAACTTGAATTCTAAAGATGCGAGACCTGCTATCCAGGGTCTGATCGAGATTATCCCTTTGAATTTTAGAAGTGAAATCATCACTGATCCAAAGATTTTGGCTTCAGAGATCATTGATCTCAGAAGTGATGTTACCCACGATTTAGGTCGCCTGACCAATAGAAGTTATCAACTAGCAAGCAAGGTCATACATGTCTTTCGATGGACTTATGCTGTGCTGGATGTTATGGATATTGGAGTATTGCCAGTAAACTTAAAGGCACATTACGCATTCTACAGACTGGCGGTGCGTGTTGATGAAACGCTGTGGAGGCGAGAATAGGAGTGGGGCATTAGGTCTGTGACGCCCGACGTTTAGACTTTGCCGTTGCCGCACAGTTGGACGGTTCGAATTACCGGATCTGGGGGGACGTTTTGACGGATTGATGAGGCCGGTTTCACTTGACGGAACCGCGGGCGCTTCGGTTTCTTTTACACCTCAGAGGATCACCAAACCAGCGCCCATTAGAAAATAGTTATCTCGCTGTCGCTCACGTGAAGTAGGCTTTTGGACCACGTTTCTGCGTTTTATGCTTGACAACTCCTTCAGTGTCTGGTAGTATATAGATACTAGAAGAGAGGCTTCTAGCGTCGACTAATGGAGGAACATTCTAATCAGGAGTTAATTTATGCAAAAACATTTATTTATAGATTTATGCCGCAGTCGCGCCTTTGAGAGTGCTTGTTACAGTATGTGCGGGCAAAGCGGAACCTTTGCGCTCATCACCACGGCAAATCCAGGATCAACCCAATCGCGTCTTAATAACGGATGGCTTTATGTGTACGGTCCTCGCAGAGGAACTCGAAGCCCACCGCTCGCCTACTATGATGACTGGGACATTGTCGCTACCTGGTCTGTCGACCCAAATACCGATCTGAAAGCTTTGCTAGTAGGCGCAGTCAGCGCTGCGTCTGACAGACCATGCCTAATTGGCGACATAGAACGTCGCTTGATGAAGGACGACAACAATTGTTTTCCTGGCCTAAGAGCCAACGGTATGTCCCAAAACGGTTTGGACAACGTATTTTGCCTTCCTCGCGGATATGGCCCAGTTTTAAATCCACTACACTACAACAACGATGGCGAATATCAGGATCTGACCACTCAGGTCGTGGTCCACCTCGCTGAGTCCATCATTGACGCACTTAAGATCGAGGTACTCGACAATTAACACACCGCTACTATAGGAAAGGAGGACTTCACCGTCAGAGACAGCAACTGAGAACATAACAAAGCGAGTGTCCATCACGCATTTTTGTGACGGATTGATAAGACAAGTCTTAACCATTATCCTAGTGCTTTCAGCACGCATTTAAAAGGAACAACATAAAATGATCTACGTTTCAGCATATAATAGTCTATCACTGGACGACGACTCCGACCGACGCTTTGCCGAAAGCGGCATAGTTTATGTCACAATTACTGATACAGACAAAGATGCAAGCGCAAGTTCCAATAAGCACATTCATACTGATTGTGACGGGTATCCCACTTGGGACAAATTATCCCTTTGCCTTCGAACCGATTGGAAGCGCCTGAAGTGTTGGCCTGTCGAAGAAGGCAGCGTGCTTACTAGTAAACTTGAGGAGGAATTTGGAAAGGTCTTCAATCGGCCTGCAATCGCCAAGCGCGTTGCGGCACTTTTAGAGACTTACGCTTCTCATCTCCACAACGAATATGGCAGCAACAGCAGGTTCGTTCTATCTATCAGAAACGTATACTGTATCAGTAAGGAAGAATATCTTACGTTGCAATGGGGATTTGCGGTTGTTGACGAAGGTAGCGACGAAGAAGGTCTTCAAAGATTTCGAGAGGGAATGATGATTGGAGCCATTGATAAAGCTATCGGACGAGTCCAAGGGGACTACTATCAGTGATAGCCCAGAAGAGAGTGACTTCGGTCACCCTCTTACAAGCATGGTACGAGGTATCGACGAAATGACAACCGTAAGAGGAGAAAAGATGGCGAAATGTATAACGATGATTTTGAGGATACAGAGGAGCGAGATCTAGCCTTACCGTTTAACTTTGAAGTCAGAGACCGTGCGTTGATCACGGGACGGCTTGCGGCTATGGGCTACCCAAGGCCTAAGAACGCTCGTTGGGAGGCAGCTAGACTTTCAATCTTTGCAGAAGCGGTTGCAGCTTATGACACTGGTAAGTGGATCAGCTACTCACGCAACAAGAACTACTATTCGCATCTGGGCAGGTATTTCGGCACTGCCTACAGTTTTGGTCGAGTGGTCGGAAGCATCGATCAAGCGGCAGAGTTCAAGGGCACACCTCTTTTAACAAATCGTAAGGTAACCTGCTACTCAAAAAGGCAGTCTACGTTCAGAGCAACACCTGAGCTAGTGAAACTGTTCGAAGACGTCGAATTTGAGTTCCAACATTTTGATGTGATACGTCTCAGGGGGGATCCACCTCCGGACGAGAAAAGATCCACAAAATGGAAAAGAGGTAAGGGTTGGACGAAGGTAAGAAAGCGCAGCCATTTGATTGGCTACGCTGAGACTGACGATATCTGTCAGATGAGGGGTGAAGTTGAAAAGATAAATGGTTTTCTGCAAGGGGTGAATTTCACCCTTCCTCCGGTGCTTGAAATGAAGGATGGGAAGCGAAAGCGCCTGGGTCGCTTCATCAAGTTCGATGACAAGTGCCTTCTGGTTTCCCCCTTGAGGATTTACCGATCTTTTTGCCGTGGGTCTTTTGACCGTGGTGGACGAGCTTATGGCTGGTGGCAGGGGTTGAGCAAGGAACTTAGGGCACAAATCCTCCTGAACGGTGAAGCCGTAGTGGAACCTGATTTTTCACAGTTCCATGCTACGATCCTTTACGCTCAACGTGGGCTTCAGGTGCCTGGGGACGCCTACACGGTTCCAGGCTATCCTAGAAATACGATCAAGCTTGCCTTCAACGTCATCATCAACGCCAGGACCACCCAGGCGGCTATTGGGGCTGTTCAAAAGGAGTTGAAGAAGGCTGGCCTTGCATGGGACAAAGGGACTGCTGCTGGAATTGTCAGAGCTGTCAAAGCTGTTCATCCTGCGATCAAAGAGGACTTCGCTTCAGACAAAGGCGTAGCCATGATGAGAAAAGATAGCGATATCATCATCAGAGTGATGCTCACCCTGGTCGAAGAGAACATACCCTTTCTGCCTGTCCACGACTCTATCGTTTGTAGACGAATGGACAAACAGCGAGTCATGGAAGTTATGGGGAATAGCTTTTTAAAAGAGTTTCCAGGGTTCCCCTGTCGGGTCAAGTGCTGAATGTAGGAGTTTTTTGGGTGGATGCTGCTGGTCAGGCAGCTCCACACCTGAGTGTATAATAGGTATCCCTTCTATGATTTATGAGGGTAGATCCCCGTTCAGCGGGAGATCTCCCTCTAGCATTGTTGTAGAAAGATGACAGGTTACTAGAAAATTCTCCAGGCTGTCCAGAATTGAATAATGAAGAATATCAGATTGAATCATATAGGAATTACATGGAGTCACAAAGAAGGGAATCTCATGTATACTAATTAAGATTACAGGACACCGCACCTGTATGGTGCTTATCTTCTAGTCTCCCTATGTAATACCACTTTTTATCTGGCTGATGTGAAATTAGTTGTTGACAAAAGCTGTAAACTATGATCTCCTAGTTGAGAACGTAGATCAATCAACTCCTCTTCGCAAGGACGAGTGAATGAACAAGCGTCGTATGACTGAAGCAGAAATCAAAGAGCGCAGATCCCGTTTTGTTTGGGAAGCGGATCAAATTTCCATCATAAGAGACGGGCAGGAGGTGCCACGAGCGCCCCCTGGCCAGGACCACAACACCTCTTCCCCCACTGGTGGTGAAGGCACCGCAGCACCTGACCCTGCCGCAGGCAAGGGTCAGGATCACAAGGAGTAGTGACGATCAGGGGAAGAGGAATTATCGTTCAATCATCCGTCCACACCTCGACCACCTCCAGGAGCTTCTCATGTCCTACAATAGGTATGTAGCTGGAGTTAAGCAGCGAAGAGCCCTCCTCCAAGCTGAGCTGACCCAGGCCAACCAACTCCGCCGTGATGCTCAACTTCCTACAAGGGACGTCGAGCACGAGCTGGGGGAGCAAGAGCCCCTGCTGAGCCAGGATGCGTACCTCACGAAGAAGGTTGACCAACGGGCTTTTGCCCGGTTCAGGCAGGAGCAACTGACCAAGCTGGATCAGCCCACCATCCCCCCAGAGCTGCAGGAAGGCATGAACTGGCAGCACATAAGGGCTCTGGCTTTCAAGAATGCCTTTCTTGAGCACCAGATCCAAGAGGCCTGGCTCGCCCGGACCAGGATCGGTGTTTCACCGACCACCCTCCAACAGCACTGAAACTGACTCCTCCAAGCTCGCCAGAAGCCTCAGGACAGCGATCCTGAGATGGTCAGGTACCGTTGTGCCTCTGCAAGCTGCAAGGCTTCACCGGTCAATTTTCAGAGCAGTTGCAAAATATCGAGTACCCACACCAAATGGTAGTAACAAGCTACCTACAATTAGAAGAGGAAAAATATGAAAGACACACTTAAAGATTTCTATCCCTGTTTGGTTTCAGTTCCAGAGATCGTGGGGTTGGTGACGACCGCCTTCCCTGACGACGCGGCAGCCATCCTACAAGGAATGAAGGTAGGTACTGACCTGGGCGAAATGGATGACGAGCTGGAAGACCTGCTCACCGAGTTCATCACTGACCACGCTGAGGAGGTCACAAGCTACAAGGGACTCGGTGGTTCCGACAACAGCCCACGTGAAGCCATCATCTACTTCGAAGATCACCATCCTGAGGCCGCCGAGCTGATCAAGGCGCAAAGCGCAGAACTGGAGAAGCTGCTTGGAAAAGGGGGAGCTGCTGCGGCTCTGGGACAATCCCGTGAGCCTTTTGCAATCAGGGTCTTACAATTCAAGTTCCTCTACATCGTGACGGCTGATGAATTTGAGGACGAGTTCTTCGATGAAGCAGACGGGGCTATCGAATTCGCCAAATCAAACTATGCGCCGTTTATCAAGAATTTCGAAATGAATGGCAGATGATACAGGATTATTTTTCCAGAAACATTACAACCTTATATAAGAGAATGTCTCGCTAGAGTAGCAGGTACAGCCAGATCTATGGTCATACGACGTAAGCTGAAGGGTTTCACACACTTTGATTGCTGTGAAGGCTCAATTCAGTGGACACAGAAAGCCTTTATTGCAGGGGATTAGTTATGTTCAAGTCCATCGCGAGATATCTCATAGATACCTGCCTTGAAGTCATTGACAGGCCAATCAAGAGGCGTGAAGAGCAGACTAGAATTCGTGCTGTAGCTCAGTTAAATTCTGATGCTGAAGAACTTATTAGCTTTAAACTGAGTGAAGAACATGTCAAAGCAGTTACTCCTGCTGTGATTGACGTAGCTACGCCTGTTCAGACCTTTGCTACTGTGATCTATGGGAAAGATGGATCGGAAGAATATTTAGAAGACGATGAAGATGGATTATTTGATGATGAAGACGACGATGAGGGAGAAGAATACGTAGAAGAGACTGAAGCAGAATACGAACAAAGGATTGAAGAAGGTTATCTTCGTTATATGGAAGAGAGGGCTTCTAAGCCGCAACGAAAGGCACCAACTCTTAGACAAGTGCATGTGGAAAGTTGGTCTGAAAGGGCACAACGTAGGGAACAAGAAGAAAAGAAAGCTTCTAGGCGTACTTATGTTGCCTCTACCAACGCTGCTAATATACAACGGTATGAAGCCGAAATGTGGAGGCATCAGCATTCCTCTGCTCATACAGCAAAGCCACATTATCCTAAGCGCATTCAAAAATAGTTAAGTCACCTGTCATCCGAGCATGGCATCAGGCCTGCTGAGTATCGAACCATGTTCGGACTGCCAAGGACTACCCAATGGTGGCTCTGGCATACGCCAAATAGATCGAGCCTGGCTAAATCGCTTGGACCTTTCAAGGCACAATCTTTTCCATGTGCTCCGCCAGAACCTGCAACGGATATCCTAAACCATATCCTTGGCCCACACTCCTGCTTCCCCAACCACCAAGGCAATCCTGGATGTCCAAGGGCACCTGAGCTGCCCTGAGACGATCACGCATAGCATGTCTGAAACAGTGTGTCGTTTTGTCGCAACTCACTCCATCAGGGCTCCTGAGCCACTTGTTCAACGTGTTTGGATGCGTGGGTGGCCTTGATCTCCTTGTCTGATGCGCACCTAGGGAAAAGCCACGGACTGGTGTTAGCTGCCTTCCCTAGGGGCATCTACGGCCCTTCCTGCCGCCCAGAGAGCATATTCGTTCAGCGGGAGGTCGAACTTGTTGGCCGGAGTTAGGGGTCGGAAGCATCACCTCCGTCTCCCACAACCCATAAGTGCAGCAAACGATCTGATCAACTTGAGATCGACTCGGTTACGAGAGGAACTGGGACGACAGATCGACGCAGATCCCTCTAACCTCCTGCTGACACCGTGCTGACACGACATCGCAAATGCGAAGGTCTATAGGTGCTAAGTCATTGAAACTGTTGGTGGAGCTGAGCGGAATCGAACCGCTGGCCTCTGCAGTGCGATTGCAGCGCTCTCCCATCTGAGCTACAGCCCCGAACGTGCCGCTAGATAGATCGGCGCCGTCCCGCCTGTCAATCGAAGACCTCGGGACCGCGCGGGCCGTGTCAACCCTCCTGCTCGGCCCAGCTGCGCCCGTCGCGCTCGATGAGCGCGATGGCCGAGGAGGGGCCCCAGGTGCCGGCCGTGTAGGGTTTTGGGGGTTCGCTCGAGGCTTGCCAAGCCTCGATGATCGGGTCGACCCAGGCCCAGGCGGCTTCCACCTCGTCGCGCCGCATGAACAGCGTCTGGTTGCCCCGCACGGTGTCGAGGATGAGGCGCTCGTAGGCGTCGGGGTTGCGCACCGCGAAGGCGGCCGCGAAGCTCATGTCGAGCGACACGTGCTGCAGCCGCATGCCGCCCGGACCCGGATCCTTGATCATCAGGAACAGCCGGATGCCCTCGTCGGGCTGCAGCCGGATCAGGAGCCGGTTCGGGGCCGGCTCGCCCTCGAACACCGAATGCGGCACCTTGCGGAAGCTCACCACGATCTCGGACACCCGCGAGGGCAGCCGCTTGCCGGTGCGCAGATAGAAGGGCACGCCGGCCCAGCGCCAGTTGCCGATCTCTGCCTTGATGGCCACGAAGGTCTCGGTCTGGCTCGGCTCGCCGAGTTCGTCGAGGTAGCCCGCCACGGCGCCGCCCGCCGAAGCGCCGGCCCGGTATTGGCCCCGCACCGTCACGTGGGCGGCGTTGGAGCCGTCGATGCGCTTCAGGCCTTTCAGCACCTTCAGCTTCTCGTCGCGCACGGCGTCGGCCTTCATCGACGAGGGCGGCTCCATGGCAACGAGGCAGAGGAGTTGCAGGATGTGGTTCTGCACCATGTCGCGCATGGCCCCGGCCTTGTCGTAATAGCCGGCCCGGCCCTCGACGCCGAGTTCCTCCGCCACCGTGATCTGCACGCTGTCGACGTGGGCGGCGCTCCACAAGGGCTCGAACAGCGCGTTGGCGAAGCGCAGCGCCATGAGGTTCTGCACCGTCTCCTTGCCGAGGTAATGGTCGATCCGGTAGATCGAGGCCTCGGGGAAGACCCGTCCGATGCCCTCGTTGACCGTCAGGGCCGAGGCCGCGTCCTTGCCGATGGGCTTCTCCAGCACGATGCGGGTGCGGGGCTGGTTCAGCCCGTGCCGGCCGATGCGCTCGGCGATCGGCACGAACAGGTCGGGACCCGTGGCCAGGTAGTACACCACGGTATCGTCGCCCCGCTCGTTGACGAGCGCCGTGAGTTCGTCCCAGCCCTCGTCGTGCTCCGCGTCGGCCGAGACGTAGTGGATCCGCTCGATGAAGGCTTCGATGGCGCCGTTGGCCTTGGCGGCCGCTTCCTCGACCGACTTGCGCGCCATCTCCTGGTAGTCGGCCCGGCTGAGGTCCCGGCGCGCCACCCCGATGATGCGGGCGGGCGGCGGAAGCTGGCCCGCGAGATCGCGGTGCATCATGGCGGGCAGGAGTTTGCGCCGTGCCAGGTCGCCCGTGGCGCCGAAGACCACGAGCGTGAACGGATCGACCGGAATGACGCGACTCGTCATGGGGGAAGGCTCTCTTTTGGCGGGCCGCCGGCGAGACCGGGTTCGACGGCCGGCCCGGCCCTGCTGGATGTCGAGCATGGCGACGCGGTGCCAGGCTAGCGACATCGGTGGCCTAAGCAAAATCGCGGCAACCTGCAACTTGGCTCCGGGCCGCCACCTTCGGCCGCCACGGGCGTTGACAGCACTCTCGTCACAGCAAGAGGACACCCCCTTGAGCATCTTCGGTGCCATCGTTTCCAAGATCTTCCATCATGCCGGGGCACCAGCCCCGCAGACGGCCGCTTCCGCCTCGGGGGCCATCACTTCGGCTCCGGCGCCCGACGGACCTGCTCCGGCGACGCCGCCCGCCGCGGGCGCACCCACGGCCTCCGCCGGCGGTGGCGCCACCACGGCAACTCCGGCCCAGACGGTCGATGTCGCGGCCGTGCTCGAGGGCTTGGCGGCCAAGAACCCGCAGAAGCTCGACTGGCGCCACTCGATCGTCGACATGATGAAGCTGCTCGACCTCGACAGCAGCCTCTCGTCGCGCAAGGAACTGGCGCAGGAACTGCACTATTCGGGCAGCACGGATGATTCGGCCGCCATGAACCTGTGGCTGCACGGCCAGGTGATGACCAAGCTGGCCGAGAACGGCGGCAAGGTCCCGGACGACCTCAAGGCCTGACGTTCCCGATCCGACGCGCCGGCCGGGGCGCATCGGCGGGTTCAGGGTTTCAGCGGCGCCGCATCGGCCGAGGGCTGGCCGCCGATCGGCGCCGCCGGAGCCGGGGCGGGCGGCGCCGGCCCGGTCGAGCCCGGGACGTCGCCGAACGACACGGGCGTGTCCTTGTCGACCAGTGCTGCCAGGTTCAGCGCGTCCCAGTTGGTGAGCCGGATGCAGCCGTGCGACTGCGTCTTCCCGACCGCTTCCGGGTTGGGCGTGCCGTGGATGCCGTAGCCGTCGTAGCTCAGATCCATCCACACGAGACCGACGGGGTTGTTGGGACCCGGTGCGATCGTGAACGCCTCCTTGGACCCGACGCCCTTGAAATGGAACCGGGGGAAATACGTGTAGTCCGGGTTGTGGGCGATGCGGCGGATCGCGAAGTCCCCGGTCGGTGCCGGCTTGTCGGTGCTGCCGATCGAGGCCGGATAATAGGCGAGGAGGCGCCCGTCGGCCGCGAGCGCCTCGACGTCGTGGCCGGTCTTGTCGACCACCACCCGCGCGGCCCTGTCGGTCGGCTTGCCGCGCTCGACGTTGGCCACCACGATATGCTGGCCGGCCGCGAACGTGCGGCCCGGGTTCAGTGCCATGATCAAGGGCTGGCTCATGTGGAAGCGCTCGGCAAGCGCCTCGCGGATGTCAAGATAGCCCATGTGCTTCAGCCGCGACTGCGCCTCGAAATCGAGCGGGATGCGCCTGGTGAACGGACCCTTGGCATCGGCCGCCGTCACCTCGGCGCTCGTCAGGGGCGCGGGCGCGCCGGCCGTCAACCTGTCCCACGTGGCCTGGTCGAGCCTGCCCGAAGCGGGAAGGCTCATCTGCTTCTGATAGGCCGTGACCGCCTTGCGGAAGTTGTCGCCATCGATCCCGTCGATGACGCCCGGCGAGAAATGCGCCCGGTCTAGCAGCACCTCGGCCTTCACCACCTCGGGCTCGGCGCGCGCGCTGGATCGATCGGGCAGAGGCGAAAACGACGCGTCCTGGACCGCCTTCTCGGTCAAGGCGGGAGGAGCCGCCAGGGCCGCTGGCGCGCAGGCCGAAATGGCGGCCGCCGAGGCTGAGGCGACCGCGAGAAGCAGACGAGGGGTCATGGCTGTGTCCGCTATGGAGGGCAGAGGTCAACGAGCCCTGGCGTCGTTTGTTCCTGAAACCCGTCGCTGCCGAGCCCTAGCGGTGTTCAGGTCAGCCTGCGTCGAGGTCGCGGATCATGGCGGCGCGCTCTGGAGCGCGTTCGGTCAGGAGGTGGACGTGGATCTCGTTGGCGCCGCCCGCCACGGCATGCCGGAACCCGGCGCTGGCGAAGAACAGGTCCGGCAAAACCCCGGTCTCGTCGGCCGCCAGGATGTGGCGCGCGCCGTCGTCGTGCCGCGAGACCGCCAGAACGACTGCGTCCTCGAAGCGGGGCAGGTCGTCC
>JAABUK010005698.1_pt1 | contig 19173 bp, 21 predicted proteins | sample 5559141 | NCBI WGS metagenome assembly JAABUK01 (sample SAMN10711869, study PRJNA513367) | rock metagenome | isolation source: Antarctica rocks | place: Antarctica: Victoria Land, Pudding Butte nord | collected 2016-01-03 | reverse complement strand
CTGCACAGCAGCAAACTTGGCCCCCTGCTGACAACAGATTTCCTAGGTCAACGCACAGTCAGGGTCAAAGCTCTGCAGCTAGCGCTACGGACGATATCTGCCGCAACGGTCCCACCCACACACGCGTACGATGGTGTACTAGGCCTACCTGACCGTACCGCCAGTCAGGTTGAGCTGTCGTCGCACACGAACTGTTGTGCCAAGCAAGGACTGGTTTTGGATACAGACTTTTGACGACCACTGTAACTCATACTCATCTCACAATCGCGAGTAACTCATCTCACAGCTTGGTCGAACACGTTCTGTACATTTCGAAATTCCAGATTCAACTGGCCAGTGCTCGAAAGGGGTTGCAAGACCCTGTTCAGCATCTCAACTTGAGATAAGAGCAGAAGAACACCGCACGGAGGCGCAAAATGGTGAGTTTTAAGCTTTCAGTCTATCTCACGCTGTCAGCACAACATCACCAACACTGCCAGCTCAATGCTGCAGAGTCGATGCTCAAGCAACAATATCTGTATGGCGCTATTTGTGTTTCAAGTGCTGTAGAGCAACCATATCATACTGCTGTGCAGGTGGGAAACATGCAAGACTTCAATGAACAGCAGGTGGCAGAACAGCCAGATCACAAAGGTGCACAGCTCACCTTTCCTGCAGCCACTGTTTTCGACGTGGTGCAGCAAGCACCAAGGCTCTTGGAAATTCTGACTCCAGAGTGTGTCAAAGTCCTGACAGCAACCTGCACACAGCTCCGCCAAAGCTTCCGTAGCAGTGTCACCACCATCCAAATGACAAATGATCAGGACACAGCCATGCTGTGTGCATACAAGTGGCCAAACCTGGTGATGGTTGCCATCAGCACCACAGTGGCTCTTGATGACGATTTGTATGGACACCGTCTTGTGTCATATTTGTTTGACATGGGATGGCCGACCATTGTGCACTTACATCTTGAGCAGCGTCCAGATGATCCCACAAGTTGGGAGTCAGCTGGCTAGCAAAGTGTAGCACTGATAGTCAATGCCAGCCATCAGAGCTCTCCAGACATGGACATCAAGGCTCATGGCAGTGCCTTGGCCCGCTTTGCCACAAGATGGGAAGCCAAGACACGAAGCATGTACATGAATCTGGACTCAGATTCAATACGTATTGACCCTTTGAAGCATCTGCAAACGAGCAAATGGCCATGTCTGGAGTTCATTACTTGTCATGGCAAGTATGGCAATGCACTACCCATCTCATGTTTCTCGGGTGAGAACTCATCAAATTTACAATTTGTTGCCATGTCTCAGTGCAGCCTTGCTGTAGAGGCAGTCCAGTCCCTGGTCGCTACATGCCCATACCTCTATGGTCTTAGCTTGGCAGCTTGCAAACTAGCGGCGGCAGCATTGACATGCCTGAGTCAGGCTCGCTTCTTGTCACTAAAAAATTTGAACTTGAGCGGGAATTCGCTGGGGTGGTTGGGTGTCCAGTCATTGAGCAGCTGCCATTTGCCAGCACTGCAATGGCTGACGCTTACTGATACAAATGTGAATGCATTGGCTGCCATGCACCTAGCTCGCGGGTGCTGGCCAAATTTGCAGCAGTTACATCTCTTTGACAACCAGCTGAATGCAGAGGCTATTGCATACCTGATCAACGGTGATTGGCCTCTGTTGCGAGAGTTAGGTCTCTTGCGGACATGTGTTCCTGAAGCTGTTTTTGAAGTGCTAGGTGTTGTTAATGCCTGCAAGCAGTTTGAGAGCACACAACCCAAATACACATACGGTATCAAGCAGTGCCTCTTGCTGAGGTCGAGCTTCCTTGTTTGGCCTAAATTAAAGGAGTTGACCATCAACTTACCATTGGTATAAACAAAATCATGCACACTTGTACTGTTAATGTTTTGCATCGGCTTGAGACATAGTATGTCATATTACGAGTGATTTGTATAGCAATGCTTTAGACAGCAGAGGCTCAGAATTGTGGTCCTTCAAACATTGATTCCTATGAGTCAAAACCATGTAGCTGGAAAGGGGTGCTCAATCTGTGACTTGCAGTGTTCTGCAGATATACCATCACGTCTTGTGTTTAGAGCCTTGTGGCAAGTTTCTGGGGGCTGGCTCATTACTCGTAAAAAGCTGTGGCGTTTTTGCTCTGGCTTCATTTGTAAATTGTCGCAATGCTTCTGAGGAGCAGATCGGCTGTCTGCTGAGGGATGTGGCGCAAGACTTGGTGTGAGGCCTCGTAACAAGCACACGTGATTGCTCCAGCACTATGCTGCAGCAACAGCGACAGCGATATACTTTTGTTTTAGCCGTACATGTGCTTTACGGCTTCTTGCAGACTGTCATGATAACATTGCTTGCCATGACATCAGCTGTGCATTACAAGTCCTCGTAATGTGCTCTCATGAGCGTGCAGATGCCGAGATGGTTGCTGAAGAAAATGGCTTGTTTTCCTTTGTGTCACCAGTTCTAGCTGACTGCCTATGCATCCTTGCCAGCTCAGAACCAAGGGCCGAGCACTTTGCCTCAGCAAAGTTGGCAGCTTCCTTGACCACAGCCAGCGTTCCAGCTAGCCTCTCATGTTTTGCAGTCATAGTCCTCAATGTGGCAGCACAAGATGAAGCGGTCTGCTCCACTCGCCACTCCATTGCTGCAAATCTCTGCTGCAGGTTGTTGCTTGTGCTGTTGGCCGCTGCTGCTTCCTGTTGTGCTCTGTTGGCATGAGCTTCCAGAGTGGTGAGCCGATTGTCCAGCGCTGCTGCACTGGCTTGCTCGCTTTGTTCCTGCAACTCAGAGCAGCTGCTCAGGCTTTGCCTGTTGTGAGACATTTCGACAAGAATGTAACATTATGCACTTGACTAGCAGATGTTATACAAAGGCATGCAGAAAAAGTCCATCTGGGCTGTGCTGCAACAGTAGGACTTGAAACTCCCAAGCATGGAGCTGAGTGGAAGCAGCTGCACGATGTTGGGCAGGAACCTAAATCGCAGCAGATGAGTAAGCATACAACGGGCTTGCTTGTGGTGGGCTAGGGGCGCCAGCTGGCAGTGCCAGGCAGCTCAAAGATCTGTACAGTGGACAGTGAGTGCATGGTGGGAATGGCCCAGCTGGGGCTTGGGCGTGCATGATGAGGGGTGCTGACAATGTGCTTGCTGCCTGGATGGCCTTCAAGGCTCCACCAGCAGTCCTGCACCTGCAGCAGCAGAGCAGCACCATTGTCAGCTCTGTTGCAACTGCTCCTGACAATGATGCTGCTCTCCTGCTGCATTCCCCACAGCATTGCATAGACAGCAACTAACATCTGCCAGCTGATGCAGCAGCAGCAGCAATGCTTTTGGCATGCATTCACTTTGCACCGCTGCTTTGCACCGCTGCTTTGCACCCCTGCTTTGGGCACGCAACAGGAACACAGGGTAAGATGCAGGGGGGATACTTGGCTTCTCATCAACTTGACGATGAAAGGCGTAGTCTTTTTTCCTCCCTTTTGTTTTTTTTTTGAGGTGAGGGGAGTACCTTGGCACGTGCTGCAGCGCTGGCTTGCCGGTGCTGCTCTTCCAGGCAGTCCAGCTTGCGGCAGAGGCTCTCATACTGCTTGCGGTAGAGGCTGGCCTCGGCACTGCGCGCATCCAATGCACTGCGCAACTCTGCAGCTGCAGCCAAGGCAACACTACTGTGAGCACCACGACCTAGAGCTAGCTTGATGTGATGACATGACAATGATGCTGTAACCAAACACACAGCGCGCGGTCCATGAAAAGCCGACTTTGCAGCAGAGCAGGACTGGCGCAGCTGACGATGGTCGGCACTACAGGCATATGCCTTGGGTTGATAGTAGGCTTCATGTTCACGAGCCTTGACAGAGATGGACGCATAGGGGTCACACTTGAGAGAGTAACCCTAGCTCTTTTCAATCCTGAAATGTCTATTGCTGTTGTACTCCAGATAAATCATCCCTACACCCAGAAACGCCTGGGGACAGTAACTACGGGTTTCTACATTGTGGAAATGTTTGTTGAATCATGAGGAGTCACTCCAAACTCCAAACTGGCAGGAGGCGAATTAGGTGGGTGTGAGCTGTTCCTGCCTCCGTCCATCAAATCGTTGCAACAGCAGAGCTCATGGTATTTTGTGGAATCACACACTTGGTGCTGCTGTCTGGTGGTGAGGACATAGCTGCAGGCAAGTAGCATACAGGGCGTACTTTCATGCTGCACAGCTTGCAAGCTGGATGTGGAGGCAGTGGTCTGCATCTGAGCCTGCAGTCCCCCTAGCTGCTCCCCCAGGGTGACCAGCCAATCAGCATGCTCATCCCCACCCCCACCCCCAGCACCCCTGCTCCTTTTTGCAGGGCTGCCAGACTTGGACCTGCTGGATAGATGTCACACTGTCCTTTCTGGGGTTGCAAGCTTCATGCACATAACCAGCACAAGTGTGTCTTGAGGCAACATTGTGTGTTGAGGCTGCAACATCATGATAGGTAAAATGTGACATGTGAGATGTGTTGTGCCTAAGGCTGCAGAGCAGGTTGTACCTGGAGGACGCTGCTGCACCAACACCATGACCTTCTGACTGAGCTGCATGCCTATCTCTTGCACGATAATCATCCAAGCCTCTCTGCATGATGACAGTGCAACCAGCTGTTTGAGTGCACCCAAAACTGTCAAATGACTGAGCATGCAGCAGCACAGTCATGGTATCAACCAGCACATCGGTAATGCTGGGCATATGCCTTGCAGTGATGAGAGATGCACACACAGTTTCACAGACGTATGCAAACCGACAACCATTTACGGTGTTGAGGGCAGTAAAATTAATTAATACAAAGGGATATAACCCCTACGATGATGCAGCATGCAGGATATTGTTGTTAAGCAATTGACCAAACTCAGTCGTAACAAGTGAACAGACTACAGCTGGGGAATGAACAGACACTAAGCAATACATATTCAAGGCATTTGACAAAAGAGCACCACAGGAGTTGCAATAGCAATGTTATGATGAAGGTAAGTGCTGGTACTGCGACACCACTCACTATGCAGAGGCTGAAGCATACCACATGCGCGCCTCTTTGGGGGCTGTCATGCCGCTGCTCATGGAGGGCATTGGCATCAAGCCACCTGTCCTGAACATAGCCCCCAGTCTGTGTGTGTATGCAACATGAGTCTGTCAGTTGTTTCCTGACAGGTGTGGCAAGCAAGCCCGGATGCACATCTGCAAAATTAGCAAATGCAGCAGCAGCTGCAAAATGCAGGTGCCGTGGATAGCTGAGCATCAAGCATGCAAGCAACATGGAGTGAGACATGAGGAGTGTGCTGGCCAGACGGCATAGTCACAGGCACGTGCAGTTCTGCTTGCTCATGGGTGCGCGTGTGATGGAATGCAAATGGCCTCTGAACTGAGTTGTGCATGCCATACATGTCAAGACTATTATACCGACAGCAGCCAGCCTGTTACAGTTGACAACCTACTGTCATATACACGGATGAAGCTACGACCACAGGTGTTCACCATATGCTCAAGATTTTGAAACAGATGCTGAAGCTCAAGCCAAAGCACTCAAAGCGCTGTACTAGATGGGACACATCTAGAAGCAAATGCCAGTCTCTTGGACAAGCTAGGCTTCAGGCATCCTGACTGCAGGTGACACACATCAGGCAGCGTGTTGCATGAAGCTGGTAAGGGCTGGTACCTGCTGCTGCTGAAGCTGTAGAAGCTGATCCAGTTGAGTTCCCACACGCCCCTCCAGCTGACTCAGCCTCTCAAGCACGCTGCTGACCCTGGGGTCCTCCCTACCCAAGTCAGACCCCTCACCACCCATGCCCAGCGGTACTGCCTGCTGTGGCTGCTTGTGCTCTGCTACCTGCAAGAAGCAGATCAGGAAATGCTTGACACCAGATCAAGTTGAGCGCCTTGTAAAGCACTTGCGGTGCTTGTGAGGTGCATGTAGAAGTCCTTGTGAGCATAAGTGCGACACAGTATGAAGCAGAAGAAGCCAGTCTGCTTGGCTCTGACAACGACATGAGCGTCAGCCATGCTGAGGACCACGCAAACTGCAAAGCAGCAAGATCAACAGCAGAGTCTAGTAGGAAACAGACTGATCATGCTAGGGGAGCAAGGACAAAAGTGATGATGCTGAAATTGGAGAAAAAGGATGAATAGAGCAAAGACTAGACAGACAAAAGGGGAGGCAGGGAATGGGGCATGTGTACCTGGGTCTCCAGCTGCTGCATGCGCTGAGTGGTGACCTCCTGCTGTGAGCAGAGCAAGCTCATCTGGTGCTGCAGGTTGTCACACATGTCACTGCTCTGCCGCCACCACTGACTCCACTTGCCATCCAGCTGCTGCATGTCACCTCTGCAGACACAAGCGAATCGTCTAGTATCAAGCTGTAACATTGCTAATTACAATGCTGTGGGGGTGCTGGTGACATGCTGTTGCAATGCTAGTTACTCAGTGTGAAGCTTTTCCTCTTGCTTCTCCATACCCTGAGGTGCCAGTGCCTGGCATCGCAGTGTGTGTTCGACCAGCAAGCTTGTGGTAGCATACAACACAGATGTACATGGAGGGCAGACTGTTGCAAGTCCATGAGTAGAAGCCGCAGCTGACCTCATTTGAGCCATAGCAGATTCCACCGTGGAAGTCAGCGTCTGGACCAAGGATGTTTGCAGCTGCTGCAGCTGCAATGGAGCACTGCCACCATCCAGTCTGTCATGGTCCCCAGTTCCAGAAGGCCCTGCTCCATTACCAACTGGCAAGCCAGCCTGATAGGCTGCGCCACTGGGAGTCCCCCTTGACTGGCCCTTCTGTAGAGATAGTCCTGTCGGACTCGAAATCGGCCACTGCTGATCAGACTTGGGCATGTCGGCTTCTGCTAGCTGCACCAGAGACAAGGGCTGTGTTGCTTCTGGCACTTGCCCTGCTTCTGGGGGCAGCCTGGTTTCAGGTGCCCTTTCAGTGTGTCTGTGTGCCCTTGCAGTGAGTAGCCCTGCCCTTTGAGCAGCTTGCTCTGCCCTCTCAGGCTGCTCCCCTGCCCTGGGATGGGGGCTGGAGCTGCTTTGTGATGCCTGTAGCCGCCTGCTGCTCGCATGGGCAGCTGCTCTTGGTGAAGAAGGTATGGCAGCAGGTACAGCAGCAGCTTGCTGCTGCATTGCTGCTGACTCACCATCACCAGCTGTGGCAGCAGTTGCAAACATGAGGGCTGCCTCAGAGTCATACCCAGGGGCTGAGCTGAACTGCTCTTGCCCTGCAGTGTGCATCAAGTCCAGATTCTGCTGAGGTACTGCTTCTGCAGGTGACTTCTCAGCACCCTCTGGAATAGCATCAAGCCTGTGGCCTGTCACTACAGCACTGTCTATGACACCAGCAGGGGCCGGTGCATGCAGCCCTGTCATGGCTCCATTGCTTTCAGCTCCTGAGTTTTCAGGTGGATTGAGACGGGATCGGCGGGCTGGGTTGAATGCCCGGTCAGGGGCAGAGGTGGGCGCTGGCCTGGCCTGGGGCTGCAAGCGTTTGATAGGAGCAGCAGGAGGCCTCGTAGGCAACGCCGATGGGATGGCAGGGGAATCTCTGCTGGCAGGCTGCCTTTCTGCTGTTGTGCGGCGTGATGGGGGACGAACAGCGGCGGCCAAAGAGGAGGTTGCCTGCTCTACACTGGCTCTACAGTGCACGAATAGAGTGTCAGGGCTGGTGCGGGTGTGCTGCAAGGCCTGAGTTACAGGTATGCACTTGGGCAAAGAACCACGTCTGATTACAGCAACTTCACGGATGTTTTGTCAGGCTGTGGCTTGAAAGTTACAGCTCCTTTGTGATGCATATGGTTTTGTTTGTCTGACCATGACAGCTGTTGTGCAACAACCTGTAAGATCATTGCTGTGCAGCACAATGCAGATGATGGACACACCAAGGCCCCTTCAACAAAACAGGGAACTCAATCAAGCATGCTGCAAAAGCTGATATGCAGTCCAAGTCAGGTAGATGAGCTTGCTGACCGTCTGAGCCCAGCTTTGGCTGTCTGCCATTCATCTGCGCTGCTGAAGTCCTCACTTGTCTCTGCCTGGATGGCCTTCACAGCTTTCACTGTCTGCATTTGACACTCAAGCATGAGGGTAATGGAATGATGTCCCATGCTATTGATGCATGCTGCCCTTGCTGCAGATCAGAGCTTGCTTGTGCAACATTGTTGCTACAGCATATGCCAGCACTGAATGTAATATACAGCAGCCACTTGAGAAAGCACTTAAGACAGCCTCTAGGTGGGGTTGGGGCCAAGTAGACCTGCACACAAGACTTGCCGTTCAGATGTGCAGTTGCAGTTGCAGGCATCTGGCAAGCAGCTACAGGTTCATGATGTGATGGCCTCATTGCAAGAATCCGCTCTCTAGGTGGCCACTGATGATGTGTTCAAAACATGTGACAGCCTGTGCACCGCCAGAGTGATAGTGTATGCACCAACACCGGCTGAACGTTGACAAATCGTGTCAGGCTGCTGCATAGAAACAGTCCTGGGGCTCTCTCACCTGAAGCTGCTGCAGCTTTGGTTTGGCAGCTTTGGCTGACAGATTCTTCCAGTGCTCCTCATCGCTGTCAGCATCAGAAGCGTCTGCTGCCTTAGCAGGCCCTGCATGCACCTGAGCCATGCCCTTTTGCCTCTTCATCAGCGCACTACTGCTTGTTGTGCTTGCCTGCTGCAGGCTGGCCTGTGTGATGAGGCCAGATCTTGGCTCAGCTGTGCTGGCAGTGCTGTCTCTACTTGCCCTCCTGTCAGCAGTGCTACTAGGCTTTCCAGAGGACAAGGCTGTTGCTCTGCTGCTGTCTGGTCTGACTGCGGCTTTGCTGGCAGGCTTGCTGCCAGATTGAGCAGCTTGCTTGGCGGTGACAGGCTGTGACTGCTTTGGGCGCTGTGCATACACCAGCTCTTCGTCACTGTCACTGGATGCAGCTGCAAATGGCTTGTTTTGGGCAGCGGTTGCAGGCTGTGTTCTGCCTGCTTGGCTTCTGTTGCCTGGTCTCATGCTGAGGAGGCTTCTGCTTGTTGGCTCAGGATCGCTGTCGCTGTCAGCTGCTTGAACAGGCGGGCGCTGCCTACCTGCTGAGGCAGTGGATGCAGACCTCTCAAGAGCTTTCTGGCCAGGTTGCAACAATCCAGGTCTGGTCTTCAGCTTCTCAGCTGCCACCGACTTGATAGGGACCTGTGCCAAAGATGCTTGAACAGTGAGTGAAGCGAGAGTGACTGGCTGGGCTGTTGAGTCTGACGACGGTCGCCCCACCTTGGCTTGAGTAAGCAACTTGTTCTGATGCTTCTGCAACATGTGTGCATCATCGTCGCTGTCGTCCTCGGGAGGAGCAGCAGCTGCTGTTGCTGACTTCCTAGATGGCTGGACGTCTCTACTTTGTCTACTGCTGACGACTTGTGACAGCTTACTGGACTGTGATTCCTTGCTTTGTCGCCTAGCTGTTGCAGGGCGAGCTAAGCCTGTAGCAACTTTTCCTCTGTGTTTTTCCAACACAACATCCTCATCCTCGCTGCTCATTATGATGGCAAAAGCCTGCTAGGACTGCCAAATCACAGCAGACTTTCAATTTCGTCTGACATAATGTCCCGCTGAATAGCAAAGACAAACTGCTTCGCCAAGTCAAATGCAGCCTCCCCAGCTTCATTCACTTGTCAAAATCTGGCCAGCGCAATTACTCATCGGTAGCCTAAACCCCACGTGGCATGAACAGTCATGATCTGCCATGACAAAGGAGCAATCGACCAGGCATATTGCTGATTCAACTCATTCCGAAACCGACCGCAATTGCCTTACTGGCGCGGAGCCCAAACCAGCTTTATCATGTTGTGATCAAGCCTCGAAAGTTTTCGGCAACAGTGAGACGCACTGGTATGGACCGCGCAGTCGCACGAGCAAGCCAAGCATATCGAGACAACGAAGTGGCACTTGACGACGGGCATGTGCCCAAAGATCATGCCCTTGAACACCATACAGCTGTTGCTGCCGTTCAGCCAAGCGGACACAGCGCACGAAACCTCCATCATGTCAAGTCGGCCAAGAACTTGCGAACTGCTGCTGCTGTGACTGTCAACTTGCGAGACTGTGGGGCCATATCTCGCATTCTCAGGCAAGGCAGGATGTTCAGGAGCAGTCAAGTCATGAGGTACACTCGATTCCAATGATGTTCTCTTCCAGGCAGATAGCTGCGTGAGTGCTTCAGCCGCATGCACTGACCTTGGTCTATGTTTGTTCTTGCAGTGCAGCAGAGATTGACAGACTGGGCATCAGGGTGAGTCAAGTACATTGCATTTAGCTAGATGCCCTTTGCAAGCCACAGGCCTGAGCAAGATGCCTGCTGCAGTCGATATTGGATCTCAGGATTATGCGCAAGGATTGCAAAAAGGAGGCCAAGGACTTCAACAATGGCGTGCATGAGCTGGCGTACACCCTTGGACAGGTTCTTGTACAACTTGCTCAGCAGATATGGCGCTGCATGCTGATTGTAACCCATTTTCTGTGCAGCTGTTCAGCACTGTTCAGGGACGTGATCTTGCGGTGCTCAATACCCAGTTGTCTTGATTATGCCAGGACTTGTATCTGATATGTTCAAAATGCTAACACTGTGTCTGCTTTGTTGCAACAGCCCGTTCAAAACTTGGCAAAGACCCTGACGGAACGAGGATCAGCGCCACCTGTCCCTTGCCACATCTGCTCAGACGAGTTTGAGGAGGCGTACAACCATGAGTCATCCGTTTTTCACGGTGCGTCAACACCGCTGTGTGGCACGCCGATCATGGTTTTCAGAGTCCAGCAAAGGAGCAACATGCAATTTTGTATGACGTGGCCATATAGGGTCAATGCATGCTACAAGGATGCCAGCCGCAGAGGCTATGACAGATGCTCATCTGACTTAGGGTGCCACATGCTGCTTTGCATACAACATGGCTATGCTTGCTACTTGTGTTGACAGTTTGCGCTTGAGATGACCAGATGTACAAGCCACCAATACCGACACAGTCTGCCTCAGGCTTATTGCTGCTACACTGGTCAAACTGTGCCACATTTAGAGCATGCATAGGAATGGTTTCTTTAGGTTTGGACAACTGTTTGCAGCTTCAGCACCAACATCATTCTGTTAAAGTAGTCACAGCAATTCTAAGAGGAAGAGCAGCAGGAATGTGCGCCAGCAAGACAATCAGCACCACGCATACAAATTGCTACACAAGCACTGCCCATCAGGCTGATGTGACCTCCTGCTGCTGCAGCTGATCTAGTGCCGGCAAAGGTGAAGATGCACATCTTCTACGGCATGCCAAAGAAGACCAAGCTGAAAACCATCTTTGCCCCCCTGTGTGGCAAGTCTCCTGAGCAAGTCATGGCGCCGGCTGTTGCCGACGCTCACAAGCTGGGCTATGACAAGCTCTATAGGTTGCTCCTGGACTATGTAAGCTCAGCACTGCCCCGCCCTACCCCTCCTCCATGTGCAAGTCCGGTCTGTCTATCATCTGGCTGACATGTCAAGTCGCTACTGCCCAGCTGGGTTGTGCACACGGACAACATACATACACCACACAGACAGCACATATGGCACCAATGGCACATGCTGTGTTGCTGACAGCTGCGACGCTACACCTCCTGCCTGCCAGAGCTGCAAACCACACCTGCACATATTGTAAGGAATGGTGCTGCTGCTGCTGCTGATTGTGCAGCCCATGTGGTTCACCACTGCACACCCATGCCTGCTGCTCATGGCTGCAGCATCTGTAGGTCAGTGGGACCCATGTCAATTGTTGCTGAGCAATGGACCTGCCTCGTGTCAGCCTGCTAGGGGTACATCCTGCCGCCATGTGAGCACAATCCCTGGCCATGTGTGCTCAGTCCCTGGCCATGTGGGCACAATCTTTGGCCATGTGGCCGCAAAACATGGCCATGCAGGCTCGATTCCTGGCCATGTGGGCTCAGTCTTGATGCCTGATAAGCTGCCCTGGTGGTGCAGGGCAAGAAGGAAGTTGCAAAGGCCCTGCGAGTCTTTGTGGACCACAACAACTACCCTGTGCTGGTCCATTGCATACACGGCAAGGACCGGACCGGCCTCATTGTCATGCTCATCATGCTGCTCTGCAGTGTGGAACCAGAGGTATCCACTCCCTGTATGCGCACTCACTGTACCACCAGACTCACTGTATGCGCACTCACACCAGCAATGCCATACCCTGTTGTCAAGCTTGGAACCAAGCATTGCAAGCTGCATCCTGCACCACCTTCAGTCTGCTGTTTATGCACGTGCTTGTTTTGTGGCTTTGCGCACATTGCTTGTACACTGTGTAGTCATGCCAACACCAGCTCGCCTCACATAAGCATGTCCATACCTGCATTGGCTTGCCGCCTGGGAAAGTCATTCCGGTTGTGTGCTTTCGCAGACGGTTGTGCTGGACTATGTTCAGTCAGAGATCCACTTGAAGAGCTCTAGAGACAAGAGTCAGCTTGATCTTGCCAGTACGTGCTCTAGGCTTGCACACACAGCACCGCTTGGAAGCTGCATGCAATTGCCAGTCACTTTTCCTGTTGCAGCGCATGTCTGCAGACATGATCTGTGCCTTGCTATCAGATGAGTGGTTTGTTTGTCATGTGCACACTGCATTGCCTTGCACAAGATGTTGGTGCGGTCATTGTGCGATGGGCTTGCTAGGTCTGGCAGTGCTGCTGTGTACTGGCATTATTGTTCACATTTCTTTCTCTCTGAGTCTGTGCGCATTCCAGCCCATGTTGTGCCGCAGGCTACCTGACCAGTGACGGTGTCATGGCTTCCAAAGCACAGACAATGCAGAGCACGATAGAGTACATGAACCGGAAGTATGGGTCAGCAGCAGGGTATGTGAAGGTCATTGGAATCACACCATCTGAAGTCTCAGCTATCCGCCTGAACATGCTGATCAAGGCAGCTCCTAGAGACCTGCTTGAAAGGCTCAGCTTGACTGGCAACCTTCGTGGAAGGGGCTCGGTGTCCCCTCAAAGCAGCAGGGACCATTTGTCACGAAGGACCTACTCCAGTGATGGCAGCTTCTACCCTGGCAGTCCAACAAATGATAGATTTGATGCATCAGCTGGCTCGGGTAAGTCTAGTGGGTCTAAGAATCTGACCAGGCGGTCGAAGACTTTCAGTACTCTATCGCGGCGGTCCAAGGATGCCGCCAACGGAGTGCAGGCGGTGTCCAAACAGCCTCATGATATCATGATCAACAAGAAGATCAGTGACTTTGACTGAGGTTGCTGCTTGTAGTGCGGTTGTAGGACTGCTTGTCTGCGTAGAGTCTGGTTTTAGCTGTTCCCTGGGGCATGTATGTAGGGCAGAGTGGTTCATTGTAGTGATGCTTGTGTACGTCGTGGAGCATTTGTTATACTTGTGAAGTTGTCCTCCTGGCATGTTTTGAGTATTGACACATTAATTTGACGGCCATTCTGGCACTGGTATTGTGTTGATTTTGCTGAGCCCAGAAGAGCAGCTAGTTGTGGCTTTCAGTATGCCTGCTGTCCCTGTGACCTCTTTTGTGGAGTGATACAGCATGGCTGCACCTTGCCTTTAGAGGTCTCAGCAGGACTTGCTATAAAAAGGATTTAGCTAGAGCGCCGTCTGCCCTCGCATCTTTTCACCACAAATAGCTCCTCTTGGATGTCATCTTACCGTCTAATATCATATAGTATATCTTTTTGGGTTTCGAACTAAGCTGCATGGCAGATCTGGACTGGACTCTTTGATTCATATGGGACCTTTGACGCTGTGTTGATTAGTGACTGTGCTTATACTGCAACGCTTACAGTACAGTAGCTTTCACATCAGCAGAGATGGCAGCACGTGCACACTCAAACAAACATCAGGCAACGCAGCAAATACAGAAGAAAGGAGAATCGTGACATGCCATGCCATCAAGTCGCCCCAGAGCAGCAATGAACATACGTGCTCAGAAATTGCACGTGGAGTAAAGTAGTGTTGAGATGCATGTTGTTGAAGAGCTAAATCAGGCTAAATATAGCTCCTTGGACACTACGAGCAGGCCACTGTTGCAATCAAATCTGTGTTGCTGCTGCTAGGTTCTGTATTGCGCTACTTCCACTGAGCTTTCTGTAGAGCTGAGTGGATAAGCAAGTTTGCTCATCTCAAAGTGCGTTGGACTGACCAATTGCCAGCCCAGTGGTCAACAGACCAAACACAAGAAAGGGTTGTGCTCTTGCTTGGTACTTGACATCATTCTCAATGGGGTCAGGGATGAAATACTTGTACTGGAAGTAGATCTGCAGACATCACACGGTAGCCTGAGCCCTGATGCTCTCACGCCCAGACACAATAACAACATTGCATCAGAGCATGCTCAAATTATTCAGGCTGAGACTTTGCATGACACAGCACAAAGACAAGTGTGATGACATGAGCAAGTGTCACAGCACGCAGAATCTGCATCAACTCTCCACCCTGGCGCATTGCTGCCAGAGCTCAGGACTTTTGATGCAGATTGAATCACACAGTGCTCAAAGCACTCAAGATGCTGAGCAAGCAGACAGTCACAACAACACTTGTAATAGAGTTGCTTGCCCTGCCTGACAAGCACAACAGATGGCAGTTGTCTGTTGCTCACCTGAGGTAGAATGAGCGCAGTGAGGACAGCTGCATATGTGGTCTCATGGCGTCCCACGGCCAAGTATGCTGCAACGGCTATCTGAGTGACATCAATGGTGGCAACTGTGATCCACTTGGCCACTTCCGGCCCAAAGGCAACCGGCAGACTGTTCAAGCCCATTTTCCTGTGGATCAGCCAGCAGGTCAGCAACACTGGTCTTGTGCTGCATTGCAGCCCAAACCAGTTGCTTGTGCAGTTGTTTCACAGCAACACGTTCAGGGCAGGTCAAAAATCCTTGAACACAGAGCATGCACAAGAAGGACTGCAATGATGGATTGTTGCATATGTTCATGTAGACCTATGAGGTGAAATCTAGTACCTTTCAGAGGGTTCTGCACTGTCAGATCCACCATGCAGAACAGAGAATTGCATGGTCAAGTCCAGTGTGAATGCACTCAGAATTGAGGTGTTGTATGCAGGGCAGGAGCAGATCAGCATGAGTAGCATCTGAAATCCACATCTGTGAAGGGTGCCCTGAAATGCTGTCATCGCATGCCAAAGACACTATGAGCCTACTGCAATTAAGTACAGCACACAGTAGCAAAGCATACTGGAGACATGCAATGCTTGCCATGTCACACTCTATCCTGAATCTCACCTGTCGCCCTCAATGCTCTTGAAATCATTGACAATGGCAATGCCCAATCCTGCCAAGGAGTACAGGACCGTCAAGATGATAACATCCAGCGTGAGATGTCCAAAGAGCGCCTATATCATGAAGAGTACACATCGCAAAGCTTCAGCTAGCAAGCACCTTTGTCACAGAGACATAGTCTGACAGACACAAACGTGTAACTTATGTTTGTCAACTTGCAATGGTGCACAAGAGCATGTGCAACTCCTGATATGCACCCTCAGCAAGACATACAAGCTGCAATGCTGCTCTACCAGAAACATGTGTTAATGTCCATCACAGAGCACTGTGTTGCCACGCTCTGACTGTCGCATCTGTCCAATATGCTATGTTTTTCAAGAAAGCAACTCCATACAGAACAAATTGCATAGCAGAGCAACATGCGCAAATCTGCTGCTTCCATCATTTGGCTGCTCGCATTGCATGCAACAAGTTAGAGCCTGCGCAAGACAGCAAAGGAAGCTGGTGCGGTATACTGTTGCTTGATCTGTTCAGTGATGTGACATGGCGTGCATCAATGAATACCCACCTGGCCAGCCCACCATGGCAGAGCAATGTAGGATGATCCCAGAGCATAGTTGCCAATCCATCCACTCTGCTTCAGCTTCAAGGGAGGTGCTGAGTAGATATATGAAATGAAAGAGCCAAAGGTTGCGAGGCAGAGCAGGGTGGGGAACTCATGACCCGCCCATCTGTCCAGGGTGTAGGATACCCCCAAGCCCCCAGCCAACAATGTGAGGAATTGGGCTACCACCTGTGGCTCTGAGATTGCGCCTACATGGCAGAAGCATGCTAGGTCAGCTCAATGCATGCCAGGACAAGAAGCACTCCAATTGCCTGAAGTGCAAATCCTGTGAAACCATGGCAACAGTTGTGCTACCAGAGAAGGTTGTGGTGCAGATACAACACAAGCGCAAAACAACTGTGACCCAGCAGACTAGTGACACTACTGAGAAGGCAGAACGGGCTTGCGGGACTCTGCCATTCTGTCACTGACAGTACACATCCTGCAGTGCAGGTCTCTGCACATGCTACTCAGTCGCAGCTTTGTATACACGTGATGCAAAAGCCAGAGGTTCATTGCTGTTTCAGCTGCTCATCAGGCAGAATGTGCAGCACACACTGAAGCGACATGCCGCCTTGGGTAAGCAACTGCCTTGCCAGACATTGTTGACTTCATGTCTGGACTCAAAAAGCACATCAAAAGTCATTGTTAGGGAATGTTTTACTGAGTTGTTGAGTACCTGATGGGATAGGCCTGTTGGGTTCATTGATGGCATCAATCTCCTTGTCATAGTAGTCATTGATAGTCTGTGTGTAGCCAGTGAGGAGGGGACCGGACATCAGCATACATGTCAGGGACTTGGCCACATCTGTAGGCGTCCACTGGAAATGCCCAGATGCAGCTGCTCCACACAGTACACCTAATCACAAAGGAAAAGGATTATTGGCCATTGAAAGAGTCTGACAAGACAATAAAGCAATGCTTTGCATGTTGTGGTATTTTGAAAAGAGCAGTCGGTAGAAGCATGAGAAGATCTTACCCCAGATGAGGGGTATCCACGTCACAGGCTTGGTGAGCTGAAGTCTGATTTTCCAGATGTTGGTTTCCTTGTCCCCACCTCTTATGCCAAGGATCTGGGCCACACTGCCCTTCACGAAATTCTTGCTCTCAACTGCTTTGCCTTTGACACCCTTTTCTTTCTGTGCACACTCTGTGCGGATGGCTCTTCCTGCAACATTTGAACTTCATCTGGCATAAAGCACTCACTCCTTTGCTTGCACAAAAAAGATCTCGCATGAGTAGTCAGAGGGCCATATGATGGCCATATGGCTGAAGACTGCCTCCGAACTGACAGGTTTCAGCAGGTACATAGCACCGCAGAAGAGTGGGCAAACTGACCACAACACCAAGCCTGACAACAGTAAAGCCTTCACAGAAGAGAATTCAGCACGAGCAGAAGGTGTGCTGACCTTTCGAGGACCGTTGTTTAGGGTGTTGACCAAAAACAAGCTTGCCAGCGAAAGCACTTCGCAAACGCAGCCCGTTTGCCAAAGGCCCCCTGAGCAACTGGCAACACGTGTGCTGAGCAATCATCGCAGTTCTACGGCCGGACATCACGGATTGCGAGCAGCGACGAGACAGCAAGGTCGACTAGTACGCTGTTTTCTTGCCTTGTTGGACTCTAGTTCGAAATTCCTATGAGGGTATCCTATCCGTAGGCTAGGGTAAAGAATTTGCCTTAGGTTTAGACCCAGTTCCAATTGCTGAGTGTATGCAGTTAAACACGGCACCTATATATATATTTGCCTGACTGACTACTGACCATAGGGTTTGCTCTATGTTATGTAAGCAAATGCATTCAAACAGGTAGGTGTGTGGTAATGCTGACATAAGGGCCCCTATTAGTAAGCAATGTTTTAAAAGTTTCAGAAAGGAGTGCTATTTGTCAAGCTAATTCATTGCTAATTAGCAGTGGGAATTCATCTTGCCACCCTAAGTCACAATCCAATTAACAAGTCTAGTACTTAAGCTGTACCTAATTCATTGTACCATCTTGCCACCTCAAAACTAGAGAGTGGGGGAAAACAGCATTTCTGGGAAGGGTAAATACTTTTGAATGGCGAGTGGCAAGATGGACCCTAATGGACCTTACCCACACACTGACCCCCCTGCTTGCCCTTAAATGTTGGCAAACCTAGTGAGATCCCTGAATTATGCTAGATAATCTGCAGATCATGACTAAACTCTTACATAATCCAGAAAATTTCAGAAGCTTCTTCTGCCGCCCTAGAGCTGCAGAACTCTGCACACAGACTATTCTTCTTCTGCATGCAGACCCTGCAGTGGTCTAGGGCAGACCCTACAGTGATCTAGGCCTGAGTTGCAGATCATCTGTGCCTGATCCTACAGTGATCTAGGGCAGATGCTGCAGAGTCTGGGCCAGAAGTCTGCAGAACTCACTCCAAGGATTATCTGCATTATGTAAGAGTTGACTAAAGGTGACATAACTCTATTTTTTTCTGTGCACAGAGTACTGTAGCTCTGTAGAACCGTGACAAAACACTGTATTTACTGTAAATAATGGCTACGGCGGTCGAGAACCTGAACAGACACCTGGAACTGGCCGTGCGCTAGCTAAAAAATACTAAGCAATAGTGTCAACGAAATCCCAGACAAAATATTCGACCTGGCAGATGAAATCTATGATCTGCTCTTGACATTCACAGAGCCAGGATCCCCAGCAAATTGAGGGGACCGGAGATCGTTGCGGCCCTAAAGGGGATAGTAAACACGACGAGCTTGAACACCCTAACCTCAGAGGATAAAGTGCAGATCCGTAGGATGCTAGACATCATAATTGTATTGAATTTAAAGAAAGTATAATATAATATACAAGAGAGAAAACATAGACATAATACAGAGAAATTCAGTGAAAAGCTGTGATGACACACACCCACTGCTTGTACCGAGGTTCAGATTCCATAAAGACATGACTGCATAACCACAGCATCTAGGTTGAGAAGCGTCCGAATGGCATCAAAATGAAAAGTTTGTCAAAACGTCCGTATTGAAGTAGTTTCGTAGTCACGTTGTTACGACTCGAGGGCATCGTCGCATGAGAGTATGGCGTCAACTAAACTTCAGCCATCTTTCGCGTGCGCAGTGTTGAACGGAGCCTGACCCGCTCGTGACGTGCGCAGTACTAAATGGACCGTGAGGCTCCGTGACCCGCTCGTGACTTCCGTGCCAGGAGTCAAGCCGTGACGCTTCCGTACAAGAGAGAGAGAGAGAGAGAGAGAGAGAGAGAGAGAGAGAGAGAGAGAGAGAGAGAGAGAGAGAGAGAGAGAGAGAGAGAGAGAGAGAGAGAGAGATAAAAAATATA
>JAABUK010005696.1_pt1 | contig 19175 bp, 28 predicted proteins | sample 5559141 | NCBI WGS metagenome assembly JAABUK01 (sample SAMN10711869, study PRJNA513367) | rock metagenome | isolation source: Antarctica rocks | place: Antarctica: Victoria Land, Pudding Butte nord | collected 2016-01-03 | reverse complement strand
CACAGATGCCAGCAAGGCAGACAGCAAGACAGGACAGCTTACGCTTCATCATCTCATATGTTGTCTGGTTGGTGGCTGCCAGGTAGCTGTGAAACACTACCAGGATAGTGAAGACAATTGCTGCTATTGTCAAGCACATGCCCGCCCACAGCAGAACAAGGGCCCGCAAAGCAGAGTAGTGCCAACATTGTGCCTGCAGCACAGCTTGCACCGCTGACACTGCTGCCTGGCCTCACTCAAGGTTGAAGTGCAGTTAGCGAGACATTTGCAGCAAGCTGAATCTACTCTGAACCAAACTTCGCCATCTTTGTAAGCTGATGCAAAGCAAGTGCAGATCACAGTACAGATCAAATGCTTGGTTGACCAATGTGATACGACTCTTGTCATCTAGATTCGTCTTTCCCTTATGCTGGGTGCATACTCTGAGTATGGGGTCTTGTTTGGGCAGTCAGCATGTCAACAATATCATGTGTTGATGTGTTCTAGCTCAGACAACACAATTTTTACGCCAACCTCTGCAGATACATTAGTGTAATGCGCTTAGAGAGCTAGCACATCAAGCTCAGAGTAAACACTCATGTGGACCACACAAAGCTTGCTACTGCAACTTAAACCTCTACTTACTGCTGCTGTAAGGTCAAATAGGCTGTAGCATGGCCTGACAGCATGCCATGCCAGCATCCAGCCCCACATGATCAGGAACCACTGCAGAGTACAGTAGGCGAGGAACAAAGCATGATTGCTGTCGCCCACTGTAGTGTTGATAAGCATACAGTAATGATCAAAGGCCACCACGCATTTGCCTGCACACAGCACATTTCTTCAAAGATTTGATGAGCGCAAATACTTGCCAGCAGCGGTCAGATGCAAATCTTTATATGCATACGACCATGGAAAGCACATCATCTATGGTGAAATTAGTCACTCAATGTGCATGTACGACAATCAGCACCTGTTGCAAAGTCATGTCGCACCCTTATGGTCGGGGATGTCATGCCACAATGTTCACAAGGAGCGCTTTGTGCTGCACTGTTGCTGATTGCATCAGGGCTGCCTGGGTCTGAGTTGTACAAGGTATGGTACATCCATGTCAAGACGCCCAAGGAGACAACTAATAAAGCAGCGTAGGCATGATCAAAGCTCATGAGCTTGCTTGAGTGAAATGCCCCTGCGGCATATCATTGACTGTTACACTGACTTTAAGGGCACACGCTGAAGTGCCCCAAGTTTTGTTTGAAACGAGATGCACCTGACATGTGCCTCGTAAGATCTGTGTGGCATAGGTACAGCAGGAGAGGTCCTGCCACGTTGCCTGTCAACCATACTCGTAACTGCCGGTCCAAACCTCGCATCCCACTGTCCAGCTAGCCCAAACTCGCAGGCCAGAATCAACAAACAAGCTGCTGTGAGCTTACAACCCCTGGAAAGCAATGGACCACACAGTCTGTGTCTGCCAAATTCAGAGATAAGGACCGGTCAACAATGTGTATCAACCTGGAGCCTCCGCGTCTCGGAAGAGGTACAATTGCGCAGGAACAAGCTGCGCTGACTGTGGTGTACAGACGATGTGCTGCACACTTTCAGTGATCACGGGAGACAACGGATGCCATTGACCACATACACAAGCAACGGCCTCTGAAGACACGCAAGGCCTGCGCTGCAAATGCTCGAGGCACAGACGTGAGGTGCGCACAAGGATCACAAGCGGAAGCTTTCCGTTTGGTCTCGGAGCGGGTCTTTGGCCGATGACTAAACTGCAAGCAGCTTAGTGCACAGTCACTGCATTTGAGGACTTTGAGATCTATAGCGTAGGTCACTAGTCAGTTAGGCAAATGTATGTTTGATATACAGGCCATCAGCCTGACTGCCGGTTTATAAATATTGAAAACAGCTATCTGTAGCAGGTGTATTGACTTCTGCTGACGTTTGCTGGATTCCACCAGGGGCCTTTTTCGGCACTTGGTGAGTGACATTTCCTTACGCCATATGCGCATGCACGGGTGCATGCCAGCTGATCCCAAGCTTGTGCCTGATTCAATGTGCCTCTGACACTGTCTTTTTCGAAAGCAACAAACGGCAGTGTTGTTGCTGAGAGTGTCACCTGCTGCATGCACAGGACTAGCAGCCAGATCATGTGGGTGGCAGAGGCTGAAGTGGCATACAAATGCAGTTGCAATGCTGCTTGTATTTATGCCACTACATTGCTGACTAGAGTGCTGGACGTTCCCAGCTGGACTGTTGACCTCACTTCCGATGTTGTGGTTGAGTCCGCACTAAAAGCCATTTGAGTTGCTGCCAGCCACCATTGGCCATTGTCCACCAATACATGTAGAACTTTACTATTGCGTGGCCTGCCCCTGGTGAATGGCAGAGGTGCCAGCAGCAGCAGCAGCAGCAGCAGCAGCAGCAGCAGCAGCTTATTCTGTTGAGGGCATCCACTCCTGTACCAACGGGTAATCAGAAGTACCTGTACCTGCTGACTGCTGGGCGCTGTCTGCAAGCTGGCTGGCACTTGATCAAGGCCTGGTGAACCAGATTGCTTGCCGGTCTGTCCCTTCAACTGCAGTGTGAAGGGTTTGCCTGACTGCAGCTGCTGTTTGCTCTTCAACAGGCATTTGAGAGTTGTCTGCAGGTTGCTTGCTCAGTGGCAGATGGCAGTGTGCCGGCTGTCATGCCCTGCTGTTGATGGGGCCGTGTCATATGACCATCACATGCATCAACTTATGCAGCATGTGGCCTGCAGAATCATCTCCAGCTGTGGACTTCTATACAAGCACAGGTGTTCAAGGGCTGGCCATGACTGAGTATGCGATCTATTTCAGCAGGACATCTGTGCACATGCTTTCACGCTGATCTTTCAGGATGCACAGGTGCACAGAGTGGACACAATGCATCCATGAATGTTCACCAACTATCCAAGCCACTCTTGGTTTCGGAGCGCCTCTTACAATTTTGAAGCCAGTTACACACACACAGAATCCTTCGAGAGAGGCTGCATCACCTCATTGCTGACTTGCATCATGGTGTCGCAACCGTGGTATACAACTTTGATACGTGCTGCCCTCGGCGTTCAGGTAGCGCTCTGAACTGCTGTGTCTGAGACCTCACGCCTGGCCATCTTTGACTCGGCGCAAAGCTCACCACTCGTTTCCGTTTACGTGCAGGAGCGAGATGAGGAGCGCAATGAGGAGTCTGATGAGGATGAGCTCCAAAGGTGCAGGCCTGATGGCTTCTTGGTATGGTTTCAGGTGGAGACCGCAGGTCGGTTTATCTCTGCTTCAGCAAAGCACAACACATAACAGACTGTCTGTCAAGCCAATGTTTATTCTTTGTCATCACCACTCTGTCGGGGTATTGACTCTGATACCTCTTTCAGAACATCAATTGTACCGTTTGTGCTGCAGAGCAAGGCCTTGTGGCTCTGCCAGTAATCTCAAGATGCGCTCAGGTAGCTTCTGCAGCCTCGATGACGCCATTGTGCTCGCATTAGCAAGGACATCCTGCACAATGCCTTTGACTGCAGGGATTGAGTGGCAGAGGCGAGCTGCAGGTGTTAGTGACAGCCAACAAAGCAGGCTGCTCTGTGCTTCAAGGCTTGCTTCCACAGCAGGTCAGTGTTGATATACAGTGGCTGACAAACCTACCCAATGCTGACTATATGCATACACAGGGCTGTTGAAGGGCTGTCCTTGGCATGCTGACCTTTGTACCGTACAGGTGAAATTGCTGGAGACCCTTCCAGGCTTTGTCCCCGCCATAAAGACCTTCCTGGCACAATGGCAGCCCAATGTAGCACTTTTCATGGTCAGTACTAGCTCGCCCATTGCTTAGGCCCACTGCTTAGGCCCTGTCTCCTTGCCAAAGGCGTCAACTTCAAATGTGTTCATGCTTGTCAGACATTTGGGAACTGCACATACACAAGCAGAGTTTGGTCATATAAGAAGGCCACATAATGCTGCCAGACTTGTACTTGCATGAGTGTCTTAGGATTTAGGCTTGACTTCAACACTTGGCAACTGGCCAATTGCATTGCTACTGCTGAGCAAAGCAGGTACTTGACAGCAAGCCTGCGTTGATCACCTGGCGTATCACACCACACAAATGGTGGCCAGCCCTGCAGCCAGTCCTGGTCACCCAGCCCCTTATGTGCAGCAACAGCAGCAGCAGCAGCAGCAGCAGTTTGGCTGTCTGATCTTTGTAGAATATGCAGCCTCTGCGTCTGTTGTCCGTCAAGTCCCTGGCCATCAGGTGTATAGAGGCTGACGTGGTGCAACGGCCGCCAGCTCAGCCAGCCCCTTCGTCATTCAGCAGCACTTCATGCAGCTTAGTAGGCAATCAATAGTCCCAGCCATGCAGAAGTTGCCCATGCAATCAGCGGCATTACATCAAGCAGCTAGCAAACTTGTTTGTTCAAGCCAACATTAGCCTGGCCAGCTCTGACACTTGTCTTTCTGCCAAACTCAGCCTGTGCAGCCAGGAGCTCCAAAGCAATGCCTGTGCAGCCAGGGGGCTTGAACAATGTACCTGCTTTGTACTTGACGTGTTGTGTTGGCTGCTGGTCACGGTGCACACAGCTGTAAGGCATGTGGATGCACTGTAGTCTGACCTCATCCCAGCCATGCAGGATCCAGAGCTGCAGCCTGCTGTGCTGAATGCCTGCCGTGAGCGAGGCATATGGCTGGCTTGGCTGGATGCAAGGATGCCTGTCCCCCAGTTCTTGCGGCATCAAGGCAAACAGCAAGCCAGGGCAAATGTCAACAAGCTGCTGTGCATGTTTGATCTCATTCTGCCAGAGACTGACATGGTACACCTCTCACTGTGACCTGCATGATTTATCGCACATGTCTCTGTGTTCCTGTCACATACCTGGTCGTTGGTGCAAGACAGCGTTGTAATTGCGTGAGCAAAATCTGAGCCTGACAATCTGCTGCTTGTCTGCCATCCTGCTGATCTTGTCCTTTTACTTCTCATGCTGTTTGCCTACCAGAATAGAACGCATAGTGGCCGGCTGTCTTTGTCACTTATCTGCATGCAAGCATGCCATCACACCAAGCTCAACACAACCAAGCTTTGGAGCCATCACCCAGATCTGCACTTCATGAAATGGTGATAAGTATGAACTACAAACGCTCAGCTTCCTCCTCCTGATGCTGTGCATCCCCTATCTCCTTAAACAAACTGTGGTTTGCAGGATGTAGCCAGGTTGCTGATGCTGGGAGGGGCGCTAGCTCAGATGCCAGCTTGGTATGTGGAGCTCAGCTATGCACAGGCCCTGGAAGCTTGTGCTCTGCTGGCACGTCAACCCCTCACTGCAAACTGCCGCCTCCTGCAAGAAGGTGTTGTGCACCCCTGCACCTTTGTTTCACATGTGCCACCCTTGTAGACCTGCCTTCAGTGCACACTCCGGTTAGTTGCATGCAAGTGTTGCTGTTGTGCATGATTAGCATGAGCTGACCATGCGGGCATGTCGACCATCATTGCAGCTACAGAACTGGGTGTATGCCGGCAGAACATGTTTTGAATGGTTGCTTTGAAGCAAAGGTCAAACTTTGCTGTTTCATCTTTGCTGATGGTGTTGCTGTTGTTGAGGCCTTCTTCAATGCTTCCACTGCAGCTTGTGAGGTGTTGCTGTGTGAATGCAGCAAAAGCTGATAGGACAGTCTGGTTGGCTGCCAATGTGTCAACAGACGAGGTATCAGCCAGCCTGCTGGAGCTGCATGGTGCTCTCGGGGCCAGGTTCTCCAACCTCTTGACTGTCATAACCCCCAAGGATGTTGCACAAGCTCCGCAGGCTGCCGCCCAGTTCACAGCTCAAGGCTTGACGGTCACTCTGTGGTCTGACATTTCTCAGGTCAGACTGCATTTCCATTGCCATGTGTACCATGCATGTATAGCCGTGCTTAGTTTCATCTTTGCTGCTGATGTGAAGGCAGCTCTTGGAGCATCCTGGGTCATGGGAGGCTGTGCATGATCTGCAGATTAGGCTGTTTGACCAAGTATGCCATTAGCTGACATTGTGTGCAAGTCACAATGGTGGCAATTGCCATACTTGGTCACATAGCTTAATCTGCAGATCATGCAAATCCTCTCACGAAGCGCTGCTTCCACTTCTTTGACAGCACCATGAAGTTGGCTGCCCTATACAACTTGGTGCTGTGGATGTGAGATGCATCTGACAGCACTGCGTGCACAGGAGAGGCAAGGCTTGCAGGGCATAGAGGTAGTGGTGGTGGACGTGGCAGGTCTGTTGCCTCAGCTGTACCAGATACTGGAGGTGGTCTTCATGGGAGACTCAATGGCAGAAGATGCAAAGTAGGCCAATAACTTCAACACGCTTCACCAAATCACCAGTGCTGTCATCATATCTGCTGCTGCTGTCTTGTTGCAGCTGGTGCTGCTGCTGCTACTGTTCCTACTGCTGCAGTGCCTGCATTGCTATTGCTGCTGGCCCCTGCCGCAGCTTGTGCTTGCCATTTCTGTCCACATGCTTCCTCTTCTTCACGCTTTTTCCAAAAGGTGCTTGCACCCTGGACATCTAAATGTTGCATGTCAACTTGCTGCACAACTTTGGCCCTGCACATCACACATCACACAGCAGCAGACACTGCATGAGTCAGCAGCATCTCTTGCGCCTGGCACGTGCTGATGACTTATGTCAGCAGACTGGGCTGCTGCTCATCACAAGGTGGCAGTCACATTGTGTGTTACAGAGGGGCTGTGGGTGCAGGGGCAGCAGGCTGCATGAGGTAGCAGCAGCAGGCTGTGCAGTTGTGACTGGCAGCTGCAGTGCCGTCTTTCTGGAAGCCTATGATCTCAACCAGGCAGCTGTCAGGGCAGCTGAGGAGTGGGACTTGAGCGCTGAGTCACCCATGTCTACTAGCCCTAGCCAGGAGGATCAGCGCTGTCCAAACCCTACTCCCAGACGGGCTGCAGGGTAGGGTATTGATCTGCTGCCACTGCTGCTGTTCTAGCCTGTAGTCTGCATGATTGCAGATGCATCAATGTCTATTTTGTTCATCACTGAGCACCATTTGTGTTGGTGCAGCAGCAGCACTACATCTGATGACCATGCTGCTGCATTCAAAGCTGATCCTATGGCTGCTGCTGCTGCTGCTGCTGCTGCTGCAGACATCACATGCTGTGTACTGCTTTTTAGGCAAATACTGCTACTGCTGCAGTTGCAGCAGCAACTGCTGCACATATACGCCCACATGCTATAGCAGAAAAGGCAACACAGCGCTTGGTTGTTGCATGAGTATCAGCCTGGCATGAGACAATGTTGACTGCTGTGCAGGCCTCCTGAGAATGGCTTTGCTTCAGAGTCAGGCAGCAGCAGCCTCCCTAGGATCCGCACAGTACCAGAAGAAGAAGTCACCGCGGACGCTGACTTGCCCTCTTCTTTGACTGATGAGAACTCTCAGCCTCAGCAGAGTACGACAGCCCCAGCGTCACTGTCCCAGAACTGGCGGTTCTCTCCCATCAACAGCCCATCTGGCGCCTCCAACGAGGCTGGTAGGAGTGTTGGTGGTGGTGGGTGGCGGCGCACCACCTCTCTACGCAGAACCGGGTCTGCAGAGAACGCAAGCAGCCTGATGCCTGAAAGGTGAGGATCCATTTTGTGGGGTTGAGGTCGGGTTGTCCTTCATCCAAGAGCCATGGCAAAAGCAAAATCTGTTTACCTGATCGCCATTGCTTTTGCCTTTCCAGTACTGTGTTGCGTTTCTGGTATCCCTGATCTGCATCCATTCCATGCGACCATTGATATTGAACATGACTGCCATCATGCTTCTGACAGCAGTCCTGTGCATTATCCTTACATTATCTGCCTGAATCAACGATCATCATTGGGGTATGCAGATGTGCATGCAGCAGCAACATTTGTTGGTTAAGGCGACTTGCCCCACCTCATGTGACGGTAGTAAGAGAGATGTTGCTGTCACGTGGCTTTGCATCTGTTTGTCCTGATTGATGCTTCTCTGTGTCCCACACCATGCTGTTTCCGACCAGCCCATTTTGCAAAGCTGTCACAGCCTATCAGAGCCCTCTAGCTGCACGTCTTGCAAAACAAGGACAGTGTCAGCAATGCATGCAGACACATGTTATCAGACATTAGATGCATGGCATGCAGGAGCATAGGAGGTCTGGAGAGGGTACCCCTCAGTGTACTGCTGCGCCGCACAGGCAGCAGTGTGTCCAACAATGGCAGGGTGAGTGATGATGCCACCCCCACCCCCAGTGGGCCCTCCCAAGGCACCACTTCCCTCTTCACAGCCAGATGGCCCACAGTACACAGGTGGGGCTTGACATGCTTGACCTATTATGTCACCTATTGTTTCAATTATGGTGTCTCCGCACACGTGCAGTTTGCGCTGATGTTCATGACAATGATTGTTTTGGCATTCGTAAGGTCTCATCTGCACCCAGCAGGACAAGTACGAAGTGATCTAGACGTTCTTTTGTACCTGCTGTCTCTCCTTGGCACTGAGCAGAGAATAAGGATTAGGTTCTGCAACAACTTTGTGAAGAAATCACTGCAGGTAAGCGGCCGTGTTGCTGCCACTGCGCACCATCGTATGTCATTCCAAAAGATGGGCCCAATTTGTAACATCGGACACATACTGCCAGCTTGCTGAGCAACATCTAGCACACTGTCCCACTCCACCCTTTCTTGACAATGCAGTGCACACAGCATGGCATGCACCTAATAAGCCCAGCTCGGTTTTTCAATACAATAATCACTGCCACAGCCTCGCTTTTGTGCGCCATCAGCAGTCATTCCCCAGTCCTGCTGTATGTGCCGTGTCCTTGCACGTGACACCTATTGCAATTAACATATTGAGTATACAAAGTGTAGATATTGCGTAAAGTATATGAAGGGTTGAGTGAACATACCTTGATGGGTGTGCAGGTATGAGGATCAGTCTGTGATGCCAGTTTGGCAGCTGCCACAGCACCCACGAGGGCCGTGCATCTGGCAAGTTCAGGAGGTTGAGGAGCTGAAGCAAGCCCTAGAGCTGCTGCTGGCTGAGCCTCTGCAGCGCCGCTCTCAGGGTCATGCAGCTGTGCAAGCCGCGGCCAAAATAGGCAACGGCATGCTGACAATAGCCTGGGAGGTGTTGGTCATCATGGTTTTGGAGCCTGCGTTGGCTGGCATGCAGACCAGGGCAATGTCACAGGCTGCAGCTTTGGTAAAAAAGGAACAGCCTATGATGGAGCATCCAGCAGACGATGACATGATACCCAGCATTCTTTCACCAAGTGCTGCTTGATAAATTTGAGTTGCTGACCAGCCTGGGGGCCTTGTGATCATGCAGCGTTGTGGGCTTGCAAAGGGTGCCTTTGATTTGTGTGAAAGCATGCAATCGAGGACTGGCAGCTCAGATCGATGCTGGTTTTGTACTTGCTTTGAGCGTTGGCAACCTGGTCCATGAGCTCGGCTGTTGCGTGCAGCTGTGCCGCTGTAGTTTTGAGAGTTTGTCAGCCATAGCTTGCTAGTGCTTCCGTTTGTGCTCATGCCTGCTTGCCATGTGTACTTCTGGCCGCATGTGGCCAATGCATGGATGCAGTTGCAAATGCACTGCTATAAAGCTTGTCCTGATGAGCTTTGCCAGAGTTGCAGTCACAGAGGTGTGCACTGCACAGGTTGAAAAGCTGTCAGTGCATACCAGATCTCAAAGCCAAGTCACTTGCAACACCCCTGCATGGCTTAATGTGAGGTGCTCTGAAAATCACTCACAATACCACGGAGAAAATCACAGCTAGCCAAATTGATGCAAGCAAAAGTACCATTGCTTAGTCTAGCCAAGCTTGAAGGACAGCTTAGTGCGGGCACCATGCTTGCCAAGAATTTTGGCTTGGTCCTTCTTTCGTTTCTGCTCTTCCTTCTTCCTCCTGCAGACACTCAACTGACTAAGTGCTGCCGGAAGTGACCAAAACCATTTGCATGCTGTTTTCAAGCACATAATTGGCCTATTTCACTGTAGTGCACAAAACATCTCAGAAACTCAATTGCAGTGTGCATCAGACACGACGTCACTGCAAGCAGGGTTTCTTACTTTTCTTGCTCCTCTTGAGCTTTCTGTTGCAGTTCCAGGAAGCGGTGCTCTGCTGACTGCTGCTCTGCTGCCTCAGCTTGCCGCCGTGCCTCATCTGCCTGCACCAACATGCCACTCTGTCTTGTATTGCCCAGACGCCTGGCAGCAACTGTCAATGCTAATACAAGCAGAACTCGCATAGCACCCTCACCACTTGTCAATAACACACCCGAACCACCTGTCAATATCACAACACAAGCAATTGCTACCAGTACCAACAGCAGTATGCTGCAACCAGATACACTGCCTGTCTTGCACCTGCCGTTGTCAGCAGTTGTGATCATGCTGGTGATGCTGGGATGGTATCATGGACTGGGGAGGGGGTGGGGAAGAGGGGGGGGGGAGGGGGGAAACAAAGAAGAGCCAGAAGGAGGTTGCTGTGTATTGTACACCTCATGCTGGCGTTGCTGCTCTATCTGTTGCAGCTCACGCTGCTTGGCCTGGATGGCCTCCTGGGCTCTCTTGGTCTCACCCTCTGCTGCCACTCTCTCCTCTGCTAGCTCCTTCTCCACCTGAAGGCCAACACATGCCTGTATTGAAGGGCAAAACATGCCTGTGCTGAAGGGCAAAACATGCCTATATTGAAGGGCAAAACATGCCTGTATTGAAGGGCAAAACATGCCTGTGTTCCCGGCAGTGACAGTACAGAGAGCTTTGGAGAGAGGCTCTGTGGGACATTTGATTCAGTCACAGTCAGGCAACAGCAATCTGTTGTCCCTTCCCACACATCTGTACTTGATGTCATGCTGACCATGCTGCAAAATGCCTGACATGTCACGTGTGCAAACAGCGACAGCAATGGATGATGTAGAAAAGAAGCTTGTAAGCATGCAACATGCAGTTTCTCCATGTGGGCAATGATTGGCAAGCAGCTATTCAGCAGCAGGCTTCCCATTAATTTGCTGACATCAGCCTTCCTGCCCACAAGCCAATGACACCCAAATCACCGGCTTATAGGCAGGCTACAGATTTGCTGTCAGGAGGCCTATGAGCAGTGGTATGTGGGAGGTGGCATGCCTGTTCCTCCAGCAGTTTGCGCTCCCTGACAAGCCTCTCCTGCAGGGATTGCTGCACTGCTTGGCTCGACATGACTTCCTTGACTTTGGCCTCCACTGATGCTGTCACCAGCCGTGCTGTCTCCTCCTCTATCACCCTTGCCTCCAACTCTGCTTGTCGCCTGTCACACAAGAAGGCAGCAGCTTGATCCTGGAGGGTATCTATTGAATGCTTGCATCAATGGGATCATCAGTTGTCTGAGCATGCACTGGCTGTGTTGCAGTTGAGAGGAGTGCAAAAGAAGATGGGAGGGCAGGTAGCAGATTGTCACGGAGCCACATGCAGGGACTTTAGTATGGAAAGCCTTGTGGTATGTAAGCGTTTAGACTCAGCTGACTACTTGACTCAGTTTTCAGCTTGCCAAGTATCCAAATGATGTAATACAGAATGTGGATGATTGCCAAGTAAATGCCAGGTGGCGTCATGGCATTGAGAGATTCGTCTTGAATTCGGCTAGCTACGCACTCTACTGATGCATGATATGAGAGGTGACTGCCCTGAAACTTCAATTTTGTAACCCAGAAAGTCAGGCAACAGTGAGTCCTCAACATCGGAGGTGTCCATCAATATGGCTTACTTGAGCCTTGCTTCTGCCTGTTCTGCAGTTTCCTCTTGCTTCGCTTTCCTCTTCTCCTTTTTACGACTGGACTCTTTACCATCATCACTATCACTGCTGCTGCCACTGTCACTGCCACTGCTGCTGCTGGAGCTGCTACTACCCTGTTTCTGCTTCTTGTGTTTGTCCACAGCTTTGTCTTTGCCCTTGGCCCTATCCTTGTCTTTAGCTTTTGCTTTGTCTGCAGATCTGGACCTTGAACGCTTTCTTCTGGTCTCAGGTGATCTGCGAGAAGTTCTCTTCCTCTCCCGGGATAATGACCTTTTGCGTTCCCTGGATAATGATCTTTTCCGGTCTCTTGAAGCTGACCGTCTGCTGTCACGTCTGCGGTCCTTGCTGTCAGGCTTTGCATCTCTCCTGAACCTGCCATCTCTGCTGGAAGGCTTGTCCAACTTGTCTGTCCTGCTGTACTTATCTTTGTGCCTGCTTCCTCGCTCTCTGTCAACATTTCTGTCTCGCCGCTCACTCCTGGCAAGCAGCACAGTCGAGTTCTGACGCGGTGATAGCAACTTATGCGAGACTGCAGTCCTCTGCGGAGTCTATCCAAATGTTAAGATGTGCCAAAACATGCAGGGTTTGATTTCAGCAAACAGCGCACCTGGGGCTGCAGGAAGCAAAATATTAGACTGTAGCGCTATTTACCTCGGCCTACACTGCCTGCTGTGTCGGCAAGAGTGTAGGCATGCGGGCAGGTCTCAAAATTTGCTGGTGTACGGCCAGCTAACAGGTGGCCTCAAGCAGTGTTTGGGATCAAAAGAATTTACCTGTGCCGATCGTCGGGGCTGGCTCGGGATCGCTTGGAGGCACGGTACCTGTCGCGCGAGCGCGATCTTGATCGTGCCATGAATGCTTTGTCACGGAGTGTACCGTGGCGCGGCAGTAGCAACAAATAGACGCTACAGCCAAAAGTCGTCCAGATGATCTTATGAGGAAAGCGTTTCGCCTCGCCGGCCAGGCGTAACGCATGCGTTCCAGCAGCGAATTGTGTATCTCAAAGCGCAGCGCACCAAAAGGCAATCACAGACGCTCTCAAGCAAATCGAACAGGCTGAGTCAACTGAGCGGTATCTTTGAAGACTTGCTCTGCGATACATCGGCTCTGATCTATGTTTTTTCGTAGTTGCGCCTGTAGTTCAGGCCGCAATATAAGCAGTTTAATGGGCTGCGCTGTGTATAAAAGCCGTTGATGACAAGCCTGAGTCCGCACGCGTCGACTGCCAGCCGCGCTGTGTCGGAAAGGGCAGCGGATGCACGAACCATTTCGTATAAAGCGCTGTATGTCATCGATTGTGCTCTGCCTTGAAAGGCTGGTAAATGTTGTAGGTGAAAAGTATATGACTGCAGGAGGCGCTCTCGGACAACCATCGAAGACTTCGTGAAGTCATATTTTCCACTGCATGGGTTGGACCCAGCACAGGTACTACGTCCTCTGACCTGGCACAGCATGTTGGTTCTGTTTGATATGCTTGTGTAATGTACAAATGCAGGATATGTTTAAGTATCTAGACATCCTTGTGTTTGTTGAGGCAACAATTTATCAAATGGATGAAGACAATGAGAAACTATGTGCTGAAGGAGAGCAAAGTGACCAGCATGTGCTAAATGGTAAGCTGCACTGGCTGCTGTACTCCTGACATGTTGAGATTTTTGTGATTGATGCTTTGAGATCATACCAGGAGAGCAGGCCATTTTGGGGGTGTTGGAAAAGAAGGGCTTACTGGAACAACGGCTTGCAGATGAGCTTGCTAAGGTGTGACCTTTCACCAATGCACTGCACGAGATGCAGGCCATGAGTCTGCAAGTCTGCAAGGTTGTGAAACGTGAAACGAATGAGACAGGCTTCAGACATTTGCAACTTTTGCCTCATACATGCACAGCACCTGACATGCACATGTCAGCTGCCTCCTGCGCCTGTCACATGACAGCAGATTGAAAGCATGCCTGGCTGGAGGTCTCAGCGCAGTGCACAATGGTCTTGAAATGCTGGTGTTACAGTTCCTGCAGTGTTGCTGCAGGGCAAGCAATACTGGGCTGATGAACGCAGACTCTGCAAAGCTATGCTTGGTCATAGTCAGGTGCAGAAGTCCTCATTTACCTTTGATCTGGCAGATGTGCACAAGACCAGTGAAGCCAAAAGCTTTGACTACAGGGCAAGTCTTCATAGCTGATCCACCGCCAGCATTCATGTTGCGCTTTGAGAAGCGTTGACTGGTTCATGCGACCTGAATTGTGTGCTGCACAGTGATGCATTTGCACAAGGTTGATCTGCTTGGCAGAATCACTGCCAGCAACTCATTTTTTTATATAGATGCTTTCCTTGAGGGTGCATTTAGCAAACAACTGCCCTTGCCAACATGACATCAGCTCACACCAAAGTGGCACTCAAGCACATTATGTCAGAGTCAGTTCATGACGGGCAGATGCAAAAGGCAACAAGACAGAAAACATGTCAAACGCATGATAATGTTTCAAGAGATACAGAGGCACACAAACATCAGCAACATAACTAAGATGTGCTGCAGGTGCTGAACTTGTTGCTGTACAAGCTGACAAGGTGCCCATATGATGATATGTTACTGGGCTTTCTATTTGTGGATGAGCATTTGGTTGACATTGGCGATGATCTTGTGGACTATGAGGCACGTAGGCATGTGGTAGCTGATCATGCTGTGCTATTTTATGCAGTCACAAGTATCATGTTGCCGAGTGGTTGCTCTTTGCAGGATGATGTGATTGCAAACTCTTTCAATATTTACAGAGGTGCTGAGCCCTATTGCATTTCTGGCTGGACCCAGCCTTTGAGCTGATGATGAGCCCAACTGACTTGCTTTGCTTCATGCTTTGCTCATGGGACTGTCAAGACTAATTGTGATGTTCTGCAGCTTACATTCACCTGTATGGCAAAGAAGCTCAAATGCGTTTGGTAAGTGCGTCTGCTTTCATAGTTTGAGTGATCCCAGCTTGCTTGCTTCCATACTGTGGGATGGTGACCACAAAACTTCTCTCGGCAGCATCCAGGACTGCATTGTGACACAGATGTTTTGTCTGACAATAGGCAGCCTGGTCTGTGCAGGTAAAGCGTATTGTAGACTTTGAACAGCAGCATGCAAATATGTTATTGCAGCTCCCTCAGCAGACACAGGAGCTCATCAAACTGAGACAGCATGAGGCTGCCTCGGTTGCAGGTGAGCAAAAGCCCTTATACAGAGATCAGGAAGGATGAGGCACTTGTACTGCTGGATTGCAATACATGCTGTTAGATTTTTGGCTTTAGCTGTTGGTTGTCGCAAGCAACGCATAATAGTCAACTCACACACATCAGTTGCCTATGTGTAAGCTGACGGACAGCAGGTCCTTACAAGTGTCTTGTCTTGTTGTTTCAGGCTCTGAGAAATGGGTATTCCCCTCTGCGATACTTGATGAGGGCAAGTATAGGGCTGACATGGGCCTAGCCAGCAGCAGTGAATCCGAGTGATTTGTGCAGACTTATCACATCAATTTGTAGCTTGCACTTTATGCTGTGCCTAACTTCACAGTGATGGGACCATCAGACGTTAGCAAACATTACACGCATGCTCATGGTGCTGTCACTAACAAAAACAGGCAGTCCGATTTTACAGCAGAAACCAGCGATGAGCGCCTACCATGCGAGGAATGAGCTATCGCTTAACACACATGCCTTGTTTAGCACACAGAAGAGCACACACGAAACACAAGATGCATCTAGAGCTGTTCTTCTCAACTGTACAAACACAGTAACAAATGATCACTGGCAAGCTGCAGAAGGTGCATGTTGTACACATATTGACCCATTTGCAGGTGGGTGGCAATAGACTAGCAAGTGCTTGCAACTATTGAGGTCTATAAATGGACTTCAAAAGGCCTCTCCTTGATGCCTTCTTCCGCTGCTGTTCCTCAGCAGCAAGTCGCATGCGCTCCCTGCACATGACAGACATTGTGGAGCACACTACGTTTAGAAGCAAATGTTGGAAAAAGATCATAGGGCAAAAATGTAAATACATGTAGCAAAGCTTTGTCCAGCACACAGGAGCAATCAACCATCACACCTCAGTCATCTTAGCCATAAGAGTGCATAGAAAAGATTCATTTGTGACGTCACGATTTGTACCTGAATGCAGTAGGAATGTCGTGCCCCTCATACCCTTCCACAATCTTCCTGACATCAGGTGGGTTAGCTCTGTAGATGGCATCCAAGAAGGGCATCAAATCCAAAAGCGTGTGGTCACCGCCCTCAAGCTTCCATGGCTTCAACTGCAGCACAGACAGGCAGTGTGAAGCATTGCACAAACAATATGACAAAGAACAGCAGTTCTGAACAGCCATCAGACAATGTGTCTAACAAGTCGAGCTGCAGTCAACTGTTTAGAGTGATGCAGCCATGTTGTTGAGAGTGTAACAACATGCTGCAGTGCAGAGCGCTTGGAACAAAGCATAAGCTTACCAGGACTGTGTTGTTTGGGTGCAGTTTGCAGGCCTCTGGATCACTGGTGACAAACAACACCTTGCTCATGTCTCGGTTCAGCTTGGACAACTCGCGAACATGATGACCATGCTGATACAGAGTGCTGTCACGGTATAGCCTGTAAACTATAAACCTGCTGGGATCCAGTCTGTCCAAAATGGGGTCTGCATATGTGGGGAGAGCATGTGTGTAAAGCACTATCTCATATAGTTGTGCCATCTGCTTGAGGAAGTCCTCTGCACCAGGACGCTTGAATGTACGCCAGCCTCTGCCGCGAGTCCAGTCAGAATGAACCAACAAATCATCCAGATCTAGCACAAGAGTCCGTACGTGCCTGCATGCGCAGATGACAGACACATGAGCACCTTCATGCGTAGCACAGGCAAAGAATGATGCATGGCTGCAAAATGGCAACATGAGCTTGCAAGCATCGTACTTAGCCACTGCTGTTTGTCATGTCAATGTCAACTTTGCAATGTGCACGATGTGATGCGTCTCATTCTGATAAACTAAAAGCATCATGCAGTCATGAGGTAGAGCTCAGAACACTCACGACGCCCCCTGAGGCAGTGGAGGTAATAGGGATTCAGAAGGTGGATCTTGGTATTTCTTGATTTCTGACTCGAGGTATATTCTTTGCTCAAGATACCACTCCATCACAGGGAGCCACACCTACACACACACACACAGAAAGCTACTTCATGCATGTGCTGACCAGGCACACATGATGTCCTGTTTGGCATCTGACAAACTTCATGCCCACCGAGCTGCCTGCAAACTGGTTCTCCTCTTTATGTGTTTCCTGCACAACTGTCTGTAGGGTTTCCGCATCGTATCGCACAGTATAATATCCAAAGAACGCTCCGGCGCCCAGCAATCCCAGCAGGGCTGCGTTTCCTGCTGTTGTCAGCATACGCATGGCTGCTCCAGGCTCAGAGGGTGCTTCAGCTGTCGCCGCAGCTATCTCTTCTGCTGCCATTGGTTTGACATTTTCGAACAGTCTGCTGGTACCACCAAGCCTTGAGCCTGGAAGCCCACCAGCACCTGCACTGCTGGCAGCAGCAGAGCCAGAAGCTGGAGCTGTGCTAGAGCTGGCAGCAGCAGACCCAGAAGGCGTTGCTCCCTGTCTGCCAGAGGTCGATGCTGCTTCACTGCGCGACGTGTGTAGGGCGTCGCTCAGGCGAATAGAAGGATCAGCATAGAGCCAGAACGTAGGCCAGGCATAAGCTCAAAACGACACCATACCTGAAACTTCTGCAACATCTAGAGGCGGCACCTGATTCGGAGGAAGCTTGCAAGAATCGCCAGGAATGCCGCAAGAACGACATGTCCTTGCAGATTTGCAGCAACTTTGCACTGTGTCCGATCAGGAACTTGACAGTGCAGCCGACTGAGACTTTCTTATTCAGAAGCTTGCGTCTCAGCGATCGGGACGTCAAAAGCTAATCGGTGGCCTGATCGATGCTTGACTGCAACCATTGGACTGCAACCAGCGTATTGTGACGACTGGCCTCCTGCGAATTGATGTCCTAATTGACCAACGATTTCGGAACCCTACGTTCCGACAAGCCATCCAGCCTGTTATGCATGTCAATGTTGTTGTGTTCTGATCCACAGAAATAAGGTGAGTGTGATGAGGCAGACATGTCGGTGCTGATCAGATGGCATGTTAGCTGCTTTCAGGCAGTTTCGGGTCTTGCGTGCTTACAACACTACAGCACAGGTTGTCTTCAAGGCTTCAACTGCCCGTCTGTTGCGCGGCAAGCATGTACAGCCACAATCTGCATCAATCCAGTTTCTAGGTCGACAGGCCGTGCCCAACTGGGCCCAGCAAACCCGGAGTCGCAGCTTTTGTTCAGTTGCGCTCACCGAGGCATTAGATCTGATAGCCTCACAGGCAGATGATGTGTTAGCCCCTGGCTTGTACTTAGTTGGCACCCCAATTGGCAACCTTGAAGACTTAAGTGTACGAGCTCTCAAAATACTCCAAAATGCGACGGTCATTCTGGCAGAGGACACCCGTCACAGCAGGAAGCTGCTCAATCACTATGGCATCAAAAGTCACATGTATAGTTTCCATCAGCACAACGAGCATAGCAAGCAAAGTAAGGTGAGTGTCTCTGAGCACTGGCTTCAAAAGTTGCACCTTGAGTCAGCAAGATCATCATCGCAGACAGCATTTGTCAGCAACCCATCTTGAATAGATGTGGCTGTCCTCAGGTGTTGGAGCAGTTGTCTCAAGGTGCATCTGTGGCTGTGATAAGTGATGCAGGTAGTGCTTACAGTAGCTGACGCATACGTGCTGACAATCTGCAGTTCGTGCTCGCATGCGCATATGTTGCATGCATGCCTACTGTTCTTATGCCATTGTGAGCGTGCTGTCAGAACTCCTTCACCAGCTGTGTAGCAGTAGGGGACAGTAATCACATTGTTCTGTGCTTTAGAAGTGCTCTACCCATCCTGCCCACATGACTTGCACATTTGTGCACAGGACACCATTCCTCAGCAATGTGTTGCTTTGCAGGAATGCCATTGATCAGTGATCCTGGCAGTGGTCTAGTTGCGGCATCTACTGCAGCAGGCTATCCTGTAGTGCCCATTGCGGGACCATCAGCCTTCTTGTTGGCACTAATCGCATCTGGTCTGAGTACTACCAGATTTACATTTGTTGGCTTTCTCCCTGACAAAGCAAAGCACAGGCAGCAGGAGCTGCAAGATTTGGCAGGTGCAGCCTTTCGCCTTTTGATTTCAACTGCAAAAAAAAATGCAAAAAAGCAGCGCGTACACTTTTGTTGCCTTGCTGAGACATCTGCAAGATCTACATAGGCTGCAGTGTGGTGTTTGCAGATCTGGCACACACCCTGGTGTTTTATGTCCCGCCGCATGATCTGCTAGATGTCCTTCAGGACGCAGTTCAGGTTTTGGGT
>JAABUK010005694.1_pt1 | contig 19177 bp, 17 predicted proteins | sample 5559141 | NCBI WGS metagenome assembly JAABUK01 (sample SAMN10711869, study PRJNA513367) | rock metagenome | isolation source: Antarctica rocks | place: Antarctica: Victoria Land, Pudding Butte nord | collected 2016-01-03 | reverse complement strand
TGAACCCGCAGGAGAACATCTGGCAGTTCTTGCGCGACAATTGGCTCTCGAACCGGGTGTTCACCAGCTACGACAACATCGTCGACCACTGCTGTCATGCCTGGAACAAGCTCGTCGAGCAGCCGTGGACAATCATGTCCATCGGGGCACGGACGTGGGTTCAGGGGTCCTGATCAATGGGCGTTGGTATCAGGCCAGGCTGATCGTCAGCGAGACCTTCGTGGCGATGCGCTGTTGGCGACGCAGGGCATCCGGGGAAGGCCGTCACTGCGCACGTGGGAGCGTGACCTCGCTGCCTTGCAGACTGGTGATGGGCGACCATTGCCCAAGCTGCTCAGTGCAGAGATCGACCGGCTGCGACGCCGCCTCGTGCTGACGATTGAGCTGATCCGCGAACTCGATGCCGAGCGCACCGCAGCACTTGAGGCGGCGCCGGATGACGCCGCTTGCCAGAAGATCACCTCCCTGCGCCGCATTCGCGGCATCGGCGAGAACTTCGCGGCCGTGCTGGTGCGCGAGGTGCTATATCGGCGGTTTGCCAACCGCAAGCAGCTTGCCAGCTACGTCGGTCTGACACCGATGCCCTATCAGAGCGGCAGCGTGGATCGAGACCGCCGGATCGGGCGCGCCGGCAACACACGAGCACGGACCACTTTGGTGCAGCTCGCCTGGCTGTGGCTGCGCTACCAACCCGATAGTGCGCTGGCAGCGTGGTTTCGGGAGCGCGTCGGCACGCTGGCCGGGCGCACGCGTAGGATCGCCATCGTGGCGATGGCGCGCAAGTTGCTGATCGCACTGTGGCGCTATGCCGAGACCGGGCAAGTGCCGGACGGCGTCGCACTCCGCCCGGCATAGAGATCGCTTTCGGCAAGATAGCGCCGGATGTGATGGGAGGGAGTGCGACCGTCTTCGTCAATGGTCATCCAACTGCCGAGTGGCGGGTTGGTCGCGCCCTACCGGGGCCCCGCCTCGTGCATGAGGCATTATGGTGCGGGATCCACGTTGAGCCCGACCGCATGTAAGGTGATGCAGCCTTGGCTGCAGCGCAGACTACCCCGGACCCAAACGCCTGTTCCAACAAGCCCGCAACAACGAGGTGCCGCCGCCCAGAAGGTTCTTGACGCCTGAACCCTCATGTAAAGACGAAGCCCGCATCGGCCAGCAAGGCAGCCTGACCTATATCTGGGCCGACAAGGGAAGCCGTCCCCGCGCGCCACGCGATCAGCGCTACGACGCGTCCAGCCAGTTGTTCCCGACGGCAGAACAGAGCGGCTGCACCGAACTCCGGCGATAATCGACAAGCAGCGCCGGCTCAGGCGAGACACCGTTCGAGGATCGCCTGCCGACGCGGGATCGAAATCCTGGGCGGCAATGCCGGCATACAGGCCTGGAACTGCCCGTTCGGCCATCTCGCGCACGCGCTGGCGGGGCAACTGCTCTGCCGTGAACCGTTCGGCGAAGCCAATGTCGGCATAAAGGCCTCGGATGCTGGCCGCGCAGGCCTCGATCTGCTCGGCGCGTGTCAGGCCCGCCACCTGGACTTCGAGCGCTTCGGCAAGGGGGGCGACCTTGTGGGGCAGCACGGCGAGGTTGAATTCGATCACATGCGGCAGCAGCCCGCCGACCCCGTAGGGGTGCGGCAGGTCCAGGTGCCCCTCGAGCGGCAGCGACAAGGCATGTCCGTGGCCGAGGCACGCGTTGCCGCAGGCGACGTTGGCCATGCATGGGTCAAGGCGTCCACGGCCGGCAAGGCCGCCACCCGGATCGGCAACGACGCCAGCGTCATGGGATCGAGGATCGCCGCGTCGGGGAAGCTGAGGGGGCCGCCGCCGAGGAGCTTGAGATGGCGCTCCTCGTCCTTGACGATGGTCTATTGCGACACCTCGGACTCGGATCCGGCCGTGGTCGGCACCATGATCATCGGCAGCGCCTTGCGGTCGAACCGGCCGACGCCGGTGCAGCCGCGCATCGGCTTGCAGTTGGTCGCGACGATGGCGACGCCCTTCCCGGTGCACATCACCGATCCGCCGCCGATGCAGATGACGCCGTCAATGCCCTCGCGCCGCACCCGCTCGCCCTGGTCGTCGATATGCGAGCAGCGTGCGTCGATCCCGCGCCCGTGGGCTGCCCCATCAGGGCGGCCCAGGCAGGCGAGATCCCGAGTTCCAGCCCGGAGAAATGCACCGGGCGATAAAGTGCGGCGTACCGCCCGGTCCCGTCCGGCAGCATGTGGTACTCGCCGAAACATTCGCTGCTGTAGCTGTTGCCCGGCGCGGCCTCGACGATTACGAAGGGGCCGTGGCTGATCGCGTGCGGCACCGCCACTCCGTCGCGGTCCAGCGAGGATACACATTCAGTGACGCCGGCGCACTCCAGGACGCCGCCCTGCGAGCGGGGCCGGCACACGTTCGACAGCTCGAAGCGGGAGGAGGGTGGGAACGAGAGCCCGTCCTCCTGGGCGTGCAGCCCGGTGGCATTGCACACCGCCGACATCTCGATGCCCGACTTGGTGCCATCGACGAAGCTGTTGAAGATCTTCGGGTTGATCGACGAACGCTCCTTCACGTCGACCAGGCCAGGCAGGTTATCGAACACCGTCTCGGGCGTGGACTGGTGGAAGCGCGCCATGAAGCGCGTGCCCTTGCCGGCCGCGACAACCTGGAAGCCGCAGGCGCGCGCCCAGTCCACGTGTTCGCAGATGATGGAGGGCTGGTCGCCCCAGGCCAGCGAATACACCACGCCGGCGTCCCGCGCCTTGCGGGCGAGCAGGGGCCCGGCCAGCACGTCCGCTTCCACGTTCACCATAACGATGTGCTTGCCAGCGGCGATGGTCAGCAGCGCCAGGCGGATGCCGGTCCGCGGGTCGCTGGTCGCCTCGATCACCACCTCGATCCCCGGGGCACGGATCAGCGCCTCCGCGTCATCGGTCAGCATCGTGCCGCCCGTGCGCAGCGCCTCTTCCACCGAGGCGGCGGCGAACTGCTCCTCCGGCCAGCAGGCAGCGCGGAGCTGGGCGCGCGCCCGGTCTACGCGCAGGTCGGCGACGCCTGCCACCTGCAGACCCGGCGTGGTGCGGGCCTGGGCCAGGAACATGGTACCGAACTTGCCGGCGCCGATCAGAGCCACCGTGACCGGCCGGCCGGCTGCCTGTCGTCCAAGCAGCAAAGACGCGATGTTCATGCGGCACCCCCCATTCTCGCCGACGGCGGAACTGCCGACGTTGACGTTCACGGTCTTGGTCTCGGTGAAGCTGTCCAGCATGCCTTCCAGCGACATCTCGCGCCCGATGCCGCTTTCCTTCACGCCGCCATAGCTCTGCCCGAGCACCTGGCCACCGCCCTGGTTCACCTGGACCCAGCCGGCCTCGACGGCATGCGCGGTGCGCAGCGCCTGGCCGACGTCGCGGCTCCATACGTAAGCGGCCAGGCCGTAATGGCTGTCGTTGGCCATCCGCACCGCGTGGGCCTCGTCGTCCCAGGGAATGGCGACCAGCACGGGACCGAAGATCTCCTCGCGGGCCAGGCGCCAGTCGTTCGAGGTGTCGGCGAAGATGGTGGGGCGGGCGAAGTAACCCTGCGCAAGGGGCCCGTCCGTCGGGGGCAGGCCGCCCATCACCAGACGTGTGCCGGGCCGGTCGAGCCCGTCCTGCACGTAGCCGCAGACCTTCGCGAACTGCTTCTGGTTGATGATGGCGCCGATATCCGTGCCTTCCTCCAGCGGGTCGCCGATCACCAGCTTTTCGGTCTTCGTCACCAGCTTGCCCAGGAAATCATCGAAGATGGAGCGGTGGAGGAACAGGCGGGAGCCTGCGGTGCAGGACTGGCTCTGACGGGTGAAGCGCATGGACGCAATGATTCCGTCCACCACCCATTCTTCGTTCGCATCCGGAAACAGGATGGATGGGCTCTTGCCGCCCAGCTCGAGCGAGACCGGGGCCAGGCGGTCCGAGGCAGCCTTCATGATCGACTTGCCGACCGCGGTGGACCCGGTGAAGCTCAGCTTGCGCACCTTCGGATGCTCGGCCAGTGCGGCGCCGCATTCCGCGCCGTAGCCGGTGATGACGTTGAGCACGCCCGCGGGCAGGTGGTCCTGGCAGACGCCCGCGATCATCAGCACCGCCAGGGGCGCATCCTCCGCCGCTTTCAGCACGATGGAGTTGCCGGCGCAGATCGCGGGCGCGATCTTCAACGAGGCGAGCTGGGCGGGCGCGTTCCACGGGACGATGGCGCCCACCACGCCGATGGGTTCGCGTCTCGTGTAGCTCAGCACGTCCGGCCCCAGCGGCAGCGATATGCCGCGCAGCTCCGAGGCCAGACCGCCGAAGTAGCGGAAGCTGTCGGCAGCGAACTTGGCCTCGCCACGCGCCTGGGTGCGCAGTGCGTTGCCGGTCTCGGTGGCGATCAGCCGGGCCAGCTCCTCCAGCCGGGCTTCCAGCGCGTCGGCGATGCGCATGAGGATGCGGCCGCGGTCGCGGGGCAGCACGCGGGCCCAGGCTGGCTGGGCGGCGGCGGCGGCTTCGACCGCCTTGTCCACGTCCGCGGCGTGGGCGCGCGGGATGGTGCCGATCGGCTCGCGCCGTCCCGGATTCTCCACCGTGATCGTCTCTCCGGCCACCGCGGCGCACCACGCCCCGCCGATCAGCATGCGATGCGGCGGAAGGATTTCGGTGTGTGGGTTTCTGAGTGGGACCGTGTCCATGCAAGCCTCCGTCAGTGGCCTTCGACCATCTTGATGATTGCCGAGTAGTCCAGGTCGGCGTGGCCCGCCCGGACGAACATGCCATACATGGCCGCCGCCAACTGACCGAGCGGCAGGGGTATTCCAGCCTCGATGCCGGCCTGCTCGGCCAGGCGCAGGTCCTTTAGCATCAGCGCCGCGGCGAAGCCGTTGCGGTACTCGCGCGAGGACGGGACGTTGGGCAGCAGACCCGGCACGGGCGGGTAGTTGGTCAGCGCGAAGCATCCGCCGGTCGACGCCGAGACGATGTCGCGCAACGTTTCCGGCGCCATGCCGAACTTCCGGGCCAATGCGAAAGCCTCGGAGGTCACGATCATCCCGACCGCGGCCATCATGTTGTTGCAGATCTTGGCCACCTGGCCACTTCCGGCTTCGCCGGCGTGGAAGATGTTGCGGCCCATGCCGGCAAGGATGGGCCGCGCCCGCTCCAGGTCCGAAGCCGCGCCGCCGACCATGAAGGTGAGCGTGCCGGCCTCTGCCCCCATCACGCCGCCAGACACCGGGGCATCAATGACCGCAATGCCCCGGGCGCGGGCGGCGTCGTGCAGGGCGCGGGCCTCGCTGATGTTGATTGTGGAGGATTCGATCAGCAGGGCGCCGTCCGGCACGCGGTTCAGCGCGCCGTCGTCGCCCAGGTAGATCTCATGCACCTGCTTGCCGGTAGGCACCATGGTGACGATGAACTCGGCATCCGCGATAGCGTCGTCCACCCGGTTGCAGGGCGCGACGCCGGCCTCGGTCGCCGCCTCGTGGTAGTGGGCACTCACGTCGAAGGCCTTCACCTGGTGGCCCGCCTTGGCGAGGTTGCGCGCCATCGGCAAGCCCATGCGCCCCAGGCCGATGAACCCAATTTTTGCCATGCCCGTTTCCCTTCTCGGATTTAGCTTCGAACCAGCGGGCAGGCACCTTCGGCCAGCGGCCGGAACGCTTGCTCGGCCGGGATGGTCGCTTCCTGCTCGTAGTAGTCCCACGGGTAGCGCTGCTCGGACGGCGATTTGACGCGGAACAGGAACATCGGGTGCATCTTGCGCCCGTCGGCGCGAATGACATCCTTGCCGAACAAGGGATCGTCCGTCGGCATCTGCTTCATCGCCTTCACGACGGCCTGGCCGTCGAGCGCGCTGCCCAGCGACTCCGTCGCCTTCAGGAAGTGCAGCACGGAGGCGTAGGTGCCGGCCTGCACCATGGATGGCTTGACCCCGCGCCGCTCGGCGGCGAAGCGGGCGGCGAAGGCGCGCGTGCCCTCGTTCAGGTCCCAGTAGAAAGGCGAGACGAGGCGCAGGCCTGCGCGTATTCCAGCCCGATGGAGTGGACGTCGGTGATGTAGATCAGCAGCCCGGCCAGTCGCTGGCCGCGCTTGGCAATTCCGAACTCCGCCGCCTGCTTCACGCTGTTGACCATGTCGCCGCCGGAATTGGCCAGCCCGATCACATCAGCCCCGGAGCTTTGCGCCCGCAGCAGATAAGAAGAGAAGTCCGCCGTGTCGTTTGGCGCCACTACGTGGCCCAGCACCTCCCCGCCATCGGCGAGCAGGCTCATCTCGATCGGGTCAAACCAAGCCTCCCCGGCAAACAACGTCGTGTCGGCTACCTCTGGCGTCGTGCTATTCTGTTCCATGGCGGTGGTCTGCACCGGTGCGTCAACGCCACCCCATCGCGACCTGGATTATGCCGTGCAGCTCGCGCAGGGTGCAGGTGCTCGACACCAGCACTCGCCGCCACACCATCGGGCTGGTCCCAAGCAGCCAGACCTTGATCTGCACAATCTCGCACCCGTCGGCGTCAGCCGCCAACGGGGCAGTTCCAACGGCCGGTCTGGTCGGCTTCAGCGCTCGCGTCACCTCATAAGCTTATGCTCGATTGCACCTCGCCGTCGCGGGCACCCCACACTTCCTGATGCTCTCCTTGCTGGCGGCGAAGAAAACTGTCAGCGTTCAGCGAAACGGGGAGGCAGGATGCGACGGAACGTGTTGCTGGTCGTGGTGGATCAGTGGCGTGCGGACTGCATGCCCGCCCTCGGCACACCGCATCTGCGGACTCCGATCATCGACAGCCTCTGCCGCGACGGGGTCGCCTTCGCCAACCACGTTACGACCACGGTGCCCTGCGGTCCCGCCCGGGCCAGCTTGCTGACCGGCCTCTATCAGATGAACCACCGGGCCGTGCAGAACACCATCCCGCTGAATGCCCGGCACGTGAACCTGGCCCAGGCGCTGCGCAACCTGGGCTACGACCCGGCGCTGGTCGGCTACACCACCACGACACCCGACCCTGCCACGACGACCCAGCGCGACCCCCGCTTCATCGGCCTTGGCGATGTCATGGACGGGTTCAAGCCCGTAGGTGCGTTCGGTTCGGGCATGGAGGGTTACTTCGGTTGGCTTGCCCACCAGGGTTTCAAGCTGCCGGACCAACGAGAGGACATCTGGCTGCCGGAAGGTCAGGACGTCGTCGCTGGCGCGACCCAGCTGCCGGCCCGGGTGCCGGCCGAGCTGTCGGACAGCGCCTTCTTCACCGACCGGGCGCTGACCTACCTGAAGGGGCGCAACGGCAAGCCGTTCTTCCTGCACCTTGGCTATTGGCGCCCACACCCGCCCTTTGTCGCTTCCGCGCCGTACCATGACATGTATCGCGCCGAGGACATGGCGCCGCCAATCCGAGCCGCCACCGTGGACGAGGAGGCGCGGCAGCATCCGCTGCTGGACTTCTATCTACGCACCACCCAGCAAGGATCGTTCTTCCAGCAGGGCCAGGGCGCCGTGGGCGCGATGAGCGCGGCCGAGATCCAGCAGATGCGGGCCACCTATTACGGTCTGATGACCGAGGTTGACGACTGCCTCGCCAGGGTCTTCGCCTATCTGAAGGAGACGGGGCAGTGGGACGACACGCTGGTGATCTTCACCAGCGACCATGGCGAGCAGCTCGGCGATCATCATCTGCTTGGCAAGATCGGCTATTTCGACGAGAGCTTCCGGATCCCGCTAGTCATCCGCGATCCCCGGACCCCGGGTCACCGAGACCGGGTGGATCGGAGTTTCACCGAATCGATCGACGTCATGCCCACGATCATCGACTGGCTCGGCGGGGAGCCTCCCCCGGGCTGCGACGGCCGCAGCTTATTGCCCCTGATGAGGGGCGCCCCGCCCGCTGATTGGCGGACCGAGGTGCATTACGAATACGATTTCCGGGACGTGTACTACTCGGCGCCAGAGCGTGACTTGGGCCTGAAGTTGGACGAGTGCAGCCTGTGTGTGGTGCAGGACGAGCATTACAAATACGTCCACTTCGCGGCGCTGCCCCCCTTGTTCTTCGACCTGAAGGCAGACCCACACCAGTTCTTGAATCTGGCCGCCGACCCCAGCCGGGCAGAACTGGTGCGAGACTACGCGCAGAAGGCGCTATCGTGGCGCCTGGTGAATGCCGACCGGAGCCTCGGACGCTACCGGTCGGGACCGCAAGGCCTGCAAACGAGGCCGGACCCACGGGGAGGAAGCACGCCATGCCGAACATCGGGCGCCGAGATGCCCTGAAGATCGCTGCGGGCGGCGGCGCGCTTGCGCTGCCCCGCTTCGCCATTGCCCAGGGAGAGCAGCGGCCGGACATCCGGATCGCAGTCCAGATGCTGGCCACCAGCACGACGCTCGACCCACTGGTCGAGCAATCCAACGTGCAGCGCCGCATCTGCAACTCATACCTTGAGCTGCTGATCGGCCAGGACCTGCAAGGGCAGCTTGAAGCCAAGCCCATGCTGGCGACCGGGACGCGCCGTATCGATGACAAGACCGTCGAGGTCTCGCTCCGGCCCGGCGTGAAGTTCCACAATGGCGACGAGATGACGGCCGAGGACGTCGCCTTCACCTTCGGGCCGGAGCACATGTTCGGGGCAACGGCGCCGGCGGGGATGGATCGGACGCTGAGCCTCACGGAACGGCGCCGATTCGATGAGGCCGGCAAGGCACTGCCGCCGCAGGTGCCCCCCGTGGCCCGCCGGATCTGGCCGTCCCTGGTGAAGGTGGAGGTGGTGGACCGGCTGACGGTCCGCTTCGTCAACGCAACGCCCGACCTGACGCTGGAAGGGCGGTTGAGCGCGCTCGGCAGCGAGATCATCAGCCGCCGCGCTTTCGAGTCCGCGAAGACCTGGCTGGACCACGGACGCGGCCCGGTGGGCACCGGCCCCTACCGGGTACGCAGCTACACCCCGAACCGCGAACTGGTCCTGGAGGCGTTCGACGAGTACTGGGGTGGGCGCCCGCCGCTCCGCACCATCCGCTTCCTCGAGGTCCCGGAGGTGCCGGAGCGGGTGAACGGATTGCGGGCCGGTGACTTCCAGTTCGCCTGCGATCTGCCGCCGGACCAGATCCGCACGGTCGAAGGCGATGCGCGCCTGCACGTGGTGGGCGGGCTGATCCCGAACCACCGACTGACGGTATTCGACAAGAACGACACGGCGTTGCGAGATCCTCGGGTACGGCAGGCCATGACGCACGCGATCGACCGCAAGCAGATCGTGGATAGCCTATGGCTGGGCCGCACGCGCGTGCCGCCTGGGCTGCAATGGGAGTTCTACGACTACATGTTCGTGCCGGGCTGGTCGGTACCGGAGTACGACCAGCAGAAGGCGCGCGACCTGCTGAAGGCGGCCGGCTACAAGGGCGACCCGATCCCGTACCGACTGCTGAACGATTATTACACGAACCAGACAGCGACCGCGCAGGTGCTATCCGAGATGTGGTCCCAGGTCGGGCTGAACGTGCCGATCGAGATGAAAGAGAACTGGTCCCAGATCTGGGACCGGGCCGGCAAGCGCGGCGTGCACGACTGGTCGAACAGCGCCGGGTTCAACGATCCCGTGTCCTCGATCGTGAACCAGCACGGGCCGCAGGGCCAGCAGCAGCAGACGGGGGAGTGGACGAACGCCGAGATGAACCAGCTCTCCGCGGAGCTGGTGAACGGCACCGACAAGGCGAAACGGCAGCAGGCCTTCGCGCGGATGCTGCAGATCGCGGAGCGCGAGGACCCGGCCTACACCGTGCTGCACCAGTCCGCGGTGTTTACGGGCAAGCTGCGCTCCATCCGCTGGAAGCCAGCGCCGGCGTTCGAGATGGATTTCCGCGCCCACAATTGGGGAGACGGGGTGCGTGGCTGACCAGCCCGGTGTGCTGGTCAGCCTGCGAGGGCTGAAGGTCCGCTTCGGGCCGGTGCCGGTACTGCACGGCATCGACTTGGACATCCAGCCCGGGGAGGCTCTGGGCCTGGTGGGCGAATCCGGTTCGGGCAAGTCCGTCACCTGGCTGGCGGCACTGGGCCTGCTTCCGTCCTCCGCCGTCGTATCCGGCCAGGTGCTGCTGAACGGGCAGGATATCCTCCGTGCCGGGCCGCGAGTGCTGTCCGGCATCCGCGGCGGGCGGATCGGGCTGATCTTCCAGGATCCGGTCAGCGCGCTGAACCCGGTGCGGAAGGTTGGCACGCAGGTCGCGGAGGTGCTGCGCCTGCACCGCGGCCTCGCAAGTGCGCAGGCCCGGGCGGAGGCGGGCCGGCTGTTCGAGTTGGTCGGTATCCCGGATGCTCGCCGCCGGCTGGACGCCTACCCGCACGAGATGTCCGGCGGCCAGAACCAGCGGGTGATGATCGCCATGGCGCTGGCCGGACGGCCTGACCTGCTGGTCGCCGACGAGCCGACCACGGCCTTGGACGTGACCATCCAGGCGCAGATCCTGGACCTGCTGGACCGCCTGCGCCGGGAATTCGGCATGGCGCTGGTGCTGATCAGCCACGACCTGGGCGTCGTCGGCGAGGTGTGTGACCGTGTGGCGGTGATGTACGCTGGCCGCGTAGTGGAGACCGCCGCAGCGGACCGGATCTTCGTCGACCCGCTGCATCCCTACACGCGCGGCCTGCTCGGCGCCATGCCGCCCAACTCGGGTCCGCGGCACCGGCTTCGTGCGATCCCAGGGAGCGTGCCGGAGCCGTGGCGCCTGCCGCCGGGCTGCGCCTTCGCACCGCGCTGCCCGGATGCGATCGGTGCGTGCGACGATGCGCCGCCGCCCCTGCGCAGCCTGGGGCAGGGCCACAACGTCGCCTGCATCCGCGCCGAACGCGCCCGGGTGCCGGAGACGTCGGCGGCATGACCCTGCTGTCGCTCACCGCGGTGCGGCGCAGCTACCCCGGCCATCGCGGCATGATGCGCCGCGGGCCGCGGGTGCAGGCGGTCGCCGGCGTGTCGCTGGAGCTGGAGCGTGGCCGCACGCTCGGCCTGGTCGGAGAGTCCGGCTGCGGCAAATCCACCACCGGACGGCTCGCTCTGGGACTCGAGCCGCTGGACGGCGGCGAGGTCCGCTTCGACGGTGCTGCCATGCCGCCGCAGGACACTCCGGCCTGGCGCGCGTTGCGGGCGCGCATGCAGCTGGTGTTCCAGGATCCCCTCGGATCGCTGGACCGACGCCTGCCGATCGGGCGACAGGTGGCCGAGCCGCTCGGCGTGCACGGGACGGTGCCGCCCGGTGAGCGGGAGCGCCGGGTCGAGGAGCTATTGCGGGCCGTCGGATTGCGCCCGGACCAGGCAGCGCAGTACCCGCACGAGCTGTCCGGCGGGCAGCGCCAGCGCGCCGTGCTGGCCCGCGCCTTAGCCACGAACCCGGAGCTGCTGGTCTGCGACGAGCCGATCTCTGCGTTGGATGTCTCCATCCAGGCACAGGTGATCAATCTGCTTGCCGACCTGCAGGCCGAGTTCGAGCTCGCGATGCTGTTCATCAGCCACGACCTGAAGATGGTCCGGCTGCTCGCGCACGAGATCGCAGTGATGTACCTGGGCACGATCGTCGAGCGCGGGGACCCGGACCGCATCTTCGCCGCCCCCGCCCATCCGTACACCATCGCTCTCCTGGCCTCGGTGCCCAATCCCACCCGGCGCGGGCCGCGCGTGCTGCTGCCCGGGGAGCCGCCGAACCCGGCCGCCCGCCCCTCCGGCTGCCCATTCCACCCACGCTGTGCCCGTGCCGTGCCGCAGTGCCGGACGGAGGTGCCGGCGCTCCGCACCTTGTCGGACGGGCGGCTGGCAGCCTGCCACCTGGCCGAGGTCCCGCCGGAAGGGAATGCCTGATGCTCCGCTTCACCCTGCTGCGTGTGCTGCGGGCCATGCTGACCATCGTGGGGGTTGTCACCCTCGCCTTCATCATCCTGCGCGCCTCCTCCGACCCGGCGGAGGTGCTGCTGGGCCCTGACGCGCCGCCCGAGGCCGTCAGGGCGTTCCGCGAGAGCTGGGGCCTGGACCAGCCGATCTGGGTCCAATACCTCGACTATCTCCGTTCCATGCTGCGCGGCGACTTCGGGCGCTCGATGCGTGAAGGCGTGCCGGCGCTGTCCGTGGTGCTGGGCCGGATTCCCGCCACGCTGTCGATCACGATCCCCGCCCTGCTGCTCAGCCTGGCGCTGGGCATCCCTGCCGGGATGCTGGCAGCCTTACGGCGGAACACCCCGGTTGACCGCGGCGTCATGGCGGCGGCAGTCGCGGGGTTCACCGTTCCGAGCTTCGTGCTGGCCTCGGTGCTCATACTGGTGTTCGCGGTCCATCTCGGCTGGCTGCCGGCAGGCGGGAGCGATGGATGGAGCAACGCGATCCTGCCGGTGATGACGCTCGCGGCCGGCCACGCCGCGGTGCTGGCTCGGTTCTCCCGCAGTTCGATGGTGGAGGTGCTCAGTCAACCCTACATCCGCACCGCGAGCGCCAAGGGGCTGCTGTGGCGCAACGTGGTGCGGGCGCACGCGCTGCCGAACGCCGCCGTGCCGATCGTCACCATCGTGGGCTTCATGGTCGGCGGCCTGCTCGCCGGCGCCGTGGTCATCGAGAGCGTGTTCAGCTGGCCCGGCCTGGGCCGGCTGATGGTGATCTCGGTCGCGTCCCGCGACCTCTCCGTGGTGCAGTGCATTCTGCTTCTGGTCTCGGCCACGATGGTGCTCTCCAACCTGTCGGTCGATCTCCTGTACGGCTGGCTGGATCCCCGGCTCCGCCAAGGAGGGGGGCGCCGCTGATGTCGGTCTCCGTTCCAGCTGCCGCCGCTGCTGCGGCGCTTCCAGCCAGGCCGCGCCACCGTGTACCCACCTGGGTCGTGATGGCCCTGTGCTGGCTGGTGCTGATGCTGGCTGTTGCCTTGCTGGCGGACGTCATCCGGCCGTACAGTATCACGGCGCTGGACCTGCGGGCGCGGTTGCAACCGCCATTCGGGTTCGGTGGCATGCTGGCGCATCCGCTGGGGACGGACGAGCTAGGGCGCGACATGCTGTCCCGGCTGATCGTCTCGATCCGCATCAGCCTGCTGATCGCCTTCGGCGCGACGGCGCTAGGCATTGTTCTTGGCACCACCCTGGGCCTGGTGTCGGCGCATCGCGGCGGCATCGCCGAGCTGGCAGTGCTGATGCTGGTGGACATGCAGGCGGCGCTGCCGTTCATCATCCTCGCCTTGGCGGTGCTGGCGTTCTTCGGCAACTCGCTGCCGCTGCTCGTGGGTCTCCTGGGGCTGCACGGGTGGGAGCGTCATGCGCGGGTGGCGCGCGGGCTGGCGCTCTCGGCCAATTCCCAGGGTTATGTGATGGCGGTGCGGCAGATCGGGCTGCGACCGCACGCAGTCTACTTGCGCCACGTGCTCCCGAACATCGCCTCCACCTTGATCGTGTCGGCCACCCTGGCGTTTCCCGACATCATCCTGCTGGAAAGTGGGCTATCCTTCCTGGGCCTGGGCGTGCAGCCACCGATGACCAGCCTGGGCAACATGGTTGGCTACGGCCGCGCCTATATCAGCGCGGCACCCTGGATCCTGCTGACGCCCAGTATCGTGATCGTAGTGACGACTTACGCGATCAGCGTGGTGGGCGACTGGTTGCGGGACGTGCTGGATCCGACGCTGTCCTGACCATCCCGTAACTGGAGCAACTGCGCTCGCATCCCTGGTCCATGCAACATGGCCGCGCGGCACTCGGCTCCAAGGTAGGCAACCTGCGGCTGCACCGCGGGACGTGATCCGGCTGGAAACCTCGGGCGGCGGCGGCTTTGGGGACCCGGCGGACCGCCCGGCGTCCGAACAGGCTGCCGATATGCGGGTTGGGGTATGCCGGGGGCGCTGACACGTTGACAGGCGATTGAACCGCCCAGCACTCTCTGCCGCATGGCCGGGAACACGGCTGCTGGGGGGTTGCAATGATCCGGAACACTCTTTTGCTCGCGGCCGCACTGGCCGTGTCGGCGCTTGGTGCACGTGCTGAACCGCGGGTCACCATCATCTCGCAATGGAGCGCGGGCGCCGAGGGTGCCGCGATCAACGCGGTCGGCGAACTGGTCGAGAAGAACGGCGCGAAGTGGCAGCACAGCCCGGTCGCCGGCTTCACGACGGATATGATGAACAAGCTGCGGGCCGACATCATCGCCGGGCGCCCGCCGGCCGCGTCCCAGTTGAAGGGGCCGGAGATCCGCGAGTGGTCGAAGATTTCGCCGGCGCGCGACCTCGATCAACTGGTGGCGGCGGCGAACTTCGCCGCGGTGATCCCGCCGGACCTGGCGGCGCTGCACAAGCCGCGCGGCCACTGGATCGCGCTGCCGATGCAGGTCTATCGGGTCAACACAATGTTCGCGTCCAAGAAGGCGCTGGACCGGATCGGCGCGACGGAGATGCCGAAGACCTGGGACGAGTTCAACGCGATGGCCGAGAAGATGAAAGCGGCCGGCATCGCCACGCCGCTGATGCACGGCGGCACGCGGTCCAACGACGCGATGTATTTCGAGCTGGTGCTGGCCACCATGAACCCGGAGGCCTACCGCCACGCGATCATGGAATTGGACGACAAGGCCCTGCGCGGCTCCGAGGTGCTGGCGGCCCTGCGCCAGTTGCGGCGAATGACGACCTGGATGAGCCCGGCCAATGCCGGGCAGCATTTCAGCGTGTTCCTGCCGGCGGTGATGAAGGGCGAATACGGCTTCTTCTTTAACGGCGGCTGGGCGTCCGGCGTGCTGAAGAAGGGCGGGTTCGAGGAAGGGCGGGATTACTTGTGCGGCACCATGCCGACCAGTTCGGGCAAGCCGGTGTTCGACCTGAACGCCGACGGCGTCATCTTCTGGGAAACCAAGGACCCGGATCTGGCAGCCGGGCAGACGGTGCTCGCCAACACGGTGATGTCCAAGGAATTCAGCACCGTCTTTTCGCAGATCAACGGCTCCTTGCCTGCCCGGACGGACATGACGGTGGACGGGGAGGGGTTCCAGCCCTGCCAGCGGGACGCGGCAGCGAACCTGGCGGGGGCGCAGAAGGCCAACCAGGTCCTGCTCAGCCTGGGGCACAACATGGCGCAGACCAACCCGGTCACCTCGGCGCTGACCGACGTGCTGACCGAGTTCGTGCACGACCCATCGGTCACGCCGGAGAAGGCGCAGGAGCGGCTGGCCGAGGCGGCGGACGGCGTAAGATAGGGCCGGCGCTTCGGCTGCGATGGTTCCACCCGCATGAGCGCCGCGGCGGCACCCGGCCGCCCGGCCTGGCGCCGCGCTCTATCCCACTGGCTGCCTGTGGCGGTGATGGCGCCGTTGCTGGTCATTCCGGTGGCCTATGTCGTGGGCTTCACGCTGTGGACCACCTGGATATCCTTCACCGAGTCCACGTTGCTGCCGGACTACACGCTGGTGGGCCTGCGCAACTACATCAGACTGTTCGCCAACCGGCCGTTCCAGGTCGCCTACGGCAACCTGGTAATCTATGGCGCCAGCTTCGTGGGCGCCGCCACCGCCATCGGCTTCGTGCTGGCAATCCTGCTGGACCAGCGCATCCGCGCCGAGAACGCGATCCGGGCCATCGTGCTGTATCCCATGGCGGTGTCGTTCGTCGTGACCGGGACGGTGTGGGGCTGGATCCTGAACCCCGGCCTGGGCCTGCAGAGCCTGGTGCGGGGCCTGGGCTGGCCCGGCTTCCGCTTCGACTGGATCGTGGACCGGGACATGGCGATCTACACCGTGGTGATCGCGGCGGTGTGGCAGGCGTCTGGCTTTGCCATGAGCCTGTTCCTTGCGGGCCTGCGGTCCCTCGACGGGGAGATCTACAAGGCGGCGCAGATCGACGGCGCGGGGCCGGCACGGCTGTATATGCGGGTGGTGCTGCCGGCGATCTGGCCGATCGTCGTCACGATTCTGGTGGTGCTCCTGCAGTTCGCGGTGAAGACCTACGACCTGGTGGTGGCGCTCACGTCCGGCGGCCCGGGCATCGCGACCACGCTGCCTTCTTTGGTGGTGTACAACTACATGTTCCAGCGCGGGCAATTGGGGCTGGGGTCCGCCGCGGCGGTGATGCTGCTGCTGTCGGTCGCGGCGGTGCTGCTGCCGGTGGCGGCCGTGCGCGCGTGGAACCGGCGCGGGGCCGCGCATGTCTGACATGGCGATAAGCCGCCGGCCGGCCGGCCGCGCGCTGATCTACGCCGTGCTCGGCATGTTCGTGGCGTTCTACCTGGCGCCCCTGATCGTCGTTGCGTTGAACTCGGTCCGCAGCGTGGCGGAGATCAGCCGCACGTCCGTGCTGGGCATCCCGCAGGCGCTGCACCTGGAGAATTGGGCGATCGCCTGGGGCCGCTATTGCATGGCCAGCGTGTGCGAGGGCGTCAGGCCCTATATGTGGAACTCGGCCGTGATGACCGTGCCGGCCACGCTGCTATCCACGCTGCTGGGAGCCATCTCAGGCTATGCGCTGTCCATGTGGCGCTTCCCCGGCGCGAACTGGCTTTTCGGCGTCATCACGCTGGGTGTGTTCCTCCCCGTCCACATGAAGCTGGTGCCCTGGGCGTTGTCGTTGCGCGCGCTGGGGCTTTCGGAAAGCATCGGTGGGCTGATCCTGATCCACGTGGTGCAGGGGCTGAGCTTCACGATCCTGTTCTGCCGCAACTACTATGTGGCGATTCCGGAGGACCTGATCAAAGCGGCCAGGGTGGACGGCGCCGGGTTCTTCCGCATCTTCTGGCGCATCGTGCTACCGCTGTCGCCGCCGATCCTGATCGTGTGCGTGATCTGGCAGTTCACCGGCATCTGGAACGAGTACCTGTTCGGCAGCACCTTCTCGTCGCGGGACACGAAGCCGGTCACCGCAGCGCTGATCTCGTTCAGCGCCACCATCGCGCAGGCCCGCGAATACGGGGTGGAAGCGGCCGCCGTGCTGATCGCCGCGATGCCGACGCTGCTGATCTACATCGTGGGCGGCAAGTTCTTCGTACGTGGCCTGACCGCCGGGGCCGTGAAGTAGTTGTCGGCGCTGTCCATCCAGGGGCTGTCGATGCGGTACGGCGCGCTGGACGTGCTGCGGGACATCGACCTCGAGATCGAGAGCGGCGAGTTCGTGGTGCTGGTGGGGCCGTCCGGCTGCGGCAAGTCCACGCTGCTGAACATCATCGCCGGCCTGTCCGCGGCCACGGCGGGGCGCGTCGGCATCGGCGGGCGAGACGTGACAAGGATGCCGCCGCGGGACCGCGACATCGCGATGGTGTTCCAGTCCTACGCCCTATATCCGGCCATGACCGTGCGCCAGAACATCGTGTTCGGTATGCAATGCCGCGGCGTGCCGAAGGCCCGGCAGCACGAGGCGGTGGCCCGGGTGGCCAGCCTGCTGCAGATCGGGCCGCTGCTGGACCGCAAGCCGACCCAGCTTTCCGGCGGCCAGCGGCAGCGTGTGGCCATCGGCCGCGCGCTGGTGCGGGACCCCATCCTGTTCCTGTTCGACGAACCGCTGTCCAACCTGGATGCGAAGCTGCGGGTCGAGATGCGGATGGAGATCAAGCGGCTGCACCAGCGCCTGGGCACCACGATCGTCTATGTCACCCACGACCAGATCGAGGCGATGACGCTGGCCACGCGCATCGCCGTACTGCATGGCGGGCGCATCCAGCAATTCGCCGACCCGCAGACGATCTATGACCAGCCCAGCAACCTGTTCGTGGCCCGCTTCATGGGGTCGCCGCCGATGAACACGATCCCCGCGCGGCTGGCGGCGGGGCCGGGCGGCGTGGAGGCCGTGGTCATGATCGGCGGCCGGCCGGTCGGCCTGCCGCTGCCGCAAGACCGGGCCGCGCTGGCGGGCAGGCAGGGCCGCGACGTGCTGCTGGGCATCCGGCCGGAGTGCATCGCCGACCGTGCCGCGCGGTTCGAGCCGGGCGGGCCCTGCGCCCGGATATCCGCCACGGTGGAGATGGTCGAGCCAACCGGGGCGGATACGATGGTGCTGCTGCGCCTTGGCGGGGCCGAGGTCCTGGCCCGCGTCGATCCGCATCTGCGCCCGGCGCTTGGAACGGAGTGCGCGTTCGTGATGGATATGCGCCAGGCCTGCCTGTTCGACCCCGGTGACGGCCAGAGGTTCGCCTAATGGCGCTTGGGCACTTCCCCGATCTGGCCGGGCGTAGCGTGGCCGTGACCGGGGGCGCGTCCGGCATCGGCGCCGGGCTGGTACGGGCGCTGCACGCGAGCGGGGCCAGGGTGGCGTTCCTGGACAAGCAGGCCGAGGAAGGGGCCGCGCTGGCCGCGAGCCTGGCCGCGAGCCTGGCCGCGAGCCTGGGCGGGGACCGGCCGCCGCTGTTCCTGCATTGCGACCTGATGGATCTGGCGGCGCTGCGCCGGGCCTTGGACTTGGCCGCGGCGGCGCACGGCCCGATCCGGGTGATGGTGAACAACGCCGCGGTGGACCAGCGGCAGGAATTCGCCACGCTGCAGCCCGCGGATTTCGACTGGATGATGGGCGTGAACCTGCGCCACGTGGTGTTCGCGTGCCAGCACGTACTTCCCGGCATGAAGGCGCGCGGCGGCGGATCGATTATTAACGTCAGTTCGGGCGCCTGGATGCGTGGCATCGGCGACCTGGAGCTGTACAGCGCGGCCAAGGCTGGGATCGTGGGCTTCAGCAACGCGCTGGCGCGGGACGCCGGGCCGCACAGGATTCGCGTGAACGCCGTCGCACCCGGCGCTGTGTTCACGGAGCGGCAGCGCCGCCTGTGGCATACGCCCGAGGCGGAGCAGCGCATGCTGGCGCTGCAATGCATTCCGGACCCGGTCCAGCCCGAGGATCTGGCCGAGTTGGTGCTGTTCCTGGCATCGGACGCAAGCCGGGCGATCACCAAGCAATTCATCGCCGTGAACGCCGGTTCGTTGTGACGGAGCGGATGCTGCACATCGGCGGCGGCGCGGCCGAACATGCCGAGCGTGCCGGTGAAGTCGGCCGAGCAGCAGGCCGGGGCGATTGTGCTTTCGGCACCCGAGTTGCTGGTCCGGCAGCGGACGCAGCTGGTCAACGCCGTGCGCGGCCATGCCGCCGAGTTCGGCATCGTGGCGGCCAAGACCATCAGCCAGCTACCAGGTTTGCTCGAAGCCGAGGCTCAACATGATCTCGGACCGACTCTTAGGCGTGCGGGCTACGCCGCTTCCCGTCGCCGAGATG
>JAABUK010005692.1_pt1 | contig 19182 bp, 14 predicted proteins | sample 5559141 | NCBI WGS metagenome assembly JAABUK01 (sample SAMN10711869, study PRJNA513367) | rock metagenome | isolation source: Antarctica rocks | place: Antarctica: Victoria Land, Pudding Butte nord | collected 2016-01-03 | reverse complement strand
AGAAGATATCACCTCTTCCGGACCGAATCCAAGCAATCCCAGTCAACACTCCCGAAATGGTCATCTTACATCTTTTAGAGTCAGTCAAAGCAGCGGTTCTCATGCAACCCGTTATGAGGCGGGCAGGCCTGCAGAAGATCTACTATTTTGCCTTGCCGGTCTGACTGCGGCCACAAACGCGCCAACGATGTCTAGAGCAACTGCGATCATGGAATGTATGACACGCTTCTTCAGTTCGTCATCTTCCAGTGGCTCTCTGCATCAAATTGCATTTAGTTGCGTAAACAACGTCACAGCCAAAGTTATTACCGAGGACAGCAGACTCGCTCGGAAGGTGCTCCTCGAATTGATCCCTACGATCCGCAGGCTCTGGTCATCTAAGAGCCTACTACTACGAGACGAGATGCTCATACTACTCGTGCTTAGCAGCGACATCATCACAGCCCTGCCACAAACGCATCCAAGCGACGACGTTCATTCTTCTCTGAATAATCTGCTACAGGTAGTGTCTATAGAGTATAGCCGGAGGAATGAAAGGGATGTCTTACAGCTCGATGAAATACTGTTAAGCAACGACCAGACGCAGCAAGTCATGAGCCTGACTAACTTTCACATACGCGCAGACCATACAAGAGGGACGTTTAATTGGGCCACAGTCAGCGTGCTTGCTTCTCTTACCCTCACTGTGGACCATTTCTCTCAAATCATAGAGAAAGGCAGATCAAGTGATACTCCTAGCAAGCGGCGTAAGTTAACAAACGTTGTGGACGATGTCTTCCGCCAATCGCTGTCAGCTCCCGCCTTGACGAGAATTCGTGCTTTACAGACCCTATCATTCCTCTTGAACGAATCTACAGCTGTATCCGACAGATTCCTGTACCTCATTGTCCAGTTCACCGATCAGATTCTGGACGAAGACCCTTCAATTGCCGCTTGGACTATGATTGTAATATCAAGGTATGGTTATTTCCCCTTATATCCGAGAAGACATCCCTTGACTATTGGTTGTAGCCTCGTCTCAGTAAAGTCTGCGCTGAAGCCAGAATTGAAATCGCAATGGCTCCAAATCTGGCATCTAACTTCTCGCAACCTGTCGAATCCGACCATTTCTAGATCCGCGGCTCATCTTCTAAAATCTATGATCGGCTCCACCGTCTTGCAGAACACTGATGTGGCCAAGTTGGTAGACACGACCTTGTTCTCTGACGGCCTCAACGGTCCGGTAGGAATGTCGGATGCGGCACTGTTACTTTGGTCTGGTATCATTGAGTCTCGATCTGCAGGTGGTCAACCGGCGGCACAGCAAATTGTCACTCGGCTGATGAACTGGCTTTCTTCTCATTACACTTTAAGTTTGTCGTCTACGTCCTTGACCATCTTCTCGTGTTGACTGAATTGCAGCGCCTCGTGCCTCCTCGAAACAGATGGCTCTTTATGGTACGCCGCTGGCTATTCTAAAATTACTTCTTCTTTGCACAAACGCACAAATTAAGCTCTGGTCCGTGGACAGACGCGTTGTCTCAAGCTCTGTCTTTATAGCTGCCTTTGACCAGCACCAGAACGCTGGATTGTCTCAATATCTCGCTCAAGGGCAAGTTCCGCTGGAAGGAGCTGAAACTTCGCCCGGTGCGTGCCTGATGAAAGATGACGATCGAGTAGCCCGGGACGCGAACAATGATCGTGCTGTCTTGGAAATGCTGCTCATGAAGTTTCACAGCTTCAGAGAAGTGTGGACTGCTTTGTCAAAAGAACGCGCATCTAATATTAGTGTTGACGTTGTCCAAATTATGGTATCGCTCATTGTCGTCGGTTCAATTTTGCCCACGCTCTTGGGCACAGAGCGAAGTCAACTTTGCAGAGATCTCGTACACAGCGCACGTCAGGCTTGGGCTCTCGTCCATAGCTTTATTGAGCTCTCTGGAGACGCCGGATCCGTCCATGCCAGTGTTGCAGCTGCCACTGCCACAGCGATCCGAGGCTCCGAAATCATAAACGCTGAAGATCCAGTATCAAAAGGTCTCTCATTCATGCTGTCTTCTCTCATGATTCAGCTTCGTCAGAAACATGACACGGCCGAGGAATGCGAGAAAGACGATATGGACATGGTTGATATAGGAGACTCATTTGCTTCACACAGCAGTCAAGCTACTTCCGAACACCTTTCACACTCTGGGTTTCGACGAGATTTGCCATTCGCTACGAATCAGCTGTACTTCAAGCGTGGAGTGGTGTCGCAGCTGCGTGTATGCTTAAGCGACGCCGAAGCAGCAAGACTTTCCGAGGAGTATGGCGTACTCTCAATCGTCGACTATGTCATCCATCTCGGACCGGAAGACTTGCTCGCTTCGCGATCCTCAATATCGATGTTCTTACTGTCGATTAAGCTGTCCAGTTATGATGCCTGCCGTTTGCTCAAAGCGGTCGCTCAAGCCTGCATTCAAGATTATGACTTCGAGCGCTGTGAAGCCTCCTTGTGTCTCTGCCTTGAAGTAATGACTGTTTTGGCTGAGCTCTGGGTGACGAAAGAAGATGACGAACTTCATGATGTTGCATCGGATATGTACGAGTGGTTCATCAAGGTTCCACTGGGCAAAGGTCTTGCGTCGGCACGAGTACTGATCAATTTGGCAGCACTTCTCCAGACAGTTCTCAATCTGAATCTGACCTACAACAACGCCTCTCTTCCCTCTAGTCGCACAAGCCTCTTTGAGATCCTGCGGATTGGCAGCAACGTTGTTAAATTCCACGTGGCCGAGAAGATCTCACGCATTTTTGACCGGTTCATACTGACGGAACACACTGCGATCCTCAATGACGTTATCGGAAGTCTTCCCAACGATTCTACAGACCTTGATGGTATTGCTCTGCGCTTGTACGTGCTTACGGAGTTAGCTGCTCGCTGGGCCACACTCCTCCAACCATCCCTGTATCACATGTTTGAGACTCCTGCTCATATTCCCCTTTCTGTGCCTCACGCACAAAGCTGCTTGCGGAAGATTTCGTCGACTCTCAAACTTGACTCTCCGCGAAACCTATTCCTTCTTTTCGCCCCACAACTGCTGTATACGTGGTTAGAAACCGAGAGTCTGGAGTCTATGCCCTTCTCAATATACGGCTACAAAACCCTATCGGAGCTAATCGTGGATGTGCAGGACGAGATTGTTGGCCAAATTGTCATGAGAGCAAACAAAAATCTTGCCGATAGGCTTTCAGAGATCCTGATGACTCCATTCGATATCTTACTGGAAGCTTCTTTTCCTAAGGCGGAAGCGTACAGTGTTGCTAGAGACATCAGCATGCCTCCTTCCAAGGACAAAGCTTCGAAAAGCACCGAGTCTCAGGTTCGAAAACAGCTCGGCACCGATAGATATCTTCGTCTTGTATCCGATTCGTTCCCAAACATAGTCGCTAACCTATTCATATCTTTGTGCAATGAGCACGAAATAGACCGCGCCCTAGCAAGACGGTCAGAGTTCGCCTGGGCAGCGGCAAACTCACAAGCAATATGTCGCCTGAGTGCTTCGAAGATTATGCTGCCGCCTGGTCAGCAACCGTCGTTTCGTGCCAAATATCTCGTTGATGAACTTGATTTCTTGTGTCAGCGCATTGGCAAAGATCAGCTGACAATGTGGACTTCGCCACTTGTCGTTTACGTATGCAGAAATCTGCTCGATTCGGTGGTTCCCGCTCGCGGTTCGCTACATGCAGGTTCAATGCTTCGCAAGATCAGAGTACTTGTCGCTTTAGCAGGTCGAGAAGCGGTACAGGGTTATGCTTTAGAGATGTTGTTACAATCTCTACAACCTTATCTCACCACATTCTATTGTGCAGAGGATGCTCTGGGTATATTCTGGTATCTTCTCGACGAAGGGCACGGGTATCTCGAGCAGAATCTGTCTTTCCTTTGTGGAATCGCTGTCACGACGCTACTATCACTTTCCGCCTTCTTGAGCTCTCCGCAAGATAGTACAACGCAAGAGTCATACTACCTTTCTACTCTTTCCATTACAGCATCCTTTCATAAGTGGTTTGGAGAGTATCTAGCCACTTTTCCAATCCAGAACCATACAGCTGACGATGCCAATGCATTCAGAGCGATCATCAACTACGCTAAAGACGTCAGACCTCCTGGTCGTGCAGACAAGGACACCGTGGAAGGAAAACTACTCTTGGAGCTACTTGAGGCTCGCACTTCAAAACGGAAGGTGCTCAGCCCTGCTGCCTTCAAAACGGCTGTACAGATTCTATGCAGCAGCTTCACGAGGCCAGCAAACCCGGAAGAAGACATTCTAGGGCGAGACTCGCTCGCCATACGCCATGCAAAAGTTCTGTGGAGTTTATTGGAGGACATAAATGTGGCTCATGAATTTTGGACCTGGTCTGGTGAGGCTCTCGGCCGCGCATATGCTGCAAGTGGAGTGGTGGATCCGACATTAACGATGGAGCATTCCCACGACCTGTTCCAGTCACCGGAGCTAGGCGGCGAGTCCGTACGAACATCTAGGTCCCGCATTATGGACAACCTCCGCGAGCTCCTTCATAGTGATGATTATACCGCTGCAAGCCTAGCTGAGAAGACTTTGCAGCAGTTGATAACACAGTTGACACAGCAGAGCGCTCTCGATGACTATGAAGATTGTGTAGACTTGGCTTTGACGCGAGCTTTTAACTGGCATGCCTCTCCTTGTCCCGATATGAATGGGTTGAAACACGGTCTCACAGCAGTCAAGGATGTGATATTGAATCTTTCGGTTTTACCAGCCAACTGGGCCTCGCAGTTCATGGTGTCGCTGACGTCTTCGGTCAAAGACGATCCACTTCTTGGTGCTCTAACCCCGATCTTGTCCAGATTGCCTACTCTGGCAATCCGCATCATGCCCTTCGTTGTGCATGAATATCTGAGAGCGGACAACAGAGATGGCCAGCCTCTTCGACAGACTGTTTCCCAAGCCTTCCTAGATATACTTCTGGGCCATTCCCCATTGCTGGCCAGCCAACGACGGTTGGTTTTAAGCACTCTCCTTTACCTGCGCTGTCAGCCATTGCGAAAGGAGACGACCATTGCGGACCGCAGTACCTGGCTAAGTATCGACTTCGGTACAGCAGCTACAGCAGCAGCCTCCTGCGCCATGTACAAATCTGCGCTCCTCTTGGTCGAGCTGCAAGCCTCTCAGCAAACGGGTCAGTCGAATAGGTCATCCCGACGATCCTCGGTGGCCAAAGTAACAGTGTCGCCCGACCTTATCCGCCAGATCTACCAGAACCTCGACGACCCCGACTTCTTCTATGGCATGCAAGAAGAGGCTTCTCTGAATTCGGTGATGCGCAAGCTAAGCCATGAAGGCGATAATACTAAAAACCTCTCTTTCCAAAGCGCGGTATTTGATTCAGGCATCAAAGCCTCTGATATAAATGAACATTCCGGGCTTCTGCAGGCTTTAGTCTCGGCAAACATGAATGGTATTGCTCGTGCTGTTCAGGCTCAATTGACACCGGAGCTCGGACAACGTAGCGATTCCAGTGTCAGTGCATCGTTAACCGCATTGAACCTACACCAGTGGGACCTACCAGTCCCGGTGACTGCATCTGACCCTTCTTCATTACTATTCCAATTTTTCCGTGCTGCAAATAGTTCACTCAATTTTGCAGAGGTTCCAAAAAGGTTGGACAGTGCCCTTCTTACTCTCGTCAAAAGTATCGCCTACGAGCGTGTGGTTGGGAGTGCTTTGCATCACTCAATGTCCGCTCTTGCAGCACTCGCCGAAACAAAAGAGGCACTCTCTTCACGAAGCTCTGATGAACTGGCAACATATTGGCTAAAACTTGCAAAGAGAGAAGAGTGGCAAGAGACCGAGAAGTGAGCCTTACACCCCTTCACTTCCCAGCTCTTGGGATTTTAGAATCTTCTGACTAATGGTGCACACAGCTTTGATCACATATCACTCATACTTATCGGCCGTGAAGCTTTGTTCTCGTCCATAAAAAAGCAGAATCATCTGGCGACGGTCATGCGGCTAGATCCAGTCGATTGCCAGATGTTTGAGGTCAGATGCGTTCGCCATTCATTGAAGCTAGCTCGCAGCCATGCCGCTTTACAGTCTGCGCTGAATCGAGCGATGTATTTGTCCAATTTGGTGAAGGAGAGTGCCGCTCTCGGCCTCGCAATTGGCGACGTTGTCTCGCACGATTTCGCCGGAGTACTTTGGGACCAAGGTGATATGATGGCATCTATCCAGATGCTGAAGCAATTGAGGCATAATGCCGAGGGCGACAAGCAGGCCATCGTTGTGAGCCGTCCAGCGTTGCTGGCAGATATGGTATGTGGACTTGCCTGGATATCAGCGTAGACTAATTTCAGACAGGGTCATCGCATTGCAGACGCTCGACTAGAGAGGCCTGATGAAATCATCGCTAACTATCTCTTGCCTGCCATTAAAGAACTCAAAGGGAAAGCAGAAGGTAAAGAAGCCGGTCGAGTTTACCATGAATTTGCTTCTTTCTGCGATCGACAGTTACAAAGTGCAGATGGGTTGGATGAATTCTCTCGGGTCGAAAAGATCCGCCAACAGAAAGAGGCCGAAGTCAAAGACCTCGAGAAGATGGTCCATAAAGCCCAGGGCAAGCAGAAGGAGCAGCTGACAGTTCATTATGGCAAAGCAAAACAATGGTATAAGCTCGACGACACCGAATACCAAAGATTGAAGCGTGCAAGAGAAAGCTTTCTTCAGCAGACCTTAGAAAACTACATCCTGTCACTGCGGGCGTGCGACGATTACGCAAACGATGCCCTACGATTTTGTGCCATGTGGCTTGACAATTCAGGCAATCCGACAGCGAATGCCGCTGTAGGGAAGTTCCTAGCTGAAGTGGCAAGTCGGAAGTTTGTCCCTCTGATGAACCAGCTTTCTTCTCGTCTTCTCGACAGCAAAGACGAATTCCAAGCACATTTGTTTGCGCTGTTGCTTCGAATATGTACAGACCATCCGTATCATGGCATGTACCAGATATTTGCTAGCAGCAAATCCAAAGGTGGAAAGGATGACCTTGCTCTTTCTCGGCACGCTGCTGCGAATCGTCTGTCGGAGGAGCTCCGAAAAGGTCCTGCTAGCAGCACATGGGTGGCTGTCCACAATTCCAACATTTCGTTCATTCGATTCGCTCTGGACCATCTGCCCGATGACAACAAGCACAAATCCGGCTCTAAAGTGCCGCTGGCAAAGATCCCATCTGGCCAGAAATTGGTCCAAGAAATACTGAATCTGACCACCAAGATTCCACCGCCGACACTGAAGATTCCCATCCGTATAGACTGTGATTATCGCTCAGTCCCGGTCCTCAAGCAATTCGAATCTAGCTTCACCGTGGCTGGCGGTGTCTCCGCTCCCAAGATCATCACAATCCTTGCTTCGGATGGAAGCCGCATGAAAGCGCTACTAAAAGGCGGTAACGACGACCTCCGGCAGGACAGCATTATGGAGCAGGTATTCGAACAGGTATCAAACCTCCTCAAAGACCATCGCGACACCCGACAGCGCCAACTAGGCATCCGAACTTACAAAGTCCTCCCGCTAACCATGAATGCCGGCATCATCGAATTCGTCTCTAACACGATCCCCCTCCACGAATACTCCTTGCCTGCCCATCAGAATTACCACCCCAAAGATTGGAAGCCCAACAAATGTCGCAGAGAAATAGCCGACGCACAATCCAAATCCCTGTCCACCCGCTTCCAAACCTTCCGCACCGTCTGCAACAACTTCACCCCCGTCCTCCGGCACTTCTTCTTCGAACGCTTTCCCAACCCAGACAACTGGTTCAACAAACGCCTCGCCTACAGCCGCTCCACCGCCGCAATCTCTATCCTAGGCTACGTCCTCGGTCTGGGCGACCGCCACGGCCACAACATCCTGCTTGACGAGCAGACGGGCGAAGTCGTCCACATCGATCTCGGCGTCGCGTTCGAGGCAGGCCGCATCCTCCCCGTACCCGAAGTCGTCCCCTTCCGCCTCACGCGCGATATCGTCGATGGAATGGGCCTCTCGGGCGTGGAGGGCGTGTTTCGTCGCTGCTGTAATTTCACCCTCGAGGCCCTGCGCCAGGATCAGTATTCCATCATGACCATCCTCGACGTCCTGCGCTATGACCCCCTGTACTCGTGGTCGATTAGCCCACTGCGTCTGCAGAGGATGCAGGAGAACAAAGATCAGGAGGGCGGTGGTGGCGAGCAAGGTGGTGCTGGTGCTGGTGCTGGTGCTGATGCTGTGGCTGGAGGAGAGGGAATGACGGCGCTGGCGAATAAGAAAGCGGTCAATAATCCGAGTGAGGCGGATCGCGCGCTGACGGTCGTGGCGAGGAAGTTGGGGAAGAGTCTCAGTGTGGAGGCGTCGGTGAATGAGCTGATCCAGCAGGCGATGGATGAGAGGAATTTGGCGGTGCTGTATTGTGGGTGGGCGGCTTATGCTTGAACGGGTCGAAAAAAAGGGAGGTAGGTCATGAGGTCAATTGTACAGGGAGCATGTACGGGGGACGGGGTTTGTCAAGGGGGCTTTGTAGCTGTGTGGATTGCTTGTCCAAGTCGGTTGACAAATGTGTATTGTGGACAGCCTCGTGAGTTGTGGTCGTCGAGACTTGCTTCAGGTATCTCATCTTTCGATCACGTATCCAACAGCCCCATGTCTTACAGCGACAACACTCCGCTTTCGAGCAATATCATTAATCCACCACAGCCCGAACGATTGCCTACTCTCCGTGCCACCACTGACACCCCCTTGCGCCCTACATCCTCCACGTTACGACTCCGCTGGGCTACCCATACGTCAGTACTCTCGTTGCCCTAGCATATCCTCCAAGCAGAGCACACCCCATTCCCACACCCCTGAGGACAATCCCAACGCCCCCTCGAATCTGCCACTACCTCAATCTCCATCTCGACGAGAACGCATCCCTGGCCGTTGTGGTAGCGAAAGCAGTGGTTGTAGTCGGTGAATTTGTGGCCGCAGGGCTGGACATGTATGGAAATTTTGTCGCACATTGCAAATGGTCCGGGAAGGTTTCCGAGAGAGACGGTGCTGGCGATGTTGGAAGGAGAGAGAGAGAGTGTGTGTGTGTCTCTGTGTATGTATGAGTATGCTTCGACTTGGCTGATGAACGCTGGTAAAACGTAGCGTTGTTAGTGGAATAATCGTTGTCCATCCATCGGTGGCCCATAAGAGACTCTTATAAATGCTCGTGAAAGCCGTTTGCACACTGAGTGACATGCTTGACCACACTCCCAGCAATGACTATATTGGCATCCTGGAGATGCTGACTGACGGCTACTGCCAGGGGCGCATGTTCTATTTCCTAGACAAGCACATTCACCAGATGATGCTCTGTATCTGGGTAATTTGGTGGCTGCAATTTTTTGTGGTCCGCTTGATCACAAGGGCCGGCACCAGATATTCCTGAAATCCCTTCGTCCTCTACATCGTAAATCCATTTCACATAGTTGTTGTATCGTGCAAAGTACTCGATTGTGGCTCGGTCAGCTGAGTGCCGGGTCTCAAGGACCAATTGATACTGCATCCCCGCTTCTCGATAGTGACAGACATGGCGCTGAACAAGATGACTTGTCATCTCATGGCCTTCGTTGAGTAGCAAGATCTCGACCAAGACATCGATAGGTTATATTCGGCGCAATTACTCATTTGATGCCCGCTCTCTCTAGTTCTCTCTCCCTCTCCAGCACATGATCCTCGAATTTGACCAAGAAGACCGTTCGATTAGGCCAAACATCAGTCGAATGATTATGTGCACTGACCCTCGATTCGAATCCAGCACCATCGCAGACGCCCTCTATTACTCCTGCGACAAATGCGGCACAGTTCAATTGACTCATGTCCTTTGGTACAGATATAAATTGATTTGTGAGTGGTGTGTTGTCGATGATCATGTATTCGCCAGGGGTCGTCGTAGACTGTTCCAGGGAATCCGCGGGCCGAGAGAACAGGAGCGGATATAATTTCGTGGTGAGAAAGGTCAACAGTGGCAGGACTCGTAGAGGTCTGGACGCCTGAAGGGATGAAGAAGAGGAGGTGCTACCGGCAGGAGTCGAACGGTAGAGAAGCAGATCGAGCAGCTTTAAGCCGAGCGTATGACCCTGTTCACTCAATCTATCCAAATGCAGATCAGCACTCAAGTTGAGTTCATTGCAGCCCACAGGCGCCGGGCGCCGAGTCGTACCTCTTCTCCAGTTCCTGAATACCCTTGACTCTATTCTGCGCATAGCTCACCATCTCCATGAACAAGAATGCGAAGCTGGCTCGCCCGAGCTCAGCATTTCGACTGCGATTGAGATTCCGGTCATAGATCGTTTTCTTGTTCGACGGTAGCCTCAACCCTGACGAAGAAGAGGAGTTCTGATTCTGCGAGGGGTGTCGGGACTGGACTAGCTGCTGCGGACCAGACACAGAGCCTCTGTCGGAGAAGCTCTGGGCAACGGTGGGTGGAGCTGACATATCGTTGTGCCGTTTTCTGGTAGGCCACGGAATAGATCCTGACTAAATGCACAGCTGAGATGTCATTGCGCCCGTGGATATCGTTGGCACTCGGGAAGAAATCTATCGACGTGGTGACTGTTCATGGTGTTCTGGATGTCCTTCGGAGACAGAGTATTGAGCTTTCCCAAAACGGAAACTGCGCCAAGCCTCTCCCTTTTCATCGATTTGCAATTCGTGGAGAATTAATCTATAGCATAGCTAAAATGATAGAAGTCTTGCTATGACTCAAGTTTAAAAGGTCATCTGATCTATCAATTGTGGACAATGCGTCCTGACGATTCATCTAGAAGCTGGAGGCATTTATTAGTCTTCTTGTCCAGCTTTGTCCCGAGGCCTGTCCGGGTCGTTCTCCTTCTTTGACCAGTCGTGAAACGCTTTTTGCTTCTGCCTGGAATTCCACTGCAAGGTTCTAGAGATGCTTTTGATCCAATCTTCACTTCTCCGACCTGGCGGCATAACGTTTGCAAAGGGGTAGCGTGAAGCTGAGACAGTGACATAGTCGCCGGGATTGAGCTCCACCCTCTCACGTCCGTCAAAACTCGCCCAGGAGCTTCCTCTCGCATCATATGGCACACCTATCCGCAGCACCATTGTGTCTGGAAGGATTATTGGTCGAAACGATAGGGTATGCGCACAAATTGCCGTCACAAGAATAACAGGATTTTCAGGATGACAAAGTGAGCCACCTGCAGCCAGATTGTAAGCGGTCGAGCCAGTTGGCGTAGCGACGCATATACCGTCTGCTTGTACGGTGGTCAAGTGCTCCTCGTCGCCAAAGAGCTCAATGGTAGACATGGCTACAGTAATCATCAGTCCGATAACTCGAAAATGCTGCCACTCATGACTCACTCGGACTTGGTCCTCGGTCGACCACGACATCGTTCAAAATCTCGAAAGTACACTCCGGTCTATGTGTTCGGTTGTCCTCTCGTTCCTCCCCTATTAGTTCGTCAACGAGGTCCCTTTGATCCATCGCCCTTGAGTTTGATCGAGATCGCATAAGTGTGCCTTCAAATCGCAGTCTCAAGCTGATTGTGACGCCGTCTCGGAACGCTTTCGACAAAGTGTCTGGGTACTGTTCAAAGTCGAACTTGGTCAGGAAACCAAGCGAGCCTAATGCGAATGACAAAACAGGCGGCACCACCCGCTGAAACAACCAACTCGCGTACAAGACTGTCCCATCGCCACCCAGCGTTACTACGATGTCAAATGTATGGGGACGCTTTTTCGTGACTTCAGTGGTCCAGTATTTGAGTCTCCCCTCATGCGAAGGATCCTCGGCTAGCAGGCTCTTTGCGTCAAAGGTCTCGTTGTGTTCAAGTATATTTTCGACCCAGACGATGTATGGTGCATCTCTTTCTTTCGACAATAACCACCTCACAACCTCTCTTGTTTTAAGAATCAACGTGGGATCGTGAATCTTGGTCAACAGGAAAATGGTCTTGATCTTGAGCTTGACTTTCAGGCTTCCCAGCTTCTTAGCAAGGCTTCTCACTCCCATGGCCATGTCGGCTAGCTGCTTCTTTGTGAGTAGACGTGACCGAACAACCTGGATGTCTTCTTGGGGCGTTGAGGTGCCATCCATGTCTCCAAGTCTGAACCGATCCTCCTCGATGTAGTGTAGCTTCGAATCAAACTGCGTTCTTTCCTTGTCAAGAAATCTGTGGACAATGCACGAGGAGGCTCTGCGTTGATCTGCCAGCCTGCGAGCAAGCTGGGGGGCTTCATTGAGGACTATTGAGGATTTCCGCCGATGCGCATTTTCAGGATCAAAGACGACCTGATTGCATGTCAGAGGTGAAGTATTTATTGCTCGGGGAAGGCCACTTTGTACTTCCAATGCATGTTGAAATTCCGAGTCATCGCTTGAGTCTCCAAGGCTCTCCCTCAAAGGTCAGCGGAAGTATTTTACTGTACGAGACTCAGCTCACAATATCATCTCGAAGTGCGAGCGAATCACTGATCGTACGACTGAGGCGTGGTGAGCCTTTTTTGTCTGTGTCTGCCATCGCGGACGTCCCACGAAGGGCAATACCTCGGGCGCCAATGTTGCGCCCTGTCGGTCGTAGCGAATTCTAACGACTGCGCGTGGACATTAGTACGTAAGTATCGCTGTTCAACACCCTGCTTCAGGGCTCAAACCATCCCGTGTCACGAAGTAAGTGAAGGGGTGCTACGTAGCATGTTTGCAGGAAGCTCAAGTCCTTAGTAAGCGCATGACATCGCGAGCTAGCAATTCGGCGCTCGAACGTTATCGATAACGTTCATCACAAGAACTTCGGTACACTATCTAACTTAGACCACACTCCGGGTAAGCTTGAGGCTCAATTGATATCAAAACATAATATTGGGGATATAGATCAGTTTCCTCACAATCACAGTTCCATTCATGCGGTAGCTCCTCGGCTCTTCTCGGCCTTTGACTGTGAACACATCGCCAAAATCCTCAGGAAACTCCCGTCCCGTATCATCCTCAGAGTCACAATCGACCAGTAGAGTCAATAACGTGGTTGATGCGTACTGTTGTGCAGCACATAATCTGTCCAGTTTCATCCTCTCGCCCTGGGCACCAAGCTGATGTTCTTTGATAGTTGCAGTCATCATTACTGCCTAATTGGAACATACCGCCAGTCGCGTAGACCTCGTTGCATGCGCTCCTCCAGAAAAACTTCGAGCAATCCGCGAGGCATTCAAATCTGAGCTGGGCCTTGGACATCAGCCAAACCAGGCAGGGGACTTGCATCACAATCTGCGCAAGACTCTCATTCCCATAGCTTGTCTTACACTAGCCCATAAAGTTGGGGAGACTCGTATTGGTAGCTTGCGTCCTTTTAGCCTCTGATCGATCAGCCAAAGCCCCAGCACGAACTCGTCTCGAGTCAGTGTGCCAACGCCGTGGCGGTCGACTAGATCCCAGATGTCTGCAAGAGCATCGTTGGGAAGGCGACTACGGCCCCAGATGTCTCGCACAACTAAGTCGAGCACCAGCACCGATGTCGGCGTCTCAAGTGTGGCTTCCTCATGCGAGACTGAAGGCGAGGTCGTGAGGAATATGCCCTTGTTGGCCGCCCAAACACCTTCATACCTTTTCCTCTCACGTTCCGTCACCTTGTCTTTCCATCTCTTTCGAGAACCTTCACGGTGCTTGTTTGGATGCTTCATAAAGTGCTTGTGCTTGCGTCGGGAATGCTCATCGTCGCTGTCTTCTGACGGAGACTTTCGAAGGGTCTGCCTCATACCTTGATGTGTGCCTCCATAACGAGGGAGGTCTGTGTCAGAAGAGTGACGGTGACGAAACAAAGAACGAGACAGGGATGACCGTCTAGGTGGTGGCGGAGGGGGAACTTTCTTTGCAGGCGATGGCGCCCGAGAAGTTGCAAGCGAAGAAGCAACAATCGCATGGGCGAGTGATCCTTCGGTAAGACCGGTTCTCTCATCTACATAATGTGCATTTGAAATGGATGGGAACCGATGCCTAGACTGCAAAGATAAATTTCGAGGATAGGCCATGGGATTTGAAACACTCCTTCCAGCTCTTTCGCCACTCAAATCGCGTCCACCACTTGCTGGATGCTGCTCATGTGCTATGGAGGAATGTGAGACATTGCGAGGGTTGACTTTACCCTCAATAGTCTGTCTGTGTGCATTTGAGCTTCGACCACGATCCGAGTCCTCCGACACAGCACCCGCTGTAGTGAATACACCGTTGAATTCAGATCGAGATGGTGCAGGTACAGAAGATTGGTTCACTGATACGAGATTTCTGACAGCAGCCTGTGCCGCAAGCGTGCTTGATGCGCCTTGCGGTTGATGCTTCTGTAAACTTGCAGCAGTGAGGCCCTTCTCGTTGGTCCGATCTTGCTCCATAGCTAGCACAGCTGGAAATATTTGAGCACTCGACACGGGCCCGAAAGGCCGTGGGGCAGCAATCGGTCTTTCGTGGCTTGGTGAATGCCTGCTCCTGATGAACTTGGGTTGAGCCACGGATCCAGCATTCTCCGGTTCATCATTTAAGCAAGGTACCCTAGTGTCTGCAGCGACCTTACTGTCCTTCGCCCCGTTGCGCACAGGTAAAGGCGCTCTAGGAGACGAGAGCGAGCTGCTTGTAGCTATGCGTGCTGCAACCTGGGATGGTGATCTCGAAAAGTCTCTTCTAGACGCACCACGAATAGAGCTGGGCATTTGAAGGTCACGATCTGTAGAAGACTGCTCGAAACCTTCCACCAGCTGTTGCACTTGAGAAATTTGAGCGGATTGAGACCGAGGCGGTGCAACAAACACCGAGGTCGAAGCCTTTGGTGGAGAGACAGACTTCTGACGAGCTGCGAACCCAGCTGATGCAGCTGCAGCTCGTGCTCCGTTGGTACTGCTATGAAGAGCTTGGGGCTGTCGGTTATCGCCTCGTGCTACAAAGGCACGGCTGGCGCCGCGAACAGCTGCCGATTGCAACCTATCTCCATTGTGTACCACTGAGCCATGATGAGCTGTGAGCTGATCTCTCGCGCTTGACGGGTCCGAGTTGGTAGTCATGAAGCCATCCGTAGTCGAATGCTCAATTGCTCTTGTACTCCACACTGTTGTCTACTAACCCCTGAACGCCGGCCGGTCAACAATGCTACCGGCCCTGGTCAATCCGCATTTTTCGTTGCGACTTGAATCTTCTCGGAGCTGTTTGCATTGAGTAGAAGAGTCTCCGGGCCGTAAACCATTGACTCAACATGGAGAGTTGAGTTTTGTGCGGTAGTGAATGAAGACCAACGTTTGTTCGTACTTGTAGCTCGATCCTCCCACGCCGGCGAAACCTCTTGGCACTTGCACAGATATTGACCACCTGAAAGCGTTCACCTTCGCACGGTTGCCTGTTATGACTCACCAGCGACCATGTCCATGTATATTGGCGGGCTGTGCTCTGTTCCGGAAACACAATATGCTGACAGGCCCGTCACTGACAGGGGGAAATTGCTAATTACAACCGAAGCGGCCACAATGCGATGGCAACAGGTCAGTCAGTCGAGATGGACGTCCCCCAATCCAGTCAGGTAATTCCACGACAAGACCGTGCAGCCCTGGAGAAGGAGCTCGACGAAAAGTAGGGACCGTCTCCAGATTCTGGTCAGTATGTTGCTGACATTGTAGATACCCACATCGCCCTCACAATCATTCCCAGACTCTCCCGTTTCATGTCCTCTTTCAAGATCTCTTTGATCCTTTGAATGAAAACAAGAAGAGACCCCCAGGTCCCCCAGCAAATCGTAGGAAACAAGGACCTCATGGTGCACATAGCAACAGTCCGCAAGACGTACGCCGGGCTATCATCGAGCGTTTCATCTCACGATGGCGGCAAGAAGTCGGCGACGATATCTATCCCGCCTTTCGACTTGTCATCCCGGAAAAGGACCGAGAGCGCGCGATGTATGGCCTCAAAGAAAAGGCCTTGGGTAAACTACTAGTACAAATCATGAAGATTGACAAGAATTCGGAAGATGGCTTCAGTCTACTCAACTGGAAGCTGCCTGGTCAGAATGCTGCAAGCCGAATGGCCGGTGACTTTGCCGGTCGCTGCTACGAAGTCATCTCGAAACGACCAATGCTTACAGAGGTAGGGGACTTGACTATAGGCGAGGTCAATGACCTGCTAGATGAACTCTCTGCTGCGCCGAGAGAGGAATACCAGCGTCCAATTCTTGCCAAGTTCTATCAAAGGATGAATGCAACGGAGTTGATGTGGCTCGTCCGGATCATCCTGCGCCAGATGAAAATCGGTGCCACAGAGAGAACATTCTTCGATCTGTGGCATCCAGATGCAGAGTCTCTATTTAACGTGTCAAGCAGTCTCCGGCGCGTCTGCTGGGAGCTACATGATCCGTCGATACGACTCGAAGGGGATGAGAGAGGTATCACACTGATGCAGTGTTTTCAACCCCAATTGGCGCAATTCCAAATGCATTCATTTCAACGCATGGTCGAGAAGATGCGGTTCACGGAAGAAGACCCTACTTTCTGGATCGAAGAAAAGCTTGATGGCGAAAGAATGCAACTTCACATGGCTACCGATCCTTCCAATCCCGGCGGCAAGCGCTTCAACTTCTGGTCTCGCAAAGCGAAAGACTACACTTACCTTTACGGGCATGGCTTTGAAGACGACAATAGTGCTCTAACTCGTCATCTCAAATCTGCATTCCGCGATGGTGTCGAAAATATCATCCTCGACGGCGAGATGATAACTTGGGACCCCGAGCAGGACGCCCCAGTCCCGTTTGGCACTCTTAAAAGCGCAGCACTATCTGAACAAACCAACCCTTTCTCCACAGGTCATCGTCCTGTCTACCGCATCTTTGACATCTTGTACCTGAACGATCAACCCTTAACTCGGTATACCCTCCGCGATCGTCGCAAAGCTCTCGAGCGCAGCATCACTACCATTTCACGCCGCTTCGAGATCCACACCCACACAGAAGCCACCAAGGTTGAGGAGATCGAGCCCTCACTCCGAAGAGTCGTGGCTCAAGCCTCCGAAGGGTTGGTCCTCAAAAATCCACGGTCTGCCTATCGCCTCAACGAACGTAATGATGACTGGATCAAAGTAAAGCCAGAATACATGACCGAGTTTGGCGAATCGCTCGACTGCGTCGTAATAGGCGGCTACTTCGGCTCCGGCCATCGCGGCGGCAATCTTTCTAGCTTCCTCTGCGGCCTCCGCATCGATGAAGGATTCGCTCGAAAAGGCAAGTGGAACGCCGAAAAATGCCATTCGTTCTTCAAAGTCGGTGGAGGATTCACCGCCGCAGACTATGCTGAGATCCGGCACCGCACAGATGGCAAATGGGTCGACTGGAATCCCAAAGCTCCGCCAACAGAGTACATCGAGCTAGGCGGCGGAGCCCTCCAGTACGAAAGACCAGACGTGTGGATCAAACCCTCGGACTCTCTCGTAGTCGAAGCAAAAGCCGCATCTATAGGAACGAGCGATCAATTCCGCACAGGGCTCACCCTCCGCTTCCCCCGCTTCAAACGTCTCCGTCTGGACAAGGACTGGCAGTCCGCGCTCTCGCTGCAGGAATTCCTCGACCTGAAATCCAACGTCGAGAAGGAGAAGAAAGACAAAGAGTTTCGCGTTGATGACGCTAAGAAAAGGAGGAGGAAGAGCTTCCAAAGCCGTAAGAAGGCCCTAACAGTCGCGGGCTACCATGCCCGTACCATCAACAACGAAGTCGCGAAATACAACGATGTCCCCAGTGGCAGTCCCCCCGCCACTCCCACGAAAACCTTCACAGGCCTCACTTTCTTCATCATAACCAACTCCCTCCACTTAGTCAAGAAATCCAACATCGAACTCGAAGAGCTAGTCAAGACCCACGGCGGCGCCGTCGTGCAAACCCAGGACGCCGTCCCTGACACGGTCTGCATCGCCGACCGCCGCACCGTCAAGGTCGCTTCTATCCAGAAGAGCAAGGACAAAAACATCACCCGTCCAGTCTGGATCTTGGATTGTATCGAGCAGGCGCGCAGGGATAGGGTGTACGGTCTAGCCGAGCTGCTCGTCCCGCTTGAGGTTGGACGCCATATCTTTAGCGCGGCGGAGGGCCAGGAGGATGAGTTGAGCGGCAATACGGATCCCTTTGGGGATGCGTATGCCAGGGGTACGAGTATCACGGAGCTGACTGAGTTGATGAGGAAGATGGAGGTGGTCGAGCGGATTGGGAGGGAGGCAGTAGAGCGTGCGGTGGAGAGATTTGGGGAGGAGGGGAGGCCCGGGTGGTTGTTCAACGGTACGAGGTTGTTCTTCGATCCTCCGTCGTCTACGCCGGATAGTGATGCCCATTCGGATGAAGAAGAAAGCGGCCAGAAAATCGCATCCCTCACCGCGCGCTTTGCGGGCGCGACTGTTACGCAGCATTTCGATGACCGGAAGATCACGCATGTGGTGGTTCGTAATGGGAGCGACACCACCGCCATCCGCGCACAATTGGCAGACAGGAGGAAAATCCCCCGGCTGGTGACGGTGCGGTGGATTGAGGAGAGCTGGAGGGAGAAGACAAGGCTGGATGAGGAGAGGTTTCTTGCGCGATGAACCCTACCATACTCTTGGATGGGCGGTTTCAGTAACCACGACATTGGATGACGGTGATGAAATAGATACTGAACCAACGACACTGCTAGATCTTATAGCTTTCCCAAACTCCAACGCTAAATCATCGCGTGCCTCCCTAACCAGGCGCCGAGTACGCCTCTATATATGTTAGGTATCAAAACGCTATCCCAACTCGCATGCGCGCTACAGCCGAAGGGAGATCTGTGCTGTGGGTGCCCCGACGCTGCATCTCATGTCGCATTATATACAGTCCACCTCTCGCCCCCAGCCCTCACTGGATTCCCCTCCACGGCGTTCCTCGGCGGCAGCCAAACACAGGCATGGCTCTCCATTGCCTCGTCGAACTTGCCGCTCCGCCGCATGTTCATCTCCGCGACCAGGATTCGAAAGAACGCGGCGTTTTCTCTTGGTTCGCGCTGGCGGGCTAAGTTGGGAGGGGCGGCTAAGTTGGACGGGAGATCCCCATGCGCTGTTAGTGTGCCGTCGAGGCTGAGCCAGATGGGAGGAGAGGAGGCGTTGGGGGAGTGGACGATGGAGGGAATGCAGGTTTGT
>JAABUK010005691.1_pt1 | contig 19186 bp, 19 predicted proteins | sample 5559141 | NCBI WGS metagenome assembly JAABUK01 (sample SAMN10711869, study PRJNA513367) | rock metagenome | isolation source: Antarctica rocks | place: Antarctica: Victoria Land, Pudding Butte nord | collected 2016-01-03 | reverse complement strand
CGCGAGCAGGACGACCGCGAGCAGCCAGGGCACCAGGAGCAACGCGGTGTGCCGGGAGCGCAGCCATCGCGGCGCGGCGAGCAGGAGGAGCAGCGGGGCCCCGAACAGCGAGACGCGCAGGAAGTCGAAACCCGTGAACAGCGCGGGATGGCTGAGCCCGGTCTGGTACTGCCACTCCTGGGGCTCGAAGGGGTTGAGCAGCAGGGGCAGGTCGCGCTTGGCCAGGGTGCGCCGTGTAGTGGTACGTCCGGCCGTAGGAGTCGAAGCGCTGCTGATCGCGGGCCTGTGCGTTGGTGGTCAGGGTTCCGAACTAGACGAGCGTCGTCTTCGTGAGCAGCCCCAGCCCGAGCAGGACGCCCGCCCCCAGAAGCCTCCGCCCGTCGCGCTCGGCGTCGGCGCGCCAGAGCACGTGGATGAAGGCGAGCCCGAGCAGCAGCTCGAGCGCCGCATTGGAGATGTTCACCGAGCGCACGATCACCCCGGGCCAGAGGAAGACCGTCAGCCCGAAGGCGAAGGCCAGCGTCCGGCGTTCGGGCAGCACGCACGCCGCCATCCGCCACAACATGGCGATGGCCCCGAACAGCAGGGCGAGGTCGAGAGGGCTGGAAGGCCTCGTACTGGATCGGGCGGCCGTGGATCGTGCGGTAGAACCCCAGGGCGGTCTGGCTGCCGAGGCGATGGGTCGCCAGCGAGACGGCGTCCTGGAAGAGCACGGGCAGTCACTGCTGCTCGGCGACGGTCTGGACGTAGGCGAAGTCCGGCTCCTCGTCGACCTGCGACCAGATGGGGTACGCGAAGACCGTCAGCAGGCCGAGGGCGAGGATCGCCGTGAGCTCGATCGCCACGACGACGTGCACGGCACGGACGCGGGCGAAGTCGACCCGCGCCCGCAGCCCGCGGGCCACTCCGATGCCTGCCGCCTCCATGAGGCGATCCAGGGTAGGAGCCCCGGTCCGCTGGTTCCCGGCTCTCCTATTCCGGCTCCTCCCGGGACGCCGCGGGCGGCGACGCCAGTACCGCGCCGGGGTTGAGCACGCCGTGCGGGTCGAGCGCGCGCTTGACGGCGCGCATGGCCGCGACCTCCTCGTGCCCCCGCGCCCGCTCGAGCCAGCCGGCCTTGGCGGTCCCGACCCCGTGCTCGGCCGCGATGGTGCCCCCGAGGTCGATCACCAGGGCGAGGACCGCATCGTCCACGCGGGGGTCGTCCGCGGGCGCGCCGAGCACGTTGACGTGGACGTTCCCGTCGCCGAGGTGGCCGAAGAGGATCGTCTCGGCGCCGGGGGACGCTCTCTGCACGGCGGCTCCGACCCGCTCGAGGAACTCCCCGAGGGCGCGGAGGGGGACCCCGACGTCGAGCTTGTGCGGCACGCCGCGGGCCGAGATCGCCTCCGTGTGGGCCTCGCGCAGGCGCCACAGGCGCTCGCGCTCGCCCGTATCGGTGGCCACGAGCGCCTCCCGGTCGCCGAGGAGCTCGGCCAGCCCCTCGGTCGGGTCCGTGCGGTCGGCGCACTCGAGCAGGAGGTAGACCGGTGCGGGCTCGCGCACCGGCGACGGGAGCCGCAGATGCTCGAGCACGAGCTCGAGCCCGGCCTGGAGGAAGAAGTCGGCGGCCTCGAGGGTGGGGAGCTCGCGGCGTAGGGTGCCGAGCAGCTCGACGGCCTCGGCCACGGAGGCCAGGGGCACGAGCGCGGCGACCCGAAGGGCCAGGCGCGGCACGAGCCGCCAGCGCACCCGGGTGATGACCCCGAGCGTCCCCTCCGAGCCGACGAGGAGCGCTCCGAGGTCGTAGCCGGCGTTGTCCTTGAGCAGGCCGGACATCCGCGAGACGACCCGGCCGTCGCCGAGGACCGCCTCGAGCCCGGCCACCCGCGCCCGGGCGGTGCCGTGACGCAGGGCGCGCGCGCCCCCCGCGTCGCAGGCGACCACGCCTCCCACCGTCGCGGTGTCGCGGGCGGCGAAGTCCAGCCCTGCGCCGAGCCCGGCCTGCCGCGCCCGGGCCTGGAGCGCGGCGAGCGTCGCGCCGGCGCCAGCCTCCACCTGGCCGAGGGCGGGCTCGACCACCCCCACCGCGTCGAGCCGGGCGAGCGAGAGCACGACCTCCCCGGAGCGCGGGACGCTCCCGCCCACCAGGCCGGTGTTGCCGCCCTGGGGGACGACCGGCACCCCGTGCTCGGCGCAGGCCCCGAGCACTCCGGCGACCTCCTCCGTCGACCCCGGCCGCACCACGCACCGCGCCGTCCCCGAGAAGCGCCGCGTCCAGTCGCTCTCGTAGGGCGCCCGGAGCTCAGGGTCGCGCAGGACCTGGCGCGCCCCGGCGATCGCCTCCAGCTCGTCCTCGAGGGCCATCGCCCTCCAGGATGCCGTAGCGCTCCGCCACGAGCGCGCCCGCGACGAGCACGACGAGCGCCGCCGTCTGCGCCGCGGGCGCCACCGCGGTGCCGAGCGGGATCGTCGCGAGCCCCGCCAGCGCGGCGCCCGCCCGCCACGGCGCGCCGCCGATGCCCAGCACCGCGCGGAAGCGCAGGTGGGCGAGGAGGAACAGGCTCGTCCCGGCCGCGAGGCCGAGCGCCGGGGCGGTGGCGCCGGGGACGTAGGCGTGCTCGAGCGCGCGCTCGAGCCCGAAGGCCACGCCGATCACCCCCAGCAGCAGCGGGATGTGCCAGAGCCCGAACGCGCTCAGGGCGAGCGCGGGACGGTCCGGAGCGGCACGGAGCGCCTCCTCGGCGCGCGCGTCGTCGCCCCCGAAGTACGTCCACCACAGACACGCGGTGAGGGCGAGGCCGAGCACCGTCACGCCGATGAGGGCGAGGTCGACCGGGAGCCCGCTCGCTCCGATCCCCACCGCCACCACCGACTCCCCGATGGCGACGATGACCACGAGGCCGTGGCGCTCGACGAAGTGCGCGGGCTCGATCTCGAAGAACGCCACGGGCGGCACGAGGTACGGCGTGGTCCACTGGAGCGCGAAGGCGAGCACCCACAGCACGTACTGCACAACCCCGCCCGCGAACCCGCCGGCCACGACGAGCAGCGCCGCGAGCACGTTGAGCGGCGCGATGCGCAGGATGCCCTTCGCCCCGCGGCCGCTCGCGCGGGTGAGCAGCCCGGCGTGGATGAGCACGATCAGGAGGTAGGCCAGGCCGAAGGCGGCCCCGTCGCCGTCCGCGCCGAAGGCGTGCGGGACGGCCAGCGCGAGCACGAGGTAGGCGGCCATCCCGCCCAGGAGCAGTGCCCGCCGGGTCGGGCCGCCGAGGTCGACGGCGTTCGTCAGCCACGCGTAGCCGCCGTACATCCACCAGATGATCCCGAGCATGAGCGAGACCCGACCCAGCCCGCGCAGGGTGGGATCGTGGGCCAGCGTCGCCGTGAGCTGCGTGACCGTGAAGACGAAGACGAGGTCGAAGAACAGCTCGAGCGTGGAGACCCGGCCGGGCTCGGCCTCGTCGTCGCTCATCCGCTCCCGAAGACCTCGGCCGCGCGCTCGGCGATCTCCTCGGGTGGCACCTCGCGCACGCGCTGGGCGATGTTCCACCGGTGGCCGAAGGGTCGACGACCTGCCCGTGGCGCTCGCCCCAGAACTGGTCGGCGAGCGGCGAGCGGACCTCGGCGCCGGCCTCCAGCGCGCGCGCCCACGCCGCGTCGGCGTCGGGCACATCGAGCTGGAGCACGGTGGCGGTCCCGCCGATGGCCATGGGAGAGAGGATGCCGAAGTCCGGGAACTCGCTGCCGACGTGCAGAGAGGTGCCGCCGAGCAACAGCTCGACCGACATGACCCGGCCGCGCGGGAGCGGGACGCGGCCCACCTCCTCGGCGCCGAACGCCCGGCGGTAGAAGTCCGCGGCCGCGGCGGCGTCGGGGACGACGATGTGGGGCGTCAGGCTCATCCGGATCTCCGTTCGGGAAGGAAGAGGGCGAGGTCGCCCCACTCGTGGCGGCGGTAGCCGGCCGCGGCGGCGACGGCGTAGGCGCGCTCGAGCGCGGGCCGGCCGGCGACCGCCTCGAGCAGCGAGAGGTGGGAGGCCTCCGGGTCGTGGAAGCCGGTGAGCAGGCCGTCCACGACGCGGACCCCGCGCCCGGGGTCCACCACGAGATCCGTCCAGCCCCGGGCGGCGCGCACCGTCCCGTCCGGCTCCGCCGCGGCCTCGAGCGCCCGGACCACCGTCGTCCCCACCGCGACGACGCGGCCGCCGAGCCGGCGGGCGAGGTTCACGCGCTCGGCGGTGCCCGCGGCGACCGAGAAGCGCTCGGGGTAGGGCGCCTCACCGCGCTCGAGCGAGGACACGCCCGTGTGCAGCACGAGGGGCGCGACGTCGATCCCGCGGGCGACGAGCCGGGTCACGGCCTCCGTCGTCAGGGGACGGCCGGCGCTCGGCATCTCGGCGCTCCCGGGCTCGGTCGCGTAGACGGTCTGGTAGGCCGAGAGGGGCGGCGCCGCGTTCGCGTGCGCGTAGCGGATGGGGCGCCCGTGGCGCGCGAGGAAGCCGGGGAGCGGCGCGGGGAGGGCGAGGTCGGCGCTCCACAGCCGCGTACCGCGGTGGGGCCCGCGGAGCCTCGCCCGACCGCCCGCGGGAAGCCGCAGCTCCTGGCCGGGCTCCGCCGCGCCGCCGCGGACCTCGACGATCCACCGCCCCTCCACCTCGGGGTCGGGCCCGGAGACGTGCACCACCACCGCCTCGCCACCCGGGCCCGCGGCCTCGAGGGCGGCGGGCAGGGTGCCCGACGTGTTGATCACGAGCACGTCGCCGGGAGCGAGGAGCCCGGGGAGCTCCGTGACGGGATGGTGCTCGGGCGGACCCGCGGGGAGGGGCACGACGAGCAGCCGCACGGCGTCGCGGCGCAGCGGCGGGGTGTGCGCCTCGGCGGGCGCCGCGACCGCGACCGCGCTCACGCGGCGGCCGCGAGCAGGTCCTCGGCCCGATAGCGCCCGCTGGGTCGCTCGCCCTCCAGGAGCGCGACCAGCGCCGGCACGGGGACGGACGGGTCGGGCCGGTCGGAGATGTCCTCGCCGGGGAACGCGCCCTGGTGCATCGCCGTGCGCATGTCGCCGGGGTCCACGGCGTAGACCCGGAGGTCGGGCTCCTCGGTGGCGAGCGTCCGCGAGAGGTGGTCCAGTGCGGCCTTCGACGCGCCGTAGGCCCCCCAGCCGGGATAGGCCTCCACGCCGGCATCGGAGGAGACGTTCACGACGCACGCGGCTCCGACGAGCACCGGACGCGCGAGCTGCACGAGCCGCAGCGGCGCGAGCGCGTTGACCGCCAGCACCTCGGCGAGCGCCGCCACGTCGAGGTCGCGGAGCGCCGGAAGCGGCGTGGGCCCGAGCGTGCTCGCGTTGGCCGGCCACGCGCGCGATCGCGCTGACGAGCTTCCTCGACGACGACAAGGTGCTGCCCGCCGTGCGCGCGGGCGCGGCGGGCTACCTGCTCAAGGATGCCGAGCTCCAGGGCGATGCGCTTGTTCGCGTGCCCGGCGACGATCTCGCGCAGGACCTCGCGCTCGCGAGCCGTGAGCTCGTCTCCGCCCGCGGGCCGCGCCACCTCCTCCATGAGCCGCGCCGCGACCGCGGGATGGAGCAGGGGCTGCCCGCCACTCGGAGGCGATCCGCCGGATCGCCTCCACGCCGTCCATCTCCGGCATCACGAGGTCCATGAGCACCACGTCGGACCGGTACTCGGCGACCGCCGCCACCGCCGCGGCCCCGTCGGCCACGTCCCCCACCACCTCGACCCCGTCCTGGAGGGACAGGAACGTCCGCAGCCCCTGGCGCACCACGGCGTGGTCATCGGCGATGAGGACGCGGATCGGCGTCACCCCGGCACCACGAGGCTCACCAGCGTGCCGCGACCGGGCGTCGAGTCGATCTCGAGCGTGCCGCCGAGCGCCGTCGCGTGCTCCTCCATGGAGGTCAGCCCGAGCGAGCGCGACCGCTGGGCCGCATCCCGGGGGTCGAAGCCGGTGCCGTCGTCGCGCACCCGCAGGACGAGGGCGCCCTCGCGCTAGGTCAGCTCGACCTCCAGGCCGGCGGCGCCGGCGTGGCGCAGGGCGTTCGTGATGGCCTCCTGGGCGATCTTGAAGACCTCGTCGTCCGCGCCGGGACGCAGGCGGGGCGGTCCCTCCGTGACCAGCGCGATCGGCACGGTCTGCCCGCGTCGGAGGATCTCGACGTGCTTGGTCAGGGCGGCCGCGAGGCCGTCGGCGCCGATCGCCACGGGCCGGAGCTGGAAGATCAGCGACCGCAGCTCGCCCACCGCCTCCTGGGCGAGGTCGCCGAGCCGCTCGACCTCCTCCCGGGCCGGCCCCGGGGTCGCGTCGAGCAGCGCCGCGGCCGAGCGGGCGCCGAGCACGACGCCGAAGAGCTTCTGCACCACCGAATCGTGGAGATCGCGGGCGAGCCGGTTGCGCTCCTCGATCGCGCTGAGCTCCCGGGAGCGCTCGTAGAGGCGGGCGGTCTCGATGGCGATCGCGGCGTGGGCGGCGAGCAGCTCGATGAGCCGCTGGTCGTCGGGGCCGAAGTCGTCGGCGTCCTGCTTGTCGGTGAGGTAGAACGCGCCGAGGATCTCGCGGCGCGTGGCGATGGGCACGCCCAGGAATGAGGCCATCCGCGGATGCTCGGCCGGCCACCAGCCGCGAAAGCGCGGGTCGGCGCGGATGTCGGGCGTGCGGTGGGACTCGCGGGACTCGAGCATCGCCCCGAGCAGGCCGTGGGTGCGGGGCAGCGGGCCCATGGCCGCGACCTCCTCCCCGGTCATGCCGGCGGTGAGGAAGCGCGCGAAGCTCCCGTCGCCGTCGGGGACGCCGAGTGCCGCGTAGCGGGCTCCCGCGAGGGTGCGCGCGACCTCGACGAGGCGCTCGAGGACGGCATCGACCGAGCGCTCGGCGGCCAGGGCGAGCACGGCATCGCCCATCGCCTCCAGCGCGGCGTCGGCGCGGTCGGTCATGTCGGCACCATCATCGGGCAGGATGCCGACCATGCACGAGACCGTCTTCACGCTGGAGGCCACGCCGCTCAAGTTCGGCTCGGGGGCGGTGGCGGACGCGGGCTGGGAGCTCAAGCGCCTCGGGGTGACGCGGGCGCTGCTGGTGACCGACCCGGGGGTCGCCGCGGTCGGGCATCCCGCGCGCGTCGCCGCGGCGATCCGCGCCGAGGGCATCGAGGTCGCCCTCTACGACCGCGTGCGGATCGAGCCGACGCTCGAGTCCCTCCAGGACGCCGCGGACTTCGCGCTGGACGCCGGCGTCGACGGCTTCGTCTCGGTGGGCGGCGGCTCGTCGATCGACACGGCGAAGGTCGCCGACCTGATCGTCTCGCACCCCGCCGGCGTGATGGAGTACGTCAACCCCCCGATCGGCGAGGGACGGAGGCCGCCGTCGCCGTTGCTGCCCCACCTCGCGATCCCCACGACCTCGGGTACGGGCTCCGAGGCGACGACCGTGGCGATCCTCGACCTCCCGGAGCTCAAGGTGAAGTCGGGTATCTCGCACAGCTACCTGCGCCCCCACCAGGGGATCGTCGACCCCGAGCTCGTCCGCACCGCTCCCGCGGAGGTCGTGGCCGCCGCCGGGCTCGACGTGGTCTGCCACGCCGCGGAGTCCTTTCTCTCCAAGCCCTTCGACGCCCGTCCGCGGCCCCACTCCCCCGACGACCGCCCGCCCTACCAGGGCTCGAACCCGGTCGCCGACATCTGGTCGACCACGGCGCTCGAGTACGGCGGGCGCTTCCTGCGCCGGGCGGTGGAGGACCCCGACGACGTCGAGGCCCGCGGCTCGATGATGCTCGCCGCGGCGATGGCCGGGGTCGGCTTCGGCTCCGCGGGCGTGCACATCCCCCACTCTTGCGCCTATCGCATCGCCGGCCTCAAGCACGAGTTCCACCCGGAGGGCTACCCGGACGACCACCCCCTCGTCCCCCACGGGCACTCGGTCATCGTCACCGCGCCGGCCGCCTTCCGCTTCACCTACGCCGCGATGCCCGAGCGCCATCGCCACGTGGCCGAGCTGCTCCTCGGCGAGGCGATCGAGCAGCCCGGGCACGACACCCTCCCCGACGTCCTGCGCGAGCTGATGCGCGACGTGGGCGCCCCGCGGGGCGTGGCCGAGCTCGGCTACACCGAGGACGACGTCCCCGCTCTCGTGGAGGGGCGCTCAAGCAGCAGCGGCTGCTCGTCGTCGCCCCCCGTCAGCCCTCCGAGCGCGACCTGGGCGACATCATCACCGCGTCCATGGTCAACTGGTAGGTCATGCCCGAGCTCAACCACCAGTGCCGCCTCTCCGCCCGTCCCCGCGGGCTCCCCGACGACTCCGTATGGGAGCTGACCGAGGAGGAGGTGCCGTCCGAGCCGCCCGAGGGCTCGTTCCTCGTCCGGATCGAGCTCCTCTCGCTCGACCCCGCGATGCGCGGCTGGATGAACGATGCGCGGTCCTACATCGCCCCGGTGCAGATCGGCGAGGTGATGCGTGCGGGCGGGATCGGCGAGGTCGTCGCCTCCCGCCATCCCGACTTCGCGGAGGGCGACCACGTCCACGGGATCTTCGGCGCCCAGGAGTACGCGATCTCCGACGGTCGCGGGACCCACAGGGTCGACCTCGACGTCGCCCCCGCGCCGACGTGGCTGGGGACCCTCGGCATGACGGGCATGACCGCCTACTTCGGCCTGCTCGACGTCGGCGCGCTGGCCGAGGGCGACACGTTGGTGGTCTCGGGCGCCGCCGGCGCGGTGGGCTCGACGGTCGGCCAGGTCGCGCGGCTCAAGGGCGCCGGGCGCGTGGTCGGGATCGCCGGCGGCTCGGAGAAGTGCGCCTGGCTGACCGAGGAGCTCGGCTTCGACGCGGCGATCGACTACAAGGGCGAGGACGTCGGCCGGGCCCTGCGCGAGCACGCCCCGGACGGCATCGACGTCTACTTCGACAACGTGGGCGGCGACATCCTCGACGCCGCGCTGGGCCGGCTCGCCCGCGGCGCCCGGGTGGTGATCTGCGGCGCGATCTCGCAGTACAACGCCACCGAGGCCCCGCGCGGCCCGGCGAACTACCTGTCGCTGCTCGTCAACCGCGCGCGGATGGAGGGCTTCGTCGTCTTCGACTTCGCGCCGCGCTACTCCGAGGCGGCGCACCAGCTCGGTGAGTGGATGGCCGCCGGGAAGCTGCACTCGCGCGAGGACGTCGTCGAGGGCGGGATCGCCGCCTTTCCCGCGACCCTGCTCAAGCTCTTCGCCGGCGAGAACACCGGCAAGCTCGTCCTCCGGGTCTGATCGCGCCTCCCGCCCCGGCCGCGCTCCCGTGGTGGCAGCGCGGCGCCATCTACCAGATCTATCCGCGCTCGTTCGCGGACTCCGACGGGGACGGCGTCGGCGACCTGCCCGGCGTGCTCGCGCGGCTCGACCACCTCGTCGCCCTCGGGGTCGGGGCGCTGTGGCTGTCGCCGTTCTACCGCTCGCCCATGGCCGACTTCGGCTACGACGTCTCCGACTACGAGGACGTCGACCCCGTGTTCGGGACGCTCGCGGACTTCGACGCGCTGCTCGCGGCGGCCCACGTGCGCGGCCTGCGGGTGCTCGTGGACTGGGTCCCCAACCACACGTCCGACCGCCACCCGTGGTTCACGGACCCGGCCCGCCGCCACTTCTACGTGTGGCGCGACGAGCCCAACGGGTGGACCGCCCAGTTCCGGCGCGGCGGGCCGGCGTGGACGCGCGAGGAGGCGAGCGGGGAGGTCTACCTGCACTCGTTCCTCCCCGCCCAGCCCGACCTGGACTGGGACGAGCCCGCGGTCGAGGCGGCCATGCACGACACCCTGCGCTTCTGGCTGCGCCGCGGCGTGGACGGCTTCCGGATGGACGTGATCTACCGGATCGCCAAGGACCCGGCCCTCGGCGAGAACGAGCCCACCCGGCGCCACGACCAGGACTGGACCACGATGCAGGCGCGGCTGGCGGGGATCCGCCGCGTGCTCGAGGAGTTCGGCCCCGACCGGATGTGCGTGGGCGAGCTGCACCTGCCGACTCAAGGAGATGTCGCCCGCTACGTCAACTGGCCCGAGGGACTGCACCTGGCCCACAACTTCCGGTTCCTCGAGCTCCCGTGGTCGGCGGCGGCGTTCCATGCCTCGATCACGGAGTTCTGCGCCGAGCTCGCTCCGGACGCCTGGCCGGCGTGGTGTCTGAACAACCACGACTATTCCCGGCTGGCCACCCGCCACGGCGCCCACGCGGTGCGGGTCGCCGCGATGCTCCTCGTCACCCTGCGCGGCACCCCCTTCCTCTTCCAGGGTGAGGAGCTCGGGCTGCGCGACGTCCCGGTCTCCCGCGAGCGGATCGTCGACGTCGACGGGCGCGACCCGCAGCGCGCGCCGATGCCGTGGGCGCCGCCCTCGGCGGCCGGCCCCGGCGCGGGCTTCACCACCGGCGCGCCCTGGCTGCCGATCACCCGCGACGCCGAGGACGTCAACGCCGCCGTGCAGGGCGACGACCCGGGCTCGGTCCTGACCCTCTACCGCCGGCTGCTCGCGCTGCGCGCGGAGCGCGAGGAGCTCCAGCGCGGCGCGATGACGTTCGGCGACGGGGGCCACCCCGACGTCCTGGCCTACCGTCGCGGACGGCGGTTCGCCGTCGCCCTGAACTTCTCCGCCGGACCGCGCCCGGTCACGTGGCCTGCCGGGGCATGGACGCGCCTCTCGACGCATCTCGACCGCGAGGCCGGGACGCCGGCGCCCGGCGAGCTGCGCGGCGGCGAGGGCGTGATCGCCGAGCTCAGCTGAGCACGCGCTCGCCCTCACGCAGCAGGTGCAGCCAGCGGTGCCCGTAGCGGCCGAGGTCGATCTCGAGCGTGCCGCCCGGGCACACCTCGGGGGCCCGGGAGGCGATCGCGTCGTCGGCGCCGGTGACCTCGTCACCCAGGTTGAGCGTTGCGGACACCCGCGCCTCGCCGAGGTTGTGCACGGCGACGACCGTCCCGCCGTCCCAGTCGAGGCGGTGCGCCAGCAGCGAGGACGCCTCGGTCTCGAGCAGCGTGACGCTCCCCCAGCCGAACTCGGGGCGCGCCCGGCGGGCGAGGATGAGCCGCTGCATCCACGCCAGCAGGGAGTCGGGATCGCGCCGCTGGTCGGCGACGTTCACCCGCTCGGGGCCGAACGCGCCGTCGGTGAGCGGACGCACGGGCTCCTGCGCGGTGGTGAACCCGCCGTGGCGCTCGGGCGACCACTGCATGGGCACCCGCACCGCGTAGCGGTCGGGGATGTCGAGGTTCTCGCCCATCCCGATCTCGTCGCCGTAGAGGAGCACGGGCGTGCCCGGCAGCGAGAACATCAGGCTCCACGCCAGGCGCAGGCGATCGGGGTCGCCGCCGAGCATCGATGCCGCGCGCCGGCGCAGCCCATGGCCGTAGAGCTGCATGCCCTCCTCGGGGCCGAAGGCGGCGAACACCTCCTGGCGCTGGGGGAGGGTCAGCTTGTCGAGGCTCAGCTCGTCGTGGTTGCGCAGGAAGGTCGCCCAGCCCGAATCGGGCGGGACGGACGGCAGCGTGCGGATGATCGTCTCCAGCGGCTCGGCCTCGCCGCGCGCCAGCGCCAGCCACAGGCTCTGGTTGAGCAGGAACGCGAGCTCCATGTGCAGGAGGTCGCCGTGGTCGCCGAAGTACTCGCTGAGCTGCTGGGGATCGACGTTGACCTCCCCGAGCAGCGCCGCGTCCCCCCGACGGCGGTTGACGAAACCGCGCAGGTCGCGCAGCCACTGCTTGGGATCCGATGCCACCCGCTCGGGCAGCCCCGCGGTCTCCAGCATCGCCGGAACGGCGTCCATGCGGAAGCCCGAGACGCCCAGGGCGAGCCAGAAGCCCACGATCCGCGCGATCTCCTCCCGGACCTCCGGGTTGGCCGTGTCCAGGTCGGGCTGGAAGTGGTAGAAGCGGTGCAGGTAGTACTGGCCCGCCTCCTCGTCGTACTCCCAGTTGGAGCTCTCCGTCCCGGGGAACGCGAGGCCCTCCGGCTCGTCGGAGGGCCCGTCGCGCCACACATACCAGCCGCGCTTCGGGCAGCCCGGGTCGCGGCGGGCCTCCTGGAACCAGGGATGTGCGTCGGAGGTGTGGTTGACGACGAGATCCAGGAGCACGCGCAGTCCGCGGTTGCTCGCGGTGCGCACGAGCTCGACGAAGTCGCCGTGGGTCCCCAGCCGCGGGTCGACCCCGTAGTAGTCGGCGATGTCGTAGCCGTCGTCGCGGCCCGGGGTGGGCTGGAAGGGCATGAGCCACAGGCACGTCACGCCCAGGCCGGCGAGGTAGTCGATCTGACGGGAGATCCCGTCGAGGTTCCCGACCCCGTCGCCGTCGGTGTCGAGAAACGTCTCGGCGTCCAGGCAGTAGACGATCGCGTCCTTCCACCACTGGTCTGAGATCTGGTCGAGCCGCACCCTGCTCAGTCCCGAATGTGGCGGCGCCGGGGCTCGCGGCCCGGGGGCTGGTGCACGGGCTTCGGGGAGCGGGCCTTCGGCACCTTGCGCTCCTCGGGCTTGCCCGCCCTGACCGTCAGCGGCTTGCCGTGGTGGACGAGCTCGAGCGGCTCGCCCTCCATGAGCTCGTAGCGCGCCGTGCCGTCGCCGACCTCCACCCGCAGCCGCCGCCCGCGGTAGACGATCCCGAAGGCCATCCGGGTCAGGCGCGAGGGCAGCCGGGGGGCGAAGGAGAGGACGTCGCCGTGGTCGCGCAGCCCGCCGAAGCCGGCCACCGCGGCGATCCAGGCTCCCGCCAGGGACGCGATGTGCAGCCCGTCGTTCGTGTTGTGCTTGAGGTCGCGCAGGTCGACGAAGGCCGTCTCCCCGAGGTAGTCGTAGGCGAGCTCGAGGTGCCCGACTTCCGCCGCCACCACCGCCTGGGTCGCCGCCGACAGCGACGAGTCGCGCACGGTGATCGGCTCGTAGTAGGCGAAGTCGCGCGTTTTCTCGTCGAGGGTGAAGCGGTCCCCGCAGACGTAGAGGGCGTGGACGAGGTCGGCCTGCTTGAGCACCTGGGAGCGGTAGAGCTCGTAGTAGGGGAAGTGCAGCAGCAGCGGGTACTGGTCCTCGCTCGTGTGGGCGAAGTCCCACTTGCGGTGCTGGGTGAAGCTCTCGGACTGCGGGTGGACCTTCATCTCCTCGTCGTAGGGGAAGGCCATGGAGCGCGCGGCCTCGCGCCAGCTCGCCATCTCCTCCTCGTCCACCTCGAGCTCGGCGGCGACGTCGGGATGGCGCCCCGCGGCGTCCGCGGCGGCCACGAGGTTCTTCGCGGCCATGAGGTTCGTGTAGATGTTGTCGTCGACGATCGCGGTGTACTCGTCGGGCCCGGTCACCCCGTCGATCCGGAACGTTCCGTGGGCGTCGTGGTGGCCCAGCGAGCGCCACAGCCGCGCGGTCTCCACGAGGAGCTCGACGCCCGCCTCGCGCTCGAAGGTCTCGTCGAGCGTGGCCGCGTAGTAGCGGCGCACCGCGTCGGCGATGTCGGCGTTGATGTGGAAGCCGGCCGTGCCCGCGGGCCAGTAGCCGGAGGTCTCCTGGCCGCGGATGGTCCGCCACGGGAAGGCGGCCCCGGCGCGGCCGAGCTCGCGTGCGCGGTCCCGGGCGAGACCAATCACGGAGTGACGCCAGCGCAGGGCGTCACCGGCGGCGTCGGGTGCCGTGTAGGTGAGGACGGGGAGGATGAAGGACTCGGTGTCCCAGAACGTATGGCCGGCGTAGCCCGTCCCCGTCAGGCCCTTGGCCGGGATGGCCCGGCGCTCGGCCCGGGCGCCCGCCTGGAGGGTGTGGAAGAGCCCGAAGCGCACCGCCTGCTGGAGCGCGGCGTCGCCGTCGATCTCGACGTCGGCCCGCCCCCAGAACTCGTCGAGATACTCCCTCTGGGAGCGGACGAGGCCGTCCCAGCCGGTGCGCTTCGCCGAGGCGAGCGCGGCCTCCGCCTGATCGCGGAGCGACGCCCGGGAACGGCGGGAGGACCAGCCGTAGGCAAGGAACTTCACGACCCGGAGGGTCTCCCCCGCGCCGAGCTCCGTGGCGATGGTCACGCGCGCGAGATCCGGATCGGACTCCGTGGCGGTGCCCGTCCCCTCGGTCACGTAGACGACATGGTCCATCGCCGCCGCCAGCCGCAGGCCGCTCGCCTTCGTGGCGTGGACGAGCGTGGCGCGCAGCTCGCGATGCCCGTGATGCTCCGCGACGAGCGGATCCTCGAAGACCTCGGCGGCGCGCGGGTCCTTCGTCCGGGCGGGGACGGGCTCGTTGGCCACGAGCTCGGACTGCACGACGATCCGCGTCCGATCGTCGAGCGCCTCGACCTCGTAGCGGATCGCGGCCACCGAGCGCTGGACGAGGGAGACGAGCCGGGTGGAGCGCACGCGGATCGCGCAGCCGGTCGGGGAGCGCCAGTCGACCTCGCGTACGAGGAGGCCCTCGCGGAGGAGCAGGGCGCGCTCGTGGCGCAGCACGTCGCCGTAGCGGATGTCGAACGGCTCGTCGTCGACGAGCAACCGGATGATCTTCCCGTTGGTGACGTTGAGGACGGTCTGACCGTTCTCGGGAAAGCCGTAGGCCGTCTCCGCGTACGGCAGCGGGCGCACCTCGTAGAACCCGTTGAGGTAGGTGCCCGGCGCCCCGTAGGGCTCGCCCTCGTCCAGGTTGCCGCGCAGGCCGATGTGCCCGTTGGACAGGGCGAAGATGGACTCGCTCTGGGCCAGGAGGTCGAGGTTGAGCTCGCGCTCGCGGATCGCCCAGGGCTCGACGTCGTAGATCTCCTCCCCGATCACGCGTCCCCCTGCATGAGCTCCGAGAGATCCTCCACGACGACGTCGGCGCCGTGCTCGGAGAGCTCCGCCCCGTGGCCCGTGCGGTCGACCCCGACGACCCACCCGAAGTCGCCCGCCCGTCCCGCCTCGACGCCGGCCAGCGCGTCCTCGAAGACCGCGGCCGCCGCGGGGGGGACGCCGAGCGCCTCGGCCCCGGCGAGGAAGGTGTCGGGTGCGGGCTTGCCCGGCAGGCCGCGCTCCTCGGCGACGAGGCCGTCGATCCGTGCCTCGAAGAGGTCCGCGATCCCCGTGATGCTCAGCACATCCCTCGTGTTCGCGCTCGAGGAGACGACCGCGCAGCGCAGTCCGGCCTCCTTGGCCACGCGCACGAAGGCGACCGAGCCCGCGTAGGTCTCCACGCCCCTGGTGCGGATGAGCTCGAGCACCAGGTCGTTCTTCTCGTCCCCGAGGCGGCGCACGAGCTCGTCGTCGTGCGCGATCCCCCGGGAGTCCAAAAAGGAGCGCACTCCGTCGAGACGGGGCTTGCCGTCCACGTAGGCCTCGTAGTCCGAGCGGGCGTCGAACTCCGGCAGGCCGCGCTCGGCCAGGACCCGGTCGAACATCTCCTTCCACGCCGCCGCGTGGACCTTGGCGGTCTGCGTGAGCACGCCGTCGAGGTCGAACAGGAGGGCGCGGATGCCGTCGGGGATGTCGAGCATGGGCGGGATGTGTAGCGCAGGAGTTGGTCGGCGCCCCGCGCCACGCTACGAGAAGCAGGCCTCCCGCCGCCGATCAGTCGTCTGCCGAGCCCGGTTCCGCCATCCCGCGGTGCATCTCCGCCTTGACGGAGTCGGGCAGCAGGCGGGAGCCGCGGCCCTGCAACCGAGGAAGCTCACCGGCTAGAAGCGGCGCCGCCTGCGTCGAGTCTCGGCGTCCAGGGCGTCGCCGATGAGCCAGAACATCGGCGGCCAGAGGCCGACGAAGAGGGCGCGGCGCTCCGCGTTGCCGCGCCGATCTTCGCCGACGGTCTTGGCGCGTATCCACAAGCTGATGCAGAGCCCGATCGTTCCCAGCGAGAGGGAGTGAAATTGAGCGCCCGCCAGCCCGAGACGTCGCAGGGTCCGCACCACCATGATCGTGCCTTCTACCCCGCCCCGGGTGTCGCGGCACTTCCGCCCTCGAGATGGGTACGACTCCGGCGTGCCCGCGTCACGCCCCCGGAACACGAGCCTCTCCACCCTGCTCGGCTGGCCGTTCGGCATCGCGCTCACCTCCTGGCGCTACATGTGGCGCACGACACCGGTGCACCGCTGGGAGCTGCTCGGAGAGCTGCCCGCGGACGCGCCGCCCGCCCTCCCGCCGGAGGTCGTCACGGACGGCATCCAGGCGGCGGGCGACGGCCACGGCGCGCTGTTGCGACGCCAGTACCGGACGGAGATCCGCGGCGCGCGGACGAGCCCGGAGGAACTGCGCGAGGCGATCGCGGGCGACCTGGGGGCGATGATGCCGCGTGCGTTCGGACTGTTCGAGAAGACGTCGGGCGACGGGCACCGGCTCGCGACGGGCGATGAATACGTCGTCCGGATGCCCGGCCCGTGGAACGGCCCCGTGAGGGTCGTGGGGACCACCGGGACCTCCTTCCGCCTCGCGACGCTGGAGGGCCATCTCGAGGCCGGGCAGATCGAGTTCCGGGTGAGCCCGGCCCCGGGCGTCATCGTCTTCGCGATCGAGTCGTGGGCGCGCAGCGGCAACCGCGTCGCCGACCTCCTGTACTCGCGCCTGCGCATGGCGAAGGAAGTCCAGCTCAACATGTGGACGTCGGTCATCGAGCGGGTCGTCGAGCACTCGGGCGGGAAGATGGAGGGAGGCATCGTCGTCACGACGCGGCGCGTGGACGCGCCACGAAGCGACGGTGCCGAGCCCGGAGGGCTCGGTGAGATGCTCGACCGCGACGTGAACTTCGACCCAGCCCGCGCTGCCGAGGAGGACTACCGCGGGTGGCACGTCGACGACATGGTCGCCCGCCTCCCGGGCGAGCCCAGCGGTGACCCGGCGCCCGGCGGGAGCTGGGAGACCGCGCGCCGGCTCCTGATCGACTACCAGGTCGCGGACCCGGCCGTGGTCCGGGCCGGCTACCGCCCCGGAGACGAGCTCGCCGGGCGCACCATGGTCCTCACGGTCCGCTTCGGCCTGATCCGCCTCCGCGTCGGGGTGCGGGTCGGCGAGGTCTACGACGAGCTGCGTACGGTCGAAGGCGTCCGGGCGCGGGTGTTCGGCTGGTCCTACCGGACGCTCGAGGGCCACTTCGAGCGGGGCGAGATGCACTACGAGGTGTGGAAGTGGCTCGAGAGCGGTGACGTGGAGTTCCGTCTGCATGCCTTCTCGCGCCCCGCCGTCAGCGGCCCGCTCATCCCCCGGCTCGGCTTCCGTCTCGTCGGCCGCCAGCGACAGCTCGCCTTCTACCGCGACGTCTGTCGGCGCATGCGCCGCATCACCGAGGCAGAGCTCGAGATGCGGCACATGCGCCGCTGAGAGCGCACCGGCCCTCTAGGTCGTCTTCTGCTCCTTGGGCGCGTCGCGCGCGTCAAGCTGGATCTCGCGGTCGGCGCCCTCCACCCCGGCGTCGAGCTCGCGTGACCGCTCCCGCTCGGAGTTGAGCTCTGCGCCCAGCAACAGCGCGCAGTTGGTGATCCACAACCACACCAGGAAGGTCACCACCCCCCCGAGCGTCCCGTAGGTCTTGTTGTAGGAGCCGAAGTTCGCCACGTAGAACGCGAACGCCACCGAGGCCAGCAGCCAGAGCACGAGCGCGAAGATCGAGCCCGGCGTCACGAACGAGAACTTCGGGAGCCTCACGTTGGGCGTCGCGTAGTACAGGACGGCGAACATCAGCAGGACGATCACCACGAGTACCGGCCACTTGGCGATGTTCCACACCGAGACCGCCGTGGAGCCCACTCCGAGCGGCTTGGCCACCGCCGCGACGATGGGCCCGGTGAGCACCAGGCTCAACGCCACCGCGACGACGAGCAGGAGGAGCACGAGCGTCACGAGCATCTGCAACGGGCGCAACTTCCAGAACGGGCGCCCCTCCGGCGTCTCGTAGATGACGTTGGACGCCCTCATGAACGCTCCGATGTAGCCCGACGCCGACCACAGCGCAGCGGCCAGGCCCACGATCAGCAGGATGCCGGCCGCGCTCTTCTGCATCGTGATCGACTTGATCGGGCCCGCGAACGTGTCGGCCGCCGACTTGGGCCCGATGCTCGTGACGATGTCGGTCACCTTCATCGTGATCGTCTGCGGGTCACCGACCAGCCCGATGAGCGCCACCAGCGCGATGAGCGCCGGGAACATCGCCAGGACCCCGTAGTAGGTCAGGGCGGCCGCCCAGTCGGTCATGTTGTCCTCGGAGAACTCCGTGAACGTCCGCTTGATCGTCGGAAGCAGGCCGGTCTTGGTGTCGACGCCCTGCGGGCGGTAGTCCGCCCGGCGCCCGGGACCGTCCTTGTTGATGTTCTCGGGGTCCGCCCCGTCGCCCGGGCGGTTCCCCGCCTTAACGGCGGCGGGCTGGTCATTCTTCGCCATGGAGCTCCTCGGTCGTTTTCAGTCGGACTCGGGGCGTTCCTCACCGGGCCACTCGCCGGTGCCGCGCGCGTACGCGTGACGCAGGCCGTGGTCGGTGAGGCCCTTGACGAGGCGGAAGATCGCGCCCTGCACGAGCAGGGCGAGCACGAGCTTGCGCCGGTCGATCTCGCGGTGCTTGGCCTCCGGGGCCTCCTCGTCGTCGAACCTGTCCCAGATCGCGTCGAAGATCTTCTTGCCCACCTGCCCGGCGAGGAGGCCGACGCCCAGGGAGAGCGGGGTGAAGATCGTCTTCATCCGCGCCCCCCGAACAGGATGCGCCCGACGAGCAGGCCGGCGACGAAGCCCCCGGCCACGCCGGTGTGGACGGGGTTCTCCTGCGCCTTGGCCTTGACCTGCTGCGCCCCGGCCCCCGCGCCGCCGCCCCCGCCGCCTGCGGATCCCGACGTGGCGGCCTTGGCCTTGCCCAAGAGCTCGTCGCGCTTCTCGCGCGCGCTTCTCTTGGCCTCCTCCGCGCGCTCCTGCGCGCGGGCCTTGACGTCGGCCTTGGCCGCGAGCGCCTCGGCGGTGTCGCCGAGCTGGTCGCGCGTCTGCGCGATCTCGCGCTCGATCTCTGCGGGCCCGCGCTGCTCCTCGTTCTCGCTCATCGGCGTCCCTCCTGCGCGCGCTGCTTCGTCACCTCGACATCCTCCTTGACGTTCTGCACGGCACGCTCGGGCACCGGCGGCCCGGCCTGCTGCACCTTCGTCTTGCCCATGAGCGCGAGCCCCCCGGCGACGGCGAGCAGCACCACGGCGACGATGAGCGCCGCGAGCCAGCCGGCGATCGCCGTGGCGAGCACGAGGATCACCGCCGCCACGAGGGCGC
>JAABUK010005689.1_pt1 | contig 19191 bp, 23 predicted proteins | sample 5559141 | NCBI WGS metagenome assembly JAABUK01 (sample SAMN10711869, study PRJNA513367) | rock metagenome | isolation source: Antarctica rocks | place: Antarctica: Victoria Land, Pudding Butte nord | collected 2016-01-03 | reverse complement strand
AGACGAGTATGCTCAGGAAACTTGTAGCTTTGGTGGAGAAGACAGCTCGCAAATCATGCACATACTGATCTGCGTTACAAGCTCATCTGCATTACGAGCGAGGAAGCAGCAACAGGGAAAACAGATCATGCAGCAAGCTGAGCAGACACAATGTTATGGCATGACTGAGATAAGCAAACTAGAACACAATGCGTCAAGCAACACAAGGGTACAGAAGCTGGAAAACAGACGCTAACGGAGGATGCTTCTACAAATGGCACTTGAAGATCAGGTGTTATGCATGGGAGAGTCAGCCACTTCTAACATGCACGAGTCTGCTGCACTTGCAGATACTATACTTGACCCGAGTAAGGCATTGGCAAGGCAAGCTGGCAACACATACAACAATACCTAAAATTACACACAGTCAACAAGCCATGACTAAAACCAATGCCGAGGCTGTGCTTGAAGTGAAGCTGATATGCGTGAATGCTTGCTTTCTTGTCTAGGCAAACACAAGCTGAGAGGCTGAGAGACGGGCAGTGCTTGTGAGCCACACCTGCTGCTGCACGCAGTTGCAGCAGGTCCTTTTCCGTCCACTGCTCCAGAGCCTTCTTTTCGGCCAAAAGAAAAGCTTTCTCTGCCAGCAGGAGCTGAAGGTATGAGTCTTTGGTTGAGCCAGGCTGTGCTTCTTCATATACTTTCTGAGCACGTACCACGGCAGCTTCAGCTTGCGCAACCTTCGACTTGAGCTCGTCCTGCTCAGCAGGCATCTACACCAACGATTAAAAAAATTAAGACCAAGTACGCGGTCCTCGCAGCGCATCGGTCACTCCAGACTCTGTATATAGTGCTAGATCACCTTCTAAAATTCAACGGTGTATGGTCGAAACAGATTGAGGAGAGTCAACCTCATTCAATGCACAAGACGCCGAACGTCCATATCTACGCAAACTGATGCCCGACGTTCACCCGTTTTGCAAACTGTTACAAATCGACGATCTGCTGTCTCGGCACGACGTCACAGCTGTGCAGTGCTAAATCAGCGAAAATATGTACCAGAGTACCGAGGCTGTAGTTCAGTCTGGAAGGACAGAAACTCACAGGGTCGCAGAAAAGACTGCAGGTGCTCAGGAGGTGAGTTACTGTGATAGCTGCAGACAAAGGAAATGCTTGGAAACATCATGACGTCTCCCCTTATTTCGTCATGTGCTCAAAGTCACTGATGATGTCAGACCGTGCATAACGAGTTCTATGTTCATATCTGGCGCATCCTGCATCTCATAGCACAAAGTGCTGTCTCGTGCGCGCTTACGCTTCAGCTTTGTCTTCAGTTGCTGTAGAGCAGCCTTGGAGTAGTTTTGATACTCTACGCCATCAGTCTTCCTGCAACCATACCAGTCAAAATTGGTGCATTCTTAGGCACAATAGCACATACATTTGATGAATGATTGCCGTTGCTGTACTGAATGGTGTTTGCATGCTGTGCCCCATGGGGTGATCAGCACAGAATCAACATCTGATCAACACGCAAAACACCTCACAGTATATTGATGAACAGCAGCAGCTTTACATGTGCAGCAAGGAAGCACGGCAGCTTACCACATCCATATGGTACGCAGCCGTGGCCACTTTGCAAAGAAGGCAATGGCATCCCAGCAAGGGATCTCAAGGTAGTTGCATGCTACCAAGCTGAGGCAGCAAAGGGACTTCAGCTTCTGCAGTGCCTGCCACATCATTGACTTGACTCAGCAAGTTTCAGCATGTTTTGCTGATTAGGACCGCTCAAGCGGCTTGTGGTACACCGCATGATATGCACCAATGATGCCTTTGTGACCCTTTTTCAGCCCCCTATTGTCAGACCAGATGCAAGCACACAATCCGCAAAAGTCTGTACAGCGTACAATGTACTGCCTCATGAGCTTTAGCTGGGACATGACAGCCGTGGCCTGCTCAGCAAATCAACACAACCTGTGCATCTTTGATGAGAGTCAGCAATTCCACCTGAGGCAGAATTGGAAAGCAGTTGCCCTGAAGGTTGAGGCACTCCAGGTGAGTGAGGCTGGACATACTGTCAGGCAGGTCCACCATGCCATTGAAGCCTAGGTCCAGGACCTTCAAGGCTGTGAATGCATTTATCCCTACTGGCAGTGTGTCCAGCTGACATAAATTGAGGTTGAGGACCTGCACTCAATGCTGGGACTACATAGATGCTTGAGGTTGTGTGACTGTGTGCATGTGTGTGAGCAGCTATGAGTGATGATGCAAATGCAAACTCTGTGTAGCATGTGAAATGAAAACAATGACTTGTTTCTGTCATACATGGCTAGGGACAACAGTGAAGCAATGAAAGGTACATGCTGCAATGTCGCAGGGATTGCATGTTGAACATTCCATCCCAACGAGTCAACAACCAACTGCAACAAGACTGTTTGATGTGCGTAGCAACGATGTCATCAGTGAGCATCATTACAGACAGTGCATGTTCCCAAGGCAGGCTGCAGCTGAGGCTGTACCTCAAGTCCCAGATGCTGGTATTTGTCTAGCAGGCCAGCAGCATTGCCAGCAAAGGCATTGTGGGACACATCAAGCTGCTTGATGGTGCAGTTGGTCAGTCCAACTCCAAGCACATGCACATTTGACTGCCTGCATCACATATACAATGCTGTTGTTTGCTCTGCACACATGTGAGGCCACACATGTGAGGCCTTGCAATCGCAGGCAGCAGCAGGTCTTGTATAAAACTTGCGCGTAGGCAATCCAGCAGGAACTGCGGCGTAGGTATCATCAAAACTGTGATGCAGGTCACCTGCAGCAATGCACAAAAGAATGCATATCACATACACTGGAGTGGTGCAGGGCGCGATGGACGTAGATCGTGCTCTTGATCATGACAGCTTAACCAGGGAACAAGGTGCTTTGACCCACAATACCAAAGCACCTTGTTCTCTATTTTCAGCTAAGTACATGCAGGGTCTATGCTGTCTTCACATCTAGACACAATGGAGCCTCAGCAAGCAGTGAGCAATTGAACAAGTATGAGAATGAGTGAGCAAGTGCGTGACTGGATGTGCGCATGAATGCAAGACAGACAGAGAGTGCAGTGAAGGCTGGGCACATGTAACATCTATTCTCCTGAAAGGATCACAAGTTTTTTTCTTAAGCGGGCAAAAGTCCGATTTCTGATGTCCCAACGCTAATTCTTACTGAATCTCATGTAACTCTGTTACAGCACATCAGCCGAGTAGTGAAAGCACACCTCAGACTGAGCTTCTCCAAGGTGAAGTTGCAAATGCTGTCCTGTACTAGTATACTTCCTGCTATGTCATTCAGAGACAGCTCCTGCAGACTCTTGATGGAGCACAGTGAAGCTGGCAGTGGCTTGAGATTGTTGCAGCCGTCAAGAATCAGCTTCTGCAGCTGTGACAGAGCAGATATGCCACTGGGAATGTCTGTCAGACCTGCACAGAAAGGCTGACTGACCTCAATGACCTACACAGAGCAGGTTTCAAAGAGCAGCGATGATGAATGTTGGTTTCAGTTGATCCTAGTATGCCTATGAACCCTAAGCATAGCAGCATACCACAAACAGAGTAGAAGTAGCACAAACCTCTGGATGACAAAGACAACGATGTCAGCTTAGTGAGACGAAACAAGGCTGTGGGAAAGGAACTCAAGCAGTTTGTTGTCAGCACACTCTCATAATCTGTGTCACCAGATATCCTCAGATCCTGCATAACACTCAAAAGCTCTGAGCTGGTCACGCAACATGAACCGCTAGGTATGACAATGACAAGGCAATGTGTCAAGACATAATATGTTGTCATGTAAGCCAACCTGCAAGTTGCTCAGAGACTTAAGGTAGTCAAATGAACTTGACAGGAGACACTTCCGACAGTTGCTGATGTGCAACTTTTTCAGTTGTGTCAGCTTTGGCAGATCTTCAAAGGTGTTTTGAGTGAATATGTCGTTGCAGTTGTCAACATCCAGCGACTGCAGTCCGCCAGCAACAGCTGTGAACATGTTTCCAAGAGACCGTCCATTATGAGCAAAGCTATGAGTTGTGTCTGCTGAGGAGTTCCTGCATTTCAGGCATGATATGATGTCAATCAAATGTAACACATCTCGCTGGACATGAGAGCACTGGCCATACTCAAGCTGCAAAGCTGCTGACACTGTTGTGACTCACTTCAGCGTCAAGCTTTTGATAGAGGAACCTCTTGCTTTCATCCATCCCTGTATGGCGCTGCATAACAGCCTCTGGTGTGGGGCATCTTTACGGCAGAAGTCCAGCACCAGGCTCTGTATTAGCAAACTGTTGATGACATTGCAAGACACTTAACACCATAAGGCGATGCAGCAATAGACAAGTACCTCCCAGAGAGCTGAGGGTGCTTGCAGAAGCAAATTCCACCTCTTGCAAACCAAGGGCAGAACCTCCCTGCCAACAAGCAGTTTGTTGCCATTTGATGACGGTGACATGCAATTGTCTCTCAAGGCTCATACCTGCGCTCGGCTGCTTGACAAGGTCCGATTGAAGCCAAGACTTGCAGCAGTAAGGCATCAGGCAGGCAGTCTATACTGACTCTCTTCTTGTTGGAGTCGCTGACTTCAGATGTGCTGGCCAAGCAGGGTGCCTCGACAATCTTCAGCCTTCCGGAACGTCGGGGAGGCATGACGCAGGCTTGTGTGTCACCTGTATGCCTCGCGAGCGTTCGATCACTGCTTACAGCACAAGGATCAGTCTTGTAAGCTGTATCGAGCTGACCGTCTTGAACCTCAGTAAGTCAGACTATCCGGAGCGTCTCCCGCAACTCTCGCAGGTGACCGTGACGCTGCGAGCGGCTGTGGAGACTAGCAGAATGCCTGCGAGTGTGCGTGTCCGAGTCGATCTCACAATAATGAGTCCCTCCACAATAAGTTTGAGGATTTGAACTGATCACTTCTTCCCATCTTCTGCTTCACATTGTGACTCAAGGTCATCATGCTGCAATGACGCCAGCAAGTAACTGTTGATTGTTCACAGCTTGCAGCGTCGAGAAATGCACAGCGTGCCGGAAGGGACGTACGCGTTTGAGACCTAGTCCCTAACCAAGTCATCACGATATCATTGATGATGGACCAGCAATACGCAAGTTGTTTAAAGTGCACGTGTGAACATTGTACAGGATCAATTGCAGGCTTGCAGTCAGTAGCTTTATTTCAAGCACGTTCTCGAGCTTAGCGTTCGCTTGAGATACAAGGCAAGCCGAAAAAAGGGCAGACCATTCAAACACAACTTACACCAAACAAAACGAGTACTATGGAAATCATGCACCATGCAATAATATTGGCACATCTGCTCCAAAAACCCATTTGATCTGACTTTCGCATTGACACAGCTGAGGAGTTCACCGGCAAGGGTGTTCAAGATGAGCATCTACACATACACGGGAAAAACTGCCCAAAGCAACCTGTCCAGGCATATGTCACTGCATTGTACAGATCTCTAGAGCAGCACACAGTTGTTTTCTTACTGGGCAGAAGTTGCAACACCAAAAGGCAAAATTCCTTGTGGTCTTTGCCCAGCCCCTTTCACTTGCCGCGGTGCAAGCTGCCTTTGACCAGAAGGCACACTGCCTGCAGGCAAACCCCCTTGGGCTTTTGCGGCGCCCCCCTGCACTTGGGGGGTGGCCTGGTTCTGGTTGAACACAAGTCTGATGGCCCGAGCAATAGAGCGCTCCACAAGACCTTTAGCCAACTCTGCCCTGATTTCAGCTGCGCCAGGCTGGTTCATTAACTCCTGAAACCGTGGCATAGCCGCTTTTAACCTGTCCTGTAAGCCATCAACCAGGTGCCTTGCGCCTTCTGGCTGTGTAACACCTCCCCCTTGGATCATCTGAAGCAACAGCAACCGGCTTATCAGTCAATGTCGGTGTCCCTCATGTGGCATGGCAATTGTAGTCATAAATGGCAGACGCATATCCTCAAGTTTTCTTTCCTGCACATGTCAAATGCCACAACAGCACAGAAGACAAGACAAGACAAGACAAGACAAGACAAGACAAGACAAGACAAGACAAGACAAGACAAGACAAGACAAGACAAGACAAGACAAGACAAGACAAGACAAGACAGGCCATGAGTACACATAACAGGGCTCACCTGAGGCTGAGGCGCAGAGGTGTCAAGCTGCTGCCGCAATGTGTTCTGCAGCATGCGTGCTCTCGGCAATGTTTCTCTGTCCCCAGGCAGGATGGGGACCAGCCTCTCTGCCCACCACTGATTGCCAGTCCGCCGAACAATGTCCTTGCGCACATTATCTGCATTTAATAATAGAATACATAACAATAATAATAATAATAATAATAATAATAAATCAAAATAATAATAATAATAATAACAACGCTTTCCAGCTCATGATGAGCTAAGTACGTGCGGGACAAGTCTGCATTTGGACAGCAATTTCATGAGAAGAGGCTGCAGGTGTACATGGTTTCAGGATCTGCTTACATGCTTATGAACTCAACATGGCCAGAAGGTTCAATTACATGCTCACACGCTCATGACCCGAAATGCTGGACCCTAAACATAGATCAGGGTTCAGGATTCTATGCTTACATGCTTATGACCCTCAAACCTGGACCCTACACATAGCCAGAAGGGTGCCACAACTGCCATGAGATACGGCCCAGGCAATGACGCCCACAGCATGCAGAGTTGCGCTGATGAGCGTCACACAGGCAGACAGGCGGGCAGATGACATGACAGACGAACTTGTAGATAGGTGCATGGACAAAAGCCAGAAGACAAGCAGGCAGAAGCAAACCGTCCATAAGTATGCAGCCAGATAGATAGAATAGCAGACCTGATATGGGAGGCACGAAAGTAGACAGGTGAGCACAAAGCCAAAGAGCCATGCAGCCAGATATTGGGCAACACTAGAAATGGTTCTGGAAGTTACCTGCTACTAAGGTGTCTAGAAGGCGCACCAGCTCATGACACAAAGGCTTGCGGACTGTCTTGCCTGACTCTCCCACAATCCAATCTGCATTGTAACACAGCAGCATTTGCTGTGACAAGAATCATTTGCAACACAGTGTTTGATGTGGATGGACAAGAACCAGCCATCATTGCACTCAAAGGTTGTTGATGCGAATGGTCTGTGACAAGACACAACATCATTTCCTTCAATCAGTATTTGCTGTGGACAGTCTGTGTCAAGAAACAGCATTATTGCATTCAAGCAGTGTTTGATGTGAATGGTCTGTGGGAAGAACCAACATCACTGCACTCAAGCAGTGTGTGATGTGACCAGTCTGTGGCAAGGACCAACAACAGTGCACTCAAGCAATGTCTGATGTGGACAGTCTGTGACAGTGGGATCAATAGCATCTTGCAAGCTCCACCGTTTGTGTGGGCAGTCAAGTGTGTGTGCAAAACAAAGTCTGCAGCCCAATCTCAAGCAGTGATCTGGTTACCAGGAAAACTCAGCTGCAAAGCTCTTGTGTGTGGAATATCCCTTCAAATGTTTGGAGGGTGATGTTGTTCAAGAATCTCATGGAGAAAGAAGCACATGCTTACACATGTCACTGTGCATGGTCAGTCCAAAACACAGCAGATACAGCACCCATCACTCAAAATGGTAAATACTCACCCAGTTGCCACTCACACTCAAAAGTATGCGTTTGACTTGCACGTGTTACGCCTGCAGCGACCGTTCATTTTGAGCTGATACCTGCGCCCTCAAGTTGCGTGTGTTAAGCCTACTGCTAACATTTGTTCTGAGCCAATACCTGCTAAGAGCCAAAGCTGGGAGGGATCGTAGTCCACGCTTTTGCTGCTTTCTTCCATCAGGTTCTCCAACCTGTTCCACCTCAGCCCTCCACTCTCATCCAACACAAGCTCCTCAAAACTGGCCCTACACAACAGGCCCAGGTCAGCTGTTGTCAGTCCCAAAACACCCATTCAACTAAGTCCTCAAAGCTGGCCCTGCACAACAAGCCCCAGTCACCACAGAGTCAGCTGCTTTCAATACACAAGCTCCTCAAAGCTGGCCCTACACAACAGGCCCAGGTCAGCTGTTGTCAGTCCCAAACACTCATTTCAACTAAGAAGCGTCCATTCTACAGTGGAATTCTCTTGTCAGGTTCCCCAGCCGCTTCCACCTCAGCCCTCCACCCTCATCCAGTACAAGCTCCTCAAAACTGGCCCTGCACAACAGGCCCAGGTCAGCTGTTGTCAGTCTCAAAACACCCATTTCAGCTAAGACGCGTCCATTCTACAGTGAATTTCTCTTGTCAGGTTCTCCAGCCGATTCCACCTCAGCCCTCCACCCTCATCCAACACAAGCTCCTCAAAGCTGGCCCTGCAGACCAAGGCCAGTCACCACAGAGTCAGGTGCTTTCAACTCCAAAAGAAAAGAGCAGACTACGCCTTGTGGCATCAAATTGATGGGAAGCCGAGTATTATACCGGGCTGCCCAGGTCAATTCCAAAACATCTAGTGTAATTGAGAGGCGTCGATTCTACAGTGGAAATCTAAGCTCAGGGGCGCTTGGGGACAGCAGACACGTGGTTCTACAGTGGGGAGATGTTGTAGGTGGTGTCATGGTCCAACCAAGAATGCAAGCAAATCATACTTCATGCTGAACCGCCATGCAGAGAGGCTGACATGTGGGTTTGTGTGAATGTCATGGCAAAGTGCAAACCTCAGCCCCTAAGCGAGTCAAACAGGATCTAGCAATAACAGCAACAGAATCAACTTCTGCACCATTTCTCTTTTGCAAACACGGCAAGATTCTGAGCATGGCTCGTTCACTGTACAGATTCTCTGCAGGTTCACCTGAGTTGGGGGGCAGGGTCCGTGAGTAGGCGCCGTGCCATGTAGGGGTAGGCCCGCCCCAGCAGCTTGTACCCCCTGTCTGCTGACAAGGCCAAGCCTTCCAGCACTGTCAAGCTACGCAGTATGAGAGCGTAATACGCCGGGACCCTGCAGGGCATAATAAACTAATAATACTACTAATAATGATAATAATAATCACAGGCGTTCCAGCTAGTCATTCTTGCAGCACATGTGCAACTCAATTCCTGTGTTGCTGTATTCACCATCATCATTATTGCTGTTATTGTTACTGTCATTGTTACTATCACTGTTACGGTGACTGTTACTGTTATTGTTACCCTTTTTGTTATTTTTAAATCTAATGTTATTGTTATTGTTATTTTGATTTTTAATATTATTGTTGTTGTTACTGTTGCTGTTATTGTGATACTACTATTGAGTTACTGGTACATCAGTTACTCACTCACAGAGTGCTGAGCTGTGCATGGCCTAAGTGCACTTGTTCCAGGCATGGCAATCTGGCAAGCTTGAGGGATCTGCAGCAGAACTGTACCAGGAAAGGAGCATGCAAGGCAGAAGAAACCAGAGTTGATGGCATTGCACTGACATGTCACAAAACACAATGCATGACACATGTTGTGGCCAAGCAGCTTAGGGTTGGTGTGAGTGAACAGTTTCATGTAGCCGCAGCATGCATGAATATGCAGCAATGCAGAGGGCTGACACTGAAAGCTGTGCTGCTGCAACAGGTGACAATTCAAATTGCACTGCAGGATCTAGGCAAGTCTTGAGCCCAAAAAGATTGGTGCTCAGCTACGTCACCGTAAAAGTGAAATATCTCTTTGCTGTCATTTGTCCAAAGAATTACTGAAGGCCGACAGGGCAGTTTCAATGGCAGATGCCACCACGATTCAATCAGACTCAGCATGATCACAACCTGAAACCTTTCCACAATGTAGAAACGCGTTTGTACAGTCCCCAAGCGTTTCTGAACTTAGATTTAGTGTAGGGATGACGTTTCTAAAATAAAGAAAGAGGTTTCAGGATCAAAAAAGAGCTTACAGCTCTCACCTGAAGGGATACTGAAACAGGACATTGCCCAGGCCGTCCACAATAGCCCTGAAATTCAGCTGGGACACACTCGCCCCCAAAGCATCATCAAAGAATTCTGCCAAGGCAGGGGCAATAGGAGATGTATCGACGCTAGGGTTCATGAACTCCAGCTTGTAGTAGTCTCTGCACATGGCCTGGTAGTCACGGTTGACTAAGTGGACCACATGGGCAATGATTGCATAACGGGCTCCCTGTGGAGCCTCACTCATCATGCCAAAGTCTAGGTAGACTAAGTCTCCTGAAGTAGTAGCTAGCAGGTTCCCTGCAAACAGTAGACCAAGTCTCCTGAAGTAGTAGCCAGCAGGTTCCCTGCAGGTAGCATGCAAAGGCGAGGTAGACTAGGTCTCCTGAAGTAGTAGCCAGCAGATTCACTGCAAGTAGCATGCAAAGCCTAGGTAGACTGAGTCTCCTGAAGTAGTAGCGAGCAGATTGCCTGCAAATAGCATACACATGAACAGCCTGAACCATCACTGCATGAGCATGCACGGTGCAGGTGTGAGCACTTACTATACTGGCCAACAAATCTTTGCATCAGGGAAGGTTGTGTGTGCATCAGGGGAGATTGCATGCTTCAGGGAAGATTGCATGCCTCAGGCAAAATTGCATGCTTCAGGCAAGATTGCATGCATCAGGGAAGATTGCATGCATCAGGGAAGATTGCATGAATACATACGTTGCACTAGAGTTTAGGTTTTAGCACAATTGTACAGGTCTGCGTGCCTGCTTGACAGCAGCAGCCTCAAAGTGCACGTTTGCATTGGAGATAGGAAGTGACTAAGTCAACCATCTCTCTGCATCCCTGTCTGTCTGGATGGAATAATAAGAGCCATGGGGGCAGCCCAACCCTAGCAGCTTTTCAAACATGCATGCAGTGCTATTTCCCACCCTTGGGACATGCCACATTGACATCAACAGCAGAAACAGGATGCGTCATACATGATTCAGACACGCTCCTACCAGGTGGTGAAACCATGTGTTCGGATGTGCATACAGTGGACTTGAACCCAGGACCTGCTGCTAGATGCCCAGTTCCTGATGAATGCTGAACCACTGATGCAATGCCAGTAGGCAAGTATCATGTCAGGTTGCCATTTGAGAACGCAAACCCTGCATGATTCCAAGCAACCCTGCATGATTCCAAGCAACACTGCATAATTTAGGCACAAAGCTTTTACCAGGATGGGGGTCAGCATGGAAGTATCCATGTTCCAGCAGCTGTCTGAGCGTGCATTCGATGCCAATGTCCACAAAGTCAATGATGTCCAGGCCAGCAGCATCCATTTTGGGCTTGTCTGTCAGCTTCACACCGTCAATCCACTCCATGCACAGCACTCTGCACAAAGCATGATATATAAAGTGCATATTGTGCAGATTTGCCGGACCAGCACACCACTCAGTGCAGAGCACTCTGCACAGAATAGAATGTGTACAACAAATACTGTAAATGCATACTGTATATGCAGCAGCACAGCAGATGGCAGGCTTCAGCATGCCTGAGCAGATCAGCCTGAGCAGATCAGCATGCCTGAGCCACCGCATGCTGGAAGCACTAAGCAAGCCTCTGTTTGAAAATGAAACTTGCGACTTGCAGATTTACTAGGTAGTCATCATCCAGCTTATCTTCACTAATATCATTATTACTTTCGCAATTTTGTTGTCATTGTTATCATCATCATCATCATAATTATCATTACTATCAATCATTGTGATCATAACAGGACTCACTTGCTTGCAGTGGCGCTCCAGTGAATACCAGGTGCGCGAATCCTGGGCACATGCGCATACAACTTGGCAAACTTCTCACAGCTGTGGCCTTCCTGAATGTAGTCCAGCTCGCCAAACAACCGCATGGCAAACTCATCCACAAGCGGCACCAGAGTTTGTAATATCTGCAGCAACATACACAGCACTCATGCTCTTCTCCAGTCCCATGAGTACAGGTTGGCTTGGCCTTCAGCCTATGGCAAACTGGCACCAGAGGTTGTGATATCTGCAGCAGTATGCACAAGGATTCACGCTCTTCTTTGCCTCTGTACAGTCACCATGAGTACAGGCTGACTTGCCCTACAGCCATATGGCAAAATCCTTCACACGTGGACGGGACAGGGCAACATTTGTACAAAAACACATCAAGCCAGCACATCAGAATGGTTGCAACCCATCCCAGAGGCTCACGATGGTTTGGTTCTTATCTATCACAGCCATGAGACGGCGCAGCCATTCTAAAATCCTTCACATGTGGCACCACAGGTTGTGACAAGACGGGACACGGCAACATTTGCACAAAAACACAAAAGAAGAAGAAGAAGAAGGATTTTAGAATGGTTGCACCACATCCCAGATGCTCACAATGGTTTGATTCTTGTCTATCACAGCCATGAGACGGCGCAGCAGCAGCATGTCAACGGCAATATGGTCCCCGATGCCAGGCCTCTGCACCTTCACTGCTACAGACTCCCCAGTGGCTCTCAGAATGCCCTTGTACACCTGCCCAGCAAAGCAGGCAGGCCGTGAGCATTGACTGTAAAAATCGACTGTGCGTAACCTGTGCGTAACTCTGAGCGTAACAGGATCACATGGCTGAGATGACAATGCCTTGCTGTAAGCCAGCATGCAAAGATGTGTCCCATGTGAGATGAGTCAGGATTTGTCATCTGGCAGAGACTTGGCTTCATCAGATAGTGGCCATGGCCAACATGTACAATCAAAGGCCAGAATTGTGAGGGAAGATGTGAAAAGTAGAAGGCAGAGGCAGCGATTGGGCATGGCAAAGCACAGCAGGCTGTGGACACCACACCAACTGCACTTGTAAAGCTGCACTGGTCATAAGTTGGTCGAAATCACAGACAGAAGACAGATTTCAGGAATGCATGCAACAGGTCAAGGCCAGCAATGCCCCATACATGCAATGCAGCAAACAGCAACTGGTATTTTAGAGCTCAGGAGACAGCTGCACCAGACAGTCGATCACCAAACACATATCTTCCCCGTAGAGGCAGCAACATGCAGCCCTAAATAGCTCCCTGTATGGTGCCCTGTTTTGGCAGTCAGCAAGTCACTGGTAATGTGAAATTCAACACTTTAGTTGCATGCCTGCAAGGTAGCACATGGAGGGCAAGCAACCATGAGAAAGGATGACAAACCTGTCCGAGAGATGCAGCAGCAACCGGTTGAGCAGACAACTGTGAGAACACGTCTCCAATGCTAGCCTGCAGCTCTTCTTCAATCACTGCCATGGCCTGATCTGTGGGGAATGGCTGCAGCCGGTCCTGAAGGTCTGACAGAACCTGCGTTGCAGGTATGAGTCATTGGCGCTCATTCACAGGCTGATGAGTCATCGACGCTCATCTACAGGATGGTGAGTCATCGACGCTCATCTACAGGCTGGTGAGTCATCGATGCACATCTACAGGCGGGTGAGTCATTGGCGCTCATCTACAGGCTGCTTGCTGTGTGTACTGCCACTCTCCATGGGAATGTTTGCTAGCTGGAGTCTGTTAGCCCATAGTGCTTGAGGCAGCATGAGCTGGCCTGCTGCTCATGAAGACACTGTCACAGCACAGCAGCTGTCATGAGAACAGAACAGAAGAAAAAAGAGTACACCTTTTGGCGTCAATTTATTGAAAAGATAAGTACTACAGCTGTTGTGACAGCTGGTCTGCAATGTGTTCTGGTGTGCTGTGCTTATGTGAGCAGTGTATGCTGCACGCTGTGCCTGTGATTACGCGCAGTTACAAACATGACTCTCCAGCCCACTCAAGTGCTGCAGGGTCAGGTGAAGAAGACGTGGGGAGGCTGGAATGCGAGCAACACTGTGCATACATTTCATTCATTATATCTTCAGTCTACTGGTCCAACGGTCATTGTTGGCCCCAATGACCTTTAATAATATAATGCATGAAATGAATGAATGAATCAACTTTAAAAATATAATGGATGAAATGAATGAATGAAAGAATGAATGAAATAATGAATGTGCATACCTCTAGGTAGGGCTTGGGAAGCAGGTCAGGGCGAGACGACAATGCCTGACCAACTTTGACAAAGGAGGGCCCAAGCTTAGTCAGCAGTTCACGAAGCTGCACTGCACGCTTGCGCATGTTTGCTTCAACGCTGCCGGTAGCATAGTCCTGTAATCAGCAAGGACTGCTGTTGTACAAGGGAGCAAAGCTGAAAATGTTGTCACCAGGTAGGGTTTGTCCAGATTACCAGTTTGGGGTGTCAGAGGCTGTAAGTTGAGAAGTGTCAAGTCTGCAGAGACACCAACAAAGGCAGGAATGCTATTGTGGAAGATCAAGCAGCACATTAGCACATGCTGGGAGCTCATTTGGAGCACCCAGTGTATCAGCTGCAAGGTGTGCTGAATGCATTGCAGGTACCTTGAGAATACGAGCAACAAAAGCTCCTACAGTTGCTGTGACTTGCACTGCCCTTGACCTGACTTGACCACGCCTGCTTTTAAGGACTTCTGCCAGTCTGTCAGGATCATACTTGATTCCTAGCTCCCTCAGAAGCTCTGGTATGTCTGTGTTCTGCTTGATCTCCATGGCGTTGACCTACAGTCATAGAACACCTTAGCAAGTAGCACCACAGGTGCCACAAACTTTTGCCCTGAGGAAATCCTGATACTTCAGCAGCTTACCCAGTCCTGCTGACCACGCTGTGTGAAGAACCAGTCGCCAGGGCTTTTATCCTTCTTAGGCGTGGGCGCTGCTGTCCTGAGAGCAGCTTGTGTCTGAGGGGGTGAAGCTGACAGCCTGCTATGCAACCTTGGAGGTCTGGTGGCATGAGCGGTGAAAGCTCTGTGCGGGCATCCAGGACATGGCTGATAGAGAACAGACTGATGCATGTGCTGTGCATGTGCATGTGCATGTGTAGTGCTCTGTCCGCCCGCGCCAAGCGGCATACCGCAGGCGTTTCGGAAGCTTTCGTGATCTGGTTCTGGTTCACACAGCACAAGGGCACGTCGTGCGGGGCTGCACAAAGCGTGTCGTCATTCTGTAAATACTAAAAATTGTTTACCTTTAACATCTAAAATTGGAAAAGTCAGTAAATGATCAATCCCAACAGAAAGTCGCAGGTTCAAATCCTGCTACTCTGAAAAGATAAATATTTACTCTGTAAAGTGTTGATAGCGTCCATCCTTTTTCTTTACTTTATAAAAAAGCGCGATCTATCCCTTTTTTGACAACGTATCTTTGTGTCCCTTCAAAAAGTGTATCTTTTAAAGAAATATTTTTGAAGGACAGAATATATACAAGGGGTACAAGAGTATATTTGGAAAACCTTTGTATATTCCTTTTCTACAAATAATTATAAAAACACTTATGTTATTTTCACCTTTAGAACAATTTTCTATAATATCATTAAAATGATGCTCAGCGCCACCCTCTCGGTGCTGCAAAGTCCTGCGAAAGTGCTGTCACAGATTTGACCCATCTTGAATCTAGTCAAGGACTTAAGCCTTGCTGTGCATGCGTTACGTCGATCAGCCGATTGCTGATCATTGTTTCACACCTCGCTGTTTCGTTGGTTTCCAAGCTGAAGCCTGAGCTGACATTGCAAAACACAAACCCTCCACTTTAACCATTTTTGTTATCCGAAACTTTGCCATTGGCTGGGCTGTCACCAGCTTGCATGCATAAAGTAACCACTAGTGCACTCAGGTAACGGTGGTGCATAGCGTGCAAGGTACTGGCCGCACGACCGAGAAGTGCAGCATTCGCTAATCTGTATGTTTGCCGCCCCCGCGTCGTCGTGCACCCGACCCAATCGAGTATACTCACACATCACCTCCTTCAAAGCTTTTTCTCCCTGCCATACACTCCAGTCAAAGCCGCGACACACGAGGCGTGACAACTTTTATTGCTCCAGCGCAGCCAAGCAGACTTGTCAGACTGTACCAAAGCAGCAGTCTGCACCATCCAAAGACCGCATCACTGGCACAGGCTATGTAGCAGGCCCACCAGAAGCACCACCTTCCTACACAAACATAGATGCATTGCCGTGGAATAAAGCCATCATGGCATTGTTCAGACGCAAAATGGTCGTCGCCCTGGCTGAGGATACTGAAGCTCAAGGGTGAGTCATCACAATCACCTCACATGCTCTAGCCCTTCTGCGTCACCGTCTTGCCAAATGCGTCCTCGAGACCATACAAAAATCATAATGAAAACACACTTTGCATGACTTATGGCCTTCAGCCTCTCATGGTGCAGATATGATGCCATCATTGATCTGACGCGTAAGCTGAATTCAAAGTACAAGCACTCAAAGCAAACCCAAGAAGCAACCAAAAAGATACTGAAGTCTTTGTTCCCTGGATGGCTGCCAGGAGCATTCAGTGTGAGTGTCACAGCAAAAGTGCAGAAACAATTGCAACTTGACTGCCTTGGTTTGCGCAGAAGAATACACAGCATTGTCAACAGAATGCCCTGATCACAGGCATTCATGTCATCCACAAGCTTTACTTACACAAAACACTAGCTGTTTCTTCAAAAAACGTCAGTGTCAGTGTCAATGCACACAAACTGCATCATGACATGCCCATTTGGATGCATGGGTGTCATAACATGCATGAATATCGTAACATGCATGGATATTGTAACATGCATGGATATCATAACATGCATAGATTTCGTAACATGCACAGCTGACATGACATGTATGGATGCAGGCAATGTTCTCAAGGCCAGTCCCTCAGTTAGCTTGCCAGCTGAATGCCTGGGTCACCGCCCTGACATGCCAATGGCTGATGGGTCCATGCAAGATCAATGACTTGGAGCTTGCTGATGGCACAGTCAGGTCCAGGCAGGGCGTATTGGTGGAAAGGCAAGCTTGCTGCTGTTGCTGCCAGTCATTTTGCTGTACATACATGCTTAAAGGGCAATGCGCTGCTGGTGAAAAGGCAAGCTTGCTGCTGTTGCAACCAGTTATTTTGCTATACACACATGTTGAAAGGGCAATGCGCAGCTGGTGAATAGGCCAGCTTGCTGCTGTTGCTGCTAGTCGTTTTGCTATACATATATGTTGAAGGGCGATGTGTAGCTGGTGGAAAGGCAAGCTTGCTGCTAGTCAAAGTGCATGAATTTTGAAATGGTGATGTGTGGAGCTGCTGCTGCAACTAGTCTTGTGATGTCATCAGAAACATGTACTTGATTTTCCTTCTTTCTCTTCTTCTTCTTTTCCTTCTTCTACTCCTTGCTGCTGCTGCTGCTGCTGCAACTGCTGCTCTTGCTGCTGCTTCTGCTGCTGCTGCTGCTGTTGTGCATGTGCTCAACTGCTGTTCACCATCACCTCTGGTTGAGATGCCGTAGGACATCCTTTCAGCTGCAAAGCTCTGTTTGGTATGCACCTGCATATGCAGTGGCATACCAAAGGCTGTGCGCATGCCATGTTTATCAATGCCATAGTTGGACCCTACTTGACCTGTTTTTGTAATCTGACTGCAGACAGACAGACCTTGGTTGCACAAGCGCTGACTTTGTGACATGTGTTGGCAGGTGTCGATACTTGGAAGAGGCTGGGTGTGCATCCATCTGTATCAACAGCTGCAAGGTACCTACACAGGTAGGGTTCTGTAACAGTGGATTTCAGTCGGGCTTCCTCTAAACATGTACATTTCTGTTCTGCAACTGTAGCATCCAGTCAGGGTTGATCTGGCTGGTGGAGACCAAGCCGCTGGTGCGCGTCATGCTTGCCATGAATGTGTTATATAATCTCACCTGCAAACGCCCTGTAGGCAGGGAATTTTTATATGTAGTTGTGATTGGCCTGTTGAATGTGGCATACCCCCATGATTGCCAGCATTCATTTACATTCCAGCCATCGCTGAGGCTATACCCCATGAGGGGCGTCACCTCTTGTCTCTCCTGTAGTATGTTCATTCTGCATGCTGCTGAAGCCTAATGTGCAATCTGCACGCGGCATTTCCTGAATCTGCTCATGATTTATGTCATGCCCCTTGCTATATAAATGATCAACAAATCAGTTGCTGACGGTGCCGCGCCTGACGCAAGTGTATGACACAGAAAGGCCTGTAAACATGATGTTGTAACAGCTCACTCATGAAGCTGGGTGAATGCAACATCAGGGTGCAGCTGGTGTTTGCAGGAGTTCTTTCAAGAATATATGGGGCTCATGCTTACCATGACACCCAACTATGAGGACTACAGCTGTCAATTCAGCTTTGGCCAGGCACCATTGTCACAAGATCAGGATGACGTTTTTGCTATACCATGTTTTCAGCAGTGTCCCTCAAAGAAGAGGCATACCAGCCAGCAGCAATGTCATGGCCTTGAGGTTGAGAGGCCAGGCTTGAGTTGATCTCATGAAGCATTATTTACTGCCTTAATGCGGCCTTGACTGGTACAAACATGAATCTACCCTCACAGAGGACAGCCTTGTACCTGGTATACTTAGTTTGCCTCATCAACATGCTAGCAGCCATCTGAAAGGCGGCATGGCAAGCCGCGTAGAGCCCAGAGGCTAGAGGTAGTATTGCGGACCAAACAAGCACCTGGTCTGCTGGGGTGCAGTTGTATAAAGATCATGGCTTGTCCTCAATACACTAGCAATTCAGCAAGCCTGTGGTAGGATGACTGTGGCATGATGATTTGCCTAATTCGCCCTCAAGACAGTGGCTAGCATTACATTGACGTCTAGAAGATCTTGTCGCCCAACAATTAGGCTACACTTATGCCAAAAGCCTGCGTGACGCAGCTGTGGACATGCATGCCAAGGACCTCCGTGTGATCTTGCAAATAATTGAGTTTGGCACATGCATGAATAAAACGAGCAGCACAGCCAATAGAATCTGTCTGATACCAAAAGCAGCTAAACATATGTCTTGAGCACAGCGTATTGCTGTTTGCAGGCAGTTTCCATCAATAAGGGTCACCAAATCAGCTATCAGAAAAAGAATCTTGGTTGCATGATCACCCTACACCAAAACTCTGCATGAAGGGCACAGAAATCATACTTCTAGCAAACATGCATACCATTGCAGAAAGGCTGCAGGTGCTTGCTTCACTGTGGCATACATACATGACTGTGTTGCAAAAGAGTTTCGATAACATGTCATAGCTCTTGCACATCAGTCAGTTGCCTTCTGAGTCTTTGTCCTGGCCTGAACACTAGCTTGCATAAGTTAGGTCTCTGTTGGCACGTCAGGAAGCTGTTTGAACAGCAATGTGGTCTTGTTGCCTCGACTGCTCAGTGTCTTCTTCATTGCCCGCTCTGGTGCGTTTCCACTCTGGGAGTCTGTTTTCTGCAGTC
>JAABUK010005685.1_pt1 | contig 19200 bp, 16 predicted proteins | sample 5559141 | NCBI WGS metagenome assembly JAABUK01 (sample SAMN10711869, study PRJNA513367) | rock metagenome | isolation source: Antarctica rocks | place: Antarctica: Victoria Land, Pudding Butte nord | collected 2016-01-03 | reverse complement strand
ACGGGCCGGCTCCGCCCTGCACCGCGACGCCCTGGCGCGCGTGGACCGGATGGAACGCATGCTGATCGAGGCGTCCTGCGGCGCCTGGTAGCCGCGCCCTGACCCCACCCGCCTAGCCGCATCCCCCCTTTCCGCCTGCCCCAACCGGGGCGGGCCTCATCGCACCCGGTCCCCCGGCGCCCCACCAGGCGGCCGGGCGGCCGGCGTTCGCCTGACAGGACCATATCCGATGTCCCAGCTCACCCTTTCGCTGTTCGACACCACCGCCCTGAGCGGCCTGACCCTGGGGGCCAGCACCGGCCCGCGCTTCCGCGAGGACCCGGTGGAGGCGGCTTCCACCTCGGAGCCGGAGTCGGAGCGCATTCCGGCGCACACCTTCCGGCTATCGGGCGAACGCGCCCTGGCGCGCGGCTGGAAGGCGCGTGCCGCCGACAACCTGGCCGCCATCCGCCTGATGCAGGCCATCGAGGGGGAGGACCGCCACGCCACGCCGGCCGAGCAGGACCAGCTCGCGCGCTTCGTCGGCTTCGGCGCGGGCGAGCTGGCCAACACCCTGTTCCGCCGCCAGGACGAGGCGTTCCGGCCGGGCTGGGAGGACCTCGGGCACGAGCTGGAGCAGCTGGTGTCGCCGGCCGAGATGGCGGCGCTGGCCCGCTCGACGCAGTATGCCCACTACACGCCGGAGTTCATGGTGCGGGCGGTGTGGGCCGCGCTGGGGCGCATGGGCTTCGCCGGCGGCACGGTGCTGGAGCCGGGGTGCGGCACCGGGCTGTTCCTGGCGATGATGCCGGAGAAGGTGGCGGCGCGGTCGGCGGCCACGGGCGTCGAGATGGACCCGACCACGGCGCGGATCGCCAAGCTGCTGTATCCCGATGCCTGGATCAGGGCGGAGGACTTCACCAAGGCCCGGCTCGCGGAGACGTTCGACCTGGCGGTGGGCAACCCGCCGTTCAGCGACCGCACGGTGCGGGCGGACGACGCGGCCGGGCGGCTTGGCCTGTCGCTGCACGACTACTTCATCGCGCGCAGCATCGAGCGGCTGCGTCCGGGCGGCCTGGCGGCGTTCGTCACCAGCCGGCACACCATGGACAAGGTGGACCCGAAGGCGCGGGAGCACATTGCATCCATGGCCGACCTGGTTGGGGCGGCACGGATGCCACAGGGCGCCATGCTGGCGGCGGCGGGCACCGAGGTCGTGGTGGACGTGCTGTTCTTCCAGCGCCGCGGAGCGGAGCAGGCGCCGGGCGGCGCGGCCTGGTCGGACCTGGTGGAGGTGCTGCCGGCCGAGGACGGCGAGCCGGCGCTGGCGGTGAACCGCTACTTCGCCGAGCACCCGGGCATGGTCCTGGGCCTGCACGGCCGCACCACCAGCCCGTTCGGGGTGGCCTACACCTGCCACCCTTGCCCAACCGTGTCGCTGGAGGCCGACCTTGGCGCCGCGCTGGAGCGCCTGCCGGCGGGCATCCACGTCGCGGCGGCATCGGCAGGGGCCATGCCCACACGTCCGACCGCGGCCCCGCGCGTGCGCGTCGGCACCGCGGCCGAGGGTGCCACGGTCAAGGAGGGCAGCTACCTGCTGCTGGACGGGGCCTTGATGCAGGTGCTGGACGGCGTGCCGGGGCGCGTCGCCGTGAAGTCCGCCACGGTCAAGGAGGGCATCTTCGCCAAGCACGCGCGCATCATCCTGGGGCTGATCCCGCTGCGCGACGCCATCCGCGCCGTGCTGCGGGCGCAGGAGGCGAACGAGCCGTGGGGGATGCTGCAGGGCCGGATGCGGGCGGCCTACCAGGCGTTCGTGCGGCAGTTCGGGCCGGTGAACCTGACCAACATCAGCACGACCACCGATCCCAAGACCGGCGAGGTGCGCGAGACGGTGCGTCGGCCGAACCTGCAGCCGTTCCTGGACGACCCGGATGTTTGGCTGGTGTCGTCGGTCGAGCAGTATGACGAGGACGCCGGCACGGCCAAGATGGGGCCGATCTTCACCGAGCGGGTGATCCACCCGCCGGCCGAGCCGGTCATCACCAGCGCCGCGGACGCGCTCGCGGTGACGCTGCACGAGGTGGGCCATGTGGACCTGGCCCGGGTCGCCGAGATGCTGGGCCGCCCGCGCGAGCAGGCGGTCGCCGAGCTGGGCGACGCGGTGTTCCTCAACCCGGACGCGACCAAGGCGGCGCACGAAGCCTGGGAGACGGCGGACGCCTACCTGTCCGGCGCGGTCCGCACCAAGCTGGCGGCGGCTGCCGCGGCGGCGGCGCTGGACCCGCGCTACGCCCGCAACGTGGACGCCCTGCGCCGGGTGCAGCCCGTGGACCTGAAGCCGTCCGAGATCACCGCGCGCCTGGGGGCGCCATGGATACCAGCGGGGGTGGTGCAGGCGTTCTCAAAGCAGGTGATCGGCGTCGAGACGCGGGTGCGGCACACAATGGAGGTGGCGGCCTGGTCCCTTGACGTGGACGCCTTCGAGGGCCTGGCCGCCGCCACGTCGGAGTGGGGCACCGCCCGGCGCCATGCGGGCGAGCTGCTGCACGACGCGCTGAACGCCTCGATCCCGCAGATTTACGACACCGTGCGCGAGCCGGGCGGCAAGGAGAGCCGGGTGCTGAACGCCTCGGAGACGGAGGCGGCGAAGGAGAAGCTGCTCAAGATCAAGCAGGCGTTCGAACGCTGGATCTGGACCGACGTGGAGCGCACGGACCGGCTGGCACGGTTGTACAACGATGCGTTCAACAACTTGGTGCCGCGGGCGTTCGACGGGCGGCACCTGCAGCTGCCCGGCGCCAGCACCGCCATTAGCCTGCGCGACCACCAGAAGCGGGTGATCTGGCGCATCATCGCCGCCGGCGGCACCTACATCGCCCACGCGGTCGGGGCCGGCAAGACGTTCAGCATGGCCGCGGCGGTGATGGAGCAGAAGCGCCTGGGATTGATCTCCAAGGCGATGATGACGGTGCCCGGCCACTGCCTGGCGCAGGCCAGCCGGGAGTTCCTGCTGCTCTACCCCAACGCCCGCATCCTGGTGGCGGACGAGACCAACTTCAGCAAGGAGAAGCGGCAGCGCTTCCTGGCGCGCGCGGCGACGGCGACGTGGGACGCCATCATCATCACCCACTCGGCGTTCAAGTTCATCCCGGCGCCGGCCGACTTCGAGCGCGGGCTAATTGGAGAGGCGCTGGCGAGCTACTCCACGCTGCTGGAGAAGGTGGACGGCGACGACCGGCTGACGCGCAAGCGCATCGAGCGCATGAAGGAGGGATTGCAGGACAAGCTGGAGGCACTGCGCACGCGCAAGGACGACCTGCTGACCATCGCCGAGATGGGGGTGGACCAGTTGATCGTGGACGAGGCGCAGGAGTTCAGGAAGCTCTCGTTCGCCACCAACATGAGCGGCCTGAAGGGTGTTGCGCCGGACGGGTCGCAGCGGGCCTGGGACCTGCACGCCAAGGCGCGCTTCATCGCGCAGCGGCAGCCCACCCGGCCGCTGATCCTGGCGTCGGGAACGCCGATCACCAACACGCTGGGCGAGATGTTCACCTTGCAGCGGTTCATGCAGCCCGAGGTGCTGGAGGAGCGCGGCATCCACGAGTTCGACGCTTGGGCGTCCAGCTTCGGCGACACCCGCACCGAGTTGGAGCTGCAGCCGTCGGGCCTCTACAAGCCCGTGACCCGGTTCGCGGAGTTCGTGAACGTGCCGGAGCTGATCTCCATGTTCCGCTCGGTCGCGGACGTGGTGCTGATGGACGACCTGCGCCACCACCTCCGGCTGCCCGCGGTCCGCACCGGCAAGCGCCAGATCGTCACCGCCAAGGCCAGCCCGGCGTTCCGGGCCTACCAGAGGGTGCTCGCCGAGCGCATCCGCGAGATCGAGTTGCACAAGGGGCCGCCGCAAAAGGGGCAGGACATCCTGCTGTCCGTCATCACCGACGGGCGGCACGCCGCCATCGACATGCGGTTCGTGCAGGCGGTGGACGAGGAGGAGTCGGCCAACGACAACGAGCCTGGCAACAAGCTGAACGCGCTGATCGCCAACGTCCACCGCATCTGGCTGGAGACGGCCGGCAACCGCTACCTGGCACCGGACACGGGCAAGCCGCACCCGGTGCCAGGGGCGGCGCAGATGGTGTTCTCCGACCTTGGCACGGAGGCGGCGGACGGCAAGCGCGGCTTCTCCGCCTACCTGTGGATCAGGGACGAGCTGGTGCGGCTGGGGGTGCCGCGCGAGCAGATCGCCTTCATGCAGGACTTCAAGAAGTCCGAAGCCAAGCAGAAGCTGTTCGCCGCCGTGAACGGCGGCAAGGTGCGGGTGCTGATCGGCTCCACCCAGACCATGGGCACCGGCGTCAACGCGCAGCAGCGCCTGGCCGCCCTGCACCACCTCGACGTGCCGTGGCTGCCCAGCGACATCGAGCAGCGCGAGGGGCGCATCGAGCGTCAGGGCAACCAGAACCCGGAGATCGGCATCTACGCCTATGCCACGCTGGGCAGCGTCGATGCCACGTCCTGGCAGCTGCTGGAGCGCAAGTCGCGCTTCATCGCGGCGGCCCTGGGCGGCGACCGCAGCGTACGACGGCTGGAGGACGCCGGCAGCCAAGTGAACCAGTTCGCCATGGCCAAGGCGCTGGCCAGCGGCGACCCGCGCTTGATGCAGAAGGCCGGCCTGGAAGCGGAGCTGGCCCGGTTGGAGCGGCTGCGGGCGGCGCATTTCGATGACCAGCTTGCGATCCGCAACCAGGTCGCCGATGCCGAGCGGACCATCGGTAGCTCCACGCGACGGATCGGCTGCATCGAGCAGGACATTGCCGCGCGCACCCCGACCCGGGGCGACCTGTTCACCATGGAGGTGGCCGGCAAGGTCCACACCGAGCGCAAGGTGGCCGGGGCGTCCCTGCTCAGCCGCATCCGCATCATGGAGCGCAAGCGGGAGCAGGGCGCCTGGACCCTGGGCCGCATCGGCGGCTTCGAGGTCAAGGCAGCGGGCGAGCCGTATGGCCTGATCGAGTATCGCCAGGAGGTCTGGCTGGACCGGCACGGCTATGAGCAGTCCATTCAGTTGGACGGCGACCTGACCGCGCTGGGGCTGGTCGCACGGCTGGAGTACCAGCTCGACCGCTTCGAGGCCGACCTGGCGGAGCACCGCCGGAAGGTGGCCGAGGCCGAAGGGCGCCTGCCCGGCTACCAGCGCCGGCTGGGCGAGGGCTTCGGCCTGCAGGAGGAGCTGGACGCCAAGCGGGCGGAGCTGGTCGCGCTGGAAGTGGACCTGGAGGCGAACGCCAGGGCCGGCGGGGAGGAGGACGAGGTGCAGGCGGTGCTGGCGGCGGCATAGCCGGGCAGGGGGGGAGGGAAGGCGGATGGAAGGGTGGGGAGGGACGGTGCGCTCGCATCGTCGCTCCTGCCACCACCGCTTCGCTCCATCGCCGGCTGCGCCACCCCGGCCCTGCTGGCACGCAGCCCGCAAGCGCGGACCGCGCGCTGCGCAGGGCCGGGGCGCTCGCCGGCAATGGTGCCGGCAGGACCGCGACGCGGCGGGGGAGGGGTCATCCAGGAATGAGGGATGACGGAAACCCGAGCAAGAAGGCAGAGCACCATGGAATTGAAGACGGTCGATCCCCGGACCCTGAAGGTCAACCCGGACAATCCCCGCCGAACCGGCGCCGGCGAGCACCCGGACGCGCAGATGGTGGCCAACATCAAGGCCGTCGGCATCCTGCAGCCCCCGGTGGTGCGCGAGAAGGGCAAGCACCTGGAGATCGTCGCCGGGCACCGCCGGGTGGCCGCAGCCATCGCGGCCGGCTTCCCGGACGTGCTGGTGTTGGTGCGCGGGCCGGACGACGGCGGCGACAACGTGCGCGCGCTGTCCGAGAACGTGGTCCGTGCGCCGCTCGACGTGGTTTCGCAATGGAAAGCGATTGAGGCCCTGGTGTCCGCGGACTGGACAGAGGAGGCCATCGGCACCGCCCTGGCACTGCCGATCCGCACCCTGCGCAAGCTCCGGCTGCTGGCGCAGATGCTGCCTGCGATGCTGACCCAGATGGAGCTGGGCGACGTGCCAGGGGAGGCATACCTGCGGGTCATCGCCGCGGCGTCGCCGGACGAGCAGGCGGCGGCGTGGAAGCGGTGCAAGCCAAAGAAGGGCCAGCACGCGGCATGGCACGAGGTCGCGCGGGTTCTGGAGAAGCGCACGCTGCCGGCCAAGGTCGCCCGCTTCGATGACGATCTAGCCCGGATTTACGGCATCACCTGGACCGACGACCTGTTCGTGCCGGCCGGCGAGGACGGGCGCACCACCGAGCAGGTGGAGCAGTTCATGGCGGCGCAGGGGGAGTGGCTGGCCAACAACCTGCCAGAGGATGGGCACCTGGCCGAGCTGGACCAGTATGGCAGCCCCAAGCTGCCGCGGGAGGCCATGCGGTCCTACGGCCAGCCGCGCAAGGGGGAGAGCATCGCCTGCTACGTCGATCCGCGCACCGGCGAGGTGGAGCAGGTCGGCTACAGGCTGCCGGAGCCGCGCCGGGGTGCTGACGCCAGCACGGGCACGGGCGAGAAGCCGGCGCCGCAGCCGCGGGCGGACATCACCAGCAAGGGCGTGGACATGATCGGCGCGCTGCGGACCGACGCGCTGCACCAGGCGCTGCGCGAGTCGCCGATCCCCGACGACGTGCTGATGGGCCTGCTGGTGTTGGGGCTGGGCGCGCAGAACGTGCAGGTCCACTCCGGCGCGGCGGCCAAGGGCTATGGCTGGCGCGAGGGCATCGCCGGGCGCCTGACCGAGGGCGGCGTGCTGACGCAGGACCTGGACGTGCTGCGGGGGGCGGCGCGCGAGATGCTGGTCGAGGTGCTGTCCTGCCGCGTGGGCATGAGCCAGAGCGGCATGGGCGCCCGCTACGCCGGCGCCGCCATCGGCGCCGACGCGCTGCTGCCGGACATGGCGACGACGGACTTCCTCAAGTGCCTGTCCAAGCAGGCCATGGAGCGCACGGCGTCGGCCAATGGGGTCGCGCCGCGCAACACCGGCAAGGAGACGCGCGCCGCGATGATCGCGCACTGCGCCGGCAAGACCTTCGTCCACCCGGCCGCCCTGTTCCCGCCCACGGCGCAGGAGCTGCAAGCCCGTCGCCACCGCGGCAGCCTGATCGTCGCCGAGCAGCCGAACGGCGACAGCGCAGGGAACGGCGACTTGGCCCCGGACGGCGAGGACCTACACGGCGCGGATGCCGAGGGGTCCGGCGCCGGGGATGACACGCCGGACGACGGCGCGATGCCGCCGCCCGTCACTGCGGCGGCCGGGCAGCAGCCCGCCGCCTGATCGCCTGCCGCCCGGTCCCAGGCCGGGCGGCACGTCCACTCCAGCCCACCGTCCGGCCGGCGCGCGCACATCAGGTGAGCGCGTGCGGCCGTACGTCCATCCAAGAGGACCAGACCATGGCCGTCATCCTTACACTGTCCACCGCCCCGGCAACCGCAGCCAGGGAGAAGTATGGCACCAGCATGTCCCTCGACCTGTTCGGGCCGTCGCTGGGCACCGAGACCTTGCCCGCGGTCTCGACCGTCGCCGAGATCAAGACCGCCGTTGCCCGGTTCGGCGCCAAGGTCCAGGCCGCGCATCCCGAAGCGTCGTTCTACGTGTCGGTCAGCTTGGCCAAGGGCAGCCGCAAGCCGAACGGCTACGACGCCGCGCGCCGCGGTAACGGGCTGGGCCAGGAGAACTTCGTTCGCGTCACCGACGGGCGCACAGAGCCGGAGATGCAGGCGGAGGTAGTCAGTGCTCTGCCAGGGCAGGCAGGGGCAGGCGCATGATCCGGCAGTACTACGCCCAGCGGGCGCGTGGCGGGGACAACCCGCTGCGCGTCGGCACGGTCGCCGTGGGCAGCATCTTCTACTTGCAAGATGAAGGATTCTTCCGTGACCGCTACGGGGGCACGGCAGTCTGCCGCACGCCCTGGCAGGTGCTGGGCTTCCTGAACGGCACGATGGGCGCTGCGCGCCGCAACCGCGACACCGGGCACTGGGAGGACGCTTATCGCTCGGGACGGTCGGACATGGCGCTCGTGCGGTCGCTGCGCGACTCCCGCATCGTGCGCCAGGTCGCCGTCCGCACCCTAGTCCTCCACGACGACCTCGGCCTGGCCAAGCAGCCAACCCTCTACCCGACCCTGCCCGACGTGCGGCGGTTCCGCCCGGCGCGCTTCGCGCCCGCTGCTGCGCGTGCGGCATCGGTGCCGGCGCCACAGCGGCGCCAGGCCGCCTAACAGCCGGCCTGCTCACGCCTCCTCCGGGCACCCGGGGGAGGCGTGATGCTTCCGCTTCCCATCCACCCCGCCCGCCGGCAACCGCCGTGCGGGCCTTTCCTGGTTCAGGAGTTCGCCATGCAAGGCCAGCCTCATCTCCAACGCGCCGCCGACGCCAGTTGCCTCGCCAGCGCCCGCAGTTGGCGCAAGGAAGCCGAGCACCTGCGCGACAACGCCGAAGCGGCCTACTTCACCGCACGCCAGCGCGCGACGCTGCTGCCCGAGGCCGAGGCCGCCGAGCGCCAGGCCGACTGGTGGCTCGACGCCATCGCGGCGCACTGACGTGGCCTGCCAAGCAGCCGTGCTGCCTTGGCAAGAAAAACCACGCCCGCCAGTATCACGCTACCCACGGTGAGCGCCGCCCTTCGCGGGCGCATGACCACGACAGGAACCCTCCATGATGCGAGCCTCCATCACCCTGCTTGCGGTCGGCCTGGCCGCGGCAGCAACCAGCCGTGCCAGGGCCGAGGGCCTTGCCGTCCTGCCGTCGCGGATATGCCAGGCCCCGCTTGCGGAGGAGTTCGAGTCCAGCCGCCCCACAGTCAGCGCGGAACGATGGACACACGCCTTCCAGGCCGTGATGGAGCGCTGCCAGAAGGGCGACGTGCTGCTGCTGACCCGTGACGCGCGAGGCAACGCCCTCCGCTACTGCGACTTCGACCGTCCGGTGCAGTTCCTGCCAACCGGGAACGCGGTCTGCGTCTTCGCCGGCGGCGTCCGCGAACGGCGGTGACGGGACGGGGCCGCGTGCGTGAGCATGCGGCCCCGATATCGCACCGGGTTGGGTGACCCCGCCCTCTCACCCCCGCTTCCGCAACGCTTGCTGACCATCAATTTCCCGGTGATCCAGCAGGTCGTTGGTTCCTTCCGGCTCGCGAGCCTTTCTCATCCAGTCCACCCCAGGCACGAACCAATGCCGGATCTCCGCCGCAGGACGCGGGTGGTCGAACAGGAAGCCTTGCACCTCGGTGCATCCGACCTGGTGCAACTGGCTGAGCTGCTCTTCCGTTTCCACTCCCTCCGCAGTGGTGGCCATGCCCAGCTTGCGTGCAAGATCGAGGACGGACGTCACAATCGCCAGGGACCCTGGGCGATGCGTCATGTCGCGGACAAAGGACTGGTCGATTTTGAGCTTGTCGAACGGAAAGCTGCGGAGATAGCTCAGCGACGAATAGCCGGTCCCGAAGTCGTCGAGCGCGGTTCGAATGCCGAGGGCGCGCAGCTCATGCAAGGTCGCCAGCACCGTCTTGCTATCCTGCAGCAGCGCCGATTCCGTGATCTCCAGCTCCAGCCTGTGCGCCGGCAAGCCGGAGTTCTCCAGCGCACGCTGGACGGCTGCCATAAGCCCGGGGCTGCTGAACTGCGCCGGCGAAAGGTTGACCGCGACTTTGACGCCCTCGGGCCAGGTGACCGCGTCCGCACAGGCTTGCGCCATCACCCACGCGCTGATCGGCACCATGAGGCCGAGTTCCTCGGCGAGGGGGACGAACTCCATTGGCGAGACCAGTCCACGACTGGGATGTCGCCAGCGCAGCAGCGCCTCGAAGCCGCTGACGTGCTGACCCTGAAGGTAGAAAGTCGGCTGGTAGAACACCACGAACTCGCCTTCTGCGAGGGCTTGGCGCAGGTCGGACTCCAGGGTCCGTCGCGCCTGGACCTGCTCGTTCATGCTGCTCTCGAAGAAGGAGAAGCTGCCGCGCCCGTTCGCCTTGGCTTGGTAGAGCGCCAGGTCCGCACTTCGCAACAGCAGGTCAGCCGAGCACAGGTCTCGGGTGACGACGGCAATGCCCACGCTCGCCCCAATGACCGCTCGGTCCCCGCCGAGGTCGTACGGGGCGCCAAGCGCCTCGACGATACGGTGCGCCAGTACGCTGGCGTAGTCAGGCTGGCTCACGCCGCATTGCAGGACGGCGAACTCGTCGCCGCCGAGCCGGGCCACCATGTCGCCGTCGCGCACGCATCCGCGCAGCCGTCCTGCCACCTCTTTCAGAAGCAAGTCGCCAGCCGGGTGGCCGAGGGTGTCGTTCACCTGCTTGAAACGGTCGAGGTCGAGGCAGAGCAGGGCGATGCCGTCACCCGGTCGCCGCTGCTGTTCCAGCGCTGTCTGCAGCCGTTCGTGGAACTGCAGCCGGTTCGACAGGCCGGTCAGGGCGTCGTGGTGCGCCATGAAGAAGATGCGGGCGGTCTGCGAAAGCAGCTCGTGGTCGCGCCGTTCCAGGGCCTGGTTCTGCTGCACGACCTGCTCCCTCGCCTGGGCGAGCAGGCGGTTGTGCCGGAGGAGCGCGCCGATCAGGCAGAAAGAGCACAGGGTGAGCGCGCCCAGGATCGCTGCGAACAGCCAGTGCAGGTTGCTGAGCTGCTGTTGGTCTTGCTCGGCAAGCTCGCCGCCGTGAGTGTTCGCAGCGGAGGCGAGGCGCGACATCGGTGCGTTCAACGCCCGAAAGAGCACGAACACCCGGCGCAGCCGCTCAGGCGAGGCCGACCCCTTCATGAGGGCTTGCCCAGCCTGCACGGTGTTGCGGAAGCTGACGACGATCGCCGCAAGCTCGGGTGAGGTTGCGACGAACTCCGCGATCTCGTCCCCTTCGAACAGCTGCACGCGGTTCGCGACGATGTCCAACCAAAGCTGGGCATCACCCTCATCCACCCCGCTGCCGGGCACCAGGGCCGCCGCCGTCACGCTTTCTAGTTCCGTGACCTCCAGGGCCGCCTGACTGGCAAGCCAGGTCAGGTTGTAGCGGGACAACTGGCGCAGCATCTGCTGCCGCTGGAAGATCAAGCTGGACGTGTAGGCGGCAGCGAGCGTCAGGGCCAGGACCAGGGCGAGCAGACCCAGGCTGGCCAGGCGCGACCCCCGGGCCTGGAACGCGCGTGCCAGCCTCATTTCACGATCAGCCCCGCCACTTGCCAGGCGGAGCGGCTGTAGAACAGCTGCGACTTCAACTCGGGTTCGCTATCGTAGGGATAGACGATGAACAGTGGCCCTTTGTCGCTCACGGGCATATCGACGCCATCCCGCTTCATCGCCAGGAGCACGCCGTAGCGCTCGAAGTCCGTCGATGGGATGTCGGTCGTATAGTTGTTGAGCGCGACCGCGGTCACAGAGGTCCCGGACGCGCCGACCACCTGCATGAGACGCTGCATCCGCACGCCGTCGAACCGTACCGGCCGGTTGTACCAGGGTGTCGCCGTCTCGAACCCGTCCATGCACAGCGCCTCCAGCATGGGCCGGTCGAAGACGGCAGCGTCGCCCTTGTTCGTGTTCGCGATCTTGCCAGTGACCGTCAGGATTTCCTTGCCAGTCGGAGCGACCAGCCCGGTAGCGCTGGCCCGACGCACGAAAGCGAAGCTGGCCGCGCCAGCTCCGAAGCCCAGAATAAGCCTTCGGGAAGCCTGGAGGGCCAAGGGTGTTCTCCGTCGAGAGAAGGTCTGTTGCAGGCCGTTTCAACGTCAGGCAACGGCTTGGAAAGGCTCTCTACCGCAACTTGCGAGGTGTTGCTGCATTCGCTAAACCCTTCCTAACCAAACATGAGGCACTGGGCGAAGCCTCAACCCCAAGTTGTGCCAAGTTGCCGAAAACCGCGCAAGCCGCGTTCGTGACTTGCCGTGACCGCAACTCCGATCCGAAGGAAAAGGTGGTGTTCTCCATGACGAAGTCTGTTTCAGCGATCCTGGTGGCGGGCATCGCGGCGCTTGGCTTGAGGGCTGCTCCTGCGCACGCCGCCCCGGTGACGATCACCTTCGAGACGGCGCCCTTGGAGTTCTTCACGGCTCCGGTCGTGGAGAGCGGCTTCACTTATGCCCCGGTGTCAGGCTCGCTGTATGTCAGCCCGAACGGCCGTCCCGGACAGGACATGGAAGGGGACGGCTCCGGCGGCGGCGGCGTGCTAGGGCTGACGAGCAGCGTGGCCGGAGGCACCTTCCAGTTCGTCGGGCTTGACTTCAGCGCCTACAACATCGTCGCGGGAACGCCTGGCACGATCACCGTGGCCGGCTTGCTCCGGGGCGTCACGGTTGGCTCGGACAGCTATACCCTGGCGGCTGTGGATGCGTTCCCCTACACGAACTGGACGTCGGAGCAGGCCGTCAATCTGGCTGGGCGGGTCGTGGATACGCTGCTGATCAGCCTGCCTGGATCGGCCACGGATGATGCCTTCTATGACAACGTCGATAACATCCAGCTCGACGCGACCAGTGTGCCAGAACCCACCAGCCTTGCCCTGCTTGGTGCGGGCCTGTTTGGGCTGACAATTTTGCGCCGCCACAGGGCGTGACCTGCTGAGAGACTTCCGCGCACGCTCTGGTGAGAAACGTGACCTGCACCACCACCGGCGGCGTCCAGGAACGGCGGTGACGGGAAGGGGCCGCATGCTCACGCACGCGGCCCCTCCCTGTCAGGCAGTGCGCGCGGCCTTGCGCGCCTGGTCGGCCCGTCCCGCTTCTGCCAGCCAGTCCGAGGTGTCCGCCGTGCTGTAGGGCGTCCAGGTCTCGCCGCGCCGCGCCATCCCCACTGCCCGGCTGACCCCGTGCGCCTCCTGGCACCGCTGGTGCGCCAGGACCAGCAGCTCCGCCGACTGGCTCAGCAGCCCGTCCGCGTCCTGCTCCAGCAAGCCCAGCCACTGGCCTCCGCTGGCCTGGGCCATCGCCAGACGCTCGCCGGCTGCGACTGCGCGCTTGCCCACCTGGTCGGCACGGCGGCACGCCTCGACAGCCGTCGCCACCACCGGCCTTAGTAGATCGTCCAGCGCCGGGCCGCGCTCGGACGGCGCCAGCGGCAGCACCTGCTCGGCGATGTAGCGCGCCGTCTCGGCATCCACCTGGTTCGCATGTTCCGGGTCCGGCAGCTCCAGGAAGAAGCCCTCGCACACCTGCAGCACCTCCCGCACGTCAGGCTCGATCCCGTGGATCACGGCTATGGACGGTGCCACGCGCTCCTCAACCGGAAAGCGCACCACGTTCGTCAGGCCAGGCATCAGTTCGATGTTCACAACCCTTGCTCCTCATCCATGGCCGGACTCTAACGCCAATGGTCCGAGCCTTGCAAGATAATGCGTTGTTTTAATTGTGTTTATTAGGTCATCATGGCAGTCGCCTGCCGCGGCAGCCGGAAGCACGGCACTGGTACCATCCGATCCTGCACCGTCCGCAGAACCAGCATCCTTTGATGTGCCCTTCTAATCGCCGGCCTCCCCGTTCGCGTCCGCACGCGCGATACGGGGGAGGCGGCGCTTGCGCGCCGGCTTCCCCCGTAGGAGCCTCGACGAAGAATGTCCCGCCCCGTTCCGCTGCTGAAGCACGTCGCCATGGCTCGCGTCCGGCCCGGTGCCAGCCCTGCGTTCCAGCACGGGCTTTGCCAACTCAGCCTGTTCGCCGACGGGGCAGGGGCCGTCGCCGCGCCGGACGCCTCGGCCGCGCCGTGCCTCGACCTGGTGGACGAACAGCAGCGGGCGGAGGACGCCTGGCACGCACGCCAGGACCTGCTGCGCGCCGCTCAGCTGGGCCTCGCAGCCCAGCGGCTGTGGGGCTTTCCCAACATGGTCCGCAACCCCGACGGGCCATGGCAGGACCTGTGCGGCCGGGCCTACGACCTCACCGTCTCCCGACAGTGCTGGCCCGCCTACTACCTCGTGCGCGCCGGCGCCGACGGCGCCCAGCGCATCACCGTCCACATCCGGTCGGGCTGCGACGGCATCCCCGCCGTGCCGCGCGCCGCGGCGATCCTGACCGGGCTGGCGCCGGTCAGCGTCGTCGCCTGCACCGCCCTGCACCCCCGGCACGAGGCGTCCTGACACCTCTACCTCCCGCTTGCCTCGCGCTTACGGACCGCATTGTCCACAGCGGCGTCCTGCCTGCATCAGCCCCGGGCATCCTCCATCATGTGCTGCGTCGCCTCCTCCGGCGTGCCGATGAACGTATGGCCGCTGTCGTCCTGGACGGCCACGAACTGTCCGCCCAGCAGTTGCGAGCGCAAATGCGCCAGGGCCAGCTCCGCCAGCTCCTCCGTCCCAGCTTCCGGACGGTCGAACGCCGCCCGCAGCTGACGCGCCACCTGTGTCGAATCCAGGCGCCTCCATCCCATCGCACCCCTCCTTGGTCCCGTGGTCGCCTACCTTATATCTGTGTGCTCGGCCCCTACAGCATCCCTGCGGCGCTCGCTTTGCTGGGCACGACGCTGGCAACGGTACGCACGAAGGCACTCCATGCTGATGGCGCGCCGCATCCTGGATGCCAGCTCCAACTCTTGAACGCTGGCATACTCCGGCAGCGCCGCGGCACCCGCCTACTCAAAGGTGAGCTGCTGCGGGAACGCTACTGGCATGTTGGCTGGTATGCAGCAGTACGATCTGCTGTAGCCGTATAGCTCAATGCCGAAACACAGCAGGATCAGGGCGCACCTGATGGCAAGGCGGCCGACCATCCCCCATCCTCCCCGGCAGCCTTCCTTCATCAGCAGCATGATCGCGCCCACTGTGATGGCGACACTCGCCGCGGTGGCTGCCGCTCCGATCACCGGGTTGTCGCCGGGCATGCGGCCATAGCTGAACTCGATCAACGCACCGGCCAGGCCAGCGACGACAATGAGCGTATACTCGATCAGGAAACGCCTGAACCTGCGGGCAACGCCCTTGCTGTCCTCGTCGCCGGATCGTGCCCGGTCGAGCGGCAGGCGACTGGGAGGGGGCTTGCCGCCAGCTTGCGGAAGCTGGGGGAGCACGTCCTCAATCCGCGGCTTGGTATCGCGCGATGCCGCGCGCCGCACCGACGCCAACAAGGCCGGGATCACCGCATACGGCTCCCGCCGCGGCGACCCGAACCGGCCACGCTGGAAACGCATCCGCACCAGGCTGAACTCCTCCCCAGCCAGCCACCGCGGAGGCAGGTGCTCGTAGAACCGGAACGAACCCGGACGCAGCGCCGCACCACGCCACCCCCGCGGCACCAGGCGCCCAGCCAGCCCCGCACGCCGCCCCGCGCCGCCTGCTGCAGCCCAGCCAGCATCAGCGCATGCTGGTATGTCGAGTTGGCCAGGTCCTCGAACACCTCCGACACGCCAACGCCCCCATGCGTCCAGTCCTGCATGAAGCAAACGTGCCACGCCCCGTCCCGCCACGAGACCGTCACCAGCGCCCGCACCCGCATACCCCTGCCAGCATAAGGGCTGCCGGACAGCAGCTCCCCCGCCTTGAAGCGCCGCCAGAACTGCAAGTCGCCGCCACTGAACGCCGTCATCCCAGGCGGCTGGCCCACCGGCAGGCCAGACAGCCTCGCCGTCCGTACCTCGGCTTGTAACCGAAGGTAGAGCTGGTCCGTCTCCTCAACCGAACCCAGCGCCTCGAAGTCCACCACCGGGACCTCGCCACCTCTCCAACGCTGGAAACGCCACCGCGCGTAGTCCTGAACCGTCGCGTGACGGGTCTTGAACGTCGCCAGGCAGGCAAGGTGGTGGGCCTCGAAAGCCGCCAGCATCCTGGTTCGTGCCCTGCCCGTGACACGGCGCGGCCCGGGGCCATGAAGCAGCCCGCCCAAACGCTCCCGCTCCGCCGCGTGCCGGTCATGCACCGCGTCCGCATCCGCGTCGTGCAATGCGTTCCTGATCGGCATCCGTGATTCCTTCCCTGGCCAGCCAGCAGCGCCAGGGTCGCCAGCACGGATGCGAACGGGAACAGGGCAGCAAGCGCCATTGCTATCCAGCCCCGCTTGCGCCGCGCTCAGCGTTGCGGCGCGCGATCGCGGCATGATCGTCCACGCGCTCGGACCCCTCCCCACGCCGGGCACGGCGGGCCGCGTTGGGACCGATCTTGTTCTGCGGCTCCAACGGGATGCCGCGCTCGGCATGGGAACGGTGGTCAATCCGCGCCGCATGCCCGTGCATAGCCAGGCAGGCGTTCGCCATCTCCGCCCACAGCCGCCGCCACCCCAGCGCCGTCGCACGGTCGTTCCACGCCCGCTCCTTCGGGCCGAACCCCTCCAGGCCAAACCGCCGGCACGTCAGCAGCACCTGGGCATACGGCTTGGGCTGCCCGTCGTCGCGCACCGCCCAATGCACATTCAGGTCCGCCATCATGCCGTCCGCCACGAACGCCGCCCGCACGTAAGCGCAGGCCAGCGCAACCGATTGCCTCTGCGTCAGCTCCCACGGCAACGCGAACTCGACCTCGCGGGCTACTCCGGCATCGCGCCGCCGCTCGCCCGCCTCCACCGCGTTCCACAGCGTCCCGCGGTCTCGGAACCGCTCCGGCGCACCAACCGGCAGCAGCACCTCCGAGAACACCGGCACAGTGCCGCGCTTCGCCGGCAGCGGCGCCATCGTCTGGTCCAGCCGCTCGTCGTGCAGCCGGACCCGCGCACGGTCCGCCGCAACCGCAACCACGCTCTGGCCCTTCGAGCGCTGCACCATGCCCAGACGCAAATGGTAGATCGCCATTGTCTAACCCCCAGTCCGGCCGGACCTGCCCAACCCAGCACGACCCGGCCCGGTCAATCGCGCACCCTGGCAGGCTGGCGGGGGAGGCCAGTCGCTCCCAGCCAGTGTGATCCAGTACTCAAGACCCAGCCGCGGCACCAGGCGCCTTCTACGGTGCCCTGCCGCCCGAAGTTGCTGGTGGGTGCGAGACTGAACCGGACCCAGCGCCGGCGTAGATGCCAGCGTGCCCCCGTCCAGCAAACCCTGAGCAGAAGCGTATGCCGACGGACCGGCCCATCGCCGCCAGCCTGTCCATGCCCGCAACCGCCTGCGCGTCCGAGGCGCCGAGGACCACCTGGACTGGCCGGCGCAGCTTCGCGAGCCGGAAACCTTCTCCGCCCGAGGAATAGAGCGTGTCCAGGCTGGCGGCGAGTATCCTGGAAACCGTGACCCGCAAGCTGCCCAGAACCAGCCGGATCAGCGGCGCGATGGCCTGCTGCGGCATTTCCAGCGATGGCACTCGGATGATCAGGATGCGCGCGTTCGTGAGGACGCCCTCCATGTCCACGTCGGACGGCGAACCCTTGAAGATATGCCCGAACGGGCCGGTCAATTGGGACAGCGCCGGGGAGAAGAAGAACCGCGTGTAGGCGTGCTGCCGCGACGGCTCGGACGACCGCTGGCGGTCTGGCCGTTCCGAAGGATCGTAGCCGCTAGTTTCAGTGAGGTGCGACCGGAGCGGCAGGAGACGCGCCTCGCCTGCTCCATCCGGGCCGTCAACGCGCACCTCCACAACGTCCCCTGTGTCAGGATCGCGGTACTTGAACACGCCCTCGAAGGCCAGCTCCGCAACGCCTTGCAGCCCAGTGGCCTGACCTACGACCGCGGCATCGAGGGGCACGGCCCTGGTGTCCCGCAGCCAGGCTAGGACAGGGGCAAGCGCATCCAGGAATTGCAGGGCGCGCTGCCGGAAGAAATCCTCGCCTCCAGAGCTAGCCTTGGTTGCAGGTTCGACAAGGCAGTCCAGCAGCTCGCGCAGCTCGTTGACGGTGCCGCGCGCGAACGGGTTGAAGGTGTTGAAGGTGGCGCCGGGATGGGCCGGGGCCGTTCTCGCGGCGTCCAGCACGCGGACGTCCTCCGCTCGACCGGACCGCCTGGCCGCAGCCAAAAGCTCGTTGAAGCTGTCCTGGGCATCCATGTGGTCAACGACGATGAGGCCACCGCCGTCCCCGATGGTCCTGCACAGGTCGGCGAAGGATGGTGCGGCGTTATCATGCGGGATCATGCTGCTGTCTCCTGGGATGGGTTGCGTGAGGTAGCCTCGCCGGCCTCGTTGCAAACCAGAACGGCGCCACGGGCGAGGAAGAATTTGTGGGGTAGGCGGGCGGCATCCGCGGCTGCTGCAGTCACCGCAGCCCTGCCTTGGCGTCACGCCGCAGCCACGCGCGGCGCAGCCAGACCCCGGCCACGGTTCCGGCGGCGAGGCCGCACAGGCCAAGCGCCCACGCTACGGTAGGTCCGCCCAACCCGGCAGACCGCAAACCCTCTGCCAAGATGAAGCCGAACAGGAGGCCCGCGAAGCCACCTGTGCCGCCACCCTGCACAGCCCGCCATCGGTCACCAAGCCTGTCCCGCAGCCACCATCCCAGCCGCGACCGCCAAGCTGCACGCAGCCCCCGGCGCAATACCAGCAGCACAACCGCCGCCGCCAGGCCAAGCGCCACGCCCGCGCTCAGCATAAAGATGGAGGTCGCGTCAGCAGCCTGCGGCCAGTTGTCGATCATGTCGCATACGCCAGCCTCGACGCTGGCAGCCGAGGCGGACACCTCCGCAGGCACGCTGCCCGGTGCAGAGCGCACAACCGCAACCGGCTGCCAGGCGTGGCAGGCGTGCAGCGCCGCGGACACCGCGGCCTGCACGTCAGGCGGAGGGTCCAGACGGGCCATGAACGGCATTGTCGCTGGCCCGGGAGCGGGCGGGGGAAGGTCGCTCATCGTTCTCTCATCGTCCAAACGCGGGATCGCGCAACCGCTGCGGCCAGCTACCCGGATCATGTCCGGGCGAGCGCCAGCCAACACAGTCTCAGCCATCAGGATGCGAATGGGATGTCGCCTATCTCTACGCCGGGTATGACTGCTTCGGCAGGTCCTGGCTGCTTCTTCGTCCGCGGCAAGGCTGCCGTTAGGCGAAGACAGGCAGTGCCTCGGTCCCCAGCGTCTGGGCGTCTCCCCCGCGAAGCCGCGGGGGCCGGTGTCCGATCGCGCCGAGCGGCGCGACCAAGCCGCCAAGCGGCGTCTTGGCCCTGCGGGTCTGGCCTCCTGACGCAAGCAAGGAAGCAAGCCAGCCAGCACCAGCCAGGGTGTCTGTTCCCCGGTATCGCCCCGTCGTGATGCGGCCCACCGGGCTGGCAGGGCCAGGTCAAAGGGTGGGTCCTCGCCATGCTCCCCGCCAAGCGGCGGCTGCGCGTGGCTCCGGTCCCGCGCAAGCGCGCGCCTTTGACCTGGCCCTGCC
>JAABUK010005683.1_pt1 | contig 19204 bp, 18 predicted proteins | sample 5559141 | NCBI WGS metagenome assembly JAABUK01 (sample SAMN10711869, study PRJNA513367) | rock metagenome | isolation source: Antarctica rocks | place: Antarctica: Victoria Land, Pudding Butte nord | collected 2016-01-03 | reverse complement strand
GTCGGAGAAGATGCGCCATTCCGGGTCGAGGCGTTCAAAATCCCAGTGCGACTTGTTGTTGGGCTCGTTCCAAAACATGACCGAATCGATCATCTGAATCCTTCGTGCTTTTAAGTTGAGAATCTTCGTTCAATTACTGTAGGGACGCGGGCCGTCGAGCAAATCCGGCAATTCTTCTGTGCGGCACAAATAAACTTCGGCTTCGGGATGTTCGACGATTTGAAAACCCGAACTGCGCAGCAGCGCTTCGGCAGCAGCGCGATTGGGAATCCACCAGTTCGTCGCATCGCCCGAATAACGGTTTTCGATGAAATACAGGCGCGGAAAACTTTCTTCCTGAAAAATATCCATCTGCCAGAAATCGTAATCGTCCTGCAAAGGTTGAACTTGGTCGCTGCCGCGCTGCATCGATTGAAAAAGCAGCCAATCGCCCGCGACGTGTTCGTGAATCAAGTCGAGAGCGAGCAGGGGATGGCGCAGGTGATACAGCACGCCCATGAAAATCACCAAATCGAACTTCGTCCCCAAAGCCCCGATTTCGTAAACCGACAACTGCTCGAACTCGATGTCCAATCCGTTGACTTGCGCGGCCAGGCGCGCTTGTTTCAGGTAACGCTCGTCCGAATCGATGCCGACGACGCGTTGCGCACCGCGCTTCTTCATCTCCATCGCGTAGAAACCGGCGTTGCAGCCGATGTCGAGAACGGTTTTGCCGCTCAAATCTTCAGGCACAAAGGGCGCGATTTTGCGCCATTTCACGTTTGGGTAATCGAACAGAAAATGATCGGGCGCGGTTTGCACGCCGCCCAAATTCATGTTGTGAAACCACGGCGCCAGTTCGCGCACGCGCGTTTCAATCTGTTCGCGCGTAAATGGCGTTTGCGGCGAAATGGATGTCGTCATGTGGTTTTGGTGGTGCGATGAACATCAACTAACCGCGCGCTTAAGCAAGCGGACTTGGACATAATCTCGACAAAGCCCGCTTGCTTACGCGCGCGGTTGGTTAAGTCCATATCGAGTACTCGATTTGAGATTAGCGCGCTTCTTCGCCGCGAATAAAGGCTTCGGTTTTGAGATGCGCTTCGCTGTCCTTGAACTGCTGCGGCGGCGTTTTCATCAGATAACTGGACGCGCTAATCAAGGCGCCGCCGATGCCGCGATCCAAAGCCAGTTTGATGCAGCGCACGGCGTCAATCACGACGCCCGCCGAGTTGGGCGAATCCCACACTTCCAATTTTAGTTCGCAACTCAGCGGCACGTTGCCAAAGGTCGTGCCTTCCATGCGGATGTAGCAGAACTTGCGGTCTTCCAGCCACGGCACATAATCGCTGGGGCCGACGTGCGCGTTGTCGTTGGAAATCTCGTAATCCAACTGGCTCGTCACGGCATTGGTTTTGGAAATCTTCTTCGATTCCAAACGTTCGCGCTCCAGCATGTTCTGGAAATCGGTGTTGCCGCCAAAGTTCAGTTGATAGGTTCTGTCCAGTCGCACGCCGCGCTCGCGGAACAGGTTTGTCAGGACACGATGCGTAATCGTCGCGCCGACCTGCGACTTGATATCGTCGCCGATAATCGGCAAACCGCGTTCTTCAAAACGCTTCGCCCATTCGGGTTTCGACGCGATAAAGCTGGGCACGCAATTGATGAAGCCGCAACCCGCTTCGAGAGCTTGCTCGGCATAATACTTCGTCGCTTCTTCGCTGCCGACCGGCAAATACGAAATCAAAACTTCAGCGCGCGCGTCTTTCAAGACTTGCGCAACATCGACCGCTTTTTCTGTCGATTCCTGCACGACTTCACTGACGTATTTGCCCAAACCGTCCAAGGTTTGGCCGCGCTGCACGACGACGCCGTTGCACGGCACATCGGAAAACTTGAAGGTGTTGTTGGGCCTGGCGAAGATGGCTTTGCTCAGGCATTGCCCGACTTTGAGGACGTTGACGTCGAAAGCCGCCACAAACTCGATGTCGCGCACATGATAGCCGCCCAAATTGACGTGCATCAGGCCGGGCACAAATTCGTTCTCGTCAGCGTCTTTGTAGAACTCGACGCCCTGCACCAAAGCGGACGCACAATTGCCGACGCCCACAACCGCGACGCGAATCTTTTTACTTTCCATCTCCATCCAAAACCTCGCTTCAAATCAACACAGTTCGGCGCTGTTCAACGCGCACTGACTTCCGTTTGGTGAACCAACTTCATCAACTTAGATGCTGCGCAAACGACCACAAAGACGCAGCCGCACGAGTGTATCTGGTACAAAGCTACGGTTCAAACTTTGTCAACACCTGCTGCGTTATCGAGTACTCGATAACAAGTCTGAAAACCAGTTGCAAAATGTGTTTAACGAAATGTGTTTAACGAACCGCGCGCGTAAGCAAGCGGGCTTGTCTCAATTTGCATCAAAGTCCGCTTGCTCACGCGCGCGGTTCGTTGGCGGTTTGCTGGCCACAATTCTGATTTTGCAAACTGATTCTGAATCGCGCCGCCTTTGATACAATCGAACACGTTTCCTTTTCGATTATGTCCACCGTTTCTTCGACACAACCCGCTCGCACCATCGAGATTTCGCAAAGCATGACGGTCGGGCGCGCTTCGCTCGTCATGGCGCTGATGATCGCCTTGTCGCGCCTGACCGGTTTCGGGCGCATGATGCTGGTTTCGCACCTTTATGGAATCGGCCCGCAGGCCGCCGCCTTTGAAGCCGCTTTCAACATTCCCGACACGATCACGATTTTAATCGCTGGCGGCGCGCTGGCCACCGGCTTTGTACCGGTTTTTACCGAACTCATCTCGCAGGGTCGGCAAGCCGAAGCACAGCGTACCTTCCGCGCCATGTGGACGCTGTTGGGCTGCGCTTTTGGGCTTATCACGATAGTTTTGTTCGCGTTGACTTACACATCGTGGGGACAACTCCTGGCGCCGGTTGAGTTCCGCCACGATGCGCAATATATGCGGTTTTTCTCGCACTTATTGCGCATTTTGTTGGTGGCGCAGTTCTTCTTTGTGCTGGGCGGGCTTTTCACGGGAACGCTGAACGCGTTGCGTCGCTTCTGGTATCCCGCGTTGCAGCCGGTCGTGTTTAATCTGGGAATCATTATCTTCGGCCTCGCTTTGCCGCATTTTCTGGGTATGGGCATCGAGAGTCAGGCGTGGGGCGCGCTCATTGGCGCGATTGTCGGTTCGCTGTTGATTCAGGCGCCCGCTGTGGTGCGCAACGGCTTGAGCTTGCGGCCTTTGTGGGATTTGAACGATGAGGGCGTTCGTCGAGTACTCGTTTCGCTGCTGCCAATTGTTTTTGGCCTGGCCAGCGGCCAAATCATCGCTTTGAATCTGGCGCGTTTTTTTGCAACAAACGCTTTGCCGACCGGCGAATTGCCGACCATCGGTTACGCCAATCGTTTGATGCAAGTGCCGCTCGATTTGCTGGCTTCGGGACCGGCCATTGCGCTTTACCCGACGCTTTCGCTGCTGGCGTCGCAGGGCAATAATAAGGAAATGCAAGCGCAGTTGACACAAACGCTGCGCCGTTCGCTGCTGATGACGCTGCTGGCGACGGCACTTTTGGCGTCGTTGCGCGTGCCAATCATCGGCTTGCTGTTGCAACATGGCGAGTTCGACGCGCGCGCGACTGCGCACACCGCGCCGGTTTTGGCGTGCTACGCGTTGTGCATCGTCGGCTTGGGCGCGCAACAGCTTCTTTCGCGCGGCTTTTACGCGATGGGACAAACGCGCCCGCCGATTGTCGCCGGAGCTATTTCAGTTCTGGTCTTTGGCGCATTGGCTTTTGCATCACTTAAAGTCGCGCCCGCCGCGTGGAGCCTGGCGTTGTGCGCCGCAATTGCGACTTCGTTGCTCTCAGTCTTGATGGCGCGCGCGCTACGCCAAACTTGGGGTGGCTGGGACAACGGCGCCACAATTCGAGTACTCGTTTGCGGTGGCGCGGCAGCTTTGGCGGCGTTTGCGGCTTCAAGCGCGGTTGTCGTGTTGTTCGGACGTGCCGGAACAATCGGCAAAACAGCGGATGTTCTCGCCATTCTTTTGGGTTCCATTGTCGCAGTCGGGACATTTATTCTTGTCGCATCGCTGTTTCATCTGCCCGAAGTTGACGCTTTGACTTCTCGTTTTCGTCGCAAAAAGAAAATCAATCAGGAGAACAAACAACCATGAACACACGAACTGAACGCGACTCGATGGGCGAAATGCAAGTGCCCGAAGACGCGCTGTATGCCGCGCAAACACAACGCGCGGTCGAGAACTTCCCGATCTCCGGCGTGACGTTTCCGCACTCCTTCATTCGCGCGTTGGCGCTTATCAAAGCCGCCGCCGCGCAAGCCAACGCCGAACTGGGTTTGCTGCCGCAAGACAAAGCCGACGCCATTGTCAAAGCCGCCAAAGAAGTCGCATCCGGCGCGCACCAAAGTCAGTTTCCGATTGACGTTTTTCAAACCGGCAGCGGCACTTCCACCAACATGAACGCCAACGAAGTGATCGCCAATCTGGCTTCGCGCGGCGGCTTGAAAGTTCATCCCAACGACGACGTGAACAGCGGACAATCGAGCAACGACGTGATTCCCGCCGCGATTCACGTCGCCGCCGCCATCGAAATCCATGACAATCTGTTGCCGTCATTGCGCCATCTTTTAACCGTTTTGCGACAGCGCGCGCTCGACACCGACAGCGTGGTCAAAACCGGACGCACGCATTTGATGGACGCGATGCCGATTCGTCTGGGGCAGGAAATCGGCGGCTGGGCGGCGCAAATCGAGTACTCGATTGAGCGCTTTCTCAACTCGATGCCGCGACTTTTGGAGCTGGCAACCGGCGGCACAGCCGTTGGAACCGGCATCAACGCGCACCCGCAATTCGGGCTTTTGCTGGCCGCGCATCTGGGACAACTGACGCACGTCCCGTTCATCGAAGCACGCAACCATTTTGCGGCGCAAAGCGCGATGGATACAGCCGTCGAAGTTTCAGGGCAATTGAAAACGTTGGCCAGTGGCTTGTTCAAAATCGCCAACGACTTGCGCTGGATGAACAGTGGCCCGCAAGCCGGATTGGGCGAAATCGTCTTACCTTCTTTGCAGCCGGGAAGCTCGATTATGCCGGGCAAAATCAATCCGGTCATTCCCGAAGCGACGATGATGGTTTGCGCGCAAGTGATGGGCAACGATGTCACGATTGCGATGAGCAACATGAGCGGCAACTTTCAGCTCAACGTAATGCTGCCGGTCATCGCCTTGAATCTGCTGCAAAGCATCACTTTGTTGGGCAACGTTTCGCGCGTTTTAGCCGATAAAGCGATCAGCGGCTTTGAAGTGAAGGCCGACGCAATGCTGGAACTGGTGGACAAAAACCCAATTATGGTGACGGTTTTGAATCCCGTCATCGGTTACGAAAAAGGCGCCGCCATTGCGAAACAAGCCTACAAAGAAAATCGGAAGCTGAAAGATGTCGCGCTGGAAAACACCGACTTGAGCGCCGAGCAATTGACCGAACTGTTGGACGCGCGCGGCATGACTGAAGGCGGCATCAAAGGTTCAGGCGGCAGTGGCGGCTAAACGGCAAGGATGAAGGCGGAAAGATGAAGAACCAAACGAGTACTCGAAAGCGAATCGAGTACTCGTTTTTGTAACCACATGACGATTTTTCTGGCAGCTATTTTAGGCAACGTGCTGGCGTGGTTGGTTCATGTGGCCGCGTGGCGGCTGCGCGAGAAGCGCTTGTCGCTCATTGCGTGTCTTGGTGTGCCGTGCGTGCTGCTGTACCTCGTTGTTTGGCCTTTAACAATTATATCGGCCATTCAACGGGGATGGTTGAAGCCAAGTTTCGTGCTGTTTGGACTTCTTCTTTTCTCCGCGATAGCACCTACTGCCTGTGGGTTGTGGCAGTTCAAATTCTTACAAAGTCAAAATTGCAGCTCACGTCGTGTGGCTATTTTGGCCTTTTTTGCTGAAGCGACGTTTGGAACTCTTTTCTGTCTTGTAGCGAGCGAAACCGTTGAGCTATACCAAATCGACTTTTTCCGCACTTCTTATCCTATAGGCAACAATTGGTATTCCACGAAACAGTTTTGTGTGGTTGCTTTTTGCGTAACACTTTTTGGACTCGCGGTTTCTCGCCCGCTTGTCGTGCGTTTTTGGGACGCAGTTCGACCGCAACGCACCGAACCAGAGGCATAATCGAGTACTCGAATGCACCTGTTATGACAATTTTCCTTGCAGCGATTTTGGGCAACGTGTTGGCGTGGTGCGTTCACGTTTTTATGTGGTGGCTGCGTTTGCACAAGCTAAAATGGATTAGCACTTTGGGGTTTATTTTCGGTGCGCCTTCATCGCTTATTACATTGTTTCTTGCCTGGTTTGTGTCCTGGGTGTTGCTCGTTCCGTTGATTGTCATTTTTCTCGTCGGCTTTTTGCAGTCGCGCTGGATTGAAGAAGAAACTGCGCCGATTTTCTTCGCGGTTTGGTCTGCATTCACTGAGTTTGTCGCAGCCACAATTGTATTTTTCTGCGCCGCCATTGTTCCAGCATTTGCCGCGTGGCCAGATCGAATCGCCATGATTTATGCTTTGTCGTTTGGTATCACGTTACTTTTGCTCGCCATCTTCCGCCCGCTTGTCGTGCGCTATTCGCAACGCTTTCGCAATCTGATTCGACCCGAACGTGCTGAACCGACAGCATAATCGAGTACTCGAAATCGGGCGCTTGAAAATAATTTTTCAAGAAAACACCTGAAAAATGTTTAGAGCCGCGGCCAAATGGGTATATTAAAACATCTACTTCATTTAACCGGAGGCGCTCGAAGATGAATTCTCTTGTGGATAGCAGACCGCCGACGATCAAAGATGTGGCTCGGGTTTGCGGTGTGTCGGTGGCGACGGTTTCTTATGTCATCAACGGCACGCGCGTTTTGAAGCCGGCCACGCGCGCGCGGGTTTTGAAGGCGATGGAAGAGATGAATTATCACCCCAACGCGGTGGCGCGCAGCTTGTCTTCCAAGCGCGTCCACACTATCGGGGTGCATTGCGGCGTTCTCCAGGCCGCCGAGTTCATCACCAACTCTTATGCGGCTGGAATTCTTTCGGGCGTTTTGGATTGCGCTTCCCGGGCAGAGTTCGATGTCACGCTTTTTACGGCCAGATGGCAAAGCGTGAGGAAATCGGCGCCCTTGTTGCGCGATGGACGGACGGATGGGATTTTGGTGGTCGCGCCGCCGGCATCGAGCGATATGTTGGAAGGTTTGGCGGCCTCTGGGAGACCTTTGGTGGCGATCTCGGCGCCGCAACAGCCCGGGATTCCTGTTGTGGATGTGGACAACTACGCGGGAGCGAAGATGGCAGCGCGTCATCTCATCGAATTGGGACACAAGCGCATTGCGGCGATTTTGGGTGATACCGACCTGGCTTCTTTTGCTCCGCGCCGCGATGGCTTTTGTGACGCACTTAAAGAAGCCGGTTTGCCGCTGAAACCCAATTGGATAATTTCCTCTCGTTACGACGGTTCGCTGGCCTTCGAGCAAACCCGCACCTTGCTGCACGGTCGTGAGCCGCCAACGGCGGTTTGTGCCGGAAACGACACCATTGCCCTTGCGGTTATGGATGCGGCCCGCGCGGTTGGCGTGCGCGTGCCGCAAGAGCTTTCGGTTGTGGGCTTCGATGATTCGCCTTTTGCAACCATCGTGAGGCCCAGTCTGACCACGATTCACCAGCCGCTTCATGCCATTGGCGCTTGCGCCACGACCCTGCTGATCGCGCGTGTAAGGAAGCAGGATTCACCGGACGACCAACGAGTTCACTTGCTCGCACCCGAACTCGTCGTGCGCGACTCGACTTCAAGGGCTTCCCGCTCTTAGTTTCGCCCTGCGGGTTTGGAGACGTTACGAAACGGGTATCTATCAGAACGACCTCTTCAAAGGTCAAAAGGAGACAGCGATGTCTAAGATTCAAAGTGTGCCGGCCACTAAGCCGCGCAAGGGCTTCACGCTCATCGAACTGCTTGTCGTTATCGCCATTATTGCTATTTTAGCGGCGATTCTATTTCCGGCTTTCGCCAAAGCGCGCGAAGCGGCTCGTCGCTCCAGTTGCTCGAGCAACTTGAAGCAGATGGGCTTGGGAATTATGCAGTACGCGCAGGAATTCGACGAGCACTATCCGATGCGCTTCGAAAACAACCATGGCTGGAATCAGACGGTTCAGCCCTACATGAAAAGCGCAGATGTGTTTATCTGTCCTTCCAACCCATTCTCGCAGTACAATCAGAGCAACGCGGCCGACGGCTATCCTGAGATCAGGCGCTCCTACGACAGCAACCTTCGTATCTTCGGCATCGATCAACCCTGGGCTGGGGGAACCGTTTCGATGGCCGCGATTAACGCCCCATCCTCGAAAATCATGGTTAACGAAGTCCTCGAGTACTACGGCTACATGTATCCCGACTGGAGCCTCCCTGCCAACCAGCACTCCATTCGGGACGCCGGATTCGCCGGTCATTTGGGCACCGCGAACTACCTGTTCGCCGACGGTCATGTGAAGTCACTGCGTCCGACACAGACCGCTGCGCCGGTCAATATGTGGGGCACCATGACCGATAACACCCAAGCCGACAACTGCTCGGAAATCGCAAACCCTTACAAAAGCGTCAACTGCGACCAAGTTTCGCTCGGACAATTGGCTGGCTTGAAGTTGCTTGAGGATAAATACAGGTAGCTTCTTCTTCCAGTGACCTGTTGCAACTGCCGGATATTGCAACAGGTCGCTGAAAATCGCTCCACTTCAAATGTAGCCGGTGGCTCAATCGATGTTCCAGAACCGAAAAAGGACTTGAACTGTCGGCGGTTCAAGTCCTCTTCTCATGCCGCAGCTCACCCTCGAAGGAACACTAAACAAAAAGGAACGCCCATGACATCGACTCATTATCATTTGAGCCGCAAAGCGTCTCAGACCAGGGACATGCGGCAAGGTTCGAGTACTCGAATCGCGGCGACTGCGGCAGTTTTGCTTGGCCTGCTCGCTCTTGGTGGTTGCGGCTCTCACAGTGCAGACGCTCCAGGCGCGGCGGCTGGCGAAACCAACGATCCCGTAGCGCGCGCTCAGGCTTTGCAAGCGAATCCCTCCGTGCCGCCCGGGATGAAACAACAAATGTTGCAACAGGCACAGCAACAGGCACAACAACCGGCAGGCACCGCGCCCAAGTAATGAGTAAATAAGATTGCAGGTTGACGACAAACGAATCGCAAGCAGTATCATCTGCAAAGCGGCGCATCGAGTACTCGAAGAATACTTTTGACAAGCGACAACACAGTTAATTCAAAGGCTCAAAGCTTCCAATCAGTTTCAGGTTGGAAGCTTTTAGACTTTTGAAACACCTGTGCGAAGCAATGACGCGACACGACATCTTAAGAAGAACACGATGAAAATCACTTGCACACGGTCGCTACATTTTCTGTCCAGTCTGGTGCTGATCACGGTACTTGGGCCGGCTTGCACGAAGGCAACTCAAACCAACTCTGCCGAAGATGCGCTGATGCGGGAATCGAACTACATCGCGGACGCTTCCTTCACCGAGCAGGCCACCAATCATGGCGAAGTTCAACCTTCGGATGAGGCTTATGGCGCGATCAACGACGTGCGCCTTGCGCAGTCTGGCGCCGATTGGGTGCGTCCGGGAGAAGGCGCCGTCGCATCCATCGGCTTGATGGCGGCTACCAAACAGTTGAAAGCGACCGGCCACAACATCGACAAATACGACCGTGTGCTGAACGCCTGGTTTCAAACCTGGCTTTTGTCGCGCCAACAGCCGGTTAATACAAAGGCAAGTGATGCCGCTTTCGGCGCCATCTCAGAGCGCGTTTATTACGACGCAGCAGGCCGCAAGCTCCGCGTCGATAACTACACGGCTGCTGCAACCGGCCAAGTGATCAGCGCGATGTGGAAGTATTACGAATACAAGCGAGCTATCGGCCAAACGTCGGCGGCTAACGCCTGGCTGCAAAAAGCCTGGAGCCTAGCCGACAACGGCGGCAAGTTTCTCAATAAGTGCTACGATTCGACTTACAAAATGGTCAAGTCGAACCCGAATGCTGCCGATTTATGGATTAGCGACAGCACGATGTCTTTAGTAGCGATGCGATGTCTGGCGAAATGGGCGTCGGTTGCGAAGAAAACCAGGTCGTTCGATTACAACGCGCTGGCCGGCAATCTCACAGTGGGTTTGCAAAAGATGAAAGATCCGGGCGCCCAATGGCACAACTTTTACAAAGTTCGCCTGCGTTCGGAAAACTACAAGGCGGGCTATGGCGACAGCATCGATCAGCTTTGCTTTTTGCCTTATGAAACGAACGCCATTGATCCGGGCGAAGCTTACGCGCGGCAAATCAGCGACTGGTGGACAAATGGCGTCGATGGGATCAAGATGACACCCGAAACATCCAACAGCAGCGACTGGAAGTATTATGGCACGCGCTGGCATTGGTTTTGGGCGAGTTCACCGGACAACAGCAAGCTTTATCCCGGCCCGGGCCTGCAACTGGCCAAAGTCGAGTGGAAGATTTTTAACCGAACCGGCGACAAAACGGCCAAAGAGCGAGCAATCAAACGTTATCAATGGGCGAGTTCAAAGTCAGGTTCCAACTTGTGGCTGGGAGCCAACGGAGTTATCGAGGCCAATGTGCCCAACGGCATTGTTGATTGGCGCGATTCGACGCATCGTGATAACACAGCGGGCAACTGGGAACGCTTCGTCGATACCAGCGCCTACTTCATCGAAGTCACGTTGATGACCGCTTACAACACCGACACCAAATACGTGCCCGATTGAGATCTCCTGCGAATTGATTCTCAAAATGTGCATAGAAAAGGGAAAAGGCGTAGAAAAGTGGGAGTTTGTCGCCCTGAGCGTGATTGATCTTAGGGCGACAAGATCCTTCGGCTGCGCTCAGGATGACAAACACTCGGATATAACACTTTTCCCTCATTCCTACACACGCTCTATAGCGCTTAACGATAAAGAGACTACATCCTCAAATGTGATTCACCAACCGCAAGCGGAAGCGCGCGGGCCTCTTGTCTCAGCCTACTCTGAGCCCGCGCGCTTCCGCTTGCGGTTCTTATTGTCGCCTGCAACTCGTTAACTGCTTAGGGATTGCCCTGTAGCCTTCAGGCCATGAAGCGCTATATCACAGCGTTTCGCCCGCCGTCTGCGAAGAGATTATCCAGCGCCATTTACTCGGCGGCGAACCTGTTATCGAGTACTCGTTTGCGTCGGCGCCGCTGAGGAGAAATGAGGAATGATGAACACGGAATGATGAATCGGACTCGAACTTCGAGTACTCGATACGCTTAGCGCAAAGGTTGAAGCGCATTCATCATTCCTCATTCCTCATTTTTACTGCGGAAGCGGACGGCCCATGCTGGTGTAAATGCCTTCGATCAGTTTTTTATTGACTTGCGCTTCCTGATTGCTCGGGTCGAACTGCAGGGCGCGGCGATAATCGCCCAGAGCGGCACGATACTTCACGCGCGGTGCGGCATTCGCGTCGTTCATGCGCAAGGTGCCACGATTTGCGAGCAGTCCGGCCAGCTTCTTCTTGTCGCCGCTTTTTTCGAGAGCCGTAATTTGTTTGTCCAGCGCGGGCGTCGCGGGCAAAGCGGCGCTGCTGCCCATCGACATTCCGGGCGGCACTTGCGGCATTTTTCCGTTTGGCGCGCCGCCTGCAGCGCCATTGATGGCAGAAGGAGCGCCACCTGCGGCTTGTTTGTTGGCCGCGTTGCTGAGCGCTGTGTCGCCGGTCGTTCCACGAGATACAACGGCATTGGCGTCGTCTGCGACAAAAGGCGTCGGAGCCGCATTGGTGCCCGAAGCAGCCGGCGGAGACGCGGCAGGCATAGAAGCAGCAGGCGCGATGTTGGATGTGCTGACGGTCGACGAATCAATCGCTGTTGTATTGCTCGAACAACCGGCCAAGGCGAGAATCGGCAAAACGAAAAGAATTTTTTTCATGAAGTTTTTGTGTCAGGTTTGAATGTTGTGTCGGGTTGGGTGCGAAAAAACAGCCACAACGAAACGAAAAACAACGTTGTGGTGACGGCGTGCGTGCTCAGGCAAATCGGGCAAAATGCGTGGAGTTGGGTGTAAGAAACAATTGTCAGCAAAACTGAAGTCGCCAGTCCGCAAGCTGCGAACGCCAGTTGAATGCTGCGCGCGCGGCGTTCGTCCCGCCAACGGGTCGCCGTTGTTTCTTTCCAGGTCGCGGTCAGCGCCATCAAAGCGAAGAAAACCATGCCCCAGATGCCCAAAGGGATGTGGAAAAACTCGGCGTACTTGCTGGTCAGAACCGGCGCGCAATCGATGGTTGCCGTGAAGCCGCAGCCGCTGCTTTCTCCCGCTTTCAAGCGCAAGTGCTCGATTAGCGCATAAGCCGACGTTGCGAAACCCAACGCGCACAGCACCAAATGCGGCCACGAAAGGCGCGTTCGAGTACTCGATAGTGGCGCTTCTAAATCCGCAGTTTGATGAGCGTTCATAAAGTGATTTTTGGAAACCAAACATTGAGAATGGACACGGGTTGAACGGGTAAACACGGATCAAAATTGAAAAAGATGGAATCGAGTCCTCGATTTCTAAGATTTAAGATTCAAAATCCGTGTTTACCGGTTCAACCCGTGTATGAAATCCGTGTCCTAATTCAAAACAGGTTCTTACAAGTTCGCATCTGTCACAGCGCCCAAATGCGCGCTCGTCACTTGCGCGGCATATTTCGCCAGCACGCCGCGCGTATAACGCGGCGCGGGCTGTTTCCATTCGGCGCGACGGCGCGCGATTTCCGCTTCGCCGACACTTAAATTGATGACTTTGTTTTCGGCGTCAATCGAAATCGAATCGCCGTCTTCGATGAGTGCGATGGTGCCGCCATCGAAGGCTTCGGGCGTAATGTGCCCGACCACGAAACCGTGACTGCCGCCGCTGAAACGCCCATCCGTTATTAAGGCGACTTCTTTGCCCAGGCCGCGCCCCATCACGGCGGATGTCGGCCCCAGCATTTCGCGCATTCCCGGCCCGCCGCGCGGCCCTTCGTAACGAATTACAATCACGTCGCCCGCTTTAATTGTTCCGTCTAAAATTCTGTCCATCGCGCCTTCTTCGCTGTTGAAAACGCGCGCCGTGCCCTGGAAGTGCAAGCCTTCTTTGCCAGAAATTTTCGCCACCGCACCGGTTTCCGCCAGGTTGCCATACAGCACAACGAGATGCGAATCGGCTTTAATCGGATTATCGAGTACTCGAATCACGGTCTGGCCTTCGGGATACGACCCCACATCTTGCAGATTCTCGCTGAGAGTTTTTCCGGTCACAGTCAGGCAGTCGCCGTGCAAAAGTCCCGCATCGAGCAAGGTTTTCATCAGTGGTGTCAGACCACCAATTCTCACTAGGTCGGACATCATGTGCTTGCCGCTGGGCTTCAAGTCGGCCAAAACCGGAACGTTCTTGCCGACTTCCGAAAAGTCGTCGATGTTCAGCGGCACGTTGCAACTGTGCGCCATCGCCAGCAAGTGCAAAACGGCGTTCGTCGAACCGCCCAGTGCAATGACGACGGTAATCGCGTTTTCAAACGCCTGGCGCGTCATAATGTCGAGCGGGCGAATGCCTTTTTCGATCAGGTTCAAAACCGCGGCACCGGCGCGGCGACAATCGTCGTCTTTTTCCGGCGAAATCGCGGCCTGCGCCGAAGAGTTCGGCAGGCTCATTCCCAAGGCTTCAATTGCGCTCGCCATTGTGTTGGCGGTATACATTCCGCCGCACGAGCCGGGGCCGGGAATCGCGCAGCTTTCGATTTGCAGCAGCTCTTTGTCATCTATTCTGTTGTTGGCGTGCGCGCCGACGGCTTCGAAAACCGACACCACATCGACATCTTTTCCACGGTGGCAGCCCGGCATAATTGTTCCGCCGTAAACAAAAACGCTGGGACGATTCAAGCGCGCCAAAGCCATCAGGCAGCCGGGCATATTCTTGTCGCAGCCACCGATAGCGACGATTCCATCGAAGCCTTCGCAACCGGCGACGGTTTCTATCGAGTCGGCGATGACTTCGCGCGAAACCAGCGAATACTTCATGCCTTCGGTTCCCATCGAAATGCCGTCGGAGATCGTGATGGTGTTGAAAATGACCGCTTTGCCGCCGTTGTCATCGACGCCTTTAGCCGCGTCGTCCGCCAGTTTGTCGATGTGCATGTTGCACGGTGTCACCATGCTCCAGGTCGAGGCGATGCCGATTTGCGATTTCTTGAAATCGTCGGGCGAAAAACCGACGGCGTACAGCATGGCGCGGCTGGGCGCGCGGTCGGCGCCATCCAAGACGTGCGACGAATATTCGCGCGGCGTCGGAGCGGAAGGTTTTTGGGCGTTTTCTTGGAAGTTCATGGTTGTGTCAGTTTCGCGCGAAGGCCGCACACGCGCAAGATGCGGTTCGAGTACTTGAAGAGCGTTTGCTACAATTGCGGGGTGATGAAAAATGTTCCGCTGCCACAACGCTGCTTCATCTGCAAAACGCCCTTTCAAAAAGCGCACGGTTTCTATCGCGGATTGTGTGGAAGTTGCGGCGATTTATCGTGGGCAAAACGCAACGACAAAGCCGACCTGAGCGGTCGCGTTGCGTTGGTGACGGGTGCGCGCATGGGAATCGGGCAGGCCACAGCTTTGCGTTTGCTGCGCAACGGCGCGACAGTTCTGGCGACAACACGCTTTCCCAAAAGTGCGGCGCAAAGTTTCGCACAAGAAGCCGATTTCAACCGTTGGTCGAGTCGCTTGCAGATTCGAGTACTCGACTTGAAACATCTGGTTGCAACAGAAACGTTTGCTTTGCAATTGTCGCAGGAACTGGAACGCCTGGATATTTTAATCAACAACGCGGCGCAAACCGTGCGTCGCGCGCCCGACTTTATACGCGCCTTTAGTTGAAGCCGAAACGCGCGCCGCACTTTCCCCAAATGCGCAAAGTCTTCTCGATGAGGGTTCCGTGCAACTTGCGCGGAATGAACCTTCCTCAGACATCGAGTACTCGAACGCGCAATTTGGCGACATAGAAACGCCGCATTTCAATTCGTGGATGATGCGCGACGAGGAAGTTTCGGTTCTCGAACTGATGGAAGTTCACGTCATCAATGCGCTGGCGCCGTTTGTTTTGACTTCGCGCTTGAAACCGCTTTTGTCGAAGAGTGAAGGCAGCTTTGTCGTCAACGTGTCGTCCAGCGAAGGGCGTTTCGCGGGCAGTCGCAAAACGTGGCGGCATCCGCATACCAACATGGCCAAAGCCAGCATGAACATGATGACGCGCACCGTTGCTGAAGAATACGCGCGCCACAAAATCTACGTCAACAGCGTCGATCCGGGCTGGATTTCATTTCAACATCCGACCGTTCAAATCGAAGCGATGCAGGCGCGGGGCATCATGCCGCCTTTCGATGGCGAAGATGCCGCCGCGCGCGTTTGCGACCCAATATTTATGGCCTTGAATGGAATAGCGCCTGCTTGCGGCGAGCTGTTCAAGGACTATGAAGCCGTGACGTGGTAATCGAAGTTTGATGCAGAGGCTTAGCGCGCCAAACCCGCGCTTTCGAGTACTCGATATAATGAAAAACGTAGCGGAGTCGCATAAGCGTGTCGTGACACTCTAAATGTCGCTGGCCGAGAGTAATGCACCGTACTTTCACTACGGAAATGGTTGTGCAAATCAACCCTTCGCTACGCAGCATAGTTCAAGAAGAACAGCCGGAGTAGACCGGCAAGTGCGCCGTTTCCCGCAAAACGCGCTGCTGCTCGAACGACCCGACGCCAATTGTCGGGTCGTTTCTTTTTGTGCATTTAAGCTGCGCGTTCGCGGCGCATAATCGAGTACTCGATGCGCGCGTTTTGTTGGCGCATAAGCCGCGTTATAATGAAGTTGTAGCGAAGTGGTGTAAGGGCAACGCGCTTGGTATGCAATCAAGAAATGACAGTTCAAATCTGTCCTTCGCTACACGGCATCGTCTAAGATGAAGACGCCCGGAGTAGACCGGGAAATGCGATTTTTCGCTGCCGTTTGAAACGACCCGCACGTTATGTGTCGGGTCGTTTTCTTTGTGAATCGAGTACTCGAAAGCCGCGCCAGTCGGCTTTGTTAAAATGACAGGCCATGAATCCCGATTCCTCAGATAAAATTGTTTGCAAGTTCGGCGGCACCAGCCTGGCCGATGCGGTTCAAATCCGCAAAGTCGCCGCTATTGTTCGTTCGGATGCGCGCCGCCGTTTCGTTGTCGTGTCGGCGCCCGGCAAGCGCAGCAAAACCGACCAGAAAGTGACCGATTTGCTTCTGACAAGCTGGCATCTGGCGTCGCAGCGCCTGGATTATAAAGAACCTTTGCGCCTTATCCGCGAGAGATATGACCAGATTGCGCGTGATCTTCATGTCGCGCCGGTGGCAGGCCCGCTGCTGGAAATGCAGGGCGAATTGTCGAAGTTGGCGTCGGGCGACGCGCGCAGCCTGGCGACGCGCGATTGGATGGCGGCGCGCGGCGAGTATTTTCACGCGTGCTTGATCGCCGAGTTTTTGGGCGCAACGTTTGTGCCGAGCGGCGATTGCATTCAATTCGATGAAGAAAACCAACTCGACGACAGCAGTTACGACAACCTGGCGCAGAGCATGAAAGGCGATGGCTTGTACGTCATTCCGGGCTTTTACGGGCGCGACCGTCAAGGCCGCATCAAGACGTTTCCGCGCGGCGGCAGCGACATCACGGGCGCGGTTGTGGCGCGCGCTGTGGGCGCCAGTATCTACGAAAACTGGACGGATGTTTCAGGTTTGCTGATGGCCGATCCGCGCGTTGTCAAAAACCCGCAGCCAATTGCGCAGGTGACTTACCGCGAGTTGCGCGAACTGGCGTATGCGGGCGCCAGCGTCTTGCACGAAGCGACGATTTTTCCGGCCAGCGAAGCCGGCATCCCGATTCAAATCAAGAACACCAACAAGCCCGAGGACGCGGGCACGCACATCGTCGCGCGGCGCAAAGTGGGCGACGAGCTGATTGTCGGCATTGCCGGGCGCGTCGGCTTCACGACGATCATGATTGAAAAAGCCTTAATGAACCAGCAGCGTGGCTTTGGGCGTCGTGTGCTGGAAACACTCGAAACGCATAATGTGTCGTTCGAGCACATGCCGACAGCGATTGATTCGATTTCGGTCGTGGTATCCGACGATCAGTTGGCGGGCAAAGAACACAGCATCGTGCGCGAACTGTATCGAGTACTCGATCCCGACAAAATCGAGTTATTGCCCGATTTGGCGCTGCTGGCGACCGTAGGCGAAGGCATGGCCAATCGCGTCGGCGTGGCGGGACGATTGTTCCAGTCCTTGCGCGAAGCCCGCGTCAACGTGCGCATGATTACGCAGGGCGCCAGCGAAATCAGCATTATCGCGGGCGTCGCTGCAAAGGATTACGAGCGCGCCGTCGAAGCCATTTACAACGAGTTTGTAAAGTAGAAGCGAGACGAACGTGTGTTCTATACGCGTCCACTCCGCCTTTGATGTCGAGGATTTTTGAACTAACCGCGCGGTTAGTTCACCGGCGAACACGTTGAGCCTTATAACAACGTTGCTTGTCGGGCAGCTCTCGATTCCGACCTTCAATGCGGTTCGTTACCTTGCTTGTTGTGTTTTGACCAGTAAATAGCCGTCTCCGCCAATCCGATTACGCATCCGTAATCTGTAACTAACGGAACCCACCAGAATTGTTTGATTTCTGGAACAGGCACAAGCCAGAGTGAAAGTGCGCCCAGCAAACCGCCAAGAAGCGGAACCCAAGATGAAAAACTGGAGGCTTTGGTGCGCCGACTTTCCAGATTATGCCGAAATATGACCCAATTGATGACGATGAAGAAAGCAGCAGGAACGAAGCAAACTGCCGCTAAAATCCATTTTGCTGCTTCAGCTTTGGTCATGCTTGTATTTTAATGCCTTTCCTCTTTGGTCTTCAGCAACACTGCGTAAGTAGCCTGACATGGCTTCAGGCGCGCAAATTGAGTACTCGATTCATGGTTGTAATGCTTCAGGAAACATAAGCCGAAGGGTAATCGACGGTTTCGTAAACCGCGTTACGCGCGCCGTTGCCGTTGAAGCTTGGCAAAGGCGCGGGTTTATTTTGCTCGGCGATCAGTCGCGCGATGACTTCGAGAAAGGCTTCGGCCATTTGCGGGTCGAACTGCGTGCCGCTGCCGCGCTCGATTTCGGCCAGCGCTTCGCTCCATTCCAAAGCTTTGCGATAAGGGCGGTTGGTGGTCATGGCGGAAAAGCAGTCGGGGACGGCCAGCAGGCGGCCCAGCATCGGAATCTCTTCGCCGGCCAGTTTGTCGGGATAGCCTTTGCCGTCGAAACGCTCGTGGTGATGACGAATGCCGCCCAGCACTTCGGGCAGGTTCGGCACGTCTTTGACGATGAGCGCGCCAAAAACCGGATGCTGCTGCAAAATGGCGAACTCGTCGTCGCTCAAGCGGCCCGGCTTACGCAAGATCGCGTCCGGCACGGCGATTTTCCCGACATCGTGCAACAGGCCGCTGATGCGAACCGTGCGCAATGTTTCTTCGGAAAAACCCAGCTCGCGCCCCATCGAAATCGCCCAATGCGTGACATCTTCGCTGTGACGACGCGTGTAATGGTCTTTGTTGTCAATGGCCGTGACCAGCGCATCGAGTACTCCAAATGAGCCGCCGACGCCATTTTCCTTCAGGTGACGCATTTCGAGAATGTCTTCGTTCTTGTTGACTTGAGCCAAGGGCGAACCGCCGCGCTTGGCGTCATACAAGTTGGCGTCCGCGACGGTCAAAATCTCGAGCGGCGTGCGGCCATCATGCGGATAAACGGCGGCGCCAAAAGACAGGCCAATCGGAATGCGTCGCTCTTCGCTGCCGCCTTCGCCATAGGATTCCTTTTCAATGCGCTTTTCGATGCAGCGGCAGATTTCAAGCGCGTCCTGCACGCTCGAATTGGGCAGCAGCACGATGAATTCATCGCCGCCGTAGCGCCCCAGAATGTCCGAATTGCGGCAGCAGTCGCGCAAACACTGCGCGACTGTCACGAGTACACCATCGCCAACGGGATGGCCATAAGTGTCGTTGAAGAACTTGAAGTTGTCCAAATCCATCATCACGACTGTGAGTTCGGTTCCGCTCTGCTGCGCGCGC